>Ga0209164_1005567_pt1 | contig 10657 bp, 10 predicted proteins | sample MTBNYHSulfiMetaG_FD_187458 | JGI IMG/M metagenome (GOLD analysis project Ga0209164, IMG submission 187458) | Enrichment culture microbial communities from rom New York Harbor, USA that are MTBE-degrading - MTBE-NYH (New York Harbor Sulfidogenic)... | ecosystem: Environmental > Aquatic > Marine >... | reverse complement strand
CTGGTCGAGGATCGTCCGCGCCGCGCCCGGGGCTGTAGATGCGTCGTCGAGGGTGTCCATCCCCTGTCGGCGAAGGGCACGGGCCCGACAGAGAATCGAGAGGGCGGAGGCGGCCGTCTCGGGCATCGCGTACGTCGGGATGTCGGCGGAGCGCAGGGAGGAAACGAGCGGCTCGATGGTCGGCGCATGGCTCAAGGTGCAGACGAGAACGGCCTTGTCTGGACGCGATGCCGCGACGCGTGCCACACCGGCCGCAACCGCTTCGACCGGCTCGGGGAAGACCAAGGGGGGGCGAAAGATGACGAGCGCGCTGTTTGCTTCTCCCAGCAGCAGATCAAGTGCTCGCTCGTACTGCGCGCTGCTCGCCGTCGCGATCATGTCCACCGGATTGCCGAGGCCGGCCTCGGGGGGGAGGAAGGCCGCCAGCTCGCGTCGAAGTCGAGCCGAGAGCGGCGGGATCTCCAACCCTTCGCGGATGCACGCGTCGGCAGCGATGATCCCGGCGCCGCCGGCATTCGTCAGGATCGCGACGCGGTCCCCCGCGGGAAGGACGCCGCGTTCAAGCGCGCGCAGGGCGGTCAGCGCCTCCTCGATCGTTGTGACGCGCAGGGCGCCGCATTGGCGGAGGAACGCGTCGACGATCGCGTCCTCGCTCGCGAGCGATCCGGTGTGCGATGCGACGGCCGCAGCGCCGGCCTCCGTCCGCCCAGCTTTGAGGACAAGGATCGGCTTCGTCTTGCCAATCTGCGTCGCCAGCCGTCGGAACACGCGGGGACAAGCGAAGCTCTCAAGGTATAGGAAGACCGTGCCGCACTCCTCGTCCTCGGCGAAATGCGCGAGGAAGTCGTTCTCCGTCAGGCCGGCGCGGTTGCCTAGGTTGATGAATCGGGACACCCCGAGGCCGGCGTCCCCGAAGCACTCGAGCAGCGTCTCGCCGAGCGAGCCGCTCTGCGAGACGAACGCGATCTCCCCCCCGGGGGGAAACCAGCGCGAGAACGAGGCGTTCAGCCGCATCCGCGTAGAGCTGTTGATGATCCCCATGCAGTTCGGACCGACGACCTGCAGGTTGAACCGCTCGATCAACGCACGCAGCTCGTCCTCGAGCCGCCCTCCCTCCTGGCCGCTCTCCTTGAACCCTGCCGTGATCAGGACGAGTCCGTGGATCCCCCTTCGTCCGCAGGCTTCGACCACTGCCGGGACCAGGGTCCGATCGATCGCGACGACTACCAGATCGACGTCCGCGGGAAGCGACTCGACCGTCGGGACACAGGGGAGGCCGAAGACCTCCGCGTACTTGGGGTTCACCGGATGGAGGCCTCCGCGGTAGCCACAGGTTTGGAGGTTCCTCAGGATCGTGCCCCCTACGGATCCCGCTTTTGGGCTCGCTCCGACGACCGCCACGGCCCGCGGTTCGAGGAGTCTCCTCAACGGCTCAGTCATTCGTTTGCATCCCCCTGGCGATCAACCATGCGACGCCGGCGCAGATCAGGACGTCTCCGACGCTAAACGCGGTCGCGAGCGGCATCCACTCCGGCAAGTATAGCCAGTCGCCGAGGACGTCGAACCGGGTGGTCTCCCCCATGCAGACGACGTTTCCGTAGTAGCCCTCCGCCATAAGCCGCTCTGCGGTCGAGGCCCACCCCGCGCCAGCGAGCGCGGTGGGCGATGCGGGCATGCGGCCGCCGTTGAGGGCGAGGACGAACAGGTTCGCCGTGGCGCCGACCGCGACGGCGATCAATGGACGCATCCTCAGGTTGAGGAGGAGCCACGCGCCGAGCAAGGCAAGCGAGAGCATATGGAAGGGGACGGTTGCGTACGGCACGAGCGGGGAAGAGGAGAAGAGCGGGAAGACGAGGAGCTGGATCAGAAGCGCGAAGGCAACGAGCCAGAGCGCACGGAGGCGAAGCCCCGCGAGGTGCGCTACGCGGCCGCCTCGGAGGCGGCCGATCCCCCATCCGAGGAGCAAGGCGACCACGGGGAGCATCTCGGTGTCAGCCTGCGCCCGACGCGCTCGCGTCATCTGACGCGCTCGCGTCATCTGACGCGCTCGCGTCATCTGACGCGCTCGCGTCATCTGACGCGTGCAGAGTGCGAAGCAACGCGTCGGTCACATCCGGATCGAGGTCGGCGCCGCGCATCCTCTCGAGGAGGGAAAGCGTCTCGTCGCGGGTGAACGCCTTGCGGTAGGGCCGATCGGTCGAGAGCGCGTTGTGGATGTCCGCTGCGGCGATGATCCGGGCCATGAGGGGGATCTCCCCTCCACGCAAGCCGTCGGGGTAGCCGCTTCCATCCCAGCGTTCGTGTTCGTGTCGCACCGCGTCGACGACGGGGCCGTAGATCTCAAGGCCTTCGATCAGCTCGGCGCTGATGACCGGGTGTCGCCGCATGATCTCCCACTCCTCGGCGGTCAGCGGGCCGGGCTTGAGGAGGATCGCGTCGGGAATGGCGACCTTGCCGATGTCGTGGACCCGGGCCGCGAGGTCGACGTTCTCGACGAGTCGTTGGGGAAGCCCCATCTCGGTCGCGATCCGCACCGCCAGCTTGGCGACCTCCTCCGAGTGGACGGCGGTGTAGTGGTCGCGCTCGTCGAGCAATCTCGAGATCCGCTCAAATGTCGCCTTCGTTCCGCTCTGCAGCTTGACGTACCCGCGAAAGGACACGTGGACAAGCGTCAGCGGGAAGAGCGCGAGGAGGACGTGCCAGACGGACACGGTCCGAAGGACGGCGAGCAGAAGGGCCGATACGCAAAGGACCAGGTACTGGACGAAGAACTGCCGACTGCTTTCGTACGCCGAATGGAAGAACGGCCTTCGCTCCGTCAGCGACACAATGCCGGTCACGAACGCGATGTTGAGCACCATGTAGATGAGGAAACAGCCGACGGCGATCGCGTAGTCGAGCGGCGCGACCAGATCGAGCGAGCTTCGTCCAAGTGCGCGGAGCAACAGTCCGGCCGCGGAGACGGTCACGACGAGCTGACTGACGTTGAAGGCGATCGAGATGATTCCCGGCCTCTGCTCACCTTGACGGACGTTCCATCGCAAGAACAGCTCGGAGAGCAGGGAGGAAAGGAAGACGAGGATGACCGCAAGATGAGGTCCGAGGATGAACAGCGCCGCGAGGCAGATCGCAATCGAGCTTGAAATGGCCCACTTGTAGGTTGGTACCCAGGTTGCGTACAGCTCTGCGAGGAGAGCGAGCACGACAAAGAGGACAAACAGGATAAGCTCGTCGGCGGCGGGGAACGCGCTCTGGCTGATCGCGAACCCGAGGGAGAACAGCGCTGCCAGAACCAGGACATGCAGGTATAACGCCGCACGGAATGGGAGTTTCATGGTGGGTTCTCGCGGTCCAAAGGGTACGGAATCGACGAGGGCCAGTCAATGCGATCCTCTTCCGAGGCGACGCATGCGAACCCCCCGCGCTGGGGGGAACCTTCTGTCTATGCTTCGATCCACATCACCCCCGCACCTGCGAACAGCAGCCTGAGCTTATCCTGTGCCCCCACGGGCTCAGTACGTTCCGACCGACGATGATCCGGACCGGATCTACGGCCTCCACTTGATGTTCTGCGCGAGCAGCATGGCCAGCGCCGCCATCGTCAGCAGCGCCCACACACCCCGCACGTCGAACAGCTTCGCGACCATCCGGCCCATCCGCTCTTCCCCTTTCCGGTTGAATCCGCCCCATCTCATTGGTCGGTCCTCCTTAGGGTCTCCACTTGATGTTCTGCGCGAGCAGCACCGCCACCGCGGCCACCGCCAGCAACGCCCAGGTTCCCCGTACGCCGAACAGCTTTCGGAATACCTTGTTCATTCGCTCCTCCCCTTTTCGGTTGTACCCGCCCCACTTCACAGCACTCGACCTCCCTGGTGGGAAACGCGCCGCCGTCAGGCGGCCCACCCCCTCAGCTCTCACGGCTGTTTGGATGTCTTTTTCTATACGAAAGCACGAAGGAGCCGGCAACTTTTTTGGAGCTTATTTCCATCTTCTTTGGAGGATCAAGGGGAACCTATCATAACTCGGGGACGCGCGCTGAGGCATCGGCTCAGGGCACGGGGAAGCTCGCGATCTGGCCGTCGCACCATACTGCAACCGGTTTGACTTCGCTTCCGGCCGACGATACAGTTACGCGCAGTTCCAGGACGAGGTGCTCAAGTTGAGAGAATACGAGATCGTATACGTCATACGGCCCGACCTGTCGGAGGAAGACCGCTCGGCGAAAGTGGATCGGATTCATTCGCTGATCGCGGAAAACGGTGGGGAGTTAGGGAAGACTGAGGATTGGGGGAAGCGTGTCTTGGCGTACGAAATCCGGCATCTCACGGAAGGGCACTACGGGCTTGCCGAGTTCCGGCTCGCTCCGGCATCCGTGAGGGCCGTGGAGGATCGTCTGAACATCGACGAGGAGATCCTCCGGTACCAGATCGTGCGTCGTTCATAGCGCTGGGAGGTCCGGTGGCGGCAAGCCTGAACAAGGTCATCCTGATCGGCAACCTGACGGGGGACCCTGAGTTGCGATACACGCCGAGCGGAACGGCCCGCGCGAGGTTTTCGGTCGCGGTCAACCGCCAGTACAAGGACGCCTCAGGGAAGACCCAGGAGGAAGTCACGTTCGTGCCGATCGTTACATGGGGAGCGCAGGCGGAGAACTGCGCGACCTACTTGGCCAAAGGCCGTGCGGTCGCCGTCGAAGGGCGGTTGCGGATCGACTCGTTCGAGAACGACGAGGGGGAGCGGAAGAAGGTCGTGGAGGTCATTGCCTCAAACGTCCAATTCCTCGGTGGACCGCCTCGCGGTTCCGAAGGCGCCGGCTCCGGATCCGCGCAGGATCCGCAAGCGACCCCGTCGTTCGGGGGGGGAGGATCAAGGCCGTCAGCAAAGGCGGAGCCTCAACCGCCCGTCGACGAGGAGCCGCCGTTCTAGGTTGCGTTTCCCAAACGGAAGGCGATGAAATAGCAGGAGGTTTCTTCTTAGATCATGTTCACCAAGCGAAGACGCAAGTGCCGAGTCTGCGAGGACAAGGCGACCTTGGACTACAAGAGGCCGCAGGAGTTGAAGCAGTTCATGAACCGCCTCGGGAAGATCCTTCCCAAGAGGGCGACCCGCCTGTGTGCCAAGCACCAGCGCCGGCTCGCGCTCGAGATCAACCGGGCGCGCAAGCTCGCCCTGCTTCCGTACGTGGGCGAGCGGGAGCCGATGAAGCTGCGACGGTAGCGCGCTTGCACGGGTTCGACGCGGGCCGGATCGTGCGGTCGCGGTTTCATGGCTTCGCATCCACAGGCGGCACCGGGAGGCGGTGCGATCGGTAGGCTCACTTCCCTCGGCCGCGCGCGTGCGGAGGGCTCGGAATGACGCGAACGGTCGCGGCGATTTTTCATTCGCCTATGGGGAGCACGAGGCCGGAGCGGTTCGTCGAAGAGGGCCGGATCGCCTCGGCTGCAGATCTGATCGGAATCCTCAAGTCCTCGGTCGACGAGATCCTTGTCGTGACGAGCGACGCCGCTTCCGCTGAGCGGTTTCATGCGCTCGACGTATCGGTGTCCCCCCCTCCGGCTGCGGAGACGTTTCACCTTGGACGGTCGCTTCGGCTGCTTCTGGAAAAGCATCACATCGACGCCCTTCTCTACTTCGGAAGTGGGAGCGGCACGCTGCTCAACAGCGAATTGATCGATGTCCTGCTCGCGTTCGCGGAACGAAGGGAGTCGGGGGCTCTGTTCAACAACTACTACTCCTGTGACTTCGCGGTCTTCTCTGCAGCGCGCACGCTGCTTTCGATCGACCTCCCCCAAAACGACAACGCGCTCGGGTTCGCTCTCTCCGACGCCGGCATCCCCTGCTTTCCGCTCTTGCGGACGCTCGAAACGGATTTCGACGTCGATACCCCGACAGACCTTCTCCTGCTGCGAGCGGCCGGGCGCGGAGGTCCGGCGGTTCGTCGGCTCCTGGCGACGGCTGAGTTCGAACACCCGACGATCGACTCCGTCCTGGAACGGCTGACTGACCCTGCGTCCTTCGTGCATCTCTCGGGACGGATCCACCCCTCGACATGGGCCTCCTTCGAACGGCAGGTGGCCTGCCGAACCTGCGGCGTCATCGAAGGAAGAGGGATGCGCGCCTATGGAGACGCGCGCGCGCTTCTCCTGCGGCGGATCCTCCGTGAGGACGGTCCGGGGCGGTTCTTCGAACGCTTGGCGGAGGTCGCCGACGTCGCCGTCCTCGACACGCGCCCCCTCCTCGCGACGGCCGGGGGAACGGCCCCGGCCGCGGACCGCTTCGCGAGCGACCTGTTCCTTCATGAGGAGGTTCAGGATCCCCAGTGGAGGGCCTTCACACGGGCGGCCCGTGAGGCGTCGATCCCCGTCCTCTTGGGCGGTCACTCCCTCGTCAGCGGCGGCCTCTCCCTCCTGGCCGAGGGGAGCTGGAAAGGGCGCGAGCTTGTCCGTAGACTTCATCCCAGACCGTATCTGGGAAGGAACGATCTGACATGACCGATGCCCACGCGCCCCGCCTGATCGATGTCGATCCCCAAACGGCGGCGCTCATCGCCGCGGAAGAGCGTCGACAGCGAGAGAAGATCATCCTGATTCCGTCCGAGAGCTTGACCCCTGCGCCCGTGCGCGAGGCCCTCGGATCGGTCTTCTCGAGCGTCTATGCCGAGGGGTATCCGCGCAAGGCGATGATGAACGCCTCTCCCGACCGTTTGGCCGACATCGACGAGCAGCTCGCTGCGTACCGTCGGTATGCGGATCGGCGCTTCTATAAGGGGGCGGAGTTCGCGGATCTCGTCGAAGCGCTCGCGGCCCGCCGCGTGGCGGAGGCGTTCGCCACCGAAGAGCACCCTGCGGAGCGGATCCACGTCAACGTGCAGCCGCTCTCGGGTGCGGCGGCGAACCTTTCGGTGTACGACGCCTTCGTCCGGCCGGGTGAGACGGTCATGGGGATGGCCCTTACGGAGGGCGGTCACCTGACGCACGGCTCCGAATTCAACGTCACCGGGAAGCGGTATCGGGTTGTCTCCTATTCGGTCGATCCGGAGACCGGGCGGATCGACTACGAGCGGGTCCTGGCACTGGCCGAAGCCCATCGACCACGGCTGATCATCGGCGGATTCACGTCGTATCCTTGGCAGGCTGACTGGAGCGCGTTCCGCGCGATTGCCGACCGCGTGGGAGCCGTCTTGTTGGCCGACGTTGCGCACACCGCCGGGTTGATCGTCGGCGGGGTCTACCCAAGCCCGGTTGGAATCGCCGACGTCGTCACGTTTACGACGCACAAGACCCTCTGCGGTCCACGCGGTGCGGCAATCCTCACCACCGACCCTGAGATCGCCGAGCGGATCGATGCGGCCGTCTTTCCGGGGCTACAAGGGGGGCCGCATGTGAACAAGTTCGCCGCGATCGCGGTGGCGTTTCGAGCGGCCCGATCGGCGGAGTTCCGCGCCCTGCAGCGAAGGATCGTCGAGAATGCGGCGCATCTCGCGCATGCGCTGATCGATCAGGGGCTTGCGCTCGCGTACGGAGGAACCGACACCCATCTCCTCCTGGTGGATCTGCGGAAGATCGAAAGCCGGACGGGCTTCACGATGATGGGAGAGATCGCCTCCCGGATCCTCGACCTCGCGGGCATCGTGTGCAACAAGAACACCCTTCCCGGGGATAGAAGCGCCGCCAATGCTCATGGGATAAGGCTTGGGACGCCGTGGGTTACGCAGCGGGGGATGGGGCGAGAGGAGATGGAGGAGATCGCTCGGATCATTGCGCGCGTCCTTCGCGGCATCCACCCGTTCGAGTATCTGGGGCTCAGTGGGGCTCTGTCGCGCGGCAAGATCTGCCTTTCGGATCTTGAGTCCGCGCGGCGCGACGTTCGGGCGCTGGTCGCGAGGATCGACCCGTCTTCGTCCCTCCGCCCGGGCCGGGAGCTCCAACAGCGGCAGAGGGCGGTGCTTCGCCTGCACGGCGGTCGGGTCCGCGCGCTGCTCAATGAGGCGACGCCGGCCGATCTCCTCGCGCTCAAGCCGGGGCTTGCGTGCTCGACCGACCTGTTCGACGACCAAGGGACCCTCCTCTCGGAGATTCTCGTCGGGCAGACGGGGCCGGAGGAGTACCTGGTCGTTGCCCCGCGCGAGAACGGAGAGAGCATCGCCTCGTGGCTCGCCGGGTTGGGGGACGGATACCTCCTGTTCGATGCCACGGACATCTTCCGCAAAGTCCAGGGTCCGGTCGTCATTGAGGAGCTTCTCGAGGAGGACGTGCCGGAGCTGGCCCGTCCGTGGCTGACGCTGCCGCTCGACGCGGCGGCGAGCGGCGCGAAGATCGCGGACGCGTTCGCCCGGTCTCCAGAGCGCTTCGCGGTGCACAAGCCGTACTTCGTGGGCCAGCCGTCTCTCGACCTATCCCGTCCGGATCCGGATCGGGCTGCATTTCGTTGGACCGAACCGGTGACCGAAGCGCTTCGCAAGACCAGCCTTCACCAAGCGCACATCGAGCTCGGGGCGAGGCTCGTTCCGTTCGCGGGATGGGAGATGCCGGTCTGGTATGGCTCGGCTCTCGATGAGCACCGCGCGGTCCGCGAGGCGGTGGGCCTCTTCGACTTGGGGCACATGGGCGTGTTCCAGGTCGCGGGGAAGTTTGCTACGGAGTTCCTTCACGCGGTCACGACGAACTACACCGCGTGGCTCAACGACGGGGAGTCCCACTACGCGTACCTCCTCGGTCCCGACGGACGGATGCTCGACGACATCATGGTCTACCGCCGCGGGGCGGACAAGTACTTGCTGGTCGTCAACGCGGTCAACGAGGCGAAGGATTGGGCGTGGCTCTCCGGGGTGAACGAAGGCCGGTACCTGATCGACCACGACATCCCGCTGCGCCGGCCGTCCCCTCGGGTCGCGATCCATGATCTCAAGCGGGATCGCGGCGTCGTGGACATTGCCCTGCAGGGCCCCCGCAGCCGCGAGGTCCTCCTGCGGATGCTTGAACCGACGCAACAGCGGGCGGTGAGTGCGCTCGCGCGGACGGAGTTCTGCGAGCTCACGGTGGAAGGGAATCAGCTACTCGTCGCACGAACCGGGTACACCGGCGAGCCGGTTGGCTACGAGATGTATGTCGGTGGGGCTTCTGCTCGGTGGCTTTGGGATAGGCTTCTCGAAATCGGTCGGCCGGTAGGGCTCCTCCCGTGCGGCCTGGCCGCGAGGGATTCGACGCGGACCGAGGCCGGCTTCCCGCTCTACGGCCATGAGTTCGCCGGGCCGCACGAGGTCAATCCGTTCGAGGCCGACTACGGTTCGTACGTGAAGCTTCACAAGCCGTTCTTCGTCGGGAGGAGCCGTGCAGTGGTCGCATATGGCGAGAGGAAGCGGAGTGTGGTGCGATTCGAGTCCGAGCCCGGAGCGCGTCGCATCCGCGAGGGCGCCCACGTCTTGGACCGAAACGGCACCGTGATCGGGCGGGTGACGAGCGCGGTCAGCCTGGGAGAAACCCAGATCGGCCTCGCGCTGCTCGAGCGCATCCGGGTCGAGCCGGGGACGCCGATCACCCTGCTCAACCCACCGACGGACAAGGGCTCCGAGCGAGCGATTGGGGAACTCAAGACCGGGGATCGCATCCCACCGGCCGTCCGCGCGACGGTTCTCAGCCGCCTGATGAGGAAGCGGCAGAACTCCCGCGGCGCGACGGGAGCGGACAAGCCTTAGTTCAGCCGACGATCCTCCGGAAGGGGCGGGCTCGTCTGGATCAGCCACTTCAGCTCGGCCGGGAGGACGGATTCGAGCGACTGGGCGTACTCGCGCCAGCGGTCCCGTTCCTGACAGAGCTCGCGGAGGACCTCGCGCAGAACCTCGGTTTCCACATCCGGCTGGATGACGATGCAGATCCCGGAGGGGGCGTCGTCATCTCCGAGTTCATCCTTCAGGCGGTCGGCCGCTTGCTGGATGCGAAGCCCCTCTTCCTGGCGCAGCTCCTCCAGCCGACGCAGTAGAGCGATCGCTTCTCCTCGGAAGATCAACCGGTTCCGCGCGCCTCTCGTGAGGTATGCGCTGAGCGCATCGCCGAGCGCGTTGACGCGGATGCGAACGGCACGCTTCGACATTCCCAGGAAGCGCGCCACATCGTCCAGCGTGACCATGCCGGCATTATACGACAAACGTCCGGTGGTTTCGTGTAATGCGGACCACCGGCCGTGCCTGAGTGCCCTTGCGCGGCAGCAACACCCCGTTCGCTTGGGGGGAGAAGGCGTCGCCGTTGCCCGTCTTCTGAGGATCCAGTACGCTTGCCGCATGGAGCTTCCCTTCTTGCTTAACGCGCTCGAACGGGCGCGGCCGGCCCCCGCCCGGCTGATCGAGCTTCCCTCCGATCGCCCCGTCGTGTTCGTCGGTGACACGCACGGCGATCATGAGGCGGTATCGTGCGTCCTCGACCGTTTCCCCGCCACGGGGTGGACGGTCGTCTTTCTCGGGGACGTCGTCGATCGAGGACCGGACTCGCTCGGAGCGCTTGAACTCGTGCTGTCGGCTACGCTCGCCCGGCCGGACCACGTTCACCTCCTGATGGGCAACCACGAAGCATGGAGCATCGCGCCGTTCTCCCCGGCCGACTTCTGGGAGAGCCTCCCCCCGGCTGACGCCGCACGGCTCGGCGGCCTTCTCGCTCGCCTTCCG
>Ga0209164_1005563_pt1 | contig 10666 bp, 13 predicted proteins | sample MTBNYHSulfiMetaG_FD_187458 | JGI IMG/M metagenome (GOLD analysis project Ga0209164, IMG submission 187458) | Enrichment culture microbial communities from rom New York Harbor, USA that are MTBE-degrading - MTBE-NYH (New York Harbor Sulfidogenic)... | ecosystem: Environmental > Aquatic > Marine >... | reverse complement strand
TGGCCAGCACCTGCCCGGCCTTAACGAAATCCCCTTCTTCCACCAGCACGTCTTCGACATCGCCCGGCGCACCAAAGAGCAAATCAAACGCCTGAGGCATTACCAGATTGCCATCAACCGAGATAGATACTGTGAGATTGCCTGTATGCACAGCAACCTGCTTTGCTGCTTCCGGCGCAGTTGCTTCTGGAGCACAGCTGACACCCGAAACTAACAAAATGATTGCGCAAATGATGGCAACTAATTTAGTAAATACTTTGACCACTTTCACCAAGCCTTCATTTTAACAGTTGTAACCGCCAGCCGCAAAATGTCTGATTAACAATAGCAGGAAAATATTAAGATTTTATTTAGAAAGCAACGATTTAAACCCGGAACTAAGAGAAAACGGCGGCAATGACTACTTTGATACAGGAACGGTAAAAGTAAAACGGCTCCCCTTTCCCGGTTCGCTTTGTACATTAATTTCACCATTATGCGCCTCTACTAAATATTTGGCGATAGCCAGCCCCAGGCCTGCACCACCGGTTGCTCTGGCTCGAGATTTGTCCACCCTGTAGAAGCGCTCGAAGACATTCGGTAAGTCCTCAGCAGGGATGCCTTCGCCGGTATCTTCCACACTTATCTCCAGACAGTTATCAAGCTTCCTTGCGGCTACAGTTACGACACCGCCTGGTGGCGTGTGAGTTACAGCGTTATCGATAAGGTTGAGCAATACCTGGCTGATCCGATAGGCATCAATATTCACCAGCGGCAGCTTTTTGGGCAGGTCGGCGGACAATGATATTCCCTTTGCCGCTGCCTGGCTTTGTCTCACAGCTACCGTTTGCTTCAATAACTTGATGGTATCTCTCTTCCTGCAATCCAGCCTCAGTTCACCCGCCTCAGCCAAGCTTAGCTCCTGAAGGTCGTCGACCAGCCGTGATAGCAGGTTTGCTTCTTCATCAAGGGAGCGGAGGGTATCTGGCTCTGGCTTTACCACACCATCATGTATTGCCTCCAAATAACCTTTGAGATTAGATAACGGAGTCCTCAACTCGTGGGCAACGTCAGCTATCATGTTACGGCGAAGTTGCTCGCTTCGTTGTAAATTTTCCGCCATGGCATTAAAGGCCTGGGCTAGTTCTCCGAGCTCACCCTTCTCCTTAGACTTCACCCTCTGAGACAAATCACCCCGTCCCAGTTGCCCAGCGGCAAGAGTGAGCGCCTTGACCGGTGCTGAAATTCGACGTGATAGGAAAAAGGTTATTAACAGCGCAGCGGCAATCGCCAGCAGCGCACCCCAGAGAAGAAAACGGTTTATTGTCTGAGAGAGACTTATAGGCGAGGGGAAAAATTCCGATGGTCCGGGACTAATGTATAAAGTCCCCACATTGCCTCCTTCCCATGGCGGCAGCAAGCCCATACCTGATGCATCAGGACAATACTGCTGTCCCAACAACTCTCCCTGAGAATCAGCCATTACCGCACCACTGGAGTCCGTCAGTATAATGCGTTTTCCATAAAGGTTCCCCCACTGCTCAACATAGGGTTGAATTCCCTCCCAGTCTCCATGCTCGCGGTAATAACGGTGCAGCTCGAATGCTACTCTTCCAACTCGTGCTTGCTCGCTTCGTTCACCATATCTGTGGATTTCACCTCCGGTAGTCTGACTGACAAACAAATATATGGCGCCAACTGCAACCAGTATTACGAGGGCAAAGGCTAACAGGAGACGAAATCGCAAACTATGTATCACTTTTAACCTCTGTTAACTTGTAGCCAGCTCCGTATACCGTCTTTATGTAATCCGGGTGCCTGGAGTCACGCTCCAGTTTCCGGCGCAGGTTCAGGATATGAACATCGATGGTGCGGTCAAAGCCCTTATAATCATAACCCATGGATTTTTCAACAAGCTCCGCCCGGCTGAAAACCCTACCCGGTTCCTTCATGAGAACTCCCAGCAGCTTGAATTCAACGGGGGTAAGATTCAGGGGTCTGCCGGCAACAGATGCCTCCTGCCTTAGGAAGTTCAGGGCAAGTGCGCCGTGCTTAACTTCCGCGGGGCCACGCTCACCCGGCAAGCGTCTTAGCACTGCCCGAACTCTGGCTGCCAGCTCCCTCGGACTGAAAGGCTTGGACACATAATCGTCGGCTCCTAAACCCAGGCCAATCAACTTGTCCTCGTCCGTAGTTCTGGCAGTGAGCATGATTATTGGTACGTCTGATTCATCTCTAAGAATACGGCAGACCTCAAGGCCATCCATTCCGGGCAGCATTAAGTCCAGGACGATAAGGTCGGGGCGCCCTTTACGAGCCAGGCGCAGGGCCTCAGCACCATCATAGGCGGCCATAACCTTGTAGCCATCCCGATTCAGGTAGAGCTTGACCAGTTCCACTGTCTTTGCATCGTCATCAACTACCAGAACTCTTTTGCCTGCCATCTCCGTGTACCTTAAAAAATCCCCACGTCTCTATAATCTTATAACATAAATGTTAATAAATTGTTAAGCTTTCGCTTTTTAAGTTTTCATAATCGATTTGCTAATAATCAGAGATGGAGAGAAATGTTCTCTCCATCTCTTAAGATTGTCGATGAGTCCCCGTAATCGAAGTTTTATCAGCTATTCTGATGGTGGTGGGCCACACGGTCCACCCATGCCACGGAACTTGCCATGGCCGGGAGAGCCAAAGCCAAAGGTAACATCAGGTCTCGAATCCCACCACTTTTGAAGCGCTTCTATTTGTTCCTGGGTTATCTTGCCTTCGTCCACCAGGTTCTGAAGGCGGTTTTGCATAGCTTCAGGTCCTATCTCGGGGCGGTTTTGCATGGCTTCAGTGCGCATCTCAGTTGCAGCCTGGGTAAAAGCATCCTTAAGCGCTTCTTGGTCGATGGCGACACCTGTGTTCTGTTCATAGATTTCACAGACCCTGTCCATAAATTGCCCATGTCGGGCCTCAGGCTGGCTGTCGTTCCCGTTGTCAGCAGCAAGGACTACCCCGCCGATGCTCCCAGCCAGTAACACAGCCACCGACACTGCGATAATAATAAATTTCCTACTTCTCCACATTTCTATATGGCCTCCTTTCTTTTAAGGATAAGACAAGTATAGCATCTGGATATTAAAATCTTATTAAGATTTTGGAGAGTACAATGGTATCGCTTGCTGAGGGTTCTTGTTTATATGTTGAGTATTTTCAAGATACCCAGCTTCAATCCATCCTCCTGACTAACCTCATAAACGCCTCGAATTTAATTAATTTGCATTAATCGCCGTAAACGTGTAGAATTTGCGATTGGCAAGGCTTGGCAAAGAAAGGGGGTCAAATGCCTAAGGCAACAGTTCAAGAAATTCCGGTTGTCTGGATACAGACAGGTACCTGCACCGGATGTTCAGTCTCAGTCCTTAATTCAGTTAGCCCCACCATTAAGAATGTCCTCATCGACGAAGTCGTCCCCGGTAAACACGTAAGCTTGAAATTTCAGGGAACCGTAATGGCCGGTGAAGGAGACGCGGTAATCAAGGTACTGGAGGACATGCCAAAAACTAATAAAGGTGGCTATGTCCTGGTAGTCGAAGGCGCCATACCCACCAAAGACGGCGGCGTTTACGGGACGCTGGGTGAGAAAAATGGCAAAGAGGTGCCCATGGCATCATGGGTAGAATCTCTGGCCACAGACGCACTGGCGATTATAGCTCTAGGCACCTGTGCCGCTTTTGGCGGCATAGCTGCAGGCAAACCAAACCCGGGTGGTTATGTCGGCACGGATACATTCCTGAAATCCCGTAACATTCCCAAGCCGCTGATCAATATCCCGGGCTGCCCACCACATCCCGACTGGTTCATAGGCACGGTTGCCTCGGTGCTGCTTCTAGGGCTACCCAAACCAGAAGACCTGGATGAACTCAAACGCCCCAAGGCTTTCTTCGGTAAATTAGTCCATGAGAATTGTCCCCGCCGGGCCTATTTCGACGAGGGCAAATTCGCCCGTAAGTTCGGTGAACCCGGCTGCCTTAATGAGCTCGGGTGCAAGGGACCGGTTACCTATGCCGATTGTCCCTTAAGAATGTGGAATCATGGAACTAACTGGTGCATCGGTGCCGGCTCGCCCTGCATCGGCTGCTGTGAGCCCGGGTTCCCTGATTTGGTAGCACCCTTCTACCAGAAATTAGACGATGCCAATATGCCCACTATAGGCAAACTCCGAGGAAAGGAGAAATAGAAATTGAGCAAGATTATAGTTGACCCCATCACTCGTATTGAAGGACATCTCAAAGTCGAAGCTATCACCGAGAACGGTGTGGTAAAAGATGCCCATAGTTCGGGAATGCTATTTAGAGGTCTCGAGATCATTCTCCGGGGCAGAGACCCTCGCGACGCACAGAGATATACCCAGCGCATCTGCGGAGTCTGCCCCACCAGCCATTCTATAGCCTCTACGCTGAACCTGGACAGCGCCTTCGGTATCTCAGACAAGATACCTGACAACGGTCGAATTGTTCGCAATCTAATACTGGGCGCAGCCCACATCGCCGACCATATCCTTCATTTTTATCACCTTACCGCTCTTGATTATGTGGATGTGACCAAGGTGCTCAAGTATGACGGCAATGACCCAACATTGAATTCAGTTAAAGAATTTGCCAACCGAGGAGAATTAGCCCCATTCGTACCTCGTTACGAAGGTGATTACCGCCTCAGCGACCAGATGAACATAGACGCACTGGCTCATTACGTTAAAGCCCTGGAGATGAGAAGCAAGGCTCAGGAGATGCTGGTTATTTTCGGCGGTAAGATGCCCCATAACATGGCAGTCATCCCAGGCGGTATAACCGAGAATGTCACCGTAGATAAAATAGCCTCTTTCCTGTGGCGGCTGAACGAGCTGAGGGACTTTATCGACAATGTCTATATTCCCGACGTCCTGGCAGTGGCTGAAGCTTATGCTGACTATTTCGAAATCGGCGCCGGCTGCGGTAATCTGCTTTCCTATGGTAGCTTTGACCTAGAAGGCGGTAATCCCGATTATACCAAGAGGAAGAGGCTACTGAAACAGGGCACAGTCTCGACCGACCTTAAGCTTGGCAACTTGGACACCAATAAGATTATGGAGTATGTGAAGCACTCCTGGTATGCCGACTCAAGCACCGGCAAACATCCGACCCAGGGCATGACAGAGCCACAGCCTCATAAGCAAGGGGCTTATTCATGGGCCAAAGCTCCGCGATACGACGGGAAAGTCTATGAGGTTGGGCCGCTAGCACGCGTGGTAGCTACTTACGCCAGCGGCGAGCCAGCGGTGAAGAACCTGGTTGACTCCGTGCTCTCCAAATTTAAGGCCAGCCCCAAAGTCCTGTTCTCCGTCCTCGGCCGTCATGCGGCTCGTGCCCTTTATACCAAACTTGTGGCTGATACAATGCCCGGCTGGCTACTCGAACTAAAACCAGGCGAGCCAGCCTATGTAGATTATGAAATCCCCGATGAATCTGCCGGAATGGGGTTGGTCGATGCCGCCAGAGGTGCTCTGGGGCATTGGATTGAGATTAAAGACAAGAAAATCGCCAACTATCAATGTGTGGTGCCCAGCACCTGGAATCTAGGACCTAGAGACGACAAAGAACAGCCAGGTCCTGTAGAACAGGCTCTAATCGGCACCAAGATAAAGGACGAAAGCAACCCATTTGAAATTGGGCGCATAGTCCGCTCCTTCGACCCGTGTCTGGCTTGCGCCGTACATGTGATTACACCTAAGGGAAAAACTCTTGGAATATACAAAGTCAGCTGAGACGCAAACGCTTAAGCGCAGTCCAAGAATCACAGTTCTGGGCATAGGCAACCTGCTGCTTAAAGACGAGGGCATAGGCGTCCACCTGATTCAAAAACTGGCCGGCACCGTGGATGATACCAAAGTCGACTTAATTGACGCCGGTACCTCTCCTGAATTTCTGTCTTTGCTGGAGGGAAATATAGACAAACTGATTGTAGTCGATGCTGTCAAGGCTGGTAATGCGCCAGGCACTATATACCGGTTCAGTCCGGATAACCTGGAATTAGACTCGACACCGCACTTCTCTCTGCATGAGATAGGAGTTTTAGACAGCCTGAAAACAATGGCCTTGTTTGACAGGTTGCCAAAATCTACAGTCATCATCGGAATTGAGCCCAAAACAATAGACTTCGGGCTTGACCTTTCACCAGAAATAGGAGAAAGGCTACCCCAAATAATCGGTTTGGTTATCAAGGAGATAGAGGAAACCACAGTTACGGAGGTAGACAAATGATAATCTCTGAATTAAAGCCGCTTCAGGAAATCCTGGGCTATTTAGACGGGGAAAAGAAAATTTTTATAGTCGGCTGCAAAGGTTGTGCTGAGGTCTGCCAGACCGGCGATGAACCTCAGGTCCTGGAAATGAAGCAGAAGCTGGAGCAAGAAGGCAAGACCATCACCGGTTACTGCGTCGTCGATTTCCTCTGTGACAAAGCGCTGGTCAAGACCAGGCTATTTCCTCATGAGGAAGAGATAGATGCTGCCGATTCCCTGCTGGTAATGACCTGCGGCATCGGAGTCCAGGCCACGGCTGCCGTGGTGAACAAACTGGTACATCCGGCGGCTAATACTATAAATGTCGGCGGTACCCGCGGGGAATGGCGTGGCAGCGAGCGGTGCCGCGAATGCGGCGACTGCGTACTAGACCTCACCGGCGGCATTTGCCCGCTGACCGCCTGCACCAAATGGCTCATTAACGGACCTTGCGGCGGCACCAAAAACGGCAAATGCGAGGTTGAACCCGATGTGCGCGATTGCGGCTGGCACTTAATCTACGAGAGGCTGAAAAAACTAGACCGTCTGGATAAAATGCAAGCCTTACCAATGGTCAAGAACTACAGCAAAATGCAGCCGCCAAAGAGTCTAAGGTCCACCATAATGTGGGCACTTGAGCAGCAAGAGACGAAAGTTTAGCTATCCTTGAAGGAGGTAACCATAATATGAGTCTGCGTGAAAAACTTCAGAACGGCAAGTTCGTGGTCACCGCTGAAATCGGCCCGGCTAAAGGTACGGACATACACGAGTTCAATGAGAATGCCGATTTACTAAAAGGCAGGGTGGATGCGGTGAACTGTACCGACCAGCAGAGTGCTGTGATGAGGCTGGGTTCACTGGTCGCTTGCCACTTGCTCGAAGAAAAAGGCATCGAGCCGGTGTTCCAGATGACCTGCCGAGACCGCAACCGCATCGCACTCCAGTCGGACTTGCTCAGTGCTTACGTTATGGGTGTTGAAAATGTTCTCTGTCTAACCGGAGATTATGTCACTTTAGGAGACCATCCTGACGCTAAACCTGTCTTCGACCTCGACTCCGTTTCCTTGCTTTACGCCGCCCGGCAACTGGAGGAAGGCAAAGACTTAGCCGGCAAAGAGCTAAAAGGCACACCCAAGTTCTTCCTCGGTGCCTGTGTCACTCCCGGGGCCGACCCTGTCGAGCCACAGCTTATCAAAATGGAAAGAAAGGTAAAGGCTGGCGCCCAGTTCTTCCAGACACAGGCAATCTATGAGCCCAAAACTTTCGAAGCCTTCATGAAAGAAGCTAAAAAATTCGGCGTGCCCGTTTTAGCCGGCATAGTGGTGCTCAGGTCAGCAGCTATGGCCAAATTTATGAATAAGAACGTAGCCGGCATACATGTCCCGGACGAGCTTATCGACGAGATGGACAAAGCCGAGAACAAATTACAGAAGGGCATAGAGATAGCCGCCCGCTTGATAAATGAGATGAAGGGTATGTGCCAGGGCACACATATCATGGCTATCGGCCTGGAATCCAAAGTGCCCGCAATTCTTGATGCCGCTAAGCTGTAAAACCATGACAAGGGGGCAGGCATGCGAATCGTTCGTTTTGCCTCTCAGGGTAGAACGAAATATGGTCTGCTGACTCAGAATACTATACGCGGACTCCGCGGTAGCCCCTTTTCTAATTTTAAGCATCTCAGCAGCCCCTCTATACTCGATGGAAGCACCTGCAAGCTGGATAAGGTCAGGTTGCTGGCACCATGTCTTCCCTCCAAGATAATTGGCCTGGGACTCAATTACCGCAGCCACATTGAGGAGATGAAACTGCCTATACCAAACGTGCCACTAATCTTCCTCAAGCCGTCCACGGCAGTCATCGGCCCCGACGACAAAATAATCCTGCCCCGCGACTGGAAACACATCGACTACGAAGGCGAGCTGGGTGTGGTCATAGGCAAGAAAGCAAAAGATATCTCAGAAGATGAGGCAAAGGAATATGTGCTTGGCTATACCTGTGTCAACGACGTTTCTAACCGCCATGCCCAAGCCTCTGATGGACAATGGACCAGAGCTAAAGGCTACGACACCTTCGCCCCAATAGGCTCCTGGATAGAGACAGAAGCCAATCCAGACAACCTGAGACTCGAAACATATCTCAACGGCGAACTCCACCAGTCTGCTTCCACCAGCGACCTTATCTTCGGAATATCCAGGCTGATAAGCTTTATTTCCGGTGTAATGACGCTACTCCCCGGCGATGTAATTGCCACAGGCACACCATCGGGCGTCGGTCCCATGAACCCGGGCGATGTTGTTGAAATCAAAATCGAAAACATCGGCACGCTGAAAAATTTCGTCGTCGCCCCGGATTAACCCAATCCATGCACTCGCCTTAACATTGACAGCCATACACCTCCGTGATAATCTGCTAAGCAAACAAGCTCCCTGTCACTTTATTGTATCCTTAATACTGTGTTAGCCAAACAGAGCTAAGCCCACGGAGGGACAACATGAACTTAACATTAGTTGAGGCATACACTATCGGAGATGCGTGGTTCCAGTGCCTCGAGAAGGCTCTACTCGAAGGAAGGACATACCGCATAGAGCAAGGTAGTTTTGAGGGCACTCACCGGAAAGAAATACCTCTCGTCGCAATTATAATTCGCACTCCCTGGGTAAGACCATTGAGACCTGATGTACCTACGGGAGTACCGTTACCTACAACAGACGAGGTTATCGAAGAATACATGTCATATTTGATGACCGCTGCCAAACAGGAGAACGAAGAATACACCTACGGTGAGGACCTGGCGCCGCAAATCGACGAGGTAATCAGGCGTTATAAACAGGGAGTCGATACTAACCAGATGTGCATGACCATTGGCAGTCGCAATAGCATTAAGTTAAAAGACCCGCCGTGTTTAAGAGTGGTGGACACACGCGTTCAGGAAGGCCAGCTCAATTTCGTTCTTTACTTCAGGAGCTGGGATTTATGGGGTGGTTTCCCCACAAACATGGGCGGCTTGCAGCTCTTAAAAGAGCATATGGCTAAGGAGATTGGGGTAGATGACGGCGGCCTGATCGCCTTCAGCAAAGGGCTTCATTTGTATGAGCATTGCTGGGACCTGGCCAAGATGGTGCTACGCATGCCACTGGAATGAACATTCTAAGCATGTGCTGCTGATTCCTTAAGACCAGCAGCTTAATCAAGATAGGTTATCGCGGAGGTCGGCCGCTCCCGCACTTCAAACTCTACCCCGGCTTCGTTGAACAGCTCCATGAAGGAATCATCAGCGTATTTTCCGAAGGTGACGAATCGCTTTATCCTGGCATTCACCAGCATCTTGGCACAGAGTATACACGGCGTATGGGTAACATAGACCGTGGCACCCTCAAGGCTCACGCCATGCAAGGATGCCTGTATAATTGCATTCTGTTCGGCATGAATGCCACGGCATATCTCGTGCCTCGTCCCGGACGGTATCTTCATCTCATCTCTAAGACAGCCGAGCTCAAGGCAGTCCCTCAGTCCGGCGGCAGCACCATTGTAGCCGGTGGCCAGTATATGCTTGTCCCTCACCGCCACAGCGCCAACATGGTGCCGTCGGCACGTCGAGCGTTCCGCCACCACAGAAGCTATCTTCAGAAAATATTCGTCTACATCCGGCCTGGCTGCCCTCTTCATTTCAAAGCAACTATAATCCTCTCAGTTTCTTTTCTCAAGTCCTCCAATGACGATTCGTTTATAATGGCGAAGTCCGCCATGGCAATAGGCCCACCCTTATTGGTGTTCTCCAGCTCGGCAACATCGCGGCTGGCGGCTTCTTCTGCGGTCAAAGGCCGAACCAGTCTTCCACTCAACCTCTTATACCTTGTCCTGGGTGACGCCCAAACAGCGACCACATGAAAATTATCATCATAACGACCTTTGAGTAACTTGTACTCTTCCCACGAATAGAGACCATCCACGACAACATCCGAGGACTTGAGCGAGGCATCTATTTTCGGCAGGTTCAATTCGGCATAGGCCGCCATCCCATGCTCTTTTCTAAGTTGCTGCCTGACATAGCGTTCGTTTTCCTCGTTCAGCTCCAGCCCCCTTTTCTTGATTTCCTCGTCGGTAATATCACCGAATCTTATCTTGTTGAAGCCTTTCCTCTCCAACACCTTAGCCACCTCGGACTTACCGGAGCCAGCCATGCCGACAATCGATATAACTTTCACTGCTGTTCAATCCCGAAGCCGAATTTACGCCACATTATATGGAAAAACGCACCGTTTTAGCAATGAGGCGCAAGCGTGACATCTTTGAAGCCCCTGTCCCCCCAATGCTATAATTGATTGCAAAGCCCCATGCATACCCGCAATCAAGCCAACCTTTACCGAAGACAAACTGCAG
>Ga0209164_1005562_pt1 | contig 10666 bp, 8 predicted proteins | sample MTBNYHSulfiMetaG_FD_187458 | JGI IMG/M metagenome (GOLD analysis project Ga0209164, IMG submission 187458) | Enrichment culture microbial communities from rom New York Harbor, USA that are MTBE-degrading - MTBE-NYH (New York Harbor Sulfidogenic)... | ecosystem: Environmental > Aquatic > Marine >... | reverse complement strand
CTGCCAATGCTTTCCCCGCCTTCTACTGCTCGTATTGCTGCTAATAGTTCTTCTTTACTTATCTTTGTCATAATAAAACTGCACCCTTTCTGTTGGTTTTGGTGTCCAACTTTTGGGGTGCAGTTCAATAATGAAGGGGTTTATGTTTTTAATTGGTAATTGTTGAGTAGTGATATAGTATCTTTCCATTAGAAAGAACGATGCTGTCAAATCCCGATATCTGACCTGTCGCTTGAAGCGAGGCTTTCCATGAAAATTTCCTGGTCGTTTCAGTTTTCTCTATATTCGTGGTCTCAATTACAGCATCCTTTAGAAAACTCTCAAACGACAATTTGTACCAGTCCCGCAATGCGGGTTGTCCTTGGATTGTGCGTTGTGCGTTGATATGCACCGCATCCGGAAGATAGAGGGATAAGATCTTGGTTAAATTTCGCGAATTAATGCCGTCGATCAATTCTTCAATGATGTCTTTTGGCGGATTTGGCGCGGTTGGCCATTCATAAGCAGCAATCGTATTCCATAAAAAAGGAAGGCTTTTTCGGCAATAATCCCAGCTCCAGAAATTCACACCGGACATCCCCAAAGAAACGGCAGTTCTCATGAATTCTGTGATGTCCTCGACAGTTGGAACCCATCCACTGGCGCCATAGGCGGCTCCGGTGGGGATGATCGGACGAAATGGGCTGACTGCAGTTTTGAATTCGTCCAAAGACCTTTGTAACTGTACCCCGGGATTGTGAGCCTGCTCCCAGTAAACCTGGGGCATGTTGTAATCTGATTTCGAGAGAAAATCGGCCCATGGCAGGTCCATGTGGTATTTGGGATAACGATAAGAACTTAACGCGATGGGAAAATCAGGCAGTGCGTTCCTTAATTCACTCATGAAAATTCGACAAGGAGTATACTTCCCCTTATATTCGGATTCTGCATCAATAACATAACCTTCCAGTGGCATCTTTCGGATTTGTCGGATGGCAGCTCCTGCTTCATCCTTGGGTAGATCGCCGAACACATAATGCCAACCCCAGGTTTTTATCCCATACTTGAGTAATTCTTCGGCCAGGGGTGCAACCAGATCTTTGCGGAGGGATACATCATAGTTGTAATCATAGATACCATTGGCGATCTTAACCAGGACATGTGTCAACCCAGCCTGATAAGCCTCAAAAGCGATCTTCTGATTATCTCCCCCCTCGCATTGAGAAATCTTCCAGATGTAAAATCCCTTCCCCTTTGGCTGCATGGATTACTGATCCTCGGGTTTGATGGAACCGGAAAGTGAGATTTGCGGTGCGATTTTCCGCATGGCAAGAATCACGTTGTTTACATGCTCCCACAAATCGATACCCAGTTCCTGGGCGCCTTCCTCCATCTCTTCTCGATTTGCTCCTGCTGCAAATGATTTGTCCTTCCATTTATTCTTGACCGATTTCACCTCAAGATCGTAAATTGATTTTGAGGGTCGTACAAGAACGCATGCAGTAACCAGCCCGGTTATTTCATCGCTGGCGTAAAGTGTTTTCTTCAGGATATCATCTCGAGGGACTCCAGTATGCGGTGCGTGACTCAGTACAGCCGAAATTATTTCTTCCGGCACATTGTTTTCCCGCAAGATCACTGCACCATCCTGCGGGTGTTTATCCAGTGTGGGATGGATTTCGTAATCAAAGTCATGCAGCAGACCGCAAATTCCCCATTTTTCGATATTTTCGCCAAATTTTTCTGCGTAAAATCTCATCACTGCTTCAACGGATAACATGTGATTGTTCAGGGACTCTTTTTTTATATATTTGTGGAGTATGGTGAGGGCTTGTTCTCTGTTCATGATGACTAATTATATCGACCGATTTTTTTTCTGAAATTGAAAAGGAATAATTTAAGTAAATTAAAGGGAAGTGAGATGAATTCTCGCACTGACCAAAATATTTTTTTGGTTTGGGAGAACTTGAAGATGTTTGCAGGATGCCCAAAGCAATTTAATCCTAGTTGTCCAGCCAACCAAAGAGATCGCGGCAAATGGAAATTTTGGGTCACGACAACCAGATTTTCATTTTGAAACCGGTTGCTAAAATTAATCAATGAGTCAAGAGTGGAAATACCTTGCGTGTCCTGCAAGATTTTTTCTTGTTCAACTCCCGCTTGAATCGCCAAATTTTCCATTGCGGCGGCTTCATCATAACCATCTTTTTTGGATGAGCCGCTCATGACCAATTTGCCCACTTTACCCGTCTCTATTAACCTTACTGCAGAAAGCACCCGATCGGAAAGAATGTCCGTTGGCTTTCCGTCACTTTCAAGACCAGCGCCTAAAACTAGAGCGTAGGTCAAAGCGGGTAAATCCTTCAATTCTTTGACCAGTGTTTTATTTTGGAAGTAGATCCAAAATTTGAACAACAACATACTAAGAATGATGATGAAACAAATAATGAGCATTTGAAATTAAATCCGGAATGTCCAATTGCTATCGTTATATTTTTCACAATAAATTCTGTAAGCAGAATCTAATTCTTTCTTTGTTAGATTAGAAGGAATAAGAGCAATGTCCAATATTTCCTCATAACCCTTTATCATAGCATTAGCCATCTCATCCCATGAAACACGCTTACCCAGAGAATCCTCAATAGATGAAGCGCGATCGATCAAGTGGGTTCTGGCTGATCCTTTGGCAACTTCGTTTGGATAATTTAATACTTCAATGATTCGGGTAATGTCTCCATGCAAAGGTATTGAACCGTGCTGCAGAATTCCCCCCTTTTTTCGGGCTTGGGCGCTGCCGACGACCTTTTTCCCCAAATAAGTGATCTCATAATCAGAAGGGAATTGAAAACACACCGGATCTTTGGATAAATGGGCTTCTTCATTGTTTTTTGGTTTTGAATCTACACATAACCCAACCAAGCGTAATGCTTCGATCAAAGCGGTGGAGATTTTTCGATAAGACTCAATCACATTACCCCTCAATATCGGATTTTCAATAGGCGCGGTCACTGAGTAAGTGAGTTCATCTGCGTGCAAAATTGCCCGCCCCCCGGTCGGCCGGCGTACCAGATCCCATCCGTGGGATTTAAGTGAATTATGGTCTACGTCTCCCGATGGCTGCGCTTGTCCAAGAGATAATGTGTAAGGCTGCCAATCATATAATCTTAGGGTAGGAGGTTGATCGAGGGCGGAGATCGATTCGAGCAGCGCTTCATCAACGGCCATATTCCATGCCCCGCCATGAGGCGAGTTCAATATTAACCGCCAGGTTTCTTGTTTCTTCATATTTTTAAAACCGCATAATTTTACTAGATACACACATGGTAAAATCCACCCGCAAATCATGAACAACAATAAAGAGTTTATTTTAACCACAAGTCCCAGAGATGATATTGAAATCAGACTGCCTGATGGACGGATCATAAAGGGGCCGCGCGGTGCACCTCTCGGAAATTTTCTCAGCGTTTTAGGCAAATGGGAGGGCTCCTCCATAATCGCTGCAATTGTCGATGGACATCTTCGTGAACTGTCTTACGAATTGGATAAAGATGCCGATGTCAACCCCTTAAATATGTCCTCATCGGACGGATCCAAGATTTACCGGCGTTCTCTTACATTTTTACTCGAAACAGCATTCGAAGAGGTCTTCAAGGATTATTATCTTGCGATCGATCACTCGGTTCCCAATGGGGGGTATTACTGCAAGATCCTTGGCAGAGACCCTCTGACCGACAAAGAGATTCGGCAGCTCGAAGACAAAATGAAAGCGTTGGTTGAAGCCGATTTATGGATCGAAAAAGAAAGAGTAGACCTTGAAGAAGCGATAAGGTATTTTGAAAGAAAAAACTACAAAGATAAATTACGGTTGTTGAAATACCGGAAGAAACCCTACCTTGTTCTTTATCAGCTGGGCATTCATCGGGATTATCACCACGGATACATGGTTCCATCCACTGGTTTATTGAAGGTATTTAAACTGATACCGCGCGGTAATGGATTTATCCTGCAATACCCTAGGAGAAAAACGCCGGACCAACTCTTTCCAATGCCTACATACAATAAATTGCTTCATATTTTCGAGCAATATGGTTCCTGGTTGGAAAGCCTGGATATTGATAGTGTTGGTGCATTGAATGATTCCATCACCTCAGGATCAATCCGCGAGGTTATTCTCGTTTCAGAGGCGCTGCACGAGCAGCAAATTGCCGATATCGCTGCCAGGATTGCCGGGAATTCGGATGAGATTAAAATTGTGCTGATTGCCGGTCCGACCTCGTCGGGAAAAACCACCTTTTCCAAACGCCTGGCAATTCAACTGCTGACTCACGGGATCTCTCCATTTGCATTGGAGATGGACAATTATTTTGTCAACAGGGACATTACCCCAAAGGACGAATTAGGGAATTTCAACTTTGAAGCTTTTGAGGCGATCGATTCTCAAGCGATGGAAATGGATATAGCGAAGCTGCTTGAGGGTGAGCCTGTCCAACTGCCAAGGTTTAATTTCAAGACAGGATTGCGTGAGAAAGGCGCGACCGTTCGTTTAAACAAAAACCAGATCGTCCTGATCGAAGGGATTCACGGATTAAATCCCAATTTGCTTGAAGACATTGACAAGCGCAAGAAATTTCGCATTTATGCATCATGTCTTACTCAGTTAAACCTGGACTACTACAACCGGATTTCAACAACGGATACTCGGATGCTGCGCCGGATCGTTCGGGATGCGAAAACGCGCGGGTTCAGCGCTCAACGCACGATTGAACTTTGGGAATCGGTGCGTAGAGGCGAACGCGAATATATTTTCCCTCATCAGGAATACGCGGATGAGATTTTCAATTCAGCCTTGGTTTACGAGTTGGCCGCGTTGAAAAACTATGTTGAACCCTTACTACGGCAAATCTCATTTGGTACAGATGGATACCTGGAAGCAAAGAGATTATTAACTTTTCTTGAGTGGTTCTTGCCAATTAATACAGACATGATCCCCGACAACTCCATTTTGCGGGAGTTTATCGGAAATTCGATTTTAACTGAATTTCATCTTTGGCAGAATCGGCCTGTGATCGAGTAATTAACCACCGTTCTGTTTAATATGCACCTTCATTACGCGGGCTAATCGGGCAATACCTTCATTGATGTGCTCCGGGTCAGCGTTTGAAAAATTGAGCCGCATGCTGTTATATCCGCCGCCTTCCGCATAAAAAGAAAAACCAGGGACAAAGGCAACATCTTCTTTGACCGCATCCTCGAAGAGATCCTGGCAATCCACGCACTTAGGCGCAGTAGCCCATAAGAATAGGCCGCCTTCGGGTTTAGTCCAAATCACACCAGGTGGCATATGTTCGGCTAAAGTATCGATCATCACATCGCGGCGTTCCTTATACACTTTCCGGATGTGCTTGACATGCTCATTGAGAAATCCGCCCTTGGCAACCTCATAAGCGACCATTTGGTTGAATGTTGAAGTATGAAGATCCGCGCCCTGTTTGGCCAGCATGAGTTTGGTGATGATCTCCGGCGGTGCGATCACCCAGGCTAGGCGGATGCCTGGAGCCAATGTTTTTGAGAAAGTGCTTAAATAGATCACATTCCCGACATATGATTCATTCTGTGTGCGGGTTTGACTATCCAGAACGCTAAGAGCTGGAAGATGTTCCCCTTCATAACGTAGCTGCCCATAGGGATCGTCCTCCACGATCGGAACGCCATATCTGTCTGCCAGTTCGATCAACTTAAGCCGGCGTTCATAGGACATGGTCACTCCGGTTGGATTCTGGAAGTTAGGCAAAACATAAATAAATTTCGGGCCAGCGCGTAAGCGTGCTTCCAATTCATCGGTTCGCATTCCATGCTCATCAAATGGAACAGGAATAAATTCAGCGCCATAAGCACACCACGCCTGGATCGCACCAACATAGGTGGGTGATTCCACCAAGATGCGATCGCCAGGGTTAATGAAGATCATACCGATCAGATCCAGAGCTTGCTGGGATCCGGAGGTGATAAGAATGTTGTCAGCGGTTACATTGATGCCGTAGCGTCCAGTGTGGCGGGCGATCATTTCCCTCAAGGGCAGGTACCCGTCAGTAGATCCGTATTGCAGCGAAGCAGGACCATTCTCATCTAATACTTTGATGCAGGCTTCTTTGAATTGTTCGATAGGAAATAATTCTGGTGCCGGCATTCCGCCAGCAAAGGAGATCACATCCGGCCGTTCTGCAAATTTCAGCAGCTCGCGAATTGCCGAGCTTTTCATCCTTTGCGTTCTTTGAGCGTACCGATAATCCCATAATGTCTGCATGTATTTCCTCCGTATCTTTTTTTAAAGTTTTGCGAAACGAGCAACAATTTTCGCTTTGGTGGGCAATATTGCCCGGTCACCAATTGTTAATTGATTCAACTTTTGGTCCTTAAGTTCATGAACTCCCTGGTAAATAAAAATATCTGTTCCTTCAATTGCAAACTGTTCTTCGATATATGCCTGGCCGGTCAGGTATTCTTCCGAATCGATGGCGCAGCTGGTCACAATACCGATCACCTTACCGCGGTCATTGATCACAGGATCGCCCAAATGGGCCATTCGAACCCGTTGTTGTTCAAATCTGAATCGCGCGACAACACGCTTCCTTTGCTGCTCTCGTTTGATAAATGAGTTGCGGCCGATGAACCAGGGTTTATACACTTTTACATAGCTTGCGAATCCGGCTTCAGCGATGCCCAAATTGAGATCCCCGCCCATCTCATGTCCGTATAAGGGCAAACCGGCTTCGGTTCGCAGGGAATCCCGAGCCCCTAACCCACAGGGTTTTAGTCCCATTGGAGATCCAATTTCAAATAATTTTTCCCAAAGGACTACAGACGCTTCCGGATGCAGGAAGATCTCTAATGCCATTCGTTCTCCGGTGTATCCAGTCCGGGATATGATTAGATCGTATCCATTCCACTGCACATGGCAGAGTTCGGTACGCTTAAGGGCTTCGATTTTTTTCTTATCTTCTGGTTTGAGATCTAACCCAAGGAATATCTTTTTTGAGAGAGGCCCCTGTAGGGCGATATCCACCCGCATTTCCCCTTTCTCTTTTGGATCGCGTAGATTTCTAAGGTTTACCCCCCTGCCAAAGCTCTTTGCGTAGGGTAATTCATTGTCAACCAAAACCTCTCCGGATTTGACTGCATTTAACCAGCTCCAATCCTTATTATCATTCGAAGCGTTCACCACAACCAGGTATTGATCCTGAGCGTGCCGGTAGACCAATAAATCATCGATGACTTCCGCATCAGGGTTGAGAAAATGCGTATAGCATGATTGCCCTAAAGAGAGAGAACCGATATCATTCGCACAAACGCAATTCAAAAAAGTGAGCGCATCTTTTCCCTCGGCTTGATAGACTCCCATGTGTGAAACATCAAACAGTCCTGCGTAGTTCCTTGTTGCAAGGTGTTCTTCAACAACTGAGGAATACCACACCGGCATTTCCCAACCGGCGAATGGGATCAACTTTCCGCCGTTCATTTGATGCCAATCAAATAGGGCAGTCCGCTTGAGTAAAGGTTCTTTTTCTTCCACTTCCCACTTAAATGATTTGCGAGCAGGTAACCTGGGTTTTTTCTGATCAGAAATTCCAATGTAATAAGGTTTGGTGTTTTCTTTCCCCACCTCTATCGCTGGAGATTTAGGATCAAACCCAACTTCTGAAACTTTAAAAGGTCCAGGTATTCTTTTAGAAAGGTCCTGGTCAAATCGGATATACCCATCTGAAAGATCTCGAAGCCAGCAAGCGATCTCTCCGGCATCAGCGGCTTTTACCGATAATAGGACATCCGATTCATTTGGTTTTGTCACGAGACAATTGAATTTTTTATCACCTGCATAAATGCTTGAAATGTATGTCTGATCCGGAGTAATACTTTCAATATCATCCACCAGTAAATAGTTCGACACTTCTTGCAGGTCATCACCAGCAATGGAAAATGTCACCCGGGAATCTTGGTCGCGATCAGAAAAATCATCTATGAAAAAGAATTGCGGGTATCCGCTCTTGAAAAATTCAAAAGAATCCAGCGCTTTTTCGCTTAATCGGCGTGTTCTGATTTTCGCGGATTCCAGTAAGTCGAAATCAATTTTTCCGCGTGAAGCTGATTTATTGCCGCTTTCAATGGTATAAGGTTCGATGGCAATGAGAACATCCGCGATGATATTGGCAATTTCTGTCATATCCTTCTCATCCAATCCCCGCTGTGTTAACCATGGTGTTCCCATACGTATGCCGCTTGCGCGGAATGCTGACTTATCTCCGGGTATGGTATTGGCATTGACCACAATACCCGCGATATCCAGTATCCGGGCAGCAATATCACCGGACAATGGAGTGCCATCCTTACCAATAACAGATTTGCAATCGATATTGATCAAGTGCGTATCCGTGCCCCCGTAAACAACGCGGATTCCACGATTTTCCAACTGCTGTGAAAGAGATAAGCAATTTTTAACAATTTGATGTTGAAATTGCCTGAATTCCTCCGATTTCGCAAGTTTAAATGCAGAAGCCATACCTGCGAAAACTTGAACATGAGGCCCGCCTTGTTCCCCGGGAAAGACTGCTTTATCGATTTTTGAGGAAACTTGTTGATCGAAGGATAGAATGCAAGCCCCTCTGGGCCCACACATGGACTTATGGGTTGTGAAGGTCATTACATCTGCGTAACCCACCGGAGAGGGAATTACTCCCGCGGCAATGAGGCCGGCGATGTGCGAAACATCTGCAAATAGAAACGCATTCACACTGTCAGCAATTTCTCTGAATTTCTTCCAGTCCGGAGTCCATGGATACGATGAGTAACCTGTGATGATGATCCTAGGCTTTTTTTCCTGGGCCAGTGCCATCACCTGGTCATAATCGATCCTTTCGGTATCTGGTGAAACGCTGTAATGGTAAACCGTATACAATTTCCCGGAACGGTTGACGGATGAGCCATGAGTCAGATGGCCGCCATGAAAAAGATTCATTCCCAGAACCACATCCCCCGGTTCGATTAACGCCTGATATACAGCGTTATTCGCTGGGGCGCCGGAAAGCGGCTGAACGTTGACAAAGATTTTTTCGACAGGGACTAAATCATTTGAAAATAGTTCGGCACATCTCCGGCGGGCAAGCTCCTCGATGATATCGACATATTCCACGCCTTTGTAGTAGCGGGGATCGGAATACCTGCGAAAATTGAGAAGCTGATATTCAGTATCGAGAATTTTCTCTTGAGAAAACAATCTAGATTCTTGCGGGGGATATCCTTCCGCGTATAAATTTTGGAGGATTGATCCTAGACTTTCTCGAACAGCAGCAGGAGCGAAACTTTCGCTGGGAATCATGATCAACTTACGGTTTTGACGTTCAGCCTCCAATTGGATAATCTTATGTAATTCTGGATCTACATCAAGGAGCGGATTGTTATTTACAAAGGACGGCATTCTTATCTCCCTCTTTGAGTGATAAAAAACCACTTGGTATCACACAAGTGGTTTTTAGATTTATTTCAAGGATTAACACAAAGAACAAAAATACTAAAAGTGCAAAATTCAACATTTCCATCTAAAGTATTCTATCGTCAGCATTTTCTACGGTCAAGTACAAATGCCACTTTATTGTTGGATAAATTATTTTGAATGTTCGCTGCGTTCTTTGATCCAATTCAATGTGAAATTATAAATAGTCTCATTTTCCGGTTCGTTATGGATTTCATGAAATAGACCCGGCTAGACTTTTAGCGTCACATGGGGAGCTACTTGACTGAATTCAATGATTGGTTGGGGGTTTACAATGTTTTCACAATCCCCATACATTAGAAGGATCTCATTGGAATTCTTGCTCGCATTTTCCATGATCCACATACCTCGATTGATGATCACCATTCCGGTTTTTGCAGTGATCATTGGGTGGACAAGCGGGTCTGAAATGTAATCCTTTACGATTTTTTCATCTCGGGATAAATCTTCTGGTCGAAGACCGTTCTCCATACTGAAAGACGGATACAGTTTGGCCATGGTTTTTGCCAGAAACATTTTTCCCGCGGGAACTGGATCTTTCGGTCCGATCAATGGGGAAGTGATGATCACGCCGTTCGTTTTTGGATTTCTTGCCAGGTTGTACCAAAGCCCGATCTCGCCGCCAAAACTATGGCCGTAAAGAAATAGCGGTAAATCGGGAAATTGGATCCTGGTTTCATTGATCAGGTCATCGATGATCTCAAACGTTAGGATCGGGTCATCGATATGACCCTTTTTCCCATAAGATCTCCCGTGGCCGGGCAGATCAAATGATTTGATCCCGATATTGTGGCTGGTATAGAAATCCGCGAAATGAGTCCCATAGCGGCCGCTATGTTCGCCCAATCCGTGGATAAGGATGATCATGGCCGCCAATTTCTTTTCGGGCAGCCAGGATTGGTAAGATATGGATTTTCCATCCCGGATTTCTTTCAAGTTTTCAGAATATTTCATAGGACCTCATTGTGACTTAATATAGCCGATCAATTAAACCGCATAATTGACTATAATCAAGTGGTGAATTCAACTATCAAGTGCAACTTTGAAAGACAAAGAGAGGTAAGCTGCGGTAAGATGAGCACCTCTCAAACCTCCACGTCAAAGGAGCACTCATGCGAACATATTCACAGCTTACCCAAATAC
>Ga0209164_1005561_pt1 | contig 10670 bp, 8 predicted proteins | sample MTBNYHSulfiMetaG_FD_187458 | JGI IMG/M metagenome (GOLD analysis project Ga0209164, IMG submission 187458) | Enrichment culture microbial communities from rom New York Harbor, USA that are MTBE-degrading - MTBE-NYH (New York Harbor Sulfidogenic)... | ecosystem: Environmental > Aquatic > Marine >... | reverse complement strand
TCGGCGACGCGGTGGACTCGTACCGCTTCGTCATCCCGGACGGCAACGACGGCGTCGGCATCACCTCCCTCACCGCCGCCGAGCAGGCGCAGGTGGTCGACATCCTCGAGCGCTGGACCTCGCCCTAACCCGCCCAGGAGGACCACGCCATGGCACCTCGCTTCTCGATCGCGACCTGCGCCCTCGCGCTCGCGGTGGCGCTGAGCCCGCGGCCCGGGCTTTCGATCTCCCCGGCTCGGGCCGACTCCCTCCGCGGGGCCGAGGTCGCCACGAAACAGGAACCGTTCGAGCACCAGTACGTGCTCGGAGCGGCCCACGTTCCGGGGCTCAACCAGACGGTGTGGCGCACCAGCCTCGAGCTCTGCAACCTCGGCGCCGCCGCCTGCAGCGTCGAGATCGCCTTCCTGGCCCGCGGTCAGGCCAACCTCGTGCCGCCGGCGGTCACGATGCTGCTCCCCTGGGGCCGCTGTGCCCGCTTCGACGACGTGGTCGGCTCGCTCTTCGGCCTCCAGGAGGCGGCCGGCGCCCTCCGGGTCGGCTGCGACGGCGGCGGCTGCCTGGCGATCGCCCGCACCTTCAACGACAGCCCGGAGGGCACGTACGGCTCGGCTCTGCCGGCGCTCGCGGCCGAGAGCGCGGCATCGACGCAGGACAGCGCCGCGCTGATCCACCTCACCGAGTCCGCGGACGACGGCAGCGGCTACCGCACCAACCTCGAGCTCCTCAACGCGTCGGAGGTCCCGCTGACTCTCCACGTCGACCTCTACGGCGCGAACGGCGGCGAGCTCGGCGGCCTGACGGTCGACCTCCTGCCGTTCGAGTCTCGGCAGCTCACCAGGGTGTTTCGCCAGGTGACGGCGGCAGCGGTCGCCGACGGCTACGCGCTGCTCTACACCTCCACCCCAGGCGGCAGGTTTTTCGCCGCCGCTTCCCTGGTGGACAACCGCTCCGGGGACGGCACCACCATCTCTGCCACAGTGACCACCTCCCTCGTGTCGACCCTGGAGCCGATCACCGCCGACAACAGTGCAAGCGTCCGCCTCCTCGCGGCACTGCGCATCCCGGGCTTCCTGCCGGCGCCCACCAGCCAGTGCAGCGTCGACTTCAGCCCCGACGGGAGTCTTCTCGCCGGGGCCTGCAGCCGCAGCACGGTCCCCGCCTGGGAGGTCGCGACCGGTCACCTCGCGAGGTCGCTGCTGAGCTCCCCCGCCCACGTCATCGGGGTCGCGTTCAGCCCGGACGGCGGCACGCTCGCAACCGCCGAGTTCTCGGGCCGGATCGCGCTGTGGGACCCCTCGACCGGCACGCTGACCGGCGAGCTCCAGCTGTCGCCGTCGCCGGTCTGGGAGCTCGCCTTCAGCCCCGACGGCGGGCGGCTCGGGGTGGCGAGCGTCAACTACTACTCCAGCCTCGACCCCGAGTGCCTGGCTGGGATGCGGGTCGTCGACCTCTCCGGCGCAACGGCCCTGTGGGCCTACCCCGCCGACGGCTCGGTCATCCCCCTCGCGGTCGGGTTCGCCCCGGACGGTGGCGAGGTGGCTTTCGGGACCATCGACGACGGGCTCGTGGTCATGGGCGCCACCGACGGGCAGACGCTCTGGAGCTTCCCCGTGTCCGCCCCGGTCGCCGACGTGGCCTACAGTCCCGACGGCCTGCTGCTGGCGGCGGCGGCGGACGACACCCGGATCCGCCTCTTCGAAACCTCCGACCACCATCTCGTGCGCGAGCTCGAGGGGCACACCCACTTCGTCAACGGGGTCGCCTTCAGCCCCGACGGGAGCCTGCTCGCCTCCGGCAGCCACGACCGCACCGTCGGTCTGTGGGACGTGGAGACCGGCCAGCGCCTGGCAGTGCTGAACGGTCACGACAACGCGGTCCTGCGGGTGGCGGTCAACCCTGCCGGGACCCTGATCGCCTCCATCAGCTGGGACGGAACGGTTCGCCTGTGGGGCGTGCCCCGCGGCTGACCAGCGCCGGGGCCGACACTCCGGATCGTCCACCGGAGTGCAGTCGATACGGTCACCCGACCACTCGTGCAGGGGGACCGTCGAGGCGGGCTGCCCCTTCTGCTACGCTGGCGTCGACCCGAGCCCCGGAGGCTGCCCATGAACGACCAGCCCCCCCGACCGATCGAACCCGGTCCGAGCGGAACCTTCCGCGCCTCCTCCGCCTCCCGCTCGCCAGCCGCGCCCGCCACCGTCGTGCCGCTGCCCCTGCGCGCCGTGCTCCTGCCGTTCTCGCCCGGCCTCTGGCGCACGGCGGCTCGCTCTCGGGCCGGCTGGGTGATCGCGCCGCTGGTGCTCCTGTCGACCCTGGCGGGTCTGACCCTGGGCGTGATCCGCGGAGTCGAGCTCAGAGGCTGGATCCTCCAGGGGGCCCAGAAGTACGACGACCGGTTCGACCCGGTCGTGGTGGAAGACGGCCGGGTGCGCGTGGAGGGGGAACGGCTGCCGATCTTCACCGAGGCCGACTCGACCTTCCTGGTGGACCCGGAGGGGGTGTTCTCGCTCGAGGACATCACCACCCCGGAGTACGTCGTGGTGCGCCGCGAGGAGATCGTCCACAAGCGGGCGTTCCGCGAGCAGACCTTCCTGGTGCGGGACCTCATGGGAATCCTCGGTCTCGAGCGGTTGGTGGTAAACGGCGCCTCGATCCGGCGTTTCGGTGAGCGGTGGGGGGCATGGCTGGGTCTCGCCGTCGCCCTGTTCCTGACCGTGTTCGGCGTGCTCGGGGACGCGGTGGTCGGACCGCTGTACGCGCTGGCGGCGGCCGGGTTGCTGGTGGTGCTTCGGCGGTCCCTCTTCGCGGGCGCCTTCGGGACCGCGATGCGCCTCGCCCTCGCCACCTACGCGATCCCGATCGTGGGCGACCTCGCCCTGAGCCTGCTCGGAGCGAGCCCTCCCTGCTGCCTGACGTTCCTGTTCTGGCCGGTGCTCATGACCGTCGCCGGGCTGCTGGCGGTCGGCAACCGCGCCCGACTGTGAGCCGAGGTCGGGCTTGGGCGACAGCACCCGCGCCGTCATGTCGGGACCGAGGAGCCTGCCGCCGGTCAGCGCCCGTGCGAAGTGGTACAGGTCGAGCGCGGTGGAGAAGCCGCCGCCGGCCGGCCCGCCGCGGATGACGTGCATGAAGGCGTTCTCCTCGAGCGGCGCCGCGTCCCGGAACTCCGGGGTGAGGTCGTTCTCCACGAGGGCACGAACCCGGTCCGGGCTGCCGCTCGAGGCCACCTCCACCAGCTGCCGGAGGCGCTCGCCGACGACGCCCGCCGGGAGCTCGGGGGAGTCGCGGTAAGCGCTCTGGGCGGCGGCCTGCGCCATCCACGCGAGCAGGAGTAGAGCCACGATGGTCACGGGGCGGGCACGGCGACTGTGCTGGCGCACGACGACCTCCTCACGACGAGCGGGACCCGCGGTCTCGGTCCTGCGCTCACGCTGCAGCCCGGGATCGCGAAAGCCTCCGAGTCTGGGTACCCTTTCGTGCACGGCGAGCGGACGGCCCGGTTGCACCTCGGGTGAGGGAGCGCTCCCTCGCCGGAGGGGATTGTTTCGCCTCTGCGGGGCCTGCAGTCCCGAGTGTCTGAGAGCACTCCTTCGCCAGTGCCCCCCGCGCCTTGGCGCCTCTTGGCGTCTTTGCGTTCTCCCCTCTCGAACGCCGACCATCTCCAGACCTCCGGGTTGCGGGCGGCGCCCGCTCTTCGAATCGACACCCTGACGAGCACCTCGGCCCCCTCGCGACGCGATGCGGGCGGAAATGCGCGCTACAGGAGGTCGGCGAGCTCGCGCGCCGCGAGGACTGCGAACAGCAGCAGCGACAGGGCCAGCACGGCGGTGGCGAGGCGTCCGTTGCGCAGGGCGCCAACCAGGCGGGCGCGCGAGCCGAGCCAGAGCAGGCTGGCGGCGAGGACCGGCATGAACAGGGCGCCGGTGACGGTGTAGAGGCGGATCACCCACACCGGGCGGTCGAGGGCGAGCAGCGCCATCGGCGGCAGCGCGAGGTAGAGCAGGAATCCGCGGTAGGTCCACGACCGGACGTCGACCTCGCGTCCCTCGCCGCCGCAGCGGGCGCGGACGAAGTCGGCAAACAGGTAGGGCACCCCCTGCCAGACCCCGAGGATGCTGGAGGCGACCGCGCCCCAGACGCCGAGCAGGAAGACCAGTCGGCCGGCATCCCCCGCCGCGGGGCCGAGCCGGGCGGCGGCAGCCGCCCCGATGGCGTCACCGCAGGCGACCAGGCCGGCGGAGCCCTCCGGCATCCCCCCGCCCCCTCCCAGCACCCCCGCGGCGACCACCAGCATGGCGACCGCGATGAGCGCGGTCACGAGGTAGCCGACGGCGAGGTCGAAGCGGACCTCGGGGAGCCGCCCGCCGCCTGCCCAGCCCCGCTCGCGGATCCAGTAGCCGTACGAAAGGAGCGTGACGCTGCCGCCGACCCCCCCGATCAGGCCCAGCACCACCGCCGGTGAGCCCGACGGCAGACCCGGGGTCAGGCCCCGGAGCGCCCCGAGATCGGCGATCGCCAGCGCTGCGGAGACGAGCAGGGTCGCCGCCATCACCGCGACAAACACCTTCATCAGCGCCTCGAACAGCCGGTAGCGGCCGGCCAGCACCAGGGCCAGCGCCATGAGCGAGTGGGCGACCGCCCAGCCGCGGATGCTCAGACCGGGCGCCAGCGCGTGCGCGGCCACGCCGCAGGCGCTCATCAGACCGGCAGCGACCACGAAGCCCCACACCGCGAGGTAGACCACCAGGTAGCCCTGGAAGAAGCGGCCGAGGTGCCGGCACCAGCCCTCGAGGAGGGTAGTGCCGGTGGCCAGCTGCCAGCGGGCGATCCCCTCGTTCAATGCCAGCTTGAGGGCGGCGCCCGCGGCGATCGCCCAGGCCAGGGCGAGGCCGAAGTCGGCCCCGGCCAGCATCGCGGCCATGAGGTCGCCGGCCCCGACCCCGGTCGCCGCGACCGCCAGCCCCGGCCCGACCGACCTCACCAGGCGCGTCGTGAGCCCCCGTGCGGCGGCCATGCTCGCGTTCCTCCGCTGCGAGGAATACACCAGCCCGGGACGCGGAGTCCAGGGTGCGACCGCAGCGCCGCGCGCTGCCGTACAATACCCCTGGTCTGATTCGCCACCGGGAGGACCGATGGACCCGAGACAGGACCGGAACGCGGTGTTCGTGCCACGGGAGTACGAGGCCATCGGCGCCCCGACCGCCAGGGCCGCCTTCATCACCAGGACGTACCTGCACCTACTCGGTGCGGTGGCCGCCTTCGTGGCGATCGAGTGGGCGCTGTTTGAGAGCGGCCTGGCCTGGCCGATGGCGCAGGCCATGCTCTCCACCTCGTGGCTGCTCGTCCTGGGCGGGTTCGTCATCGTCAGCTGGCTCGCCAGCCACGTCGCCCTCAAGGCGGTCTCCCCCGCGGCCCAGTACGCGGCCCTGGCCGGCTTCGTCGTGGCCGAGGCGGTCATCTTCGTGCCGTTGCTGGCCATTGCCTTCTCGCAGTTCCCGGGGGCGGTCCGCAGCGCGGTGACGGTGACCGCCATCGGCTTCGCCGGGCTCACCGCGGTGGCATTCCTGTCCCGCAAGGACTTCTCGTTCCTGGGCGCGATCCTGCGCTGGGTGGGAGTCCTCGCCCTGGTGGCGATCGTCGCCGGCGTCCTCTTCGGCTTCGAGCTCGGGACGTGGTTCTCGGTCGGCATGATCGCGGTGGCCGGCGCGGCGATCCTGTACGACACGTCCAACGTGATCCGTCACTTCCCCACCGACCGCCACGTCGGCGCCGCCCTGCAGCTGTTCGCCTCGGTGGCGCTCATGCTGTGGTACGTGCTGCGGCTGTTCATGTCGCGGCGTTGACGGAGCGCATCGCCGGTCCTGTCCGGGCGAGGAGGTGCTGATGGGCACGCCGCTCGAGGTTCTGCTCGAGCTTCTCGAGCTGGAGCGGATCGAGGACACCATCTTCCGCGGTCGCAGCCAAGATCTCGGGTTTCCGGCGATCTTCGGCGGGCAGGTGCTCGGACAGGCGCTGTCGGCTGCCAGCCACACCGTGCCTGCCGAGCGGGTCGTGCACTCGTTCCACTGCTTCTTCCTCCGACCCGGCGACCCCCATCGCGACGTGGTCTACGACGTGGAGCTGACCCGCGACGGGGGGAGCTTCACGACGCGCAGGATCCGGGCGGTCCAGCACGGCCGCACCATCCTCTTCATGGGCGCCTCGTTTCATCACGCCGAGCCCGGCTTCGAGCACCAGGACCCGATGCCGGAGGTGCCCTCACCCGACGTGCTCGAGTCGGCGGAGGACTTCGCCCGCAGGCACCGCCGCCTCATCCCCGAGAACCTGCGCGACACGTTCACCCGCGAGTCGGCCATCGAGGTGCGGCCGGTCACCACCGTCGACCCCGCCAACCTCCGCCCTCTGCCGCCCCGCCGCCAGGTGTGGCTGCGCGCGCGCGGCGTCATGCCGGACGCGGCCAGCACCCACCGCTACGTGCTCGCCTACGCCTCGGACTTCAACTTCCTGGTCACCGCGCTGCAACCGCACGGACGCATGTGGTGGGAGCCGGGCCTGAAGATGGCGTCCATCGACCACGGCATGTGGCTCCACCGGGACCTGCGCGTCGACGACTGGCTGCTGTACGACGTGGACTGCCCGTCGGCCGCGGCCGCCCGCGCCCTGGTTCGGGGGCGGTTCTTCGACCGCGCCGGCCGCCTCGTCGCCTCCACGGCCCAGGAAGGCCTGATCCGCGTCGCGGCCTGAAGCGGTCGACCAGCCGCGGCGGACACACTCGACGGCGCCGGGCCTCGAAGCGGAGCTCGCGAGAAGGCGGTCCCCCCACGGAGGTGGGTCGGCTCGCAGTCGAGGCCCGACCCCACGAGATCACCACCCTGACGGGCCTCTCGACCGCCGCGCGACGAAACCCGGTCAGCGGCTGCCGTCGAACAGGACCACGTCCTCCCCGAAGGTCGTGATCATCCCCTGGATGTGCCTGACCACCTTGCGGTGCCGTGCGACGAGCGCGGAGACCTGCTTCGCTTCCAGGTACGGGGCCGCCAGCTCCTGGAGGGTGCGCTTGTCGAGACTCCGCAACCGCTGCCACAGGGAGCGGTCGCACTTCGTCAGCTCGACCTCGTGCAGGAGCCCCGATGTCGGACGGAAGGCGCCGGCGTGGTCGATCAACCAGATCCTCCACCCGGGGTCGATCACCGTGTTCCCCTGGCCGCGTCCCGAATTGGCGATGAGATTGTCGAACAGATACACCGCCTGTCGCTGCTCCGCGAAGTCCTTCGGGTCAGGGGGTACGAGCTGGCCTGCCCGCTCGATCTCGATCGCGGTGCCGGCGCCCTGCCGCCAGATCTGAACCGCTGCGGTCCCGTCGCCGATGGTGCGCTCGACCACCGGAGGAACGAGGTGGAGGCCAAGCAGCTCGTCGATCAACGACGCCGCGATCTCGCGCTTGGCGGCGTTGCCCCGACCGAGAAGGAGGGCGTGGAACCGGGCGCCGTCGGCCTCGAGGAGGAGGAGCTCGAGGCGCTCGAGACCCGGGAGGCTCGACGGCTCGCGGCTGACGAGGGTTGCCGAACGCAGCGCCTCCCGGACCGCCTCGTCGTCCTGGAACGGGAGCGGGTCCCCGCTGGCGTCGAGCCACTGCGAGGCCTCGGGCGTCGTCGGCGACCGGGCCGGAGCCTCCTGCGCGAGCGCGCCCGTCGCGACGCAGCAGAGAACGACGACGACGAGCAGGGCCGGACTGATGAGGGACTCAGGTGTTTTCATACGGAGAGTGTACGACGGAGACGCCCGGGAGATTCACTTCGCTCGGCTCGAGAGGACCGTGGCGGTCCGCCCGGGGCCTCGCGACCGGCCCCGGCTCACCCGCTCCACCCCACTGCCGCGACCTCGGCCGCGGGCGCCCGCCGGACCAGGTCGGCCAGCGTCGCGGCTGCGGCTTCGAAGCTCGTTACGCCGGTGGGCATGTACGCCACCAACCAGACGCGAGCCGTGTCCTCCCGCACTTTGACCCGCACGCCGCCGGTGATGGGGGTGTCGCACGGCCCGTCGGCATCCACCAGCAGCGGCTTGCCGTCGAGGTTGAAGGGGCCGCGCAGCGATTCGTACGCCTCGCCGGGGCGGCCGGCCCGGAAGGTGAACGGCGGGCGGAGGTGGCGCACGTCCATCACGCACGCCGGTACCGCCAGGGCGGCGGACAGGCAGTTGTTGAGGTCCACCAGGGGGTGGATCGCGGGCAGCTCCTCCCCCTTGAGCAGCCGGCGCAGCAGCGCCTCCGACGAGGGGCGGTAGCGGGTGGGGTCGACCCCCGCCTGGCGGTACAGCCGCCGCAGCGCGCTCGCGGTGGGGTGCTCGGAGAGACGCTCGAGGGTGTGCTCGGCGCGGGCGCGGGCGGCGGTCTCGCGCCGCAGCGTTGCCAGCTCCTCACTCGCGGCTCCGGGACAGAGCGTGAGGTCGGCCCAGAACAACAACCAGCCGTCGAGCTCGTGGCGGGTAGGGGGCGGGAAGTCGCTCATGGTGCCATGGTGCCACACTCTCCGCCCGCCGCTTCCCTCCACGGGGCGCTTCGAGGGGACACCCGCCGTCCGGCGGGTGAGCTCGGTCACACCCCCAACGAGCGGCTGCGGTATGGTGAAAGACGAGATCCTGCAGGACGGGGAGGGGGCAGGGACATGCCCGCATGCAGCACCCGGCTCGGTGTCGCGGTCACGATGATCCTCCTGGTGGCTGCGGGGGCAACCCACGCCCGCCTGCCCGCCGACGCGCCGCCACTGCCGCCCCCCGACCCGGGTGTGTTCACCGTCGTCCAGGTCGACACCGTCCAGGAGCTGGCCGACGCCTGCTGGAACCTGGCCTCGAACCAGGCGATCGTGGTCGCGCCCGGCACCTACGACCTCACCGACCACGTCTTCCCCAACGGAGTCGACGGCCGCCTCACCGTCGGCCGCTACGGGGCGGCGCCGATCTCCAACATCCAGATCCGCGGCGCCACCGGACGGCCGGAGGACGTGGTCATCCTCGGCGGCGGCATGGACGACGACACCGTGCCCTTCGGCTTCCAGGTCTTCACCGCCACCGACGTGATCATCGCCGACCTCAGCGTGGGGCAGGTCTATTACCACGCGGTCGCCATCCAGAATGACCAGGGGGCGACCCGGGTCACCCTCCGCCACTGCCGCCTGTTCGACGCGGGCCAGCAGGTGGTGAAGGGCAACCGCGGCGCGAACCCCGGCGCCGAAGACGTGGTGGTCGAGTACTGCGAGGTGTTCCTGACCGCCGGCGCCATCCACCACCCCGACCTGGGCTACTGTTACACCAACGGCGTCGACGCCGTCGGCGGGCGACGCTGGGTGATCCGCGACAACCTGATCCGGGGGTTCTGGTGCCAGGACGGGACCCTCGCCGGACCGGCGATACTCATGTGGCAGGGGTCGCTGGACACCGTGGTCGAGCGCAACACCATCCTCGACAGCTCGCGGGGGGTCGCCCTCGGGCTGGTCAGCTCCAGCGACCACTCCGGCGGGGTGGTGCGCAACAACTTCATCCGCTGGAGCCCCGGCGCCCCCTACGACGTGGACGTCGCCGTCTCCACCACCTCGCCGGGCTCGAAGGTGCTCCACAACACCGTCCTCACCCACGGCCTCTACCAGCCCAACGGGCCTGTGGCCGTGGAGGTCCGCTTTGCCGGCGCCACCGGGGTGGAGGTGCGGGCCAACCTGATGGACGCCGGGGTATGGCCGCGCGACGCCACCCCCCTCGTCGTCGACAACCTGACCACGGCCGACCCCGCCTGGTTCGCGGACGAGGCCGCCGGCGATCTTCACCTGCTGCCGACCGCACCGGCGCTCGACCTCGTCAACCGCCTCGCCGACTGCGTCGACGACTTCGACGCCACCCAGCGACCGACGGCCGCCGGCGCCGCCGACGTCGGGGGGGACGAGGTCGGCGCACCGCTCTACGCCGACGACTTCGAGAGCGGCGCAACCGGCGCGTGGACGGTGACGGTGCCGTAGCTCGCGCGAGCTGGGGACCACACCGCTCGGTCTGCCTCCGCCGCAACGACCGCGAAGCGGGCGGGACACCCGCGCGTCACACCCCGAGCCGTCGCGCCAGGAAGGCCGCAGCGGTGTCCTCGGCCCAGAACCGCGGCCGCCACGGGGGTCCGCTGACGAAGCCGACGTGACCGCCGGCCGGGGTGAAACGGGCCTCGAGGTGGGGGTTGGAAGCCACCGACCCGTTCGGGATCGCGTCGCCCGGCAGAAACGGGTCGTCCACCGAGTGGACCAGCAGGGTGGGAACCCGGATCGACGACAGGAACTGGTTCGAGCTCGAGCGGGCATAGTACTCCGCCGCATCCCGAAAGCCGTGCAGCGGTGCGGTGAGGACGTCGTCGAACGCCCGGATCGTTCGCACCGCGAGCAACGCCTCGACGTCGGCGTGGCCGCGCAGGGTCTCCGCCTTGGACCGTGCCTTGCACAGGAGCTTGCGGAGCAGGTAGCGGTGGTAGACCCGCGACGGCCCGCGCTCGAGCTTCGCCAGGCCGGCAGCGAGGTCGAAGGGCACCGACACGGCGGCGGCGGCATCCACCCGCGCGGGCCCGGAGCCGTCCCGGCCGCACTCGCCGAGGTACTTGAGGAGCACGTTGCCGCCGAGGGAGAAGCCCACCGCCCCGAGGCCGC
>Ga0209164_1005557_pt1 | contig 10680 bp, 9 predicted proteins | sample MTBNYHSulfiMetaG_FD_187458 | JGI IMG/M metagenome (GOLD analysis project Ga0209164, IMG submission 187458) | Enrichment culture microbial communities from rom New York Harbor, USA that are MTBE-degrading - MTBE-NYH (New York Harbor Sulfidogenic)... | ecosystem: Environmental > Aquatic > Marine >... | reverse complement strand
GAATATTTATGGGGAGCGAATTCAGATCAACTTCCTTCAAAAACTGCGCAACGAATTGAAATTCGCAAGTGTCGAAGCATTGTCCGAACAGATCACCCGCGACATCGAGCGAGCACGAGCCTATTTTGGCCTGGACTCCACCCAGTCCGAAGGCCGGGGCGAGGCGCTGCAGAGTCCATTGACCCGCTCCTCGTAAAGCTTTTGCCGCCGGTGCACGGGTCGAGCAAACCCGAAGCATGGACATTCACAAAGCCTGATCCGCCTGCCGAAAAGGCAGCAGAGGGCCTCAGCAGGCTAAGGACTCGGCAAAGCTTGTACGCGTGACACGCGAGGCTCCAATAGCGCAGCCATCGGCTACATTAGGCGAGTTCGAAGGTTCACACGCCCCTGGCGGCCGGACCCCATATGATTTTGTGCAATTGAAGCTGCAAACGAACCGGCAGGCCGTCTTCAAGAATCCACTTGGCCAGCACTCGGGGTTCCATTGTCCCGAAAATAGGTGAGAACAGCACGGGAAAAGGTGGTTCCTTATTTCCGCATAGCTGTTTTAGAGCATCCACAGCAAAATTGTAGTCCGCCCGATTGCCGATGACGAATTTGGCCTGGTCAGCCGGCCCCATCCGATGCCAGTTACCCCAGTCCACGCTGTCCGCCTCCCCGCTGGACGGACATTTGAAGTCCACGATCCGAACGCACTTCCGGTCCAGCGATGCAATGTTGATACTGCCGTTGGTTTCCACGAGCACGCGATATCCGGTATCCAGAAACCGTTGCACTAGGATCGGTGTTTCTTCCTGAAGCAGGGGCTCTCCCCCCGTGATTTCGACCAGGCCGCAGGGATAGGAACCCACTCGTGCCAGAAGCTCCTCCAACGACCACAAGTCACCCTCCTGGTAGGCATACGTGGTATCGCAATAGGAACAACGGAGGTTACACCCGGCAAGTCGGACGAACACGCAGGGTCGTCCGGCAAACGTGGATTCCCCTTGGATGGAGTAGAAGATCTCGTTTATTTTCAAAGTCAAATCGATCTCTCTTCCGCGCCGGCCGACACCCAGAACAGATCCACGTACCGGGCGTCCAGATCCGCGCGTTTCACTTTACCAAAAGCATCCGGAACGGAATCCAGCAGCTCCTTATAGACGGCCCGTATGGGCTGCCAATGGAGGGAAGAGAGTTGGGGCATATGCGTTTGGAGCACATCCAAGAACGCGTCCATTACTTCCGGTCCGGACCAGGACGACGCATCGGCGCCCGCCTCTGCCATTCGGTCGAAAAACCGATTCAGATCCGGAGGTGTCAAGGGACTCAAGATGGGATCCAGATCGAGAGAACTCCTGGCCCAGATCGTATACAGACACCGCTTGCATGTAAAAAACGGATTTTCTCTTTCGTCGTCCAGTATTGGTTGCCTGGATGAAGCCTCCAGAAAGGCATCCAACGCTTCGAGTGTATCTAACCGGTTGTCGCACGCCTGCACCTCTTCCATGGAACCAAAATCCACAAACGGATCGGATTCGGATGTGGCGTCATAGCGCATGGGGCGCTTTCGAAAAAGGCCTTCCAGCACGCCTCGCCAAGGTTTATCCCAGAATGAGAGTGACAATCCCTGACCGTGCGCCCAACTTCCCTTCCACCATTTTTCCGCTTTCCATTTCAGCTCGAGTACTCCGCTGAATCCCAGTCGAAACAGATCGAGAAGGGTATTTTCCTGCAATACGGCAGAAGGTTCCGCGTCCGTTCTCTCGATTCCGATGCTTACCATGCCGGAAGCTTTTCGATAGACCCGTTTTAACACGGAAACTTCGTCCGGGACGCGCCCTTCCCCGCTCAACACCATGTTGCAGAGGCCCGCAAACTCCAGGCGAAGACGATCGAGCATATCCGCATCCAAAATCGTAGACAAAGCCCTGGAGAACGCGTCGCCTGATTCCGCCAGCAACACCGGCGTCATGGGAATGCCCTCGTCGGATTCCCCATCGGATTCAGACGAGTACCCGGGAACGGACAGCTTCCGATGGATCCGGCTTGGTTTGATGTGGCTGTAAATCAACATGGCTTCTTCCCAGGGAACAAACCCTTTATCCGCCAGACGAGCATTCCTGAGATTCTTGAGCCCTTCCTCTTCTTCGGCTGGAATGATTTCAGCGGCAGCAAACATGACGGCATAGTATCGATCGAAATCCGAGTCCGCCAATTCCTTCAGTAGCTCCTCGATAAAGACGCGGTGTTTCCTGCGCCGGCAGCGAAAGTAAAACACTTCGTCCAGAGTGAACCACTCCTGTCCGCTCAGATCCATAGGCTCATCATGCCCCCTGACCCAAAACCGGATTGTTCTCGCCAAGAACAAGGCCAGCAAAGTCGAAGTCAGGTTCAACAGCCGCGAACTTAAGCGGCGGCGGTCCACCTGAAACAGGCGCTCGAACCACTCCATGGCTGAGTCGACATCGAGTCCTTCATTGTTCCAGATCAACAGGTCCAACAAATACGTCCACTGATCCTCTGAGGCCAGCCTCATGATTTCCAGCGAAGAATCGGGCTCTGCGTCCAGAACCAGCCAGAAGAAATCTTCTTCCGCGAGCTTCCTGACGAGTTGGGCGGGCTGGGACGTATCCAGAATTCTCTGGATGACGGTTTCGCTGCTGATGGTCGTTTCCAAATCATTCGGGTCGGAGCGACCGGACTTTACGGACTCCACGTCTTGTGATACCTCGTGTTCATCTTGGGCCGTCGGAGCACCTTCGGCGTTGCTTTTGGTGGGACCTTGATCGTGAGGTGAGTTCATTGGACAGGCGGTTCTCAGAAAAAGATTCCGGACGGGATGGTTCCCGTCCGGAAAAAATTAGTGATCGTGAGATAGAATGCCGTCTAGTACATATCACCCATGTCGGGCGGCATACCGGCAGCCCCGCCTTTACCATCTTTCTTCTTTGGCTTCTCCGCCACCATGGCCTGAGTAGTAAGAAGCAGCGCCGCCACGGACGCAGCGTTCTGTAAGGCGAACCGGGTAACCTTGGTCGGATCGATAATACCGGCCTTCAGCAAGTCTTCGTACTCACCGCTTTCGGCATTGAATCCGTACGCTCCCTTGCCTTCTTTGATTTTCTGAATGACCACGGAACCTTCAAATCCGGCGTTCTCCGCCAGTTGGCGTGCAGGCGCTTCGAGAGCCCGCTTGACGATGAGTACGCCCAGCTTCTCTTCTCCTTCCACCTTGTGAGCTTCCAGAGCGGCCTCGCAGCGAAGCAGAGCCACGCCTCCTCCGGGTACGATTCCTTCTTCCACTGCGGCTCGCGTTGCATTCAAGGCGTCTTCCACCCGGGCCTTTTTCTCTTTCATTTCGATCTCGGTGGCGGCGCCCACATTGATCACAGCCACACCTCCCACCAGCTTCGCCAGCCGCTCCTGGAGCTTTTCTCTGTCGTAGTCGCTGGTAGTTTCGTCGATCTGGGCGCGAATCTGTCGCACCCGACCCTCGAGATCGGCCTTACTTCCGCCGCCGTCAACGATAGTGGTATTATCCTTATCAATATTGATACGCTTGCAGGTTCCCAAGTCGTCCAATTTTATGTTTTCGAGTTTGATGCCGAGATCCTCGGAAATCACCTGTCCGCCCGTAAGAATAGCGATATCCTGCAGCATCGCCTTGCGTCGGTCTCCGAAACCCGGCGCCTTTACGGCAGCGCATTTCAGCGTGCCACGCAGCCGGTTTACAACCAACGCGGCCAGCGCCTCGCCTTCCACGTCCTCGGCAATGACCAGCAATGGCTTGTTCATTTTGGCGATCTGCTCGAGAACGGGCAACATGTCCTTCAGGTTGCTGATTTTCTTCTCGTTCAACAGAATATAAGGCTCATCGAGAACGGCCTCCATTTTCTCCGGATCGGTCACGAAATACGGACTCAGATACCCTCTGTCGAACTGCATACCCTCGACGATTTCGAGGGTGGTTTCCATGCTTTTGGCTTCCTCGACCGTGATTACACCTTCTTTGCCGACTTTCTCCATGGCCTCTGCAATGATGTCCCCGATAGTGGAATCATTGTTGGCGGAAATGGTACCCACTTGGGCGATTTCTTTCTTATCCCTGGTAGGATTCGACAATTTCTTGAGTTCACCCACGATGACTTCCACAGCGGTCTCGATACCTCGCTTCAGCGCCATGGGGTTATGACCCGCTGCCACCATTTTCGATCCTTCCTGGTAGATGCTTTGGGCCAGCAGCGTTGCGGTTGTAGTACCATCTCCAGCCACATCGGAAGTCTTGGACGCCACCTCTTTCACCATCTGAGCGCCCATATTTTCGAATTTGTCTTCCAGCTCTATTTCTTTGGCAACGGTAACGCCGTCCTTCGTGATTGTGGGCGATCCCCAAGACTTCTCGAGAATTACGTTACGTCCTTTGGGACCCAAAGTCACCTTTACGGCGTTCGCCAGGGTATTGACACCGCAGAGCATTTTTTCCCTGGCTTTCATGTCGTATTTAATCTCTTTTGCAGCCATACTATTCCCCCTAACCCACGATCGCTAGAATATCGTCTTCACGCATGATGAGGTATTCAACCCCGTCCAGCTTCATTTCACTCCCCGCGTACTTGCCGAACAGAACCTTATCGCCTTCCTTGACCTGCATTGGAATCCGCGTACCTTCTTCGGTCAAACGGCCGGAACCCGCAGCGATAACCTTTCCTTGCTGCGGTTTTTCTTTGGCGGTATCAGGAATGATAATTCCACTTGAGGTAGTCTGCTCCTCCTCGATCCGGACGATCAATACTCTGTCGTTAAGCGGTCTGATCTTCATTCAACTTCACCTCCTGATATACGGTTATATCTATTTCCCGAATGGGATTCTCTCCCGAATGGACATTAGGCAACGAACAGCAAAAAAGGATAAACTTTTTGCTCAAAATAAGACAGGTTTTAGCAGTGTCAAGGGGGAGGACGGTCTTTTCGATTTTTTTTCGGAAGCCTTGATCTCAACCTTCGCCATGCTCTTTACCGGCATCCGGAACTTCCTTGGTAATAAGCTCTTTGACCGAAATCCTGGAAAGCTTTTCCACGGACACGCAACGCACGTCGCGCAGGATTTCCTCGAGACGCTTCTCTGCCGGATCTTCTATCCTCGAGATATCCAGCGGATCCCGCACCGCCTTCATCACCTGGGCCACGGATATGGTTTCCAGATCTCGCGACGGCTGGAAGCTAGGAGGAGAGTCGCTAAGTTTCACTACCAGCCTGCTCTTCTCCAGCATACCCAGAGTCGTGTTCACCAGTTTCTGGTCTACGCCCAAACGCAGCCCGAATTCCCGTGCGGACCAAGCCGGTTCGCCTGTGTAAAATCGTTGGGCCATTAACAGATACAGCTTCATTACGAGAGTTTCGGCGGATGATTTCTCCCTGTTTCTCAAATATCTCGGATGAACCTTTCCAAAGCCATGAAAAGCGTACGCGACCTCGGCCCCGAAAAGCAGGATGAGCCAGCTCAAATAGAGCCAGATAAGAAACAACGGCAGGCTGGCGAAGGAACCGTATATGGCATTGTACTTCGTCACCCCGATCTGAAAAGTGATGAAAAGATTCTGGACGAGTTGCCAGACGATACCTGCAATGAGACCTCCGGAAATCGCACTCACAACGGGCACTCGTGTATTCGGAAGAAGCTGATAAATCACACCGATCGCCAGCCAGGACAAGACATAAGGAGCAAGTGACAATGCAAACGTCACCAAGCTCGTCAGATAACGGACTCGCATGAGGTATTCCACGAACGCATTGCTGCTCAGAGATGCAGCCACCGTCGTAGCGGCTAGAAACAGCAAAGGACACACTGTAATAATACTGATGTAGTCGGTGAACTTCCTGTATAACGGCCGTTCTTCCGCAACGTTCCAGATTTCGTCGAATGCTTTTTCCATGGCGCTGAGCGTCGCTGTGACCGTGTAGAACAGGAAAAGCACGCCTACGATGCCAAGGGTGCGCGCGTTGGTGTTTTCCACGTATACGAGCATGTTTTCGAGGACCTCGGGCCGAACCCCTGTGACATGACTGAAAAGCACCTCGCGCAGCGCCTCCGCCATACCCAATCCTTTCGCCACCGAGAACGAAACCGCAAGCATCGGTACAATAGAAAGCGTGGTAATGTACGTAAGGCCATAGGCCTTGAATTGCACATTGTCCGCAAAGCTCTTATAGATTCCGATATAAATGGCTCGAAGCAAGTTCAGAAACCAATTCCGAATACTTTGGAGCACATTTTCGGCCGGCCCTTCCGCACCGCGAAAAAGAGCTTCTTCCATCCGGTCTCTGAGGACGGTTCTGTAGTCCATGGCTTCCATCCTCCGCTCTCCATCTCCTTGCCGACGCCCACTGAAGGTGGCGGCGGCGTGCCGGAATGCCAACGCGGAAGGTCCTTAGCTGCTGTCTTTCGAGAACAGCCTCTTCGCCGGATCACGCTCGGTTCGCTCTCCGTTCCGGCCTGCCCCGCTGACGGACGCATGGTCAAATCCACTACAGATTATCAGGTTACCGCCGGAAGTGCAATTGTCCGCCCGAATAACCCGGACATTTCACTCCAAACAACGAAATAGGGCAGGATCTTGTTCCGATCCTGCCCTATTTAACAACCGTTTCCGGGTCGATCAGCGGTTTCTCCACCTGCGCCCGAATCCGATCAAGCCCAGCAAACCGGATCCCAGCAGCCAAACGGCGGCTGGAACGGGAACCACGTGGTAGCTCCCCAAGACAAAACCGCTATCCGTAGTGGCGTTCCCCGCTGCCATGTTCAACGACTGCACATGCATGCCCAACTGACCCGAGCCGAGAACCGTGTCGGAGCTGGCTGAAAATGGAGCGTTTAAGAAGTCGCTGATCAGAAACACACTCCCTGATGCCAAGGTCATGTCAAACATCAGGGGAACTCCGTCCACAATAGGATTCTTGTTTGATGTACCCGTGTCATGAGCTTCGAACAAGAAATTCGGTGTAAAATTCCCGCCGCCTACGGTAGAGGCCGGAGTCACGACCGCCCATGTCGATGGGTCGAAGCCGCTAAACGACACGTTGCCGCTATCGAATTTATTGCCGCTGTTGTCCAGGTTGAAATAGAATTCGCTCGCTTTCGCGTTCGGATGGACGTCAAACATGTCGAATTCCACCGTCCAGGATGCCTTGTTCGGCGAGTTGATCTCGTCGACCTCTATCGTCACTCTTACCAAGATGTCGTCCGGATTTTCGGCCCTCGGGTCTCCGGTCAGCACAGCGCCTATGGTGTACGCGTAGACCGGTGAGCACAACAAAAGAGCTGCAATGGCGGCAATGGCGGCCACAGCGACGGCCATCCTTCTCCCAACGCTTGTGAACCACTGCATCCGGTTTCCCTTCAAATTCTGGTTAGCTTCGTTCTCTTTTCTCACGGCGCCCTCCTAATTGTAATAATTATATGATACACTCTTTACACTCTTTTCCTTAAGCGCCCCCTTTACATGACAAAAAAGGCCGGCGCCTCTTCAGGCAACCCGGCCATCTCTTTGAGATCCGTGGCTTTCCGTCCCCGTCTCGCGACGGGTTTGGCTTTGTTCTGCTTGCGTGACTGTTTGACGATATAATAACCTGATTAAATCATAAGTCAACAAAAAAATGCGGCAAAAAACGCAATCGGTATACGATTGCCCACTTCCGGCGGCATCTATTCCCCTTGCGCAACCCTGCGGAAGCCCATTTCGCCTTAGCGATCAGAGAGGTATCGATTATCCCGATATAATTACTGTTCTTTCATAGATATTTCCAATTTTATTTTTGGCTCTCTAGTGAATATAGTTTGGATAAATTTGGATTGAAAGGAACCACCATGGAGATTCTGGACTGCAAAGGGCTGGCCTGTCCCAGTCCCGTACTTAGAACCAAGGAACTCATCGAGTCGCAGGCCATCGAGGCCATACAGATCCTGGTGGACAATGAGGCGGCGAGTCAGAACGTATCCCGCTTTCTCGAGTCCCGGGGATTCCACCCCGATGTGACCAGCGACGCAGGAGTATTCGCAATTACCGGCAAGCGCGGTGAAAGCGCTTCAGCAGCGTCCCAGGAGTGCGAGATCATGTCCGACCGGCAATTGGGCCTTGATCGGGCCCAAACCATGGTCATGATCGCCACAGACCGTATCGGCTATGGAGACGACACTTTGGGCAAAAAACTGATGGTCAACTTTCTCTCCACTCTTAAAGAAATGGAAGGACTGTGGCGGCTGGTCTTCGTTAACAATGGAGTCAAGCTTACGGTGAAAGGCGCGGAAACCGTGCAAGTTATTCAGGAACTGGAATCATCCGGAGTGAGCGTGCTCGTATGCGGCACGTGCCTGACCTTTTTCGATCTGCTGGACAGTAAGCAGGTGGGTGAGACCACCAACATGCTCGATATCGTCACATCTATGCAGGTAGCGAGTAAAGTTATCAACCTTTAGTTGTGGTGTATGTTTTGGGAGACTCTGCCAATAAACTGACAACTCGTGTCAAAGCCGCCGGTTGAGCGTCCAAGATACCTCCAGGGGATCTGGAGGCCATCTTGGCTGATTTGCCCGTGGACACGGATCCCAATCTGATCGTAGGTCGGGGCACGTCCGACGATGCCGGCGTATACAAGATCTCTGATACCGTGGCTCTGATTCAAACGGTGGATTTTTTCACTCCCATTGTGGACGATCCTTATGATTTCGGCCGCATCGCCGCAGCCAACGCTTTGAGTGACGTCTACGCCATGGGCGGACGTCCCATCACGGCCATGAACATCGTATGCTTCCCCATCAACGAACTCGACAAGGTTATACTCAAGCAAATCCTGAGAGGTGGGGCGGACGTGGTTCGGGAATCAGGAGCGGCTCTGGTGGGCGGACACAGTGTCGAGGATCCGGAGATCAAATACGGGCTTTCCGTTACGGGAGTGGTGCACCCCGACGAGGTACGGACCAATGCCGGAGCTCGGCCGGGCGACGATCTGATTCTCACCAAACCCATCGGTACGGGCATTATCGCCACAGCCATCAAGGCCGATATGGCCGCTCCGAGCCTCGAACGAAAGATCATCGAGATCATGGCCGCGTTGAACAGAAAACCAGCGGAGATCATGTCCCGGTTTCCCGTAAACGCCTGCACGGACATCACGGGTTTCGGCCTGTTGGGACATGCGTTGGAAGTGGCCCAGGCCAGCCACGTGGAAATGCACATTTATGCCCGCAACGTACCTCTGATCGAGGAAGCCAAGGAGTTTGCGGGCATGGGTCTGGTGCCTGTGGGTACGCACAAGAACAGGAACTTCTGCCGGAAGGCCCTTCAGGTTTCCGACACCGTGGACCCCGTGCTGCTCGACATTCTGGCCGATGCTCAGACGTCCGGCGGCCTGCTCATTTCAACCCCTGACGGTAATGCCCTCTTAAAGGCCCTCCACGAAGGGGGCCTCTCCGATGCAAGGCTGGTAGGCAAGGTGGCGGAAAAACATGAAAGCGGATTCTTGAGAATCGATTAACGATCCGTCAGCCGCCCAGTGATTGCCCTGGACGTGCAGGTTCCATCCGTCGGGGAACCTGAATGCTTCATTTTTCGACCTTCCCGTACTTCTGAAATCTTTTTTCGACCGTGGCCAGATCCTTCCGGCCCGGATACTGATTCAGAAGGTCTTCCAGTTTGGCAATCCGTTGATTCAGAGCGGGATGAGTCGAAAACCAGGAGCCCTGCGTCTTGGATTGCCCCTCCACTTTTTTCAACGCCTTTAACACTTCAATCATGCCTATGGGATCGTATCCGGTCCGATACGCAGTCTCCATGCCCGCTTGATCGGCATTGAATTCCATCTCCTTGTCCAATCCTTTGTCAAAGAGAACGGTCTGCAAATCTCCGATCATGCTTTCGAATTGCTCGCCCTTTTCCCCTTTCATATTGGCGGCCGTTATCTTTCCGATGCCCTCGAAAAAACGCGCGCGCCGAATGGACTGAAGTGCATCCTTGTGAGCCACGTGCCCTACCTCGTGAGCCAGCACACACGCCAGTTGGGCCTCGTCATCCAACAGTTTCACCAGACCGGCGCTAACGAAAATGATCCCGCCCGGACAACTGAACGCGTTCAGAATATCGCTTTCCACCACAACAAACCGGTATGGAATAGTGGGCCTCGCAGAATTACGGGCGACGGCTATGCCGACGAGATTCACGTATTTCTGAAGTGCTGCATCGTCCACCGGTAGACCGTATCGACGAAACCCTTCCAGAGCCAAGCTTTCCCCTATGGTCCTTTCAGACTCAAAGTCCATTTCCGTGGCGCTGGAGAAAAGCGTGGTAACTCCTTCAAAGATTTTCCGTTCTTTCGAGCCTTCCTTTCCCAAGAAGTCCAAAAGCCCGGCCATTCGGATCTCTTCGGCTGCGGATTCCGCTCGCGGGAACGGCGTATCGATCGATTCCGCCTGACGCGCGTCTTCGCATGCGAACATGTTGGCCGCTATAAAAGCCGCTGCCAGGGCCAAACCAATCATACTCAAGATCAACATCTTTGATTTCATGATACCTTCCTCACCGTTCACTCAGCATATTCGCCGATTTTGCCTTCGCTGAGAAAGGCAAACAGTTCATCTTCCGTGACGCTTATCGCAAGAACGCGATCCAGAGCCTCTTTGTACTTGGTTGGCGTGCCCTTGATCTC
>Ga0209164_1005553_pt1 | contig 10683 bp, 11 predicted proteins | sample MTBNYHSulfiMetaG_FD_187458 | JGI IMG/M metagenome (GOLD analysis project Ga0209164, IMG submission 187458) | Enrichment culture microbial communities from rom New York Harbor, USA that are MTBE-degrading - MTBE-NYH (New York Harbor Sulfidogenic)... | ecosystem: Environmental > Aquatic > Marine >... | reverse complement strand
GAGGAGCTCCACCTCTGAGCCCCTAACGGCCTCCAGGAGGCTGTAGGTGGCCTCGATGTTCTGCCTGAAGTGGTCCTCGGGGCCCGCCTTGCTGGCCTGGACCTCAGGGTTGGCGGCCATGTGGTAGACTTGGGCGCAGCCTTGGACGGCCCTCCTAGTCGTCTCCCTGTCCAGCAGGTCGCCCCTGACGAACTCGAAGGATGGGCGGCCCATCCACTGCTCCAGGTTGGCCGTAGAGCCTGAGGCCAGGTTGTCCAGCACCCTAACCCGGTGGCCCCCCGCCATGAGCCTGTCCACAAGGTGGCTGCCTATGAAGCCGGCACCACCTGTCACCAGTACACGCATAGTTTTCAATAGGTGAGTGGGGGGTCCTGATTTGAAAGTATTGATCGCGGCTACTCGCGGGGCGGGCGGAGGAGGCCGCCCACGAGTATCTGGGCCCCCACCATTATGATGAAGAGGGGGACCACGACCCTCCAGTTGAAGAAGCTGAAGCCGTAGGACTGCACCAGGTAGGCCAGCAGGAAGTTGAAGACTCCGCCCACTATGTCCTGGGGCGCCCTCCAGGGGTTCCAGGCCATGAGGTACCTCAGCGCGGCTGAAAGGACGCTCCAGGAGCCCATAGCCATGAAGAACCAGTAGGCAGCCGTGGCCAGATCGGCTGGGGGCCATGACAGTCCGCTGATGCTCCAGCTGCGGACCCAGTCAACCAGCACGATGCGCATGCCCGGGTTGTTGAGGGCTATGGTGGCCACCACGATGAGGAAGACGCCGAACCCAGCCGAGTCCAGGGGGTCGGCCCTGCCGCCCCACTCGCTCATCCTGATGGCGGGTCCGCTGCGAGGAGCCCCCGTGAAAAAGGGTTCTCCCCGCAGGTTGGGTATCATAGGGCTACCGTACCTGGCCACGTAGGTCTTGGCCACGATGTCCGTGAACCTGTCCCTGGGGTCGTCGCCCATGAGGAGTCCCGCGAGGACGTCCAGGAGCAGGAGCGCGCCGTGCACCTTGGAGATGCTCCTGATGAGAGCCTGGGTCAAGGTGGGGCGTCCGCCTGCCTCAGACTCCACCCTGAGCCCCATGATCTGTTTACCGAAGCTGGCCCCGTGGAAAGACTCCATGACGATGAAGTAGATGACCTGGCCGGCGCCTATGAAGAAGGGTATCTGCCAGACCCCCCTCCAGCTCCACTGGCCGCTGAAGGCTGAGCCCACCACGAGCGGAACATACGCCAGGAGGGTCAGCAGCAGCCCCACCAGGGCCACGATGGCCGTGTCCACCACGTAGGCGATGAGCCTGAACAGCCACAGGCTCTGAGCGTTGAAATCGTACCTGAGCTTGTCGAAGCCCGTCTCCCTGCCTCTGAGGGCCCCACCGCATCTCCTGCAGTACTCGGCGTCCTCAAGGTTGCTCTCTCCGCACCTAGGGCATTGAACCATGTTTGATCAAGTAGTGGAAGGGAGGGTTCAATTTAAACAGAGGGCATAGTGACGCTGTCGTGACTCCACTTGAGGCTGAACATGGTGCCCAGGGCCCGGGCCACCCCGGGGTGGCTGGTCAAGGCCGCCTCCCGGAGGAAGAAGGGCACGCCCTCCTCCTCCACGAGGAACAGGGCCCTGCCGGCGCCCTCAGGGTCGATGATGCAGCCCCTGATCTCCACCTTGTCCGAGAACCTGACGCTGAGGCCGTCGTCAAAGTACTCACCGAGCCGCTCCAGGGCCTTTCTTTGCTTCGACCTGTCCGACTCGGAGAGGGTCCCGGGGACCCTCATGAGTATCCTTACGCTCACCCCTCTACTGTGTGCGTCAACCAGGGCGTCCCACACCTGATCCAGGTACTCCATGGCCCTCGTCGAGATCAGCAGCTCCCCCCTGGCCGCCCGGTACAGCTTCCGGGTCTCCTCCAGGGAGACGTCACCCACGCTCACCACCCGTATCAGGCTGGTGCGCTGCTCGCTGGCTCCCGCCCTCAGGTAAACGTCCCCGGCCGCGTCCTCGAAGTCCCTGCGGTAGGTCTCCACGATGCTGAGCCGTCGCCTGATCTCCGCCCGCGAAGCTGAGGCCAACGCGTCGGCGATCTCCTCCGGCGACAGGGGCGCGTATAGGGCCGGCCTCCCCGGCCTCATTATGATGAGCCCCCGCTGGCTCAGCTCGTCCAGGACCCCGTATATGCGGGCGCTGGGTACGCCGCTGGCCTTGCTGAGGGTGGTGGCCTTGGTCTCACCCAGGTACATGAGGTGGGAGAGGGCTGAGGCTTGGTACTCGTTTAGCCCCATGTTCATGAGGGTGAACTTCACTTGGTTGATCCTGGCCTCCAACGCGGGTCCCATGTATGTTGGTGCTTCGACAACATAAATTTATAAGCCCAAAAGTTACTATTCTTGAGTAGTAAAATCAGATACTGGTTAGTGTTGGAGGACTCTCGATGAAAGTCATGATCATGGGAATGGACGGCTACCTGGGCTGGACCCTAAGCATGTACCTCAGCGGCCGAGGCCACGACGTGTGCGGCGTGGACAACATGAGCCGCAGGAAGAACGTGGCAGAGATAGGGAGCTGGAGCGCCACTCCCATCAGGCCCATGGAGCAGAGGCTCAAGGCCTACAAGAAGGCCACGGGCCGCAGCCTCCGCTTCTACAGGGGCGACCTGGTGGAGCCCAGCTTCACGGACCTGGTCGTGGGCAAGGAGAAGCCCGACTGCATAGTCCACCTGGGGGAGCTGCCCAGCGCGCCCTACAGCATGATAGACGTACACCACTGCAACTACACCCAGGTCAACAACATCATAGGCAACAACAACATCCTATTCGCCATTAAGGACCACGTCCCGGACTGCCACCTCCTGAAGCTGGGCACCATGGGCGAGTACGGCACACCCAACATAGACATCCCTGAGGGCTTCTTCGAGATAGAGTACAGGGGCCGCAAGGACAGGCTGCCCTTCCCCAGGCAGCCGGGCAGCTGGTACCACCTCACCAAGGTCCACGACACCTGGAACCTCATGTTCGCCAACAAGATATGGGGCATCAGGGCCACGGACGTGATGCAGGGCGTCGTCCACGGCATACTCACCGAGGACATGGTGAACGACGACCTCCTCACCAGGTTCGACTTCGACGAGGTCTTCGGCACAGCCATCAACAGGTTCTGCGCCCAGGCCGTCATAGGCCACGAGCTAACCCCCTACGGTAAGGGCGGGCAGACCCGCGGCTACCTGGCGCTCCGCGACAGCATGCAGTGCTTCACCATAGCCATAGAGAACCCGCCCAAGGAGCGGGAGTACAGGGTCTTCAACCAGTTCGAGGAAACCTACAGCGCCAACGACCTGGCCGAGAGGGTCAGCAAAGTGACCCAGGAGTTCGGCATGGAGGGCAAGATATGGAACATCCCCAACCCCAGGCTGGAGGCCGAGGAGCACTACTATAATCCAGACATCAAGCACTTGCCGGCCCTGGGCTTCAAGCCAACGTACACATTGGAGGACGAGCTCAGGATCACCCTGCCCAAGCTCTTGGAGTACAAGGACAGGATAGAGTGTAAGCGGGAGTGCATAATGCCCAAGGTCAAGTGGACCGACTAACCCTTTTTTATCCTTCACGCGAAGCTTCATGGTGATATGCATGAGGGTGGCGCTGACAGGCGGGGCAGGGTACATAGGCTCAACTCTTGTTGCCAAGCTGGTTGAGCGGGGGGACACCGTTGTGTCCGTGGACAACCAGAGCATAGGAGACTACGGGCAGTTGAAGGGCGTCAAACTGGGCGGGAAAGCTCAATTGCTGGTGGGGGACATCCGCGATCAGAGGCTCCTCGAAGACAAGTGGAGGGGCTGCGAAGCGGTGGCCCACCTTGCCGCCCTGCCGGGGCTGGTGAGGTGCAGGGACAACCCTGAGGAAGCAGTATCAGTCAACGTGTACGGGACCCACTGCGTCATGGAGGCCGCCAGGAAACTGGACATCAAGCGGGTTGTGTTCTGCTCCAGCGCGGCCACCTATGGGGTACCCGTAAGGATGCCCGTGACCGAGGACCACCCCCTGAGGCCCCTGAACCTGTACGGGGTCACCAAGGTCTCCGGGGAGCAGATCATAAACACCTACTGGGACAACTACGGCATAGAGACCGTGAACCTGAGGTTCGGCAACATCTACGGCGTGGGCGTCTTCACACGCTGGGACACGGTGATACCCAAGTTCGTGAACCAGGCAGTTGGCGGCGAGGCCCTCACCGTCTACGGGGACGGGGAGTACAGCAGGGACTTCGTCCATGTCCAGGACATCACAAAGGCTATGATGCTCAGTCTCACCGCCCCTGGCATGGGGGGCGAGACCTTCAACGTGGGAGGCGAGACCCTCACAATAAACAGGCTCGCCGAGATAGTGAAGGAGGAGCTGGCCAACGAGACGGGGGACAGGGCCGAGGCCGTGAACACGCCGCCCAGGAAAGGAGAAACCAAACAGTTCAGCTACGACCTGAAGAAGATCAGGGGCAGGCTCGGATTCGTAAACGACTGGACTGTCAGGGAAGGCGTGAAGCAGCTCATCAGGTACCGCTTAAAGCAAGGGTGATGATTTGAGCGCGGAGGCCACTGAGAAGTCGAGGGTCTCAGCGGTCATACCGGCGTTCTACGAGGAGAAGACCATAGGGGAAGTCGTGCGTGGTTGCCTCCCCCACGTGGATGAGGTGCTGGTGGTGGACGACGGCAGCGGCGACGGCACGTCCGTCAACGCCGAGGAGGCCGGAGCCAGGGTCATCAGGTTACCCAGGAACATGGGGGTCCTGAAGGCCGTTGAGGCGGGGCTCAGAGAAGCAGGTGGAGAAATCATCGTCACCCTGGACGCGGACGGCCAGCACAGCCCCGGGGACATACCCAGGCTTATCCAGCCCATAGTCGACGGAGAGGCGGATCTGGTCATGGGTGTCCGCCCAGATTTCCCCTACCTTAGCGAGAAGGTGATCACCTGGGCGACGAGTCTCAGGGTTCCTGTGGGGGACGCCAGCACAGGGTTCCGGGCCATCAGGAAGGAGACGGCGGACAGGATGAGGCTACACGGCGCCTGCCTCTGCGGCACCTTCGTCCTGGAGGCGGCCAGAAACGGGGCCAGAGTCAAGGATGTCTCCATAGCTGTGGCCGAGAGGAAGGAGGGCGGCCGTAGAATACAGACCAGACACTTATTGCAGATGCTTCACGTGGCCTGGGACGTCCTCAGGTTCTAGGAAAGCATATAGATAGAATGATGCTTAGATAGGGGATTCAGGAGATGCCGAGATGAGTAAGGGTGTCACAGTCTGGTTCACGGGGCTGCCGTGCAGCGGCAAGACCACTGTAGCGGACAAGGTCGCCGAGATTCTGAGGAAGCAGGGCCACAAGGTGGAGCGCCTGGACGGCGACACCGTCAGGAAGGGCCTCACCAGCGACCTGGGGTTCAGCAAGAAGGACAGGGACGAGAACATAAAGCGGGTCACCTTCGTCGCCAAGCTACTCACCCGCAACGACGTGATGGTGCTGGCCACCTTCGTCTCCCCCTACAGGGAGAGGAGGCGCCTCACACGCGAGGAGATTGGCAGCTTCATGGAGGTCTACGTCAGGTGCAGCCTGGAGGAGTGCATGAGGCGGGACGTGAAGGGCATGTACAGGAAGGCTTTTGCGGGGGAGATCAAGGACTTCACCGGGGTGGATGACCCCTACGAGGAGCCCCTGAGCCCGGAGCTTATCCTGGACACCGACAGGGAGACCGTGGAGGAGAGCGCCGAGAAGGTGCTCGATAAGATGAGGAGTATGGGCTACCTGTAGCTCCACCTAAGAAAGGGGTAGATAGGGCGAGGCCTAGTCCACGACGATCATGGTCAGCGTGGACCTGACGTGGTTGAGACGCCTGATCTTCGTCGTTATCACGTCCTTGAGCTTCTGCATGGTGTCAGCCTCAAGGCGGACGACGAAGTCGTAGACCCCGTAGACCCCGTGGACTTCCTTCACCTCGGGTATCTCCGCCAGGGCCTTCTCGACGTCGGTGCCCTCACCCAGGTCTGTATTTATGAGTACGAAAGCTATACTCAAACATTACACCTGCTTGAAAAAACTGGTGTCGTCTTTTAACCTTTTCCAGCCGGTAAATAGTCATGAATTTATTGTAATTACTTTAATGACTGGTATAATGTTGGAGAGTACACTGAAACAAGGATAATTGTTCGACGCTGGTCGAACGCGTGTTCGTCACAAGTTTTAATATCGGCAAAACTAAGGGCCGAACTGATAAAATTGTCCCTACACCGAAACGTCTGCGCGGTGGGGGCCGGGATGACCCGCTTCCACCACAAGCTTCACGCCGAGAAGCAGGGCCGAGAGATCTTCGTGGAGGCCGCCCTGGAGGCCGCGGCCTCGGTGGACAAGGGCTTCGCCCTGGGCGAGGCCGAGGCCCTCTACATGGGGTACTTCAGCAGCGACATGTTCGAGCGCCAGGCCCACACCTCGGCCCTCATGGCTGACTGGCTGGGAGTCAATCCCATACCCGCCACCCGGATAGAGACGGCATGCGCCAGCAGCGGGGCCGCCGTCAACGTGGGGGCCTTGGCGGTGGCCTCGGGCCTGTACGATGTGGTGCTTGTGGGAGGCGTGGAGAAGATGAGGAACCTGGACACGGGCCAGGTGACGGACACCCTGGCGTTGGCCGCGGACGCCAGCTACGAGGCCGCCATGGGGTTCACCTTCCCAGGGCTCTACGCGGCCATAGCCGACGCCCACTTCAGTAATCACGGGAGCACGTGGGAGCAGCTGGCTGCCATAGCCGTGAAGAACCACGTGAATGGGGCCCTGAACGAGAAGGCCCAGTACCAGGAGACCATCATGGAGATCGCTGGGAAGCTGGGGGAGCGCAAGGGGCTCAAGTTCAGGGACGAGCTGGAGTTCCTCAGATCGGAGCTGAACCCGGTTGTGGCTTCGCCCCTGCGCCTGTTCGACTGCTGCCCCATATCAGACGGGGCCGCCGTGGTGGTGTTAGCCGCCGAGGACGTGGCCCACAAGTACACCGACACGCCCGTGAAGCTCCTCGGCCTCGGCCAGGCCTCGGACAGCATGGCCATACATGACAGGGAGGACCTGACCACGCTGAAGGCGACTACCATCGCCTCAAGGCAGGCATACAAGATGGCCGGGGTGAAGCCCAAGGACGTGGACGTGGCGTGCGTCCACGACTGCTTCACAATAGCCGAGCTGGTGGCCACGGAGGACCTGGGCTTCTTCTCCAAGGGCCAGGGCGGCGTTGCCGCGGTGGAGGGCAGGACAGGCCTCAGCGGCGACAAGCCAGTGAACCCCGACGGCGGCTTGAAGGCCAAGGGCCACCCGGTGGGCGCCACCGGCGCGGCCATGGTGGTAGAGATGTTCAAGCAGCTGAGGGGCCAGGCGGGCCGCCGCCAGGTGAAGGACGCAGAGGTGGGTCTCACCCAGAACGTGGGGGCGGCGGGGGCCACCGTCGTCGTCCAGGTGTACGGGAGGTGATGCCGTGAGCGAGTTCACTACCGTCGATTCGTTCGTCAAGGGATTAGCCGAGGAGAAGCTGAAGGGGTGCAGGTGCAAGGCGTGCGGTAGGCTCATGGTGCCGCCTAGGCCCATCTGCCGCAGCTGCGGCTCAACCGACCTAGAGCCCCACGTGTTCAAGGACACAGGGAAGTTAACGGCGTCCACCGTCATCTACGTGCCCCTCACCAGGTTCCAGGCCATGTGCCCCCACTCAGTGGGCGTGGTCCAGCTGGAGGAGGGGGAAAGCATAAGCGGCCTCATCCTGAGCGACGGAAAACACTTGGCGCCTGGAACGAAGGTCAAGGCAAAATACTTGAAAGGGGAGGGCCGGGTTACCCTGTCCTTCCAGCCCGTCTAGGACCTGAAGGCTGGCTTCCTCTTCTCGTTGAAGGCCGTGATGCCTTCACGAAGCTCCCCGTGGTCCCAGAGGCCGGTGAAGGCGTCCTCCTCGGCCTTCAAGGCCTTGGCTAGCTGGGGGTCCAGGCCCAGGAGCCTCTTGATCTCCGCCATGGCGTGGGGCGGCCCCTCAGCCAGCTTCTTGGCGTACTCCCAGGCTCGGGCCTCGAACTCGGCGGCGGGGTAGACGGCGTTCACCAGCCCGGCCCTGTGGGCCTCCTCTGCGTCCAGCCTCCTCCCCGTGAGGATCATCTCCCCGGCTAAGGTCTTGCCCACAAGCCTGGGCAGCATGTATGTGGCGCCCCATCCGGGCATGAGGCCCAGGGTCACCTCGGGTTGGCTGAACCTGGCCCTGTCAGAGGCCAGCCTGATGTCGCAGAAGAGGGCAAGCTCGCATCCTCCTCCCAGGCAGAAGCCGTTCACGGCGGCCACGACGGGCTTGGGGGTCTCCATGATCTTCACGAACACCCTATGGCCTGTCTGGGGGACCTTTCTGGCCTGGGTCTTGTTGAACTCGAGGAAGGCGTTGATGTCGGCGCCGGCGCTGAAGGCCCTGTCACCGGCCCCCTTGAACAGGATGCAGCCCACGGACGCGTCCTTCGCGGCCTCATCTAGGGCCGCATCTATCTGCTCCAGCATGTCCAGGGTGAGGCTGTTGAGCTTGGCCGGCCTGTTGATGGTGATGACGTAGACGCCCTCCTTCCTCTCGGTGAGGATGGGCTTCTCCTCGCCCAGCCCTGCCTGCCTCATCTCGAAGGGGCCCTTGGGGATGTTGGCCCCCAGCTTCATGGCGGTGTCCACGTCCGCCTCCGAGGCCACGCCCTCCTTCACCAGCTTCTCTGCTTCGGCCACGAAGGGCTGCAGCAGCAGGCTCACGTCGAAGCCCTCGGCCTGGGCCTCGGTGACGCTGGGCCTCTCCTTGTAGCCGTAGAAGCCTTGGCCTGTCTTGCGGCCCAGCTTCTTGGCCTCGTAGAGGGCCGTTATGTGTTTATCCGGCTTGTATGCCGGGCCCAGCTTATCCTCGAACACCCTGAGTATGTCGTGGACTATGTCCAGGCCTATGAGGTCGCTGAGCATGAAGGGGCCCATGGGCATCCCCGCCTTGTGCTGCATGGCCGCGTCTATCTGTTCCACGCTGTGCTTGTCCAGGAGCTTGGCGGCCTCGTTGAGGTAGGTGACTAGGACCCTGTTCACTATGAAGCCTGGTGAGTCCTTCTTGACGTGGACGGGGGTCTTGCCCATGCGCTTGGCCAGCTCCATGACTGTCTCAACGGTCTCGGGCTTGGTCTCGGCGCCCTGGTTGACCTCCACCAGCCTCATGAGGGCCGGCGGGTTGAAGAAGTGCATCCCTATGAAGCGGCCCGGGCTCGGTATCACCTCGGCTATCTCCGTGATGCTGAGGCTGCTGGTGTTGCTGGCCAGTATGGCGTCCTTGGGCGCCTTGGATGCCACCTCCTTCCAGACGCTGTGCTTGATGCTCATCTTCTCCGGGATGGCCTCCACAACCAGCTGAGCCTCCTTCACGGCCTCGCCCAGGTCCACCGTGAACCTGATCCGTGCCAGGGCAGCCTCCATGTCCCCGGGGCTCATCCTGCCCCGCTCCACAAGCTTCCCGAGGCTTCCCCTGATTCCCTCCTCCGCCTTGGCCAGGAACTCCTGGGCTATGTCCCTGACGGTGACCGTGTACCCGGCCGAGGCGGCCACCTGGGCTATGCCGTGGCCCATGACCCCCGCGCCGAGGACGACGACTCTCTGAACCTGATCAGCCTTCATGACGTTTCAAGGGTTTATCAGAGTCTGGGTTTAAAGCGTTTTTCGGGTGGTAAAGGATTTAACCGCATCACCCCATGTATGCCGGGAGAAAAACGATGAGGCAGATAGTTCTGCTGAAGGACATACCGGACCTCACGGAGATCAAGGTGGACCCGGAGACACGGGCGCCCAGGGTGGAGGGCGTGAAGCGCAGGATCAGCGACCTGGATAAGCGGGCCCTGGAGGCCGCCATCAGGCTCAAGGAGACGGCGGGCGGCGAGATACTGGCCCTCTCCATGGGGGACGACAAGACCAGGACAGCGATGCTGGAGGCCCTGGCCATGGGGGCCGACGCGGCCTACGTGGTTGACGACCCAGGCTTCAGGGGCCTGGACACCAACGCCACCAGCGTCGTCCTGGAGGCCGCCATACGCAAGATAGGAGCCTATGATCTGATCGTCTCAGGGGAGATGACCCTTGACAGTCTCAGCAGCCAGGTGGGGCCCAGGGTGGCCGAGCTCCTGGACTTGCCCCAGATCACGTACGTCAAGGAGGTGTCCGCGGGGGGCGGCAAGGTGAAGGCCGTGCGGGACTTGGAGGACGCGGATGAGGTGGCCGAGGCGGCTCTGCCTGCTCTCATCACCGTGGTCAGGGAGATCAACGAGCCCCGGATACCCAGCCTCATGAACATCATGAAGGCTAAGAAGAAGCCCCAGTCCGTGTGGACGGCCCAGTACCTGGGTCTGGACCTTGCAGGGGTGCAGGCCGTGAGCCACGTGAAGGTTCTGGGGGTCACCGTGCCCAAGGTGGAGCGAAAGCAGATCAGGGTGGAGGCCGACACCGTGGAGGAGGCCGCCGCCAAGCTGGTGGAGCACCTGGTGGGGGAGGGGGTCATAAGATGAGGTTCATGGTGTTCAGCGAGGACCCTGAGGTCGCCGCCCAGCTCACTGGTAGGGCCAGAGTCCTGGCTGACCAGACCGGGGGTGAGGAATTTGCATTGACCGCGGGGGACCCTGCCCAGTGCTTCAG
>Ga0209164_1005552_pt1 | contig 10691 bp, 8 predicted proteins | sample MTBNYHSulfiMetaG_FD_187458 | JGI IMG/M metagenome (GOLD analysis project Ga0209164, IMG submission 187458) | Enrichment culture microbial communities from rom New York Harbor, USA that are MTBE-degrading - MTBE-NYH (New York Harbor Sulfidogenic)... | ecosystem: Environmental > Aquatic > Marine >... | reverse complement strand
GGACCCGAGCGGCACGATACGCCCTGCCCCTTTGGTCGCCTGCATCTCAAAGTGCAGGATGCAGCCATGGTCACCTTCCACGGCCAAGCCTACGATTTCACCAACGGAAGGTTTCTCGGGAAGCGCCACGCGCTGAACACGGTTGCTGTCTGGAAGTTCCGGAACAACCTGCTTGCCTGACGGTTTCATCAACGCTCCCAACGAGACACGGTCATATTCGCCAGGTGCAATCAGATGGAGTTGGTCCCGCACCCGTTGCCGCAACTCGCAGGACAAGACGAGAATATCATGGAGTTCCTCGTCAGTAACCCCACCGTCAGGATGAAGCAGCTTCAGTAACCCCGAGGTGGTTTTCATTATCGCCCGTTGGTCGCGGCCCGAAACACCGTGCGTCCTTCTGGCGTGATCCACCACCTCAAAGCGGGAACGTACCCCTCCGAGCAGGTCAACCCGTCTGAGTTCATGCATAATTTCGCAAAAATAATCCGTAATGAACCCATAGTCTTTCGAGTAACTGTTGGGTGCCAATTTCGGGATTTCCCAGCCGGGCAGGTAGCCATGGATTCGGTCCAGAAACGCAATCACTTGCAAGAAGTCAGGCAGCGGTTCAAAGAGGTGGTAGTATTTTTCGTGAGGTAGGTTGCCCTGAACGTCCAGATTGCCTACGAAAACCAAGCTGGCGAAAGCGAGTATTTCCTTTTTCCCCCTGCTGAATTTTGCATCCTGCATATACCCCTGCATGATGCTTACGAAAGACCTCGGGTCCGTGAAATCGGTGTTTGCGATCTCATCGAATACAACCGCATCCCGTACCCCAACCTCGCCGATTCTTCCCGTGTTCAGGTTAATGAAAAGCTGGGCGGGAGTCGCTTTACCGCCGGATAGCACATGGGCATAATATGAGATATTACGATATAGGTAGGTCTTGCCGGTCTCCCGAGGTGCAAGCTCCACCATATTGACGTTTGTTTCCACCAGGGGAATGCAACGGCATAAGTAGAGCAACTTCTGCCGCCGGGCCATTCCCGCCGGATCAAGACCACAGGAATTGACCAAAATATGGGTCAATCCGAATCTCCCAAACGACTATTTTAGGTGAATTGCAATCTGCCGTGCTTGAATCTGGAAGTTTATAGCGCCCTTGAGTGAGAAGAACTGGCAGTTTGAGTTCTTCTCACTCAAGGGCAACTCAAAAATTGCTTGCAGTGAGCTGGTAAAAGCTCATAGGTTCCTTTCCTGATTTCTTTGTGATTTTGAAGGGAGGAACCCATGAGCCTTGTAAGAAAGTTTATCGTATCTCTGCTCCGTTTGAAAGAGATCTTTGTGGTCGGCTACGAGTTCAAAATAAGAGACAGAGCTTTGCATCTTTGGGTGCGACCCTACAAAAGCGGTTGCCGTTGCCCGCACTGTGAGCGTCGATGCACTATCGTCCACCAGTGCTCTACAGCCAGAACATGGCGAGACATGCCCGTATGTGGATGGAGTATCTTCTTCTGCTATCATCCCAAGGAGCTCTTCTGTCCAACCCACGGCCGCATCCAGGAAAGGATCCCCTGGGCAGATCCCTACGCTCGGATCACCTATCGCTTCGAGTATGCCTTGCTCGTGTACTGCCAGATGATGACTCAGAAGGCTGCCGCCCGGCTTCTTCATATCTCCAAATCCACCCTCTCGGATCTGCTCCACCAAAGCATCACCCGATTGCGGGATGGCCATAGGATCAGGGGCTTGACATCCATCGGTGTGGATGAGATCTCCTACTGCAAGGGCCATAAATACGCTACCATCGTCTACGACCTGGATCGATCTTGTGTCGTATGGGTCGGCCAAGGCAAGGGCCGGGATACGATCGACCTCTTCTTTCAGGAAAGCCTCTCTCGTTATCAAAGAGACCAGATTCTCTGGGCCGCCTGTGACATGAGTGAAGCTTACATAGGGGCCATTGAGGAGCATTGCCGTAACGCTACGCTGGTCTTGGATCGTTTCCATATCGTTAAAGCCATCAATGCGGCCCTTGATGAAGTCCGCAAGGAGCAATGGAGGGAGGCATCCGCCCAGGAACGCAAAATACTTAAAGGCTTACGCTGGCTCCTTTTCAAACACTCTTCCACTCGCTCCAAGAAGGATAATCGCATCCTACGCGCACTGCAAAAAGGCAACCGCCGCATCTACAGGGCTTGGCTCCTCAAGGACGAATTCGAGCACTTCTGGGACTTCACGACCGAGTGGGCCGCTGAAAAATTCCTCAAACGCTGGACGACAGCAGCACTTAGAACTCGTCTCGAGCCCATGCGAAAACTTGTCAATACCATCAGAAATCACAGCACCCAAATCATCTCTTTCGTCGAATCTCGTCTGACCAATGCCGTTGCCGAGGGACTCAATAGAATCATCAAAATCGTGAAAAACCGAGCCAGTGGATTTCGAACCTTGGATGCCTTCACCGATATGATTTTCCTCACAGTCGGTGATGTAGCTATTCCTGCGCAAATCCCGGCTAAGTTTCGTGCACTATGAAAAACTCCAATAACCAGGACAGTCTTGATTCAGCATGCTTTTGCCTAATTGGGAGTATCGGATATAGCCAAAAAGTTTTTACAAAAAGTTTTTAGTAAAAAATCCTGTCGAACAACAGATGCTCGGCCGAAAGGGAGCTCAGACAGGGGCATAAATGTTTTTCTTCATCTTTCATCACAATTTCATTCCTTTTATCCATATCCTTCTGGAACTGCGGCGGAGATGGCGGCGGTTCAGCGCCGGTAGCGCTGAATGGGATGAAACCGCCATGTCCCTGACACCGAATCCTATCGAAAGCTGGAGCTCGTGTTCTTGCCCTTCCTCGTCAAGTGACTACCCGTTGTAAGGAGAGACAAGCCGAAGTAACCACGAGTGAGGGAGAAAATACCTATTTCATTGTGCTTTGTGCAGGAGCTTTATTGGAACTGCGGTTCAATGCCACAGCTCGTCAAAGAAGTAGGTGACCCCCACGAATCCGCCGACGGCATTGATCCCTCCGTTTCTTCCATCTGATAATCCGGCATTGGATGTGTGGTGGTACATCGCCTCCACATCGAATGTCCATTCTCGGCTTACAATATAGCGAAGACCGATGCTTCCCTGCGGGGTAAATTCAAAGGCTTGCCCGATTGCGGATTGCGACATGTCTTTGTAAGCGTCATTTATTATAGCCCCGACACCTAGTTGAAAATACGGCACCCATTTCGGGTTGGAAAGAAGCAGGTTGTATCGACCAAGGAGAGTAAAGCCTCTCAAATAGTTGCCTGAACCCTTGAAGACAACTGAGTTTGTGAGCTCAAACATTAGCTCGAAATTGCCCCTTCCTAAATATCTCCGCTCTTTTGGGTCGGTTGCCATCCATCCGAAACGAAGATTGGTCTGTGCGTAGTCGAAGGCGGCATGATCATGGACCCACGACACGGGGCCAAATAGTGCGCCCGCTACAACTTGGACGGAGAGCCTGCTCTTGGTAAAGGGGCTTGAAGGGCCATCACTGAGCCCCTCTTGGATTTGAGCTCCTGCAGGCACTTCGAGCTCAACAAAAAGAAAAAAGATCAGGAACATAACTACAATCATTTTCAAGCCGGACCACATCTTCCAATTTCCTCCCCAACAAGTAATCTTCTGGATGCGCAGGATTAGGACTCATCTGCCTGGCGATTATTTGCAAGAAAAGGTCGGGCTTTCAATGGGGGAAAAACCTTATTTTGCTAGCAGAAGCAAGGTATATTGGAAGAAAAGCGACGCGGAAAGGCTCTACAAACCGAATATAGAAGTCAATGGCTTACCGATGAAGGTTCTGCTGTTGGGCCTCCCCTGGTAGGCAATGTGATATTGTATCGAAGTGGAAAACGGGACAAACATCTGCTGGTGGCGTGCTTACTAACTCAAGTCAGAAGTTGTCTGGTTATGGACAAGGCGCCTCAGGTCTTCATTGAAGTCCTATTTCCCATGATCCCTTCTTCCTTTCGTGATGAGTTCCGCCAGTTTGGATAAGGCACTTCCCATTCCTTCATGACCCGCCACTTCCAGCCTTGACCAGGACTGCAACCCAAAAATCAGCGTCCCCCTTTGTACTCATCGGAAGCATAACCGCCATTACTTTCTGCTCTTCCTATGCCAGCGCGCCATGTGCTGCGCGTGGGTTCTCAAGTAAGCCCCGGGTTTGAAATAGTGGTCGTAGAATTCAAGATCTAGATGATGCGCTTGGAGATAGGTGAAGACATAGATCGTCGGCACGGTGCCGGGAAACTTGCCGAAGCGATCGAAGATATACTGCCCGATAAGCGCAACGCATTCCTTGAACTCCTCGGTTTGTTTCACGGCAGCGCTGCGAACCTTGGACGTATCTCTCCACAGCCCTGGAGTATCAGGATGAAAGGGTCCACCCGGGCCGAATTTGCGTTGAGCGAGGGCCTCGACAGCTGCGCGCATGTCCTTATAGTGCGGCGGGCAGAATCCCTCATAGACTCCCGGAAGGCCTGTAACGTTCGGCAGGACCCAGTCCTTTTTCTTATCGTAACGGAAGCCGAGGCCCGGCACACTGGGGTCTCCGCTCGCTCCGAGGACAGAGAGCATGTCAATACCTGTGTACATCCATCCGCCGAGCCCGAGGGCCTGCAACATTAGTGTACCGGCGTAGCAGGCTGTCGTCAGTTCTGCCGTGCCGAAGGAAAGGGAGTGACGTTCCACGACGCTCAGCGGCCAGGGGTTGTTCACATCGACCAGCTTGCTGAACCGCTCCATTCCGGGGATGTTCTGCCTGTGAACATCGTCATAGAGGCAGAATCCGTTCACGACGAGAAATGACAGTGCATTGAGGAGCATCTGCGCGATGTCAACGACCGGGATAATGAGGGTCGTTCCCGGCCTATTGGCGCACCACGTGTTGTGTCCATCGATATACGGCTCTCTGGGCGGGATGTGGAGCCGCCCCTCGGCGAGTTTTTTGATCCGGGCCTGGTGGGCCTTGAGCCAGGCATTCAGATCCATCTCGCCTGCTTCGTTGTGCTCCATCAGGGACGGGGCATCCCGAGTAGGCAAATAGTAGACGCCTTGGTCGTCGGTGTAGAACAGGTCTGAGATATGCCAGCCTGCGGGCGACGGGAATGTGCGCCCACCAGCAGCCGCCGAGTAGTTCGACAGATGTGGCACGTAGCTGTCATCCCGGTAGATCATGTAGTGCCAACCGGTGTTTCCGGCTGCGGCGGTAAGGACAAGCATTTGTTCGAGCGGATCAAGGGGATGAGGGCTTTCCCTGGACTTGAAGGCGAGAACACCATCCGGGATCTCAGAACCGCTGGAAAAGCGCCTAGACCGCCTTCCGTAAAGAGCATCCATGAGGGTGAACTTGACTGCATCCTCCAGCCCCGATGGATAACTCGGTACGCGATCGAGTAGGATGTTCCCTCTATGAGCGGCTTGTTGTCCGAGAGCAGGCATTTTCAAGAAAGTCAACAATGAGCCTGTACCGAGCAGCAGCGAGCCGAGCATCTTCCTTCGCGTGATTGAAAAACCCGAAAGCCCCTTGTATTGCTTCATGCGCTCCACCTCATTCTCTCATGTTCTTTGCCGGTCAACCTGCACACATCAGCGGCGTCTGAAAGCCCTCCGCTGGACTGAGTTGATACTCATTTAAGCGTCCTTCCGAGGCTGGAGAACACTCACACGGTTGCCCTCGGTGTCGATGAAGGAGACATACCGTCCCACACCGGGTATCTCCATCGGTTCTCCGAGGACTTCACCGCCTGCGCTGTTTATCTTCTTTATCGATTCATTGATATTGTCCACCGCGATAACGATAGACGGGTATTGCGCAGGCCATTCCGACTTCCGCGGATAAAAACCACCATTGATCGCTCCGGGCCTCTTAGGGCCTCTCTGGTCGGTTTCTGTGGTGGTAGCCAGGACGTAATTGCCCATATCCTCCCCAAGCATCTGGGTATGCCAGCCGAATGCTGACTCATAGAACTTGGCCATACGCACCCGATCATCGTATGGCATCTCAAAGTGAACAACGGGATTCATCCTTTTCCCTCCCTGTCAAAAGATTGGAATCATTCCGTGCCCTGTCCTTCAGCGGCCCGCTCCAAGGTTTCTATGTCGATTTTCGTCATCTGGAGCATCTCTTTCATAACCCTTCGCCCTCTTTCAGGGTCCGAGTTACTCAACACGTCAAACAACATTCTGGGAACGATCTGCCAGGAGTGGTTCCTCTTTACTTTCTCCCGGCGCTTCCCGCTTTGTGTCCTATCCCTTAGGCCTAATGTTGCGGTTGATGCGGAACATGTTCTCCGGGTCCCACTTTGCCTTAACCTCGGCAAGCCGCTGAAGTGCGGCTCCGAGCGCTGCCTTAATGCGATCCGGGCCTTCGTCTTCGGTCAGGAAGTTGATGTACGTTCCCCCGATGGAAAACGATTTCATGTCGTTCCACGCGTCTCGCGCCCAGTCTATATTTGCCGTGTCTTCACCAGCCGTTTCCCACGAGCCTGCTATATTGAGCACGTAACGCGCGCCGCGATTACCTGCAGGAGAATGATCTTCTTTGAGCCTGTTCAGAGCACCCCCGATCTGGAAGAGGATAACGGCCGAATGAGGCGAACGGATCTTTCCTGCATGCTTGATAACTTTCTCACACAGGGCGGGCTCGATGTGCGAGAGGTACTCGCTTTTCCAGTAGTAGCGCCGCCCCTTCGGCTGCGTGGCATCGAGCAAGGTCTGCGTCTGCACGTAAGGCCGGCGCATCAGCACGTCCCCGATGGGGTTGCCGAAGGATTTAATCGCGGCCACCGCCTCCTCGCCTTTATCGGGCCTCCCACTGTAGCAGGCAAGAATCGCCACGATCGATTTTCCATGCACCTCCTTCGGAAGCCATGGGGCAGGAGGCGCGGGCCGAATGATGAAGACGAGAGTCAGCTCAAGGGGGGCTTGCTCCGCTAGGGTGCGATAAAGCTCGATCACCCTGGCCGCCTCGCTTGCCGGCCAGGCCACGACCCCGGCGACGATTTCGGGGCCGACGGGATGGAGCACGTAATCAATGCCGGTCACGACGCCGAAGTTCCCGCCGCCGCCCCGCAGCCCCCAGAAGAGGTCGGCATTCTCGTCGCTGCTAGCGTGCACCAGTCGTGCGTCGGCGGTTACGACGTCCATGCCAATGACGTTGTCCGAGGTCCAGCCCCAGCGCCTTGTAAGATATCCAAAGCCACCCCCGAGGGTCAGTCCTGCAATGCCGGTGAGGGAGATGAAACCGAGGACGGTAGCGAGTCCTCTCACTTGGGTTTCCCGATCCAAGTCGCTGAGGAGACAACCAGCCTGCGCATGGGCGACCTTGCCCCGCGCGTCCACCCAAACACCGCGCATGAGGGACATGTCGATCATCAGCGCGTCCTCGGCTGTGGCCAGACCCGCGATGTTGTGTCCCCCGCCCTTGATGCACAACAGGAGCCTGTTATGGCGTGCGAACTGCACGCACGCAATCACGTCCGCAACGCCGAGGCAACGGACGACGAAAGCGGGTTTGCGATCGATCATCGCATTCCATACGGTTCGGGACTCTTCGTAGCGGATATCGCCTGGCAAGAGCAACGGCCCCAGCAGACGCGTCCTGAATGCGTCGATCGTGTTCCGGCTTATGTCGATCTGACCACCATCCGTTAGTTTTGCCTTCATGATTGGGGCTCCCTGCAAATGTTTCCTCGTCTCCACATTTTGTCACCTGACAAGATATGGTATGGGTTACCTCCTTAAGTTCAGGCTGAGACCTCCGAGTGCCAATGTGCCAGATGCTTGGCATGCGTCTTCAAATAAGCTCCGGGGTTGTAAAACTCGTCATAGAAATCGACGTCCAGGTGATGGGCCTGGATATACATTATGAGAAACATGGACGGCACCGTGCCCGGGAACTTGCCGAAGGTGTCGAAGACATACTGGGCCTGAAGGGCAACACACTCCCTGAACCGCTCATCGTGGACCTGGGCGGCTGAACGGACTCTGCGGCTCTCCTTCCAGACCCCCGGCGTGTCTGGATGAAAGGGCCCGCCGGAGCCGAATTTGCGCTCGCAGATTGCTTCAACGGCGGCCCGCATGTCCGGATAATGAGGCGGGCAATACCCCTCCATAACGCCATCGAGACCGGTGGGGTTGGGGTAGGGCCAGCGTTCGTCCTTGTCGTATCTGAACCCCAGGCCGGGAACCTTTGAGTCGCCGCTCGCCCCCAAGACGGCAAACGCGTCGACCCCGTTGAACATCCAGCCCCCCAATCCCATCGCCTGGAGCATCAGCGTACCGGCATAACAGCTCGATGCAAGTTCAACGGTCAACTCCGATAGGGACCACTGATCCACGAAAGTGATCGGCCAGACGTTGTTCACATCCACCATCTCTCGAAACCGTTCGATGCCCCGAATCGGGCGCCTGTTGATGTCATCGTAAAGCACAATTCCGTTCTGAAGCATGTAGCACAGATTGAGCAGCACGTGTTGCGATAAATCCCCGACAGGGATGACGACCAGAGTAGAAGGCTTGTTGAAGACCCACGTGTTGTGGGCCTCCGTGTACGGGACCTCGGAAGGAATCCTGAGGCGGCCATCCTGGAGTTTACGGGTCCGTTTTCGCGCATAGTCGACAAACGTTTCCAGGCTCAACGAACCGTCCGCTGCCCGTTCGTCGAAAGCCGGCGCATCTCTCATCTCCAACACATAGACTCCTTCGTCATCGGTGAAGAAAGTGTGGCTCGTGTGGAAACCGGCCGATGAGGGAAACACCCGCCCCCCTGCCGCCCCGGAATAGTTGGAAAGGTGGGGAGCGTAGCGGGCCGCGCGGTAGATCATGTCGTGCCAGGACGTGTTGCCGCCGCATGCCGAGACCACAAGCCACTTCTCAATATCCGTCAGCGGCAGGGGCCTGTGGCGGGACCTGTACGCGAAGACGCCGTCCGGGATCTCGGCGCCCATGAAGAATCGCCTGGACCTTCGTCCCAGCAAAGCCTCGATGAGGGGAAATGACAACATATCCTCAAAGCCCTTGGGATATTTAATCTGAATCATTGTCTTCGTCTTTCACTAGGGGTAACTAACAATTCTGGCTGCTTATTCCTTATCAAGCCGAACAGAAACAGGCGCTGACTTTGTAATGGTGTTAAATACTGGTGAGTATTTCTGGGCCATCTCAATTAGTTCCTTCTTTTCATCGTCGGAGATATCCGCGTCAATTTTGAAGTAGACACGGATATTCTGATAACCCACTTTCACGTCTTCGGATATTCCGAGAAACCCTCGGAGATCCAAATCGCCCTCATATCTGGATTCCACTCCCTTTATACGCACTCCTCTTGCGGCAGCGTGAGCCACAAGGCTGGTAGTGAGGCAACCGGAAAGCGCCGTTAAGAGATACTCAACGGGATTCGCTCCCAAGTTTCTGCCGCAGAGAACAGGGGGCTCGTCTATTTCAAAGACCATGGAATCCCTCGAATCGTCCTCCGCCAAGGCGCCGTAAAAGTCCTTTACCGTGGCTCGATTATGCGTGCCGTCAGCCCACTTGTTAGTCGCACGGAACTTGAACTTGGCAACCTCGGGCTTTTGCTTGATAAGCTCGATGGTATCGAACAACTGGTCTACGTTTACACCGTTTACAAGCTTGATTTCCTTTTTTGCTTCCATTGTTATCACCTCCTGCTTTTCTGTATACTTTGAAACATAAATGGGCACGGCTGTGCCTGATTGCAATGGGGGAAATCCTGTATTTTTCGAGAGTCACAGTACGAACAGGAAATCGCGGAACCACCTTTGCTCTTAAGGCGAGTGGTTGCTGATAGAAAACATATTACTGGCCTTGGAAACATGGATGATATCTCAAGGGTTGACCTTGAGTGGATAGATACCGTTTCTTCTGTTGCAGGATATCAAGAAACTGGGCTGGTGGCAGAGCGATATGGCATGTTTGGTGGACACTTACGCGAACTATCTCGCCCACACAGGGTCTTACATGAGGGGGGCGCCATCACCTGGGCGAAGTGAAGGATCCCTTTGAGTTGAGCGTCCTCAAGAGTATGTCTGCTGTGTGGAACTCGAGAGTGCAGCGGGCGACAAGCTGAAGCAGAGCTTTTCGGGGAAATGCCGCGATTTTGATCCGATCGAACTGGCCAGAGCGTTCTTGGGAAAGGAGCGATGATCCAGATCACCTGCCAGCAAAACTGCCAGAGACAATTGCGTAAACCACATCCAGGTCACGTGCGAGCAGAATCTCGAAAAAACAAGAATGTGACGCCAGTCGGCGCCGGTTTTTCCGCCTGGTGAGAAACGCTTCTATTGAGCATCGATGTTGAACTTGGCCGTCCCCCTCTTCCCGCCTCGTGTTATAAGTATTCTAATGATCCATGGGCCTGCCATAATGAAATCCATTGTGACCCTGTATTTGTCCTTTTTCAGTTCCGCCTTCGTAGTGTAATTCATGGGTGCCATGCGCGGCATGGGCGGCATATAGTAGTTCACCATCACGTTCGCCTCCCTGACCAAGCCGTCGGAATCCCTTATTTCGATTTCCATGTGGTTGTTCCCGAGAATGGGCGGATTCCTGTCTATGCTCGCTCGTACCTCGAATGCCCCGGCTTTCCCTGCAAGCTCCAGATTCCTCGAATAGACTGAGGGAACGGCCGCCAGCATGGCTAGGAACAACAT
>Ga0209164_1005551_pt1 | contig 10692 bp, 7 predicted proteins | sample MTBNYHSulfiMetaG_FD_187458 | JGI IMG/M metagenome (GOLD analysis project Ga0209164, IMG submission 187458) | Enrichment culture microbial communities from rom New York Harbor, USA that are MTBE-degrading - MTBE-NYH (New York Harbor Sulfidogenic)... | ecosystem: Environmental > Aquatic > Marine >... | reverse complement strand
GCACAGAAGGTCATAAAAGCCATCAAATCAAATTTAGATATCGAAGAAGATCAGACCACTCTGGATATGAACTTCACTTTTGAGACAGTAGCGTGTTTTGGGGCCTGTGCTCTGTCTCCAGTAATCATGGTGGATAAAAATTATTTTGGCAACATGGACCCCCGAAAAATTGAATTAGTTTTAAGACAATATAAGTAAGGAGATTCCTTTGGAACGAATAGATAGCCCGGCAAAATTAGAAAAAGTAAGAGAGTCCGTCCTTTGTTCAAAATCCGAGGACAAACAATTAATAACTGTTTGTGATGGGACCGGCTGTAAGGCTTTTGGAAGCGAGGAAGTTATTCAGGCGTTTACCGCTGAACTTATTCACCAAAAGGGTACTGAAAGGGCAATTCTAAAGGGAACCGGGTGTCCGGGTTTTTGTGAGAAAGGTCCGGTGGTAGTGATCTATCCGGAGGGCATTTTTTATCAGAAAGTTTTCAAGGAAGATGTTCCTGAGATTGTGTCCCGGACAGTGCTCAATAATGAAATAATTGACCATTTGGTGTATGTTGATTCCCAAACCCACCAAAAATCTCCCCTGGAAAAGGAAGTTCCTTTTTATAAAAGACAGACTCGAATCGTTTTGGCCGATAACGGTCGTATTGACCCCACCAGCTGGGAAGATTACCTTTCCACCAACGGCTATGCAGGATTGGCTAAGGTTCTCACCCAAATGACTCCAGAAGATGTTATTACAGAAGTAGAGAAATCTGGTTTACGGGGACGAGGTGGAGCTGGATTTCCTACTGGAAGAAAGTGGCGTTTTACCGCTCAATCGCCAGGTAATCCTAAATATCTGATCTGCAATGCGGATGAAGGAGACCCCGGCGCCTTTATGGATCGAAGTGTTCTTGAGGGGAATCCTCATTTGGTGCTTGAAGGAATGCTCATCGCTGCGTATGCGATTGGTGCTGAATCCGGTTACATCTATGCCCGCGCTGAGTATCCGTTGGCGATTCGGAACCTTAAAATTGCGATTTCCCACGCTGAAGCATTGGGCCTATTGGGAAAAAAGATATTAGGGACAGATTTTTCATTTAAGATTTTAATCAAAGAAGGAGCTGGTGCTTTTGTCTGCGGAGAGGAGACGGCATTAATTGCCTCTATAGAGGGGAAACGGGGAATGCCTAAATCACGGCCACCTTTTCCAGCTGTATCCGGGTTATGGGGAAAGCCTACCAATATTAACAACGTTGAAACCTATGCCAATATCCGGGCGATTATTCTTAATGGTGCGGATTGGTTTTCATCCATTGGGACTGACAAAAGCAAGGGAACTAAGATATTCTCATTAACCGGGAAAATCAATAATACCGGGCTCGTAGAAGTCCCAATTGGAACCACCCCCCGGCAAGTGGTCTATGAAATCGGTGGTGGAATATTACGGGGGCGAAAATTTAAAGCCGCACAAATGGGAGGACCTTCCGGAGGCTGTGTACCGTCCCAGTATCTTGACCTCCCTATTGATTATGAATCACTCACCAGTATTGGTTCCATGATGGGCTCAGGGGGGATGATCGTGATGGATGATTTTACCTGTATGGTAGATGTGGCGCGTTTTTTCTTGAACTTCACCCAGACAGAATCCTGTGGGAAGTGCACTCCCTGCCGGATAGGGACCCAACGGATGTTGGAAATTTTAACTCGTATCACTCAAGGTAACGGCCATCCTGGAGATATTGAACTTTTGGAAGAAATGGGGACTATAATCAAAGATACCGCCCTCTGTGGTTTAGGGCAGACCGCCCCCAATCCTGTCCTTTCCACCATCAAATATTTTCGCAAGGAATACGAAGACCATATAGAAGAAAAAAGGTGTGAGGCGTGCGTGTGTGAAGGTCTCGTTATTTCTCCCTGCCAACATACCTGTCCTGCTGGAATTGATGTGCCCAATTATCTTGCCTACATTGCGGAAGGGGAATATATCAAGTCAGCGGATTTGATTCGAGAAAGAAACCCCTTTGTCGCTATCTGCGGCCGTATTTGCCATCATCCTTGCGAGTATAAGTGCAGGCGTGGGGAGATTGATGACCCTTTAGCGATCCGGTCGCTTAAGCGGTTTGCAGCTGACTGGTATTTTGATCACGTTAAGGAATTACCTCGCGCGGTTCCTAAAACGCGAAAGGAGAAAGTAGCGATAATCGGCGCCGGCCCGGCAGGACTTACCTGCGCCTTTTTCTTGGCTAAGATGGGATATCCGGTTACCATTTTTGAAGCTTTAACGGTAGGGGGTGGAATGCTTGCTGTCGGTGTTCCTGAGTTCCGGTTGCCCTTAGAGGTTATCAAAAAAGAGATTGAGTATATTGAGGCAACTGGAGTAGAGATTAAATATAATACCCCCATTCAAGGAAGCCTTGATGACCTTAAGGCCCAGGGTTTTCAGGCAATATTTGTTTCGGTGGGAGCGCATAAAAGCCAAAAGATGGGTATTCCCGGCGAAAAAGCAGGATTGGAAGGTGTCTATTTTGGGATAGATTTTCTTAAAGATGTGAAGCTCAAAAATTCCGCTCAGGTAGGAAACCGGGTGGCAGTAATCGGAGGCGGAAACACTGCTATGGACGCAGCCCGATCGGCACTCCGGCTTGGGGCAAAAAAGGTTGACGTATACTATCGTCGTTCCCGGGAAGAGATGCCGGTTTCTCCGGAAGAGTACGATGAAGCGATAGAAGAAGGAATTATGGTTAACTTTTTGGTTGCCCCCACGGAAATCGTAGGGAATAATGGGCGAGCCACAAGCATGAAGTGTGTCCGGATGAAATTAGGGGAGCCGGACGCAAGCGGGCGAAGAAAACCGGAACCTATACCGGGGTCGGAATTCGTGGTAGAGGCAGATACCATTATACCTGCTATTGGCCAGATCGTAGATACCTCTTTCTTGCCGGCAGATAATGCTATTGCCATTACTAAGTGGGGAACATTTACTGTGAATAAGAACACGCTGGCAACTAATGTACCAGGTGTATTTGCCGGTGGTGATTGTGTTTCCGGACCCGGGATGGCTATTCATGCTATCGCGGCCGGAAGGAGGGCAGCCTTTGGCATACATAAATTTCTTCGAGGAGATCATTCTCGGGTTGATCTGAGTGAAAGCCGTCGGGATATTACTCATGCGAGCGCTTATCACGAAGAAGAAATGAAGGAGAAAAGGCGCCTTCCGGTGCAATGTACTTTATCCCATGAACGGATCAAAAGCTTTGCGGAAGTTGAGGTGGGATATTCTGAGGAAGCTGCTCGTGAAGAAGCAAAGCGCTGCTTACGCTGTGATCTTTCTAAGTGATTTAACTTTTTATAAATGCGAGAATCGGTTACGCACACAATCTTTTTGGTATATCCAATAGTTAGGGGGGTACAATGGACAAAGTAACCATAACAATTGATGGCAAACAGGTATCTGTAGAAAAGGGGGCTACCGTATTTCAGGCAGCGGAAGCTGCAGGAATTTCGATTCCCCATCTTTGTTATCAGAAAGATTTTCGGCCCAGCAGCGCTTGCCGGATGTGTGTAGTTGAGGTTGACGGCGCCCGAACCCTGGTTCCTTCTTGTTCTTATCCGGTAAGCCAGGGGATGGTAGTTCGGACTGACACCCCGCGGGTAACGAAGGCCCGCAAGATGGTACTGGAACTTCTTCTTTCCGACCACCCCTTTGCTTGTATGACCTGTGAAAAAAGCGGATCCTGCAAGCTCGAAAATTATGCCTATCAGTACGGTGTCCGGTCAAGCCGCTTTGATGGGGAACAGCACCACTACCCAATTGATATTTCGAATCCCTTTATTGGCCGAGATTATAATAAGTGTATTCTTTGTGGACGCTGTGTGGCGGCTTGTAATGAAGTACAAGGATGGGAAGCGATTGATTTTATTGGCCGAGGCTTTGCTACCAGAGTAGGGACAGCCTATGACCGCGGGCTTCGGGATAGCCCCTGTGTTTTTTGCGGCCAGTGCGTGCAGTCATGCCCGGTCGGAGCGTTGACAGAGAAGAAAGCATTAGGTATGGGTCGTGTCTGGGAAATGCAAAAGGTGCGCACCACATGCCCTTACTGTGGAGTGGGATGCCAGATGTGGCTTCACATCAAAGACGGCAAAATCACGAAAGTGACGGCGGTTGAGGATGGTGCGCCCAACCAGGGTCGGTTGTGCGTTAAAGGACGGTTCGGTTATGACTTCATCTACTCCGACGAGAGGCTGAAAACTCCATTGATCAGGGAAGACGGCCAATTCCGTGAGGCATCCTGGGATGAGGCGCTCGATCTGGTTGTAGCCAAATTCAAAGAGATTATCGCCGAGCATGGCCCTGATGCCATCGGAGGCGTCAGTTCCTCCCGCAGCATTAACGAAGATTCCTATCAGATGCAAAAACTATTTCGCTCGGTAATCGGTACCAATAACATCGATAACTGCGCTCGAACGTGACACGCTCCCACCGTCGCCGGTCTGGCGACAAGTTTCGGTTCGGGCGCAATGACCAACTCATTCGCCGACTTTGCCAAAGCCAAGATGTTCTTCGTAATCGGTTCCAATATGACAGAAGCTCATCCGGTTGCCGCTACTTTTATCAACAACGCAGTAATGAACGGCGCGGAACTCTACGTTGTTGATCCGCGTCGCACAAGTCTTGCGGATCGCGCAACAATACACGTGCCGATTAAGGTGGGAAGCGACATTGCTTTTCTCAACGGGCTGATGAATGTTCTCATAACCGAGAATCTTTATGATAAAGACTATGTAAAATCATGCTGCACCGGTTTTGAGGAACTCAAAACAAAGGTTATGGAGTATCCACCTGAGCGCGCTGCCGGCATATGTGGTGTGGACGCTGAAATGATTCGGCAGGTAGCGAGACGTCTGGCATCAATAAAACCGGCCATGCTTATTTATACCCTGGGGATTACCGAACACACCTGTGGTTTCAATAACGTTGTCAGTTGTGCCAATCTCCAGATGCTCTTAGGGAATGTGGGATTTGAGTGCGGGGGCGTGAATCCCCTGAGGGGGCAAAATAACGTCCAGGGTGCTTGCGATATGGGCGCACTCCCCAATGTTTTTCCCGGGTATCAAAAGGTAGACGACCCGCAGGCGCAGGCCAAGTTTAGGGCTGCATGGGGTGTCGACAGGTTGCCTGAAAAACCAGGGATGATGATGCCTTCCATGCTGGAAGGATTGCTTGATGGCAGGATCAAGGCTTTTTATATTTTTGGCGAAAACATGGCTAATAGCGAACCGGACATAAGTCACATAGAACAATGCCTTGCATCGGCCCAATTCTTGGTTTGTCAGGATATTTTTCCCACTGAAACCACCCGTTTTGCCCATGTTATCTTGCCTGCTGCCACTTGGGGTGAAAAAGAGGGAACCTTTACCAACAGTGAACGGCGCGTCAATAGAGTGCGTCCGGTGAGCGAACCTCCCGGGATTTCGAAACCAGATTGGTGGATATTCAAGGAGATTGCCAATCGTATGGGGCATGACTGGGCATCTAACAGTGCGCAAGATATCTGGGACAATGAGATTTCCGAGCTTGGACCGCAGTTTATTGGCATCAAGTATTCACGCCTGGAAGGCAATGGTCTTCAATGGCCGGTGCCTGATATAAACCACTCCGGTACCTGTACCTTGCACAAAGATGGGTGCTTCGTATGCGGTCTGGGGAAATTTGTTCCTGCTGATTGGACTCCGCCTGCTGAGGTCCCTGATGAGCGGTATCCTTTTGTCCTGAGCACGGGCCGGCGGCTTTACCACTATCACACTCGCACCCAAACCGGTCGCGCTGCCGGTCTGAATGAGCTTTTAGGAGAGGAGACTGCCGATATATCTCCATCTGATGCTATGGCCTTGGGCATTGAAAGCGGTGAGATGATCCGGGTGAGTTCCCGTCGTGGCGAGGTGATGGTCAAGGCCAAATTGACTGACCAGGTTCCTCCGGGCATGGTATGGATGGCCTTCCATTTCCGTGAAACTTGCGCTAACTGGCTGACTAATCCGGCGTTCGATCCTATAACCGAGACAGCGGAATACAAGGCCTGTGCCGTGAAAGTCAGTAAGGTAGGTTCCTAACTGAAGAAGACAGGAGTCAGGAGACAGGAGACAGAAGTCGGAAACCAGAAGACAAGACGAAGGGATTTATTTTATTCTGAATTTTGTCTCCTGACTCTTGTCTCCTGAATCCTAACTTTCCGTGAGGTATTCGATATCGCGAGGAGATGTTACGTTGAAAATTGCGGTCACCGGTAAAGGCGGGGTTGGGAAAACCACTTTTTCTGCTTTCTTGTGCAGGTCGTATGTTGATGCCGGGTATCAGGTTTTAGCGGTTGATGCCGATCCTGACGCTAATCTTGCCTCTACGCTTAGGTTTCCCAAGCCTGAGGACATTACTCCGATCTCTAAAATGGATGAGCTGATTGAAGAAAGGACCGGCGCCAAACCCGGCTCGTATGGGGCGATGTTTAAAATGAACCCTACTGTATCCGACCTCCCGGAAAAACTTTGGGTTGAGCATTATGGAATCCGGCTCATGGTGATGGGGGGAGTTAAAAAAGGAGGAGGAGGGTGTGTGTGCCCGGAAAGTGTTTTACTTAAGACTTTGATCCAACATCTTATCCTGTACCGCAAAGATGTGGTGGTAATGGATATGGAAGCAGGGGTAGAACACCTGGGAAGGGCAACAGCTGCTTCGGTCAATGCCTTTATTACCGTGGTTGAACCCGGAAGACGGAGCATGGAGACAGCGTATCGTATCCGGGAGTTGTCTGAAGAGATTGGTATCTCCAAGGTCTTTGCGGTGGGAAACCGAGTGAGAAACGAAGAAGAAAAAGAGTTCATCCAGAAACTTTTACCTGACTTTGAAGTCCTTGGGTTTCTTCCATATGATGAGCGCGTCATCGAAGCGGATCAAAAGAACTTGCTTCTTTGGGAGCATTGTCCGGAGGTTTATGAGGAGGTAAAGCGGATAAGGGAGAGATTAACGTTTTGATTTTTATCAGAATTTAATCCCAAAAAAAATTTGTTTGACGTTGTTGCAGTTGCGTATTACCGTACATTTTAGACCAGAGTAACTCTTACAAAACACGATATTGGTGATGGAGTTCACCGTAACCGTCCTTCAGGGCTGATAACTCCTACGATCAGAGCTTTCCTGAAGGGATGATTACAGCGCGAGGGCTAAGACTCCCTTCAGGGAATGAACCTGGAAGGAGTTTTTTTTATGCAGTCTTTTTCTGTATCACAATCACCAGTGCAAGCGCTTGGTCAGGATTCTCTCAACAAGGTGCGGGAAGTTTGTCATGCCTTTCACATTCTTTCCCTGAACCGTCAACTGGAAGCGTGCGAAGGACTTCTTACCCAAAACTCGTTAATTGATGTGGTGGTCTTAGGTCAGTTTAAAGCCGGAAAAAGCTCGTTTCTCAATAGCTTAGTTGGCAACCCCATTCTCCCGGTTGGGGTTATTCCGGTTACCACTGTAATTACCCGACTTTACTATGAGCCAAAAGAGCGAGCTATAGTAACTCATTTTGATGGCACCATCCAGGAAATTGATCCAGTTACAATCAAAGAATTCACCTCAGAACTCAAAAACCCCGGCAATCAAAAGAATGTTGAAGTTGTAGATATTGAACTTCCCTCCCTGAAAGAATATGCCGGACTTCGGCTGGTGGATACGCCGGGGCTGGGAAGTGTTTTTAAATATCACCGGGAAACCTCGGAAAACTGGCTTCCCGAGGTGGGAGCAGCCGTGCTGGTCGTAAGCGCGGATCGGCCTTTTTCGGAGAACGATCTTATTCTTATTCGAGAATTAACCCAACACACTCCGAAAATCGTTATCCTCTTAGCCAAAGCCGATCTTTTATCCCCGGAACAGCAAGCAGAAGTGGTAGAATTTTTCAAAACCACGTTGATGCGGGAACTTGACCGGGAATTTCCGATTTATCTCTATTCCATTCGTGCTAACACCGAACACTGGAAACAGCAAATAGAAACCCGTCTTTTGTTGAGGTTATCCCAAAACCGGGAGAAGGAGTTTGAAGGAATTTTACGCCATAAAATCCAATCGTTGTTAAAACAGTGCTTAAGTTATCTTGGAATTGCCCTCAAAACCGCGTTGCAGGCTGATCAGGACCGCGAGGGTCTTCGAAAACTCATTCTGGATGAAAAGCTTAACTTCGACCTGATCCGCGAGGATCTTTTACTCATCTCGAGAGAAAATGCCGGTCAGACACGGCCGCTTATTATGAAACGCTTGGATGATGTCAACAGACCGGGTCTTACAAAAAGGCTCCTGGCGGAGTTAAGTAAAGAAATGCCGGCCTGGAAAGGGAACCTCTGGAGGCTTACCCGGCAGTATGAGAATTGGCTCACCAGAAACCTGACCGAACACGTTGAACAGGTTTCCAAAACCGAGCGTCAGCATTTTCTGGGAACCCTTAAAAAGGCTCATGCCAGTTTCTCCCGGTCATTGGAATTTTTCCGAAACCTCTTAGATAGAAACCTTGAAAGGGTGCTGGGATTGCGGCTTGCGGAGGCCGATTGGAAGATCGAGGTGAATGAGCCGTCTCAGCCGGACATTAAAACTGGCAGGACCTTTGATTTCCACTTTGATTTACTCTGGTTTCTCATTCCAATGATTATTTTTCGGCCTCTCTTTGAGAAACACTTTATCCGACAAATACCCCGCGAGGTGGAGGTTAACCTCTCTCGCCTTGCTTCTCAGTGGGCAGAGCGGATCAATAAGGCTATCGAAGGGATGCGGAGGCAAACTGAAAAATATGTTAAAGATGAGCTTGTCACCATTGAGAGCCTGCTTGTAAACGCAGGTGGGCAAACGGGTGAGATTCGGGAAACAATGAAAAAACTCCAAAGCCTGTTAAAACGCTTGGAGTGTTAGTCTATGGAAAGTGCTATAATGACATAGGATCACGAGCTTTTTAAGATTAACGTATGCCCCTGGGTAACCGGATATTTATCGTAGATAGCAAACGCCAACGCATTCATTAGTAACGGGGACTTTTCCCAGTTACAAAAGGGACATGTTCCTTCCATTCATTATTCCTATCGGTAGCAAAGTAACACGGTTTTACAATATGTTTTACTCCTCGGGCATCTCTCCAAGTTCATAAAGGAGTTCATCCCTTTCAAAAACATCGGTAGGAAAGGCTTTGATGGCCTCCCACCCTTCCCTCAGATCTGGAGGAGAAATTTCAGCAATTTTTTGTGATAGCTCCTCTCCAATGATGGTTTTGGTTAGTGATATCACAGCCCTGGCTGCTGCATCCGCCTGCTCCAGGGAATCCAGTTTCGCTTCCTTCATGACTATTTCGAGAAACTGTCTTCTTGTCTCGATGGCCATAACTACCCCCTTTCTTCTAAATTCTTTTGGTGATAGAATTTAAGGATAATTAAAAAACCTCTACTTTTTCAAGTAGAGGTTATCAACCTTCATCATGAAGGTGGTTTAATGGGCGAACCTCATCGCCTTTATCTTTGATTTTATAATAACATATCTTTAGAAAAAAGTAAATTAAATCAAAAAAGACTTCTTGACAGAGAGGATTGCCATTTGATTAAATCGCGGTGAATGAGTTTTAATATCCTCTCTGTATCTTAGAACCATCGAGGGATGTATGCGGGTAGTAATTGTTGGTGCTGGCGCTATGGGTTGCCTCTTTGGATTCCTTCTTCACAAGGCAGGAAAAGAGGTCTATCTTCTCGAAAAATACTCTGATTTGGTCAACCATATTAAAAAATACGGAATCCAGGTTGAGGGGATTAGCGGAGAACATCACGTTTTTCCTCATATTACGGCTGAAGCGGATGAAATAAAAGAGACAGACCTTATCCTCATTTTTGTTAAGGCTTTTGATACCTTCCAAGCAATTCAAAACGCAAAGCCGTTAGTTGGTCCTGATTCCGTTGTTCTTACCCTGCAAAATGGCATCGGAAATGTAGAAGAAATTGTGAAGGTTGTAGGCCATAAACAGACGGTGGCGGGAACCACGGCCCATGGAGCGACTGTCCTTGGCTGGGGACATATTCGTCATGCCGGAACCGGAGAAACAGTGATCGGAGAACTTGATGGTAGCAAAACCTCACGATTAGAAAAAGTAAAGGCTTTTCTTGAGTCAGCCGGGATTGCCGTACAAATCACTCAAGACGTTACCGGGTTGCTTTGGAGTAAGCTTCTCATCAATGTTGGAATCAATCCGTTAACGGGCATCACGGGACTGCGGAACGGGGAGTTGCTTGATTATGAAGAAACCCGGGCGATTATGCAGCGGGCAGTAAATGAGGCAAAATCAGTTGTAGATCGAAAAGGGATTCACCTTATTTACCCTGATCACCTTCAAAAAGTTGAAACCGTTTGTCAAGCTACTGCCCAAAATATTTCTTCCATGCTTCAAGATATACGGAATAAGAAAAAAACAGAAATCGACTTTATCAGCGGAGCAATTTTGCGAGCGGGGAAAGAATTTGATGTGGGTCTGCCAATCAACCAAGCCTTGACCCATCTTATCCACCTTTTGGAGCACGTTTAACTGATCTTCAACAGTTATGAGGGGGGGATGCAGTGAAAGCCCTTGAAAATACTGGATTGACCTTTGAAGATTTTTAAAATGCGGTGCCACAGATTATGCTGATTTTTCTTTACAATTAACAAAATAT
>Ga0209164_1005547_pt1 | contig 10698 bp, 7 predicted proteins | sample MTBNYHSulfiMetaG_FD_187458 | JGI IMG/M metagenome (GOLD analysis project Ga0209164, IMG submission 187458) | Enrichment culture microbial communities from rom New York Harbor, USA that are MTBE-degrading - MTBE-NYH (New York Harbor Sulfidogenic)... | ecosystem: Environmental > Aquatic > Marine >... | reverse complement strand
TTCATCATCAGCGTTTTGATGGCGCCTCTGATAGTCGCGGGCATCGCGGTCTATGCCGGCAAAATGGCCACAAAGCCCGAAGGGCCTCGCGAGCCGCTGCGAATGACGCTGGACGACAGGTCCGGCACGGTGGCTGAGCCGCTGAAGGAGGCGTTCGAGAAGTACAACAAGAAGAACCCTGACAGGCAGATAATGCTGGACATCGAGAAGGGGCAGGATGAGGAGAGCGGTGAGTCACATGACGAGAAGATGAAGAAGGACGTGCGGGCGGGAAGGCTGGACGGGTATATCGTAATCGATGAGGATGCCGTGGGGGGCAAGGGGAAGGTGAGCATGTATGTGTATAAGCCCACGCCCGCGAATATGGAGAGTTTCGACCGTGTTGAGCGGATGGTGAACAGGGCGATCGTGGATGAGCGATGCAAGTTGCGGAACATCTCGCGCGAGATGCTGGCGGGGTTATGGGATGTGCCGTTCCAGCAGGTCGAACTGGGAGAGGAGGGCAAGAGTGAGAAGGTGCGGAGTGAGAAGGATATGATATCGCGGATGCTGCTGCCGTTCTTTTTCATGTATCTGATGTTCATGGGGATATTCGGGATGGGGCAGCATATGCTGAGCAGCCTGATAGAGGAGAAGAGCTCGCGGGTGATCGAGGTGCTGCTGTCGGCGGTGAGCCCGTTCGAGCTGATGGCGGGGAAGGTGCTTGGGCTCGGTGGAATCGGACTGACGGTTGTAGCGATATGGGCGGGGCTGGCGTATGGCGGCGCGCGGTCTTACGGGATAACGGTCGATATCAGCACGATGTCGCTGGTGTATTTTGCAGCGTATTACGTGCTTGGGTTCCTTATCTTCAGCGCGATGCTGGCGGCGGTCGGGTCGGTGTGCAACACTCTGAAGGAGACGCAGAGCCTGATGATGCCGCTGACGCTGGTCTTTGTCATTCCGATGGTGACATGGATGCAGATAGTGCGGGATCCAGACGGTTTGACGGCCAGAGTGCTTTCGTTCATACCTCCGCTGACGCCGATGGTTATGATGCTGCGGCTTTCTTCCGGTTCGGGGGTATGGTGGGTAGAGACTGTCGCATCGTTTGCACTGCTGGCAGCTACTGTTCCTGTTGCGATGTGGGCAGCCTCGAAGATATTCAAGACGGGCATACTGATGTACGGCAAGCGGCCAAGTCTGCGCGAATTACTCGTGTGGCTGAGGGGTCGTTGAGGGCGGCGGCGAAAAGCAAAGAAGAGAGAACCGGTTTTGCTTGAATGGGGGTCTGGGTTTTCTTAGAATTGCCGGGCGGTTTCGGACACAGGTTTCGGTATTTTCAGAAAAAACCATGAGTAACTGGTGGCAGCTCAGTGTTAGTGAAGTGAGTCAGAAGCTTTCAAGCGATTCTGAGAAGGGTCTGTCGTCAGAAGCGGCGGCGCAGCGGCTGGCCGAGTATGGTGAGAACAAGCTGACGGAGAAGGCTGGGCGAAGCCCTGTGATGCTCTTTCTGGACCAGTTCAAGAACTTCATCGTGTGGGTGCTGGTAGGGGCGGCTGTCGTTTCCGGTATGATGGCCTGGATGGGCGGGGAGGAGGGCAGCCAGGAATGGATAGACACATTCGCCATCATCGGAATTGTGATACTGAACGCGGTGCTTGGCTTCATACAGGAGTTCCGCGCGGAGCAATCTCTGGCGGCGCTGAAAAAGCTCTCAAGCCCGAATTCCAAGGTGATACGCGGCGGGCAGCATGCAGTGATACCGTCTGCCGAGATCGTGCCGGGGGATGTGGTAGAAGTTGAGGCGGGCGATAATGTGCCGGCCGATGCGCGGATCGTCTACACCACAGCGAACTGTTATGCAGCGGAGGCGAGCCTGACGGGGGAGAGCACGCCGGTGACAAAGATAGCGATGCGGCTTGAGGAGCCAGACGTGCCGCTGGCGGACCGCGCGAACATGGTCTATGCGGGGACAAGCATCTCAAGCGGCAAGGCGCGGGCGATGGTGGTGCAGACCGGGATGAACACCGAGCTCGGCAGGATAGCGGGGATGATACAGGAGATAATCCACGAGGAGACGCCTCTGCAGAAGAGGCTGGGGGATTTCGGCAGATGGATGGTCTATGTGTGCTTTGTGCTGGTTGCCATGGTGTTCCTGATGGTTTGGCTGCGCGGGCATGAGAGCTTCAAGGACGCGTTCATGACGGCAGTTAGCCTGGCGGTGGCGGCGATACCCGAGGGTTTGCCGGCGGTGGTGACAATAGCTCTTGCGCTTGGCGTGCAGCGGATGGTGAAAAGGCATGTTCTGATACGCAAGCTGCCGGCTGTTCAGACACTCGGGTGCGTGACACTGATATGTTCTGACAAGACCGGGACATTGACAAAGAATGAGATGACTGTTCAGGCTGTGTACACCAGCGGCGTGATGTACCGCGTGACTGGGATAGGATATGGGCCGAAGGGCGAATACCAGGTCGAGGGCAAGGCAGCGGGCGAATCACCGCGGCTCGACGATGTGCTGCGGTGCTCGGTGCTCTGCAACGGCGCGCAGCTTGTGCAGCAGGATACAGCGTATAAGGTGGTTGGCGACCCGACCGAAGGGGCACTCCTTACGGCGGCTGCAAAGCGAGACATATTGAAGCGCGAGCTGGAGCAGTCTGAGGAATTCGTCGAAGAGATACCTTTCGACTCTGAGCGGAAAAAGATGACCGTTGTGAGGAAAGGGAAGGCCGGCCTGGTCGCGTATGCGAAAGGCGCGCCGGACGTGTTGCTTGCAGACTGCACGCGTACAATCGGTGAAGACGGAGTGCGTGACATTACGGATGCCGACCGCAAGCGGGTACTCGAGGTGAACGACAGCCTGGCGAATGAGGCGATGCGTGTGCTGGCGTTCGCGAGGCGGAAACTGCCTGATGGTATCGACGTGGACGATGCGGGGCAAGTCGAACGGGAGTTCGAGTTCCTGGGCTTGATGGCGATGATAGATCCGCCCCGGCCGGAAGTCAAGGAAGCGATGTCCAGGTGCCGCGATGCGGGGATAAGAACTGTGATGATAACAGGCGACCATAAGAACACAGCCGTGGCCATAGCCAGGCAGCTTGGATTCTTCGGCGCGGGCTCGGTCGCCCTTTCGGGCGATGAGCTGGACAAGATCGGCGATGAGAAGCTGGCCGATGAAGTGGAGCGGATAGCGGTGTACGCCAGGGTCTCGCCGGAGCACAAGCTTCGCATTGTGCGGGCCTGGCGAAAAAGAGGCGATATAGTCTCGATGACGGGGGACGGTGTAAACGATGCGCCGGCGGTGAAGGAGGCGGATATAGGAGTGGCGATGGGCATCACCGGCACGGACGTCACGAAGGAGGTTTCGGAGATGGTGGTAACGGATGATAATTTTGCCTCGATAGTAGCAGCGGTAGAGGAGGGGCGCGGTATATATGAGAACATAAAGAAGTTCATACACTATCTGCTTTCCTGTAACGCGGGAGAGATACTGGTGATGTTCGTGGCGTCACTCTTTGGGATGCCGATACCGCTTCTGCCCATACATATCCTATGGGTGAACCTGATAACGGACGGGCTGCCGGCGCTGGCCCTTGGCGTTGAACCGGTTGACAAAGAACTGATGCAGAAGCCGCCGCGACCGACCGACGAACCGATAGTCACGAAATCGCGGGCTGTTCTGATGGTGATACAGGGAGCGTTCGTCGCAGCGTGCACTCTGGGGGCGTTCCTGTACATGTACTACTTCGATGCGAAGGATCTGCCGGAATCGGAACGGCGGAACGTTTCGCAGACGGCAGCGTTCGTGGTGCTGTCCATCAGCCAGCTGTTCCATGCATTCAACTGCCGCAATCAGACCAGAAGCCTGTTCAGCCTGGGCATTCTATCGAACATGAGATTGGTACAGGCGGCGTTCGCCTCGGCTATGCTGACGCTCGCAGTCGTCTATCTGCCGTTGGCACAGGTAGTGTTCCGGACGCACAATCTGACCGGCTTCGAATGGGTAATAGTGTTGGTGGTTTCGTCACTGCCACTGTGGGCAGTGGAACTGGTCAAGCAGCTCAATCGGAAGTGGCGCCTGATCGATGAGTAGATGGAGGAGTGATGGGATCATTCACCGGGATAGTGGTCATGTCCGGGTTCTGTCGGGCTAAGACGGCTGCTTCGTTTGCGCCTCCGGCAGCCACTGTGCCTGTTGCTATCTGGGCAGCCTCGAGGATATTCAAGACGGGGATATTGATGTACGGCAAGCGACTGAGCATGCGCGACGTGCTCTTGTGGCTGAAGGCTCGGTGAGGGCAGCGGCAAAAACGGGAGCGACGGAAGCGGTTTTGCTTGAAGGGGGGTGGCGCTTTTCCTAGAATTGGCCTCCAGCTTCCTAAGATTATTCTCTAAGTGGTTCGGGAATCGCCATAATGGACAAGCTGCTCGCGGTCACTGTTTTCGTGCTGGCATACATCCTTATAATCATCTTCTTCGAGAAGAAGCTGCTCGTGGTGTGGGGAGCGGTGCTCGTGCTTCTTCTGCTGAAGGTGCAATCACCGCTGGAATCGCTGACAGCGATAAACTGGAACGTCGTGCTGCTCTATTTCGGGATGCGATTTGTCAGCGAAGTGTTCCTCTATTCCAAGATGCCGGACTATCTGGCGACGCAATTCGCGTCCCGGACATCGAATACCGCAGTCGCGATGCTGGTGATATGCGCCTTTACGGGGGCGCTTTCGATATCACTGGATAACGTGACAGTGATACTGCTTGTCTCGCCGATAGCGCTTTCGATGTCGAGGCAGTGCAACATCAATCCTGTGCCGCTCTTTATCGGGATGGCTGTAAGCTCGAACCTTCAAGGTACAGCAACACTTATAGGCGACCCGCCATCGATGCTTCTTGGCTCGTTCGCGCACCTGTCATTCAATGATTTCTTCGTGCTGAACGGCAGGCCGGGCATATTCTTCGCGGTGCAGATCGGCGCACTTGCCTCGCTTGTGGTGCTCTATTTCGTGTTCCGGCACTTCAGGCACCCGATGCCGAAGCTAGAGCTGGCCAGGTATGTCTCACTTGTTCCGACGATCATGGTTGGGTTCCTTGTGCTGTTCCTGATGCTGAGCTCCTTTGTGCGGAGCCCCGCTGAGGATGCGGCAAATTGGGCCCATTTCGCCTACGAGGCCAGGGCGGGGATACTGTGCTGCATCTTCGGCGCTATGCTGTTCGTGTGGTATCTGCAGCATTCGAAGCGAATGGATGTGGTGGAGTTTCTCAAGCTCGTCGACTGGCAGACCGGTGCGTTTCTGGTTGGGATATTCATACTGGTCAACAGCCTGTCGGTCAGGGGGATAGTTGACGATATCGCCGGCGGACTGGTGACGGTCTCCAGCAGCAATGTACTGCTCGCTTACGTGCTGATCGTCGTTATCTCGGTGATGTTCAGCGCCGTGATAGACAATATTCCATTCCTTGTCGCCATGCTGCCTGTGATGAAGACGATGACCGAGCAGATGGGTGTGAGTCCGTATCTGTTCTACTTCGGGCTTCTGGTTGGGGCAAGCGTCGGCGGCAACATCACGCCGATCGGGGCCTCGGCGAACATAGTTGCCATGGGGATAATGAAGAAGCACGGGCACAAGCCGAGCTTCGGCCAGTTCGTGAAGATCGGCCTGCCGTTCACGCTGGTGGCTGTCACGGCCAGCGCAGCCTTCGTGTGGTTCTTCTTCAGATGAGAGGCTGTCGCGCGCTGGCCGTGCCTATGAGATGACGACGAGCCCAAGTGAGCGGGCGCCCTCGACGACTTCCCGCACTTCACCGGCGGTCGGCCGTCGGTTAATGCGTGGGTAAGCTGAGGCCTTCCAGCAGGGATGGTACTGGCCCATCACGTTGACAGCTGTCTTGGGCGAGACTTCGTCGGCGAGAAACCTCACGGCATCGAAGCTGCCTGCCAGCTTTTCCGGCAGGACGAGATGGCGAATGAGGAGACCGCGGGTGGCGAAGCCATCTCTTATAATAAGGTCACCGACCTGGCGGTGCATCTCTTTGACTGCTGCGCGGTTTATGGCTGGGTAATCCGGCGCATCGGAGAGCTGCACCGCAGCACTCGCGTCGGCGTATTTCATGTCAGGCATGTAGATGTCAACGAAGCCTTCCAGAAGCTGCAATGTCTCCACCGAATCATATCCGCCGGAATTATAGACTATCGGCAATGAAAGGCCGGCTGCGCGGGCTAGCTCGATGGCTGCTGCAATCGGCGCTGCATAGTGGGTCGGTGTCACGAGGTTTATGTTCGAGCAGCCGCGCCGCTGGAGGGAGAGCATTATGCCGACAAGGTCCTTGACGGTGATATCGCTGCCGGTTCTCAAGTGCGAGATATCGTAGTTCTGGCAGAATACACACGCCAGATTGCATCCCGAGAAGAATATCGTGCCTGAGCCGCCATGGCCGACGAGGACCGATTCCTCGCCGAAGTGAGGCCCGAATGATGCTATGCGCAGCTCTGCTGATACGCCGCAATAGCCGGTCGTGCCAGCGAGGCGATCGACACGGCAATTGCGCGGGCAGAGCGTGCACGGGCTCATCTTGTCGTAGAGAGCCCTGACAGGCGCCGAGAGAGGCTCGAGATCCGCGCGGTTCATCGTATGACTCCTGGCAGTGAGTATACTGTTTCGCACTGCAAAGACAACGGAGTGGACATAATCAGCCATTGGCGATAGATTACGCAAGGCAGGTCTGTTGTAAGGATCAGTGCATGGGACTAGTAATTGCGCTTGTGATCATCTTCGGGGCGATGGGAGTAGCGGTCTGGCATGCCAGGAAGAAGGATGCCGCGCGGCAGGCCCTGATGGAGAAGCCTCTGCCCCGCGAGTGGCTGGAGATACTCGATGGCATCAGGTTGTATAACAGGGTGCCGGAGGAATTGCGCGAGAAGCTTCACGGGTTCATCCAGGTATTCATCGCGGAGAAACGGTTTGAGGGTTGCAGGGGGCAGCAGATGACCGATGAGATACGCGTGACGGTCGCGGGGCTGGCGTGCATCATGATACTGGGTCATAACAGGGGAGTGTATCCGAGGCTTGAGACGGTGCTGGTCTATCCGGGGGCGTATCTGGGGCGCGGGAAGAAGCAGATGTCCAGCGGGGCGGTTTCGGAGGGCGACGTGAGAGCGGGTGAATCGTGGATGCGCGGGCCGGTAATAATTGCGTGGGATGAAGCACAGGCTGAGGCTCGCGGCGAGATCCCGGGGCGGAATGTGATATTACATGAATTTGCGCATCAGCTTGACCAGGAGGATGGATTTGCTGACGGCCAGCCGGGCGATTCGGATGAGGATCAGGAGTTGCAGGATATTCTTGCGGAGGAGTTTAAGGAAGCAGCGGAGAGTTACGAGGAGGAGCCGCTGGATGAATATGGGCAGGAGAGTATGGCGGAGGCGTTTGCGGTGGCGAGCGAGGCGTTCTTTGAGGTGCCGGAGGAATTGCTGCGGAAGCACCCGCGGCTGTATGAGAAGCTCAAGGGGTACTACGGGCTCGACACCGCGAACTGGTGAGCCAGGGGGACGAATACCAGAAATGGAATATCGCGATTGCGCACGAAATGTGGCGGATTTGGCGGGGTCTGCGACCGCAGAGAGATTGTAAGTACTTATAGGAAAAATGTTTATGTAGTGTCGGGGGTGGCCGGGGTGCCATCAGTTACATAATAGACGGTCTATTAAGACGTTATCTATCAGATGTCCTTTTTTCCTATCGGCAGACAGATTCCCAGCCATGCGGGTCTTGGTATGTGCTGCGTGGAAAAAGCTTGAGAAATGTGGAACGATTCATTGCGGCGGCGAGTCTTACCTGTTGGCTGGACGTCGCGAGACGGCGGAAGGCTCTGCGCAAAATTGCTGTAAAAGCGTAACGAAGCGGTAACATGAGGCTGGTAGATTGGCAGTCGCGCGGCGATAATCGCAGAAAGCCTGAGTAATTGGAGCGTGGAGCGCATATTGACGTGGGCAGGGCAAGACAGACCAGGGCTCCGCGATAGGTTACTGCTTGTGCCTGCCGCAGACTTCTAGGAAACAGGAAGCAAGCATCGGTCGTATTTGAAGAGACCATCGAGGAAGCAGGGCCTTCTTGCGGGAGAAAGCCGCTGAATCAGGGAACTACTAAGGAAGACCAGGATGAGCAAAAGACGCAAGGTTATCATTTTCGTCATAATCGGGCTATTGGTGCTGTTCGTGGGGGGCGGGATGCTCAGGGGCAGGGGCGGCAAGAAGGGCAATACGACCACAGTTCGGACTGAAAAAGCTACAGTAGGCGACCTGACGGAGTTCGTGTCCGCGCCGGGTGAGGTTGAGGCCCGGAAGAGTGTCGAGATAAGCGCCAAGGTCTCGGCCCGCGTACTGCAGCTGCCATACCATGAGGGCGACACTGTCACGGCTGGTGACCCGACGGCCAATCCGCCCGTTCCGGCATCGGTGCTTGTGAGGCTGGACTCAAAGGACCTGGAGAGCCAGCTTGCGGCTGCGCAGGCGAGCTATAATGCTCAGGCTGCCCAGCTCGAAGCAGATAAGGCACGACTTGCCAGCCAGCAGGCAGACCTTACCAGAATAGACGCGACGCTTGAGCAGGCCAGCAAGGACTTTTCCAGGCAAAAGGGATTGCTGGAGTCGCACGACATAAGCGAGCAGACATACGACCAGGCAAAGGTGAGGGTGGATGAGCTGACAGCGCAGAGAGAGTCGATGCTGGAGAACATCAAAGCCGCGGAGAACTCTCTGCTATCAGCACGGCATCAGCTCGAAGCGGCGCAGGCGAGGATAGACCAGGCCAAAGATGCTTTGTCTTACACCACGATAGTCTCACCGATAGATGGTACGGTGACACGCATCAATGCTGAAGTGGGTGAGATGGTGGTATATGGCACGATGAACAATCCAGGGACTGTGATAATGGAAGTGGCGGACCTCTCACAGATGATAGTTGCGGCACAGGCGGATGAGATGGATATCGCCAAGATAAAGGTCGGCCAGAAAGCACGGGTGCACATACAGGCGTATCCCGAGGTAGTCTTCGACGGCGAGGTTATTTCTACGGCGCTCGCGCAGTCCATGACAGCCACAGCGCAGAGAGGCGGGGTGAAGTTCTATCGCACCGAGGTGCTTATCGACACGAACGACATGACCGTATGTTCAGGTTTCAATGCCGATGTTGACATAGAAACAACGACATATAAGGATGTGATCAAAGTGCCCAGCCAGGCGATACTCTCGCGAGAGGTGGAGAGCCTGCCCAAGGAAGCCAAGGAGAAGCTGACGGCGGAAGAGAAGAAGAAGACCTATACGACGGTCGTGTTCCGGGTTATGGAAGGGAAAGCGGTGGCGACTCCGGTGAAGATGGGCGCGAGCGATATGACGCACACAATAATCACATCGGGGCTGACGGCGGATGACAAGGTGATCACGGGCCCCTTCAAGGTGCTTGAGCAGATAAAGAACGACGAGGCGGTGAAGGAGGAGGAGAAGAGTACAAACAAGAAAGAGCCTGCAGAGAAGAAAGAGAAGTGAGGAGCTTTGCATGGCCCCCAATGACCGCAACGGCAGACCTGTCATAAAACTGACAAACATAGTCCGCACCTACAAGGTCGGCTCGGAGGTTATACACGCTCTGAACGGCGTCAATGTGGAGATAAGGGAGAATGAGTACGTCGCGGTGATGGGTCACTCGGGTTCGGGCAAGAGCACGCTGATGAACGTGCTGGGATGTCTGGACAAGGCAACGAGCGGGATGTATGAGCTTGACGGCAAAGACACGACCAAGATGGGAACGGGGGCTCTGGCTCGGGTGCGCAATGAGAGAATAGGGTTCGTTTTCCAGTCGTTCGAGCTTCTGGGGAAGATGTCGGCGCTGAAGAATGTCGAGCTTCCACTGCTCTATGCCCGCGGTGAATGGGGCGGGCGCCGGGCGAAAGCGCGGACTGCTCTGGAGAGAGTCGGGCTTACCGAGAGGGCCGGCCACAAGCCCAATCAGCTTTCGGGTGGTGAGCGACAGAGGGTCGCGATCGCGCGAGCTCTTGTGAACTCGCCGAGCCTTCTTCTGGCGGATGAGCCCACAGGGAACCTGGATAGCAGGACGACGGATGAGATACTGGCGATATTCGACAGGCTGCACAGCGAGGGCCAGACAATAGTGATAGTGACACATGAAGACAATGTGGCAGCGCATGCCGAGCGAATCGTCAGGATGAAGGACGGGCAGATAATAAGCGATACTGCGACTACCAGCAATGAGCTCTCTACAAGCGGGGGGCAGTCATGATACTCAGGCTGATAATGATGCCGCTGAGGCTGCTGACGCTCATATATCAGAGCGCATCTCTTGCGCTTGTACAGATATGGGCCAACAAGATGAGAAGCATCCTGACGACACTTGGCATTATCATCGGCGTGGCGAGTGTGACGGCGGTAATAGCGGCGCTTACGGGCCTGAAAGCAAAGGTGATCACCGATCTTGAGAGCTTCGGCGCCAACAATATATATGTCTTTCCGCGACGTCCTGATACCGGGCCGATGAGATACGCCAGCTGGTCGCTTATCAGGTTCAAGCCGCGCGATTTTGAAGATATGCTTACGAATTGCCCGGACGTGGAGACATATACGCGGCTGACGGATATGGGCGACGAAGCCAGCTTCGGCCAGATCACGGCTGATGTTCAGATCAACGGCATCGATGTGGCATGGCACAC
>Ga0209164_1005546_pt1 | contig 10701 bp, 16 predicted proteins | sample MTBNYHSulfiMetaG_FD_187458 | JGI IMG/M metagenome (GOLD analysis project Ga0209164, IMG submission 187458) | Enrichment culture microbial communities from rom New York Harbor, USA that are MTBE-degrading - MTBE-NYH (New York Harbor Sulfidogenic)... | ecosystem: Environmental > Aquatic > Marine >... | reverse complement strand
GTGACCTGCCAGCCACAGCGGGGCGCCGTAGCCAGGCGCCTCCTCGGTCGCCCGCACGGGCCGGCCCTGCGAGTCGTGGACGAAGCCCGCGAGGTCGGTGGCGAGAGCGCCGTCGATGCCCGAGGAGGCGACCACGGTCTGCGAGAAGCTCTCGCTCTCGGACTCGGCCGCCGGATCGTAGGGCGCGACAATGATCGAGTACGGTGCCCCCGTGAGGGCGCGGATGTGGCCGTCGAGCTCCTCGGGCGAGAGTGAGGGCGCGGCGCTCTCGATCGCCTGCACGAGGTCCGCGTAGAGCTCGGCTGCGCTTCCGGCGGCAGCAGGCGCGGGCGACGGGGAGGCACTGGCGGCGGGGCCGGAGGAGTCGCTCGTCGGCTCCTCGGCGCAGCCTGCGGCCAGGGCCACGAGGGCGAGGGCGGCGATGAGGACGAGCGCCGCACTCAGCGAGCGTCGCGAGAAGAGTCGACGAGGAGACCTCATGCGCTCCGCCTCCCTACGGGCGTGCACTGTCTCTCGAACGTGATGCGCATGAGCTGCGAGCGCTCACGCGACGAAGTTCAGCGTAGAGCATACTGCGAGACAGCTCGATGCACTTGTTAGGCGGATCGGCCCCGAGCTTCATGTCAGCGCCACAACGGGATGTCGATGAGCCGCGAGGCCTCGCCGTAGGAGAGCTCGCGGCAGCTGTCGGAGTCCGCGACGGGTATCTGCCACCACGTACGGGTCCACGGTCGCATGTTGAGGTCGGTGCAGATCGTCACGAGGGTGAAGTCGTCGACGACGGTGACGTCGTGGATGCGCATCGCGCGTCCAGGATACGCGCCGAGGAAGGCGATGCGAGCCCGCTTGCGGGCAGACAGCCTGCGACGGACGTTCAGGCCCACGGTCTCCCGCCTAACGTGGTGTGCATGAGCTGCGAGCGGTCTGGCTGGAGTGTCTGACGCCAGACCGTCTGCGAGCCAGCTCGATGCACTTGTTAGGTGCCACTTCGGCCCCGGCGACGGGAGACCTTGGACTGATCGCCGAGTGCCGGGGAACGGTGAGGCGCCGGCGGCTCACGAGGGCTGAGTCGGGGCGGGTCTGCGCACGGCCCGGCGACGGGCGGGCGAAGCCCGCTGCGTCGGGGGTCAGTGCTGAGCCCCAAGAGGGAGCCGGAGGGAGTCGCCCCATGCTCAACCTCCTTTGTGCACCTAACGTGGTGCACGTAACCTGTGCGCCCGCATCCCTTTCGAGTCTACTCCTCGCTTGGGGCGCATCAGGTTGACGTGCTTGTTATGCGGCTCCACCGAAGTGCCGCGCAAACGCCTCGGCCGCGAGTTGAACAGCCTCGTCGCTGAGGACGACGCTCCTGGCCTTCGATTTGGGATCGGAGATCAGCCCGCGGGCGTGCAGACGATCGAGGCTGTCCCAGTCGAGGCCCTTCCAGGCACGTGCGGCGCCATGGTCGAGGAACGAGTTGAGGTGAAGCAGCGCGAGGACCACCTCATCCAGCCTGTCAGTGTCGTAGGCCACCGGCTCTCCTGACGCCCGCATAACGTGGTGCGCATGAGCTGTTGGCCCGCTGCACTCTGATGAGGATCATAGCGTGGCGGCCAATCAGCTCGATGCGCTTGTTAGCTGGGCCCTGCGGTTCACGTCTGCGCCGCGATCGCCTCGGGCACCGGCGACTCGATGTCGCACGACGGGCAGCGGCCGCGGCCGAACAGGTAGGGGATCTGGGCCGCGACCTCGCGCTGCTCGGCGGCGAGCGCCCACTCCGTGAGGCGACGGCCGACCTCGCCCAGCTCAGGCGAAGGGCTGATGGGCGACCGGTAGGGCTCGGCATCCGGGTGGTGCCACGGATCGAAGGCGAAGAAGGAGACCCCCTCACCGAGCTCCACTGTGAGTGCAGCGCGGCAGTTGGGGCAGGCCGCGGAGAAGACGCCGGAGACGAGCTCCTCGAGCCGCCGGCCCCAGAGCGCATCGCCCTCGAAGGCGAGGACGCTCTCGGCGAGGTAGATGAAGTCGTCGCGGTGGAGGCCCGGCGAGACGACGCTCTCGAGCGCCAGGGCGTGCAGGGACTCGACGATCGGCTCGAGGCCCGTCACGTAGTGGTCTCGCGAGCCCTCGACGTCGTCCGAGGCGAGGATGTGGGCGGCGAGCATGAGCGGCGCCACACGCTCGGCGGGGCGCCACCCACGAGCCGCCTCTTCGAGAGCCGGCAGGGCGGCGAAGCTCGCCGAGTAGACGGTGCCCTGGTGGCAGAGCCGTGAGGCGAGCTCGTCCCAGACCTCGCGGCCTGCGTCGGGCGACATGCGAGCGAGCAGGTCGGGCACGTCGTCTGCGAGGCCGTAGGCGTGGTTCAGTCTGCCCCAGACCACGTCCTCCCCCCTGCTCCAGCTAACGTGGTGTGCATGAGCTGCGAGCGCTCACGCGACGAAGTTCACAGTAGAGCGTACTGCGAGACAGCTCGATGCACTTGTTAGGCCATTCCCGCCGCCGCTCCGGCGGCATCTCAAGAGGACGCCACTCCGTTCGAGAGGAGGTCAAGTCCGCTGCTCACCCTGCTCGAGCATCCAGAACCGGTCGCAGACGTCGAAGTCGTCCAGGTCGACAGCCTGTTCTCCGAGCTTCAGGCAGAAGGAGACTGCGTCCGCGTCTCGCCAAGAGCCGCTGCCCTCGAGGATCGACAGCATCACGGAGACCGTGTTCACAACCTCCTGGCGGACGGCCTCAAGGTGCACGGTGAGCTGTCGCTCGTCCAGCGACTCGTAGAAGGCAGTGTAGCGCTCGACCTGGTCGGTCGAGTCGATCGCATGCTCACCCGGACCGTCGAGCAGCGCGCGAATCTCACCCTCGAGGCTCTTCATCGCATCGACGACGAGCTCATCGCGCAGCCCAGCGACGAGAGCCGAGACCACCTCGTCGGCCTCTCGTCGGACGGCGGCCTGGGCGGGGCTCACCTCGGGCACGTACTCCGCCTCGCCGCGCAGGAAGCTACCGAAGCGAGCGGCGAGCTCACCGGCCAACCGTTCACCTGCGCCCCCCTTGCCGGCAGCGACGGTAAAGGTGGGTGTGTCGTCGCTGAGCTCGCTCGGATCGAAGAAGCTGAGCGCTTCGGCGATGGCGTTGGCCGAGGCGAGCTCGAGAAGCGAGGGCAGCAGGTGCCGCTGTCGATCGGAGAGCGACTCGTAGAGGCGACGAGAACACATGAGGGCCCTGTCGTCGTGGGCGACGAGAGAGCTCGGGTCGTCCCTCTCGAGGGCGGTCTCGCAGTCGCCCACCGCGTCGGCGAAGACCTCGGTCGCCAGACGGTGCGCAAGCGTGTCTCTAGCGTCCACCGCTTCTCCTCGCGTTTCTGGAACTGGCCTAACGTGGTGTGCATGAGCTGCGAGCGCTCACGCGACGAAGTTCAGCGTAGAGCATACTGCGAGCCAGCTCGATGCACTTGTTAGAGCCGCGCAACGCCATGATCAGCCGGAGGCTGCGGCGAGGGGCCTGTGCCGACGCAGGAGCTGCACGAGCGCGAGCACGCCGAGGTAGGGCGGCACGATCATGACGAGGCCGAAGCCCTCGTAGTGGGCGACGTAGAGCGCGACCGCGGTGAGGGCGAGACCGCACGCGAGGAAGAGAGCCCAGGCGGGACGCGCGGTGCGACCGCGCAGCACGGCGAGTGTGGCGAGGACGTAGACCACCGCGGGCGCGAGGGCGATGAGCGCGTTGACGAAACCTGCGAGGACGCCGTCGCCCAAGGTGAAGAGCCACCAGGCCGCCTGGACGACGCCGGCGGCGGCGCCGAAGATGAGCGGCAGGACGAGCGCCACCTGCAGAGGTGAGACTCGTCGCGCTGGCGATATCAGCTCCACGAACGGCCCCTTGTGCTCATGTGCGCGTCGCCCTGCTGGCTCTAACGTGGTGCGCATGAGCTGTTGGCTCGCTGCGCTTTGATGAACATCATAGCTCGGCGGCCAATCAGCTCGATGCGCTTGTTAGGCATCAGATGCGCCGGCACGACTCATGGCGAAGCCGGATGCGGGATCGGTTGGGTTGACGAGGACGATGCTGTCCCACGGCCGTTCGACGGTAACAAGCGCCCGGAGCTGCTCGCGTTCCCGTGGATGGAGGCCGTGGCCGATGTAGTCCACGAGCGCCAACCACCAGACCGGGTACTTCGCCTGGACACGCGCCACCTTGCGCCGCTTGTCGTCGATGCAGATGAGAAGGTTCCGGTGCGCTTCGTGCAGAACTGCGCCTCCCAAGTCGTGGTCGGAGAGGCCGCCAAGGACGAAGCGTTGCGGCCCGCTCTGCGACGACCGGAGAAGGTGCAGTCGGAAGTGAGGGGCGACTTCAATGTGCGAAGACGGCGAGTCAGCGAGCGACTCGAAGTCCAGTAGCGCCGCCCGCACGGCCTTCTTAAGCGTCTTCCACGTCGGCAGCGGGCGCGAGTACTCAGGTATGACGAACCAGGTTGGTCCAGGTCCAGGCGAACCGAGGCAGGCCAAGACCTCGCGTAGCACACTGCTCACCCCTGCGACGCCGTGCTCCAATCCACGGGGACCCTGGCCGGTGGTCTCGTGCTGGTTCAAGCGACGGACCTCTACCGCGATGCGTCCGCCGACAAGGAAGTCGGGCGGGTTGTTGCGCCCGTCAGGATGGTGGACAACATCGGTGAATCCCTGCGCGCTGAGGTACTTCGCAACGATTGCTTCGCTGGAATCCACTGCATGCCTAACGTGGTGCGCATAACCTGCGCGCCGCGCCCATGAAGGATATCTCGGCGCGTGGGCGCGTCAGGTTGATGCACTTGTTGGGCATCTGCATCTCAGAGGCTGGCGAGCTCTTCGAGGAAGTAGACGAAGAACAGCGCCAGCAGCGGCGCAGGCACCGTGAGGCCGGTGACGAGCAGCGCGCCACGCGAGCGCCAGCGACGCGCGATGGCGAAGGCGGCGAGAACGAGGACGGCACAGGGGATGAGGAGCCACGCGGAGATGACGGCACCGAGGCCGCTCCAGTCTCGCGGAGGAAGCCACAGCCAGGCGAGGTAGGCGAGCAGCGCGGCGCAGGCGACGAGGGGCAGCCACAGGGGAGCGCGTCGGCGCCACCGCAGGCCGAGGATCGTGAGGACGAGGAGGAGCGCCGGGCAGACGCCGGCGACGAGGAACCAGCCAAGGCTATGCCACGCCTGCGGATCACTCACCCCGGCGCCGTCCCGAGTATGCCCAACGTGGTGTGCATGAGCTGTTGGCTCGCTGCGCTCTGATGAACATCATAGCTTCGCGGCCAATCAGCTCGATGCACTTGTTAGACCGATCGCCCTCAGCTCGCATGTAGCTCCCAGCGCACGAATCCGCCCGAGGCATCGAAGTAGATGTGGAGGTACTCCTGCTCGCCGGGGAAGAAGGTGGGGCCGAGCCAGTAGATGAGACAGGAGTCGTCGTCCGACGTCCAGCCGTTGTCGGGGCCGAGGCGGCCGACGACCTGGGCTCGCGAGTTCCCCGCGAGGTCGTCGACGACGTCGGCAAGCATCTGCTGCCGCGGGGCGAAGTGCGCATCGTCGGCAGCCTCGAGCCAGGCCGTGCGATCGAAGGCGCGGGCGTAGTAGCTCGGCGTGAGGCCGTCGAAGGCCGTCTGGAAGGCCGCAAACGCGAGGACGAAAGCGACGAGACCGACTGCGCAGACCAGAGCCACCGCTCGGGCGCGGCGCCCGAGGGCCGCGAGGCTTTGGTCAAAGAGGCCGAACACGACGAGGACGACGGCCACGAGACCCAGAATCGCAAGCAGACCGGCGAGGAGGACTGCCAGCAGCGCGTAGAGGAGCTCGACGATGTGGACGTACGGGAGGTCGGGGACCGCGTACAGCGCGAGCCAGATGACGTAGAAGCCGACCGCGACGGCGGCGGCCACGAGGTGGACGGGTCTGATGCCGAGTCTCGCCCGCATGACGCCCCTGATTCGGTCTAACGTGGTGTGCATGAGCTGTTGGCTCGCTGCGCTTCCGGCTTCATCCTACGCCCCGGGCCAATCAGCTCGATGCACTTGTTGTGCTGCCGGGGCTCACCGCGACCGCGGGTTCGCGACCCTGCGGCCGCCGCGTGGCGAGCATGACGATGAGGTAGGTGAGGACCCCCGCGAGGAGACCGGCGCCGCCAACGAGACCCCAGGCCAGAGCGAGCCCCGCGGCACGGGCGGTGCGCTCGTCGTAGCGCTCGCTGCGTACGTCGAGGTACTTGGTGCCGAAGCTCAGGGTGACCTCGTCGAGCCACGTCGGTTCGGCGTAGGAGCCGAAGTAGACGACGCGGCTCTCGCCGGGGGCTCCCGTCGGGGCGACCTCGACGCGCATGGCGCTCGCCGAGGCGGCGCCGCCGGCGTCGACGTACCACACGCTGGCGGTCCAGCCGCCCTCGCGAGAGACCGTCTCCCGGACGAGCTCGCCCTGGGGCTGGAGCGCGAAGGTGAAGAGCCAGAGGTAGACGAGGAGGGCGGCGCAGACAGCCACGGCGAGGGCGAGAGCCCAGCGCCACCGTGGCCGTCGCGCACTCGTGCGTGGAGTCGTGGTCAAGGCCGCCTCACCGCGCCGCTGACAGGGATCTCCCCTGGGAGCGCTCCCGGGTCTTTGTGGTCAGCACAACGTGGTGTGCATGAGCTGCGAGCGCTCACGCGACGAAGTTCAGCGTAGAGCATACTGCGAGACAGCTCGATGCACTTGTTAGCACCGCCGCGGCTACTCATCTCCCGCGCTCCGCCCATACTCTGCGCGCAGCTCCTGCAAACGGCACCGAGTGCCGAAGGCATCGAGGTCGTCGCCCTGCGCTCGCTGCTCGAGCAGAGCGAAGGCCCGGTCCACGAGATCGAGAGGGGCCGGCATGACCTCGAGCAGGTGAAAGGCCGCCCAGTAGCGGACGCCGTCCTCGGACTCGTCCAGCAGGGCTCCGAAGGCGCGAACGGCGTCGGGTCCGCCTGTGCCGATCTCAGTGGCGAGCCGGCGAAGCTCGTCTGCTGCGCGGTTGCCGCGACGAGTCGCCTTGCGCGAACTGCGAGCATCGCGATTCGTCGGGTCGAACCGCCAACGCTCGTACTCCGCGGCAGCGCGACGATAGGAGTCCAGCTTGTCGGGTACCGCCACGAGTCGCCTCAACTGGCTGGTGCTAACGTGGTGTGCATAACCTGCGCGCGCTGCGCATGAAGGATATCTCGGTGCGTGGGCGCGTCAGGTTGATGCACTTGTTCGACGAGCAGTTCATGGTGTCCCCCAGACCCACATCTCGCTGACCCGCCATGCGCCGCTGGCGTCCCGCTCCACCTCGACGGCCCACTCCCGGGGGCCGGCGGCCTAGCCGATGCTGTTGGCGATGCGCGAGGTGTAGGTGACGCGGAAGGTCGTCGTGTCCTCCCCGGGGGCCGTGTACGCGCCCGGGGCCACCTCAAGGTCGCTGACCCCGGCCAGGGTCTCGAGATCCAGGACCACGTTGCCCTCGTGCCACCAGCCCCTCCGCTCGGCGCTCCCGAGCCAGTACATGACCGAGGGGTCGTCGGTCGCGAAGTAGGTCCTGACCACGGCCTCGGTGGAGAGGGCGTCGAGCCGGGCGCGCTCCGCGGCGGGCAGCTCGTGCACTCTGTAGTAGGCGTACGACGCACCGGACCAGAATGCGTAGGGCACGTAGGGCGGGAGGCCGCCCCAGATGAGAGGGACGGCGAGAACCACGACGCTGGCGAGGCTGAGGGCGAGGCTCAGGAGCGCGGGGCGACGCTCGCCGCGGCGCCGTCGGGCGGAGAGGAGCGCAAGCCCGGCGCTGAGGCCGAGGAGCCAGAGCAGACCCGCGATGAGACCGGCGAAGACGAGCACGGTGCGCCACTGCTCGCTGAACATGAAGCGGGGAAGCTCAGGCAAGGGGACGAGGAGGTAGGCGAGCAGGACGCCGGCAACAGCTGCGCTCACGGCGAGGCCGGCCGCGGCACGGATGAGCGCGGTCCGCGGGGATCGCGTCATGCGGGTGGGAGCCCCGCTACGCACCGCCGCCTGCTCGGTCACGCAGGCCTCCGGCTGTCCGTCGAACGTGGTGCGCATGAGCTGCGCCGCGTCAGCGGCGTCTGCTCGATGCGCTTGTTAGCTGCCGGCACGCTAGCTCGCCTTGGCGCGCACCTGGACCTCGCGCTCGAGGCGCTCACCGAGCTCATCGGCGGCCAGATCGAGGTCGTAGTCGGCCTGCAGCCCGAGCCAGAACTGCGGCGTGGTGCCGAAGTAGCGCGCGAGGCGCAGGGCGGTCTCGGCCGTGACGCGGCGCTTGCCCAGGACGATCTCGTTGATGCGCCGCGGGTGCACGCCCAAGGAGAGCCCCAAGCGGTTCTGGCTCAGGCCGAGCGGCCTGAGGAACTCCTCGAGGAGCACCTCGCCGGGATGCACCGGGGAAAGCCTCTCGTCGGACATCGTCACCTCCTTCTCAGTGGTAGTCGCAGATCTCGACCTCGTGGGCGTCGCCCTCGGACCAGCGGAAGCAGATGCGCCACTGCTCGTTGACGCGGATGCTGTACTGCCCGGCGCGCTCCCCGCCGAGGCGCTCGAGGCGGTTGCCCGGCGGGCTGCGCAGGTCGACGACGTCGTGCGCGTTGGCGAGCATGCGCAGCTTGCGCAGGGCGACGGCCTGGATGTCGTTGGGCAGGCGCAGCGAGAACCGGCGGTTGAACACCCTCTCGGTCTCGGCGTCGCGGAACGACTTGATCATGACGGCATAGTATAACGCGGAGCGTTATACGTAAAGGGTGACGATGCGTCTGCGGTAACGCCCTGCGGGGGTGCAGCTAACGTGGTGCGCATGAGCTGTTGGCTCGCTACGCTCTGATGAACATCATAGCGTGGCGGCCAATCAGCTCGATGCGCTTGTTGGACAGTGCCGGGAGCGAGACCAGTAGAGGTAGCCCTCACCGTCGTAGGCGCCCACGATGACGCCCTGCGCCCGAGCGATGAAGGCGAGGAGCTCATCGCCCGAGACCACGCGGCTCTGCGCCTCCTCGGGGGTCGCTGTGGTGAGCACCGCGAACTCACCCCAGGAGGCCGCGGCGTCCTCGAGCAGCTGGGCGACGCGCTCCGGCTCCCAGGCCGGTCCCGCGAGGACGTAGAACGTACCAGCCTCGCCGCGCCAGGCGGGCACCCCCTCGACGGCCTCGGGCGTCATCTCGCGGACGAGGGCGATGTTGGCCGAGTCGCCTGCGAGGTGATCGACGATCCAGTGGGCGGCGAAGAGGACGAGGCTGAACGTGGGCACGAGGACGAGGTCCTGCGGCGAACACTGCAGGTCCGCCGTCATTCGCTCCAAGGTCTCGGGCGGGAGTCCGGAGGAGTCGTAGGCCCGCCACTCCTCGACGGGGGCCTCGGGCAGCACGCCGCTCCGGAAGTCGCTTGCGACCGGCGGCGGGGCGCCCTCGGGCAGCGGAGCGGCCCAGGTCCCGCAGGCGAAGTCGAGCACCGCCGCGATGCGGTCAGGAAGCTGCTCGCTCACCCAGCGGCTGGCCAGCGCGTGGTCGACCTCGCGGCGGACGACCGAACCGGGATAGCCCGCGAACGGCGCCGTGTGTGCCGTGCGACTGTAGATGCGACCCCGCACACCACCCCCGTTAGGCATCTGTACAACGTGGTGCGCATGAGCTGCGCCGCGTCAGCGGCGTCTGCTCGATGCGCGTGTTAGGTGGGTCAGCCAACGAGCTCGATGGGTTCGAATCTCAGCCCGCGCCACTTTGCCGCGACGACGATCTGCCTGAAGCGCTGGGACACGATGACGAACTGCGACGCCGATCCGCCGCTGCCGAACCACTCGTGGGTCTTGACCAGGTCGGGAGCGTCAAGCAGGGCACTGCGATTGAAGCGTCGCGGACCGCGGTGCTCCCCCCAGTGCTTCACCCGTCCGCAGTAGGGCAGGTCCTCTCTGTCTGCCGACGACGGCCGCACGTCGGGCCGCCACTCCTCGTTGTGCGGCTTGCACGTGACCGTCTGGAGGCCGGTCGCGTCCAGGGCGGGCGGGAGCGTGGCAAGGATTCGCAGCTGCGCGGCCTCCCGACTCGGCTCCCCCGTGCGGCTCACGAGCACGGGGCCGAACTCGACCCCAGTGAGGCCTTCACGCTCGAGCACGTCTCGGGCCTCGTTCCGCACGAAGAACTCGTCGTAGACCCAGTGCAGCTGGAGGAACTGGATCGTCTTCGACTTCGGCTCGCCGCTGAAGCGCAGGGGGGCGACCTGGGTGCCGTGGATGCCGCAGCGCTCGCAGCTCGTCGAATCGTAGGTTCGCTCGAAGTAGCCGTCCTCGGGCTTCGGGTAGCCTTGGTGCCCCGTCGCCGAGATCTCGAGGCGCTCGGCAGCATCGAGCTCACGCTTGGTGTAGAGGTTTGACACAAAGTGGCTCGCTCGTGGCTCGTATTCCTTGAGGAGGCGTGCGACTTCAGGCCACTCAGGTCGGTCCTCGGTGATGTTGAGCACGCTGGACATGGCGAGATGGAGGATGTTGTCGCTGTCGCCCCGCCTGTAGTCGAGCCCGAGATAGTCGATCTCAAGCCAGAATGGAGAGTCGTGCGGCACGGCAATGCGATGGTTGATCTTCACCGTCCTACCCCACCTAACGTGGTGTGCATAACCTGCGCGCCGCGCCGATGAAGGATGTCTCGGCGCGTGGGCGCGTCAGGTTGATGCACTTGTTAGACCCACCACACATCAGATCGCACCGAGGTCGAGCAGGC
>Ga0209164_1005545_pt1 | contig 10701 bp, 12 predicted proteins | sample MTBNYHSulfiMetaG_FD_187458 | JGI IMG/M metagenome (GOLD analysis project Ga0209164, IMG submission 187458) | Enrichment culture microbial communities from rom New York Harbor, USA that are MTBE-degrading - MTBE-NYH (New York Harbor Sulfidogenic)... | ecosystem: Environmental > Aquatic > Marine >... | reverse complement strand
TAGGAGTCGCCCACGCTGCCCACCGACGGCTCGGCGCCCGCCTCGGCCAGGCGCTCGGTGTAATGGATCGAAAGGTACTGGGAGCCGCGGTCGCTGTGATGGACCAGACCGTTGATGTCTCCACGAGCCCACAGGGCCTGCTCCAAAGCATCCAGGGCCAGATCGGTCCGCAATGAGTTGGAAGCCCGCCAGCCAACGATCATCCGGGCAAACACATCGATGACAAAGACGACATAAACAAAGCCGAGCCAGGTCGCCACGTAGGTCAGATCGGCCACCCAGAGCTGATTGGGGCGGCTGGCGGCGAAGATTCGATTTACCAGGTCGGCAGGACGGTCGGCGTTCTTGTCCGGGAGGGTGGTCTTGCACCTCTTGCCCCGCAAAGCGCCTTGCAGGCCCATTTCACGCATAAGCCGCTCCACAGTGCAGCGGGCCGCCTCGATCTTTTCCCGGTTCAATTGGCGCCACACCTTGCGCGCACCGTAGACTTCGAAGTTGGCTTCCCACACCCGTCTGATCTCAGACCGTAGATACACGTCTCGTTTGACCCGCTCGGGCAATCGCTCGGGATCAGCTTGACGGGCCTTATGCTCGTAGTAGGTCGACGGGGCAATCGGTAGTACAGCACAGATCGGCTCGACCCCGTGACCCTGGCGAAGGGCGTCGATGAAAGACACCATCATTTCGGTCGGCGGTCGAGCTCCGCCTGGGCGAAATATGCCGACGCCTTGCGAAGTATCTCATTGGCCCGCCGAAGCTCCCGGTTTTCCCGCTCAAGCTGTTTGAGACGCTCACGCTCTGACGTAGTCAGGCCGGCACGAAGACCCTGATCCCGCTCCGCTTGCCTCACCCACCGCCTTAGGGTCTCACAGGTGCAACCGATCTTTGGGGCAATCGAACTGATGGCTGCCCATTGCGAACCCTACCCCTCCTGGTGCTCCAGCACCATCCGTACCGCTCGACCCTTTACCTCTGGGGAGTATCTGATTCGATTTGTCATGACTCCATCCTCTCAAGTAATGGAGTCTCCGGCAATCCCGGGGCGGTTCAAACTGTTGCCTGGAGTAACCCATGATCGTGCAGGCCCGGCTGACGTTTTTCATCTCAGCCGCAAGTTCTAACAGGCTCAGCTTCCGACGTGCTATCTTCTTGGCGGTGGTCATGTCCTGTCCTCCTTTGGGTTTGAGGTGCTTCTCAACACCCCTTCTAACCCGACTGGAGGCGGCATGGCCACCACCTCTGGCAGCCTAAACTGTCAGGTTAATACCATCACAGAACACACAATTGGAAAAAGCCTGTGCCGGCCAGATGGAAGAACCTCGGCACATGGCGTTACGTCACAACCTTCAAATTCTGCTATCCCAATATCCCGGAAATCCTAATAGTACAATACAACCTTGACTGGAATGACAAAATCATCGCCTACATCACCAAGCAAATCACCACACCAAAATTCAATAACTACAGGACAAGATTCAAAAAGGTCTTCTCCGAGACCCTAAAGGGTTATAAACGATATATCCATAATTTTTTATATGATTGTCGCCTAATACCGTTTTGATTTTCTCAGAAATTAAACCAAATTGTTTCAAATTGTAAATTATCCAAAGAATAAAATTATTTTAGTATTATATTAATATAATTTCATTACTTATAATATTTTTTAAATTAAGTTATTTTTACTATATATATTTTATTAGGAAAAGAGTGAGAATTCTTCATTAGATAAAAAATAATAATAAATATCATCAATATATTTTTTATTGTGTCTAAAATACCTGCTTATAAATATACATATTAAAATACCTATTAAAATAACATGTAATATATTGCATATGTAAATATTATAAATAAAGTAGCGTTTGTCGGAGGAGCGGAAGAGGAAGAGGTTCCTGCCGCGCCGCTCCCAGCCGCGACCGTTCCAGCGGTCGTCCCCGGCCAGGAGGACGGCGCTCATCAAGAGGTTGATCTCGTCCGGATGGTGAAGGGCACCGGTCTGGGGCTTCAGGGGTCACCTCCCAAGTTCCGCGGCAGACCCGGAGGAGTCTGCCCGAGGCGGATGGCCGTTGCGGTCTTCGGAGGTGAGCCGATGGCCTTTGAGGCACCAGGCGGGGTTCGCCACCTCAACCGCAGTCTCCTCGCTGCAGGGCTGGGGACAGGGCGCTTCAGGCGTCCCTGGTCCTGGGTCCAGCCTCGTCCTGAGCAGGTCTTCTGGCTCCCGGGTCGTCCTCGGGCCGCGCCTTCCCGCCAGGTCCGGCCTGGCAGTGGCCTTGAGGCGGCCTTTGTCACCGGTTACAGCGGCGGGACCGCGCCGGACTCGCACCGGCTTCCCTATTAAGCCCGCTGGCACTCAGGTCGATCTAGCCCTTACCTCAAGGGACTTGTTATTTCAAGCCAATTCCGGGCGGACCTCCAAGCCGCTTCCGGATCCCCGGAAAAGGCCGGTGGTCCGCCCTAGGAAAAGGAGAGGTCAAACCCGCCGGCTTGGCAGGCCTCCCGGCCCGCCCCGCTCTTTCTTGACATCAAAGTTTGGCTGTGTCTTAATCGCCCTATTCCAGGAGCCCATAGAAGGGCAAGGGAAAGCGGTGGAAATCCGCTGCAGCCTCCGCTGCTGTGAGTGGGGACGAAAGCCGCCCAAAGCCACTGGGCCAAAGGGCCTGGGAAGGCGCGGCGAGTAGGCTGATCCACGAGTCAGAAGACCTGCCTGGAACTCTCTTGACCTGGTCCTTCGGAGGATGAGGATGGGCAAGGCCTTCAAGATCATCTCCCGCACCCCCCCAGACTCCCCCCGAAGCCCCGGACAAGGCGGCCCTTAGGAGACCTTCGTCAGAGCTTTCCCAGGCCTGGCGGAGAGGTCAGGAAGGTCAACCACCTGTCAGCCGGGGCCGGCCCCTTGGCCCGGTCCCGGGCGACCCCCGGCCCGGAAAGGCCCGGCTGTCCGGGTCCGAGCCGGGAGGGGAGGAAGGAACCGCCGTGAAAACCATGAGAGCGGCCCGAATCGCCGCTTCCATGCTCCTTTTGGCCGGTTTTCAGGCCAGCCCGGCCGGGGCCGGATCAAGCCCGGCCACGGACCTTCAGCCCAAGGCCGTGGAGGAGGCTGTCCTGACGGCCGTGGCCGAGGACCAGAGGACCCAGAAGGAGGTGGAGAAGTTCGCCCTGGAACGGGCCACCCTGCTCCAGGAGATCAGCGAGCTCAAGAGCAGGAAACGCTGGCTCGACCACCAGGTCAAAAGATTCTCCGGCTACGTCGGCCGCCAGGAGGAGACCCTGGCCGAGCTGGCCCGAAAACAGGCCGAGCTGGAAAAGATCAACCGCGACCTGGAGCCCTGCCTGGATGAGATCGTGGCCCGGCTGGAGGCCTTCATCGATCAGGACCTGGCCTTCCTCGACCAGGAGCGGGCTGGGCGAACAGCCTTTTTGAGGCGCTCCTTGAACGACTACCATCTGCCCCTCTCGGAAAAGCTGAGGCGGGTCATGGAGGCCCTCAGGGTCGAAGCCGAGTACGGCCGGGGGGTGGAGGCGACCGAGGAGATCATCCAGAGCGAGGGCCGGCCGGTACGGGCCGAGGTCCTTCGGCTGGGCCGGCTGGCCCTCTACTTCCAGACCCCTGACGGCCGGCGGCTGGGCTGGCGGATCAAGGGGGACCAGGACTGGCGGCCCCTGGACCAGAGCTTCCGGCGGGAGCTGATCAAGGGCCTGGAGATGGCCCGGCGGCAAAGGGCCGTGGAGCTGCTCGACCTGCCGGTGGGGAGGCCCCAGGAATGACCAAGGCTTTCCTGGCCGGGGTGACCTTCCTGGCCCTCCTCCCGGCCCAGGTTCTGGCGGGCGACTGGCCCCGGGCGGCGACCCAGGTCATCGATGAATCGGCCCAGGCCGGAAAGGAGGCCGCCCAGGTAAGGGCCTCCCTCGAGGTTGAACGGACCGTTCTGACCGCCCAGGCAAACAGCCTTAAAGCCGAGACCGAGGCCGCCCAGGCCGAGATGGACCGGCTCCAGGCCAGGTTCGAGGAGCTCTTGGCCGCCGAGGAGGCCCAGCGGGCCCGACTGGCCGAGAACCAGGAGGAGGTCAAGAACCTGGAGGCGGCCATCCGCCTGGCGGCCAGGGAGACCGGCCTCCTCCTGGCCACCAGCCTGGCCACCCCGGCCCGGCCGGAACGGCTCAACATCCTGGCCCCCTTCGAGGACCAGGACCGCTTCCCCGGCCTGGAGGACCTGAAGGCCCTGGTGGAGGTTCTTTTCCAGGAGATGGAGCAGGGCGGCCGGATCACCCTCCGCCAGGGGGAGTACATCGACCCGGCCGGGCACAAGGACCAGGCCCGGATTCTGACCGTGGCCAATTTCAGCTCCTACTATGGGCGCCAGGACAACCTCGGTTTTCTCCGGCCCACGGCCTCGGGGACCGACCTCTCGGCCCTGGCCCAGCCACCGGCCTGGACCGAGAGACGGTCCCTGGCCGCCTATCTGGCCGGCGAAGCGGAAGCGCTGCCCCTGGATCCCTCGGGCGGCCAGGCCCTGGCCCACCTGAAAACGGCCCGGGGGGTAAGGGACTGGCTGGCGGCCGGCGGCCTTCTGGTCTGGCCCATCCTGGTCCTGGCCGGCCTGGCCCTTCTGCTCATCTTTGAGCGGCTGGCCTCCTTGGGTTTGATCAAGGCCGACTCGACCAAGGTCATGGCCCGTCTCAAGGACCTGACCGGCCGGGGCAGGTGGGACCAAGGGCTGGAGCTGTGTCAAAAGAACCGCCGCTCCCCGTCCTGCCGGGTCATGGCCGCGGCCCTGGAGAGTCGGGGCCGGTCCAGGGAGGCCGTGGAGGCGGCCGTGGAGGAGGCCATCCTCAAGCAGCTCCCCCGGCTGGAGAGGTTCCTGCCGACCCTTTCGGTCTTCGCCGCCATCGCTCCCCTGTTGGGGCTCCTGGGCACGGTCACGGGGATGATCGAGACCTTCCAGGTCATCACCCGGTTCGGAACCAGCGATCCGAAGCTGATGGCCGGGGGCATCTCCGAGGCCCTGATCACCACCCAGCTGGGCCTGGCCGTGGCCATGCCGATCATCGTCATCCACCACTTCCTGGAACGGCGGGTGGACAAGGTGGTCGGGGACATGGAAGAGAAGGGCCTGGCCCTGGCCGCGGCCACCCTGGACTGAGTCTTGGCCTGGCCGGAACTTCAGAGATGGGCCCAGGTGGTCGTGGACTACCTCAGCTCCGGTGGTTTGGTGATGCTGCCCCTGGTGGCGGTCTCGGTCTGGCTGTGGTCCCTGATCATCCTCAAGCTGGTGGAGATCTACGCTTTCCGCATGAGGGGCGGGGAAAGGGGCTGGCCCAGGGACCTGGCCCGGGAGTTCCGGACCCGGCTCATCACCGGGCCCGGAGCCGAGCGGCGCAACCGGATGGTCCTGGAGGGGCTGCTCCTCCAGACCTCGGCCAAGCTGGAGCGGAACGTGGGAACTATCCTCGTCCTGGCCGCGGTAGCCCCCCTCTTGGGTCTCCTGGGCACGGTCACGGGGATGATCTCCACCTTCCAGGTCATCGCCCTCCACGGCACGGGCAACGCCAAAGCCCTGGCCGGGGGCATCTCCGAGGCCCTCATCACCACCCAGTCGGGCCTGGTGGTGGCCTTGCCGGGCCTGTTCATGGGTAACTTCATCCGGCGCCGGGTGGAACGGACCAAGGCCCGGATGGAAAGCTTCGGTCTGGGATTGATCAAAGGCACCGGTCAGGCGGAGGCTTCTGACCGGGCCGGGGAGGGTTGAGGTGGGATCGATCCGTTACTCCCGCCGCCGTCGGACCAGGGCCCAGGAGCTCAACATCACCCCCCTGATCGACATGGTCTTCATCCTCCTGATCTTCTTTCTGGTGACCACCAGCTTTGTCAGGGAGTCGGGGGTGACCGTGGAGCGACCGGTGGCCAAGACGGCGGTCCAAAAGGACAAGGCCAGCCTGATGATCGGGGTGGACAAGGAGGGTCTGATCCACCTCCAGGGCAAGCCCATCGACATCCGTTCGGTCAGGACCCACGTGGCCCGTTACCTGGCCGAGACGCCGGAGGGCTCGGTGGTCATCGTGGCCGACAAGGCCTCCCGGACCGGGACGGTGATCCGGGTTCTGGACGAGGGCCGGCTGGCCGGGGCCAAGGACATCTCCATCGCGGCCAAAAAACCGGAGCCATGAAACGCCTTCTGGCCATCGGCGGGGCCTTGATCCTGGCCCTGGCGGTCAACGTGGTCCTCTTCGGCCTGGTCCCGGGCCTGTCCGGCCGGGAGGGGACCGGCCGGCCGGAGAGCGGTCCGGCCCAGGCCGTCTACCTGACCAACTACCGGCCCCCGCCCCCGCCGGAGAGGGATCTTCAAAAGAAGCCGCCCCAGCCCAAGGAACCGCCGCCCAGGCCGCTCCAGCAAAGGGAGGTCCAGCACCTTAAGAGCAATCGGCCCAAGGTGGAGCTGAAAACCCCCAAGCTGGAGTTCCAGATCAACCCCGCCCTGGTCTCGGGCCTGAGCGTGGCCCCGCCGCCCGAACCGGCCAGGCCCAGGGTGGATTTCAGCCGCGAGTTCGAGGCGGCCGAGGTGGACCGGGAGCCCCGGCTGGTCAGCCAGGTGCCGCCCATCTATCCCTACTCGGCCCGGCGGAGGGGCATCGACGGCGAGGTGGTGGTCCGGTTCCTGGTCGACGCCTCGGGCCGGGTCAACAAGCTCAGCATTGTCCGGGCCGTACCCAAGGGGGTTTTTGAGCAGGCCGTGGAGCAGTCGGTCAACCGCTGGCGGTTCAAGCCCGGCTACTACCAGGGCCGGCCGGTGTCCACCTGGGTGGTCCTGCCCATCCGCTTCAAGCTTTCGGGTTGAGCCGTGCCCAGGCCGGTCCTGATCTTTCTTTGTCTCGGTTTGGTTCTCCCGGCCCTGGTCTCGGCCTCTGAGAAGGAGCCCGAACTCACCCCGGCCCAGCAGAAGGCCCTGTACGAAGCCAACCAGGCCCTGACCAAGGACGGCGACCCGGCCAAGACCAGAACCATCCTGGACGACTACCTGAAACGGCATCCCCAAGAGCCGCACTTTCTGATCCATTACCTCATCGGCCTGAGCTACCATCAGGAGGAGAAGCCCGGCCCGGCGGCCCAGGCCTATGAGGCCGCCCTGAAGCTCCGGCCGGACCACCGCCCCTCGGTCCTCAACCTGGCCGCGGCCTGTTACGAGCTGGAGAGGTTCCAGCGGGCGGCCGGGCTGTGGGAGAAGGCCTTTGCCCTGGGCCAGGACAAGGAGGAGAACCTCCTTTTCCAGGCCGGGGTGGCCTACTACCAGGCCAAGGAGCACCGCCAGACGATCCGGGTCGTCAGGCGGCTTCTTGAGCTTTACCCCAAGTCCAAAAAGGACTGGCTCAGCCTCCTGGTCCAGGCCTTTTTGGAAACAAAGCAGCTCGAGGAGGCCGAGGAAGTCCTGGCCCAACTGGTCCGCCGCTTTCCCCAGGAAGAGCAGCAGTGGCTGCTCCTGGCCCAGGTCAGGCTCCAGGGCAAGCGTTACCTCCAGGCCGCGGCCGCCCTGGAGGCGGCCTATGCCCTCAAGCCGCCCAAGGCAGCCGAGTGGAAGAACCTGGCCGACATCTACTTCTACCTTCGGGCCCCTCAAAAGGGCGTGGCCGCCCTCAGAAAAGCCCTTGGGGAGAAGCAGGGATTCGAGGAAAACCGGAACCTGGCCCGCTGGCTGATCGAGGCCGGCCGGCTCGAGGAGGCCCTGAAGTACTATGATCTGGCCCTGGCCCAGAAGGCCGAGGTGGAGCTGATAATGGAGAAAGGCCGGGCTCTTTTTGACCACGGCCGCCACGCCGAGGCCGCGTCCTGCTTCAAGAGGGTCGTCCAGATCAGTCCTGAGGATGGTCAGGCCCAGCTGCTCCTGGGTTTGAGCGCCCTGGAGAGCGGCGATCTTGATACCGCCCGCCGGGCCCTGGCCAAGGCGGCGGAGTCGAAAAACCACCGGACCCAGGCCAAGGCCGCCCTGGAAGGGTTGATCTTTGAGGAGGAGTAAGGCCTTGATTGAGACCAGCGAGGTTAGAGGTGGAGAACCACTGGGCATCGTTCTGGCGGCCTTTGGGGCCAAGGGACCCGAGGCCCTGGAGGGAATCCTGAACATCCTCGGGCTGACCAGGGAAGCCTATCCCCGGGCCGAGACGGTCCTGGCCTTCACCTCCAATCAGATCAGGGCCCAATGGTGTCGCCGGATCAGCGATCCATCCTGGCTGGAGCGATTTCCCGGTGTTCCCGAGGAGGTCCTGAGGGTCCAGGGCCCCCTGGCCGCCATCGCCAACCTCCAGGACCGGGGCATCAGGAATATTGTCGTCCAGCCCCTCCATGTTTACGCCGGGGAGGAGTTCAACGATCTTAAAAGCTACATCCAGGGTCTTAACTCCATAACAACCATGAAACCCAGGTGGATGCCCTTCGGGTCTTTGGCCCTGGGGCGACCGGCCCTGGGCCAGCCGGGACCGCTATACCCCTATCTGCGGGATATCCAGCGGGCGGCCGAGGCCCTGGGCGGCGACGTGGAAAAGGCCCGGGCCGAGGGCGCGGCCCTGGTCTACGTGGGCCACGGCAACCCCTACTACTCCACCGGGGTTTACTCGGAGCTGGAGCAGGCTCTAAGGCAGAAGAGCCCTGGTTTGAAGGTGGCCATCGGGCTGGTGGAGGGCTCCTGGGATATCGACCACGTCTGCCGCTATCTGGAACAGGAAGGGGCTAAAAAGGTCCTCCTCAAGCCGCTGATGGTCGTGGCCGGAGACCACGCCCGGAACGATATCTGCGGCCCGGAGGCGGGCTCCTGGAGGTCTGTTCTGGAAAGCCGGGGTTTCGAGGTTGTCTGCGAGCTGACAGGCCTGGGCCAGCTGGAAACCTGGGCCCGGATATATCTGGATAACATCAGGGACGCGGCCAGGGAGGCGGGTCTCGGTCTCTGACCAGCACGTCCAGCGGCCTCAAGGTGGTCCAAGATGACAATTAGAACGTAACCTATGTAACCGCCATGGATGCTTGTCACGGACACCCCTCTGGCCGGGATTTATCGGCTTGAGTTGCCTTAACTGGTTGAAATTAGGTGTAGTCCGTCCTCAGTCTTGGCCTTTCGCGCCGAAAACACGGGGGCAAATCCCGTTGGGGACGCCAAGTTAATTCAAAGGCTTAGGCCATTTGGCCTGAGCCTTATTTTTTGCCTGAAAGGAAACCATTTCCCTTTTTGCTTCCTCACCCCCATGGGGGTCCGTAAAAAGTCCCCTTTCCCTTCAACCTTTACCGTCAAGATCCAAAAGAACCTCCCTCACCTTAAGAGAGTGGAGAAGCCCCTGGACACTCTTGGTTGGGTGGACTTTGGCTCGGTCGGGGAGATAGCAGGAGGGACAGGTGTGTAGAGGCTGGAATAACGGCCGTTCCAAGAAGCTCACCAGAGAGGCTTGATCCAGGCTGGTACGCGGAACGAGCCTAAAATCGAGCCGCGGTTGTGAGGGGATGCCCATCCGGTCGACCGTGAGGAGGTGGCTACAAGGCGAAGAAGTGTTTAGGGATATGCGCCTAACCGCTTGGCCGAGCCGGGTCACCGGAATATGGAAAGGGTTGGACCCGAGAAGGCCCTTAATCGTTCGAATAAAGCGGAGAGTAGATTGCGCGCCTGCCTAGAGCCGGATCGGTAATTTAAGAAGATTAACCGTTAGATTCGAACGGTTGAGCACAGTCAACAAAGCTTTCGCTCACCTTGCCTGCCTCATCCTTACTCTGGGGCGGTTTTTTAAAACCGTCTCTAACTCCGCCAAAAAAGGGCTTGACAGCTTTTCAAAATCTTCCTTATGATTCGGTTAATCCGTATTATACGTATAAATTATCAAGCCTCGGGTCTCTGGATGATGGAAACAATCGCCGATAGGAAAGCCAACGCTACCCTTGAGCCGCCTCCGTACCGGAAGCGTTCGGACCTCATTGCCGAGGAGATCAAGCGTTGGGTGGTGGACCAGGAGAAGGTGCCGGGCGAAAGGCTGCCTCAGGAAAAGCAGCTCATGGAGCTCTTCAGCGCCAGCAAGGGCGTTGTCAGGGAGGCGCTCAAGTCCCTCGAGGTCCAGGGCCTCATCCAGATGAGCACCGGCCCGGGCGGCGGGGCGACCCTGTGCGAGGTGCCCTCCGGCCGGGCCCTGGCCCTGCTGGCCAACTATTTCTATTTCAAACCCTTTCCGGCCGCGGACCTTTACGAACTGAGCAAGGTTGTGGAGCCGGCCCTGGCCGCCCGGGCGGTGGGCTCGCTGACCGAGGAGCAGCTTGCCGAGCTCGAGGAAACGGTCCGGACCTGTGGCCAACCCGCCGAGAACCTGGAGACGATTCGCCAGCAGAGAATGGCCGAGGTCCGGTTCCATGAGATCATCGCCGAGGCCTGTCCCAACATCTTCATGTCCTTTACCGGCAAGTTTCTCAACATCCTTTTTTATGACTACATCTCCTTTAATAAGATTCCGGAGTTCCTGCCCTCCCAGGAAGAGTTCCGCCAGCTGAACTACGCGGCCCATAAAAAAATCTTAAAAGGGCTAAAGGACAAGGACCAGAAAGCGGTCCAGGCGGACATGAAAAACCATCTGGAGGAGCTGGAGAAGTTTGTTAAGGAGTTGGATCTCTCCATAGAGAAAAAGCTCTTGTATTTGTAACCTCTTGGGTCAAGACCATGCCGATTCCTTCGCCCTTTCACCCCAGAA
>Ga0209164_1005544_pt1 | contig 10702 bp, 5 predicted proteins | sample MTBNYHSulfiMetaG_FD_187458 | JGI IMG/M metagenome (GOLD analysis project Ga0209164, IMG submission 187458) | Enrichment culture microbial communities from rom New York Harbor, USA that are MTBE-degrading - MTBE-NYH (New York Harbor Sulfidogenic)... | ecosystem: Environmental > Aquatic > Marine >... | reverse complement strand
GCAACAACCAAACCGATCCCTGTAATCCGATCTACACCGGTAAGATCAAGGCCGAGGATACGATCTACGTCTTCCACGAGACTGATGGTAGTACTACCTATGTGCGCGGCGACAGCACCGACCCGGGTAATCCGCTCGGGCCGTTCCAGGCGCCGATCAAACCGTTCTCATGGAACACTCCCGACGGCAGCCGGCCTTACCCCGCCCCTCCGATGAACGACCCGGCGGACCTTGCGGCGATTGTGACCAGCCCGACGGCCGGGGCCGGGGCAGGTGTCGTTACGTGGGACAAATCGAACTGGCTAAAGACGACTTATGAATACGTTTCGCCGCCGAATGTTGACGCGGGCGAGGACCAGGTAACATGGCTGGGGCGCAGCGGTACACCGGGGCAGGAGGTTGTGTATCTGCATGGAGCGGCATCAGACGATGGACCTTATACGGTATTGTGGACTCAGGTACCTAACGGTGCCCCGGCTGCGGCTATCTGGCCAGACGATGTTAATGATACATCAGTGACCATTACCGCGCGAGGCACTTACGAATTCATGCTGACTGCGGATGATGGCGGCGGGCAGGTCTCGGACACGGTTACCGTGTTCGTCGGAGCGGATGGGTGCGACGCATCGCATCTGAGCACAGTAGAGGCTTACGGGCCGGGTGACCTCAACCAGGATTGCAGAGTCAACATGCAGGATGCGGCCTTATTCGCCGAGCAGTGGAACAACTGCACGAACATGCTGGAGAGCTGTGACTGATGACAGAGGTGACCGTAGTGAATTCCAAGTTATTATCCCGGAGATAAGATGATGAAGACGATGAGCAAGGCGGTATTTGTTGTGTTGCTTGTGGGCGCGGCCGTGCAAGCAGGCACAATCGATGTATGGAACGGTCCGACCGGTTCGTTCTGGGACGGGGCGAAGTGGAAGAACGGCGGGCCGGCTGTGTGGACCGGCACCAGCACCAGCGACGAGCTGAAGCTGACTGGCGAGGGTACTGTATGCACGGTTGACGGAACGGGCAGCTGGGTATACAAGCTGAGTGTCGCCAGCGGGCCGACAGGCGCCACGCTGGAGGTGGTGAGCGGTGGCAACCTCGGCATGGGCGAGGTTCGTGTTGGGGCTTCAGGAGCGACGAGTGTAGGGGCTATCGGGTATGTGAGTCATACGGGTGGAACGCTCAGCGTGAAGGACATCATCCTCGGCCGCGCGGGCAGCTCGCCTGTGGGCAAAGGGTACTATACTATCAGCGGCGGGACACTGACGTACGGCTCCGGCGCGACGGGGCGGATGTATGTCGGCGGCGGCAGCGGCGGCGCTTACACTGAGGGGACTGTAACGATCATCGGCAATGCCGCTTCGATACAGATGAAAGAGCTATATGTCGGGAGCGATGGGACGAACTACGGCAAGGGAACGCTCGTGTATCAGGTCGGGGCCGGCGGGGTCAGCGCGATACAGGTCAGTGACTCGGCGTTTCTCGATGCGGCTGGAGCGAGCTCGATCGCTAATCTGGAGGTGAGTACGACAGAGACCTCGCTGCCTGAGGCGGATATTATTCTGGTGCGTGTAACGGGCAGCAACGCCCTGTCAGGTACATTTGATGCGATGAACGGCGGGTCGGCGGCGGAAGGTGCACAGATTGTGCTGGCCGGCAATGTGTACTCGCTGACCTACCAGTATGTCGCCGAGGGGAGCACAGCGAATGATATTGCGCTGGTCTTCATAGGCGGACGGAAGGCGCATACGCCGGTGCCCGCCGATGGAGCAACGGTCGATACGACGCTGGCACTGCTGGATTGGATTAACCCGTATCCAGATGTGCCGGGTAATCCTATCTATTGCGATGTGTATCTTGGCACCGAGGCCAATCGGCTAAGCATGGATAAGAAGACGCTGGGCAATGATGTTTCCGACGTCAACATCAATACGACCAATTTCCCGACATATGGGAATCTGCAGGACAGGACACAGTACTACTGGGCGGTCGATGCGCATGACGGGGGCGATTTGCGTCCGGGGTCGATGTGGAGTTTCACGGTGAGCAATGCCGGGGCCCCTACCGTCGATGCGGGTCCCGACCAGGCGGTGTGGCTGGGCATGAGCGGCGTACCGGGGCAGGAGGTTGTGTACCTGAATGGGACGACATCCTGCGGCGGCCCGTATACGGTACTGTGGACGCAGGTGCCGAACGGGGCGCCTGCCGTCGTTATTGAGCCCAACGATGTCAATGATACATCTGTGACCATTACCGTGGCGGGCATCTATGAGTTCATGCTGACGGCGGATGACGGGGTGATACAGGTCTCGGACACGGTTCAGGTCATGGTCGGGGCATCCGCGCCCACGGCGGACGGTTTCGGCCAGTTCACCACGGGCGGCGAAGGCGGAACGGTTGTTACGGTTACAACGGCTGCCGACCTCAAAAGCTATGTTGAGAGTGACCCTGCGTACATAGTGAGAGTTTCCGGGATAATCGACCTTGGTTCGGTTGGCGGCAAGGTGAATCTCAAGTCGAACAAGACGGTCGAGGGTGCCGGGCCGGGCGCGGGGATAGTCGGACAGCTTGCCTTCCACAATCCGGCCTCCAACGTGATCATCCGGAGGCTTACCGTGACCAATCCAAGCTACGCGGAAGGCGACGGCGTCAGTGTGAAGGACGAGATAACCAACGTTGTGGTCACGAAGTGTACCTTCTATGACTGCGGGGACGGCTGCGTGGACGTATCCAATGCATCAGACTATGTTACCGTGTCCTGGTGCAAGTTCTATTACACGGCTGCACAGACCGAGCATCGCAGCACCAATCTGATAGGCTCGAGCGACAGTGCCACCGAGGATATGGGCAAACTGCACGTGACATTCCATCATAACTGGTGGAGCGCGGGTTGCGATCAGAGGATGCCCTCGGTGCGCTACGGCCGGGCGCACTGCTACAACAACTACTACGACAGCGCCGGCAACCAATTCTATTGCATAAGGACGCGGCTCTACGCCGAGGTTCTCGTGGAGAACAACTACTTCAACCACGTTCAGAATCCGTGGGAGAGGTATGTCACGAGCGCTGGCGGCGATCCGGGCCTGCTGCACGCTTCGGGCAACATCCTGGATAGCGTGAGCTGGAATGATACGTATGACTCGGGGATCTTCCTCATCGACGGGACGGATGCGGTTTTTACTCCTCCATATCCGTACACACTCAGTCCAGCGGAGGATGTTCCGGCAATCGTGCAATATGGCGCGGGGGCGGACGGCAAAGACGGATATCCGCCTCACTGGTATTTCACGATCTACGGTGACTTTGACCGCAGCGGCTTCGTTGATATGAAGGATTTCGCCGCATTTGCCAACTACTTTGCGATCACCGATTGCGAGCAGCTCTGGAACGCGGATTACATCGTGGACTGCACGGTCGATTACCGCGAGCTAAGCCTGATGCTTGAAAACTGGCTTCAGTCACCGCCCGATCTGAGTGCGCCGGCTGCTCCGACAGGATTGCAGACTTCGTCAGGCGACGGGATAGTGCTGCTAGACTGGGATGACAACACGGAAGAGGACCTGGCAGGCTATAACGTGTACCGCTCGGTGACCCCGGGCAGCGGATACACAAAGCTGAACGGGTCGCTGCTCGCGAGCTCTGATTTCACGGACAGCACCGTCACCAACGATATCACCTACTACTATGTCGTGACCGCCGAGGATACATCTGCGAACGAATCGGGCAATTCGCTGGAGGCTTGGGCGTATCCGAGCGCGGGCAGCTCAGATGTCACGATACAGGAGCTGGCCGCCGGCTTCTGCGGCGTGGAAGGCTCTATCGACAACGAACACGCGGGATACACGGGAACCGGTTACTGCGATACAACGAATGCCGTTGGTACGGGAATCGACTGGAGTGTGAATATCCTGTCAGGAGGGACGTATACCCTCACGTGGCGATATGCGCATGGCAAGACTGACGACCGCTCGTCGCGACTGATAGTGAACGGCGGGACAGCGATCGCAAGCATTGCGTTTGCGCCGACCGGTGCGTTCACAACATGGAGCACGGTATCGGTGGATGTGGACCTGGCTGCCGGAGTGAACCACATCAGGCTGGAAGGCATCACCGAAAATTCCACGGCCAACATCGATTACCTGAATATCGTCGGAGAGAATCTGATGCCGGCCAGTTGCGAATAGGGCTGGCCTGTGCTGATGGTGACGTACTCTTATTAGGAACCGGGCTGCAATAATGGTACAATATCAGGGGCATGAGTCTGTGTTCCCCAAGTTCCGATAACTGGAGAAGTAACCGATGAAGAGATTTCCGATGTTGGCTGCCATTGTTCTGGCATTTGCGGGGAATTCGTACGGCGTTACGAGAGCGTTTCCCGGGGCGGAGGGCAGCGGATGCTGGACGACTGGCGGGCGAGGCGGAGCCATCTATGAAGTGACCAATCTTAATAACAGCGGGTCAGGGTCCATCGTGGATGCCTTGAGCCAGGGTAACCGGACGATAGTCTTTCGGGTATCGGGCACCATAGAGCTCAACGGCGTGATGCTGTACCCGCAATCCTATACGACCATTGCCGGCCAGACTGCACCCGGGGATGGCATCTGTATAAAGGGCCGCGTGCACATAAAGGACAATGTGCATGATATCATTATCCGCCATATCAGGATACGTGTGGATGCGGGTGCCCCAAACTCAGCCGGCGATGCGATCGATATCGACTACGGTTACAACATCATGATCGACCATGTCAGCGGTTCGTATGCGCGGGATGAGACGATCTCGTGCCAGGAGGATTCGAATCATGTCACGGTGCAGTGGTGCATCATGAGCGAGGCGGTGACGGATGAGAACCACAGCTATGGATCGCTGATACGCGGGGAATACGGGCAGGAAAAGACCTATCACCATAATCTCTACGCACACAATTACAGCCGCAATCCAAGGCCGGGCAACTATACATCGGGCAGCTCGGACCCGGAGGGGCTGCATTTCGATTTCCGCAACAATGTCGTGTACAACTGGCTGAAGACGGTTCCTGGATACGGTGACACAGGCAACTATGTCAGCCGCTACACCTTCATCGGGAACGTCTATATTCCCGGACCGGAATCCACGAACAACGGCTACGGATTCCGCGAACTCAGCGCCTATTGCTACGGTTACTTCGCAGACAACTCCTACAACGGCGTTGTTCCGGGCGACCCGTGGAGCGTGGTGCTGTTTGATGGCCTTGACGCAACCCAGATAGCCGCTTACAAGGCGCGGTCGTATATTGTCCCGATGGAGGCTGTTACCACAACCTCGCCGGCCCAAGCAAAGATCGATGTGCTTGCGGCTGTTGGGGCAAGCATTCCAGCCCGCGATGCGGTCGATACGCGTATAGTCAACAACGTAGTCAACAAGACAGGACATTCGATAGCGACAACAGATGACCTGGCGGACCCGTGGCCGACGCTGCTGCGTGCCCCCTGCCCACAGGATTCGGACCATGACGGGATGCCGGACTGGTGGGAGGCGGCGGAATGGCTCAACCCGGGAGACGCAGCTGACAGGAACGGTGACCTCGATTCGGATGGTTACACAAATGTTGAGGAGTACCTGAATCATCTGGCAGCGGGCGGCACGACGATGGGCTGGGGCTCGGCGCCGCACGGCCTGGGGGGAGACTCGATATCGATGACAGCCGCGACAGCCGTCGATACGGACGGAGTGCAGTACTATTTCCAATGCACATCTGGCGGCGGGCATGATTCGGGGTGGCAGACAGATACGACGTATACCGATACGGGTCTTGCCTCGGAAACGCTGTACAGCTACAGGGTCAAGGCTCGCAACGCAGTCAACGGCCGCGAGACGCAGTATTCAGCGGAGGCGTCGTCCACCACGGCAATAGTCGTGGATGAGACCCCACCGACGCCGGACCCGATGACATGGTCAGTGGAGCCGCATGCGACAGGCATCGATACGATCGCGATGACGGCGAGTGTGGCCCACGATGACAGCGGAGTAGAGTACTATTTCGCGAATGTCACCGACCCGAACCATGACTCCGGCTGGCAGGACGAGACGACATATACCGACGCGGGCCTTGTTAACGGCACCACATATGCCTACCGCGTCATAGCGCGCGACAAGAGCGCCAATCAGAACGAGACCGACTGGTCGGATGAGGCTATGGCGACGACCGAGCAGTACGTCTGCACGGGCACGGCCGAGGCTGACCTCAATTCGGACTGCCAGGTGAACTTCATAGACTTCGCGAAGCTGGTTGAGCTGTGGGACGGAAGTGCGGGCCCGGATGAACTCGTGACCAACGGCGGTTTCGATACGAGCCTTGCATCGTGGAGTCTGGTGAATGTGTCGGGGGCGACGGGCACGATGACGGCAGCGTTCGATGGTACGATGGGTGAGCCGGCTGGTTCGGCACTCATCCAGGCGGACAATACCGTGGCGACGAACGGCCACAGGTTCTATCAGCTATTCCCGGTGGTCTCGGGCAGGCAATACAGATTCTCGGGGCGCTGGACAGGCAACATCGTGGGGCTAGTGACAGACCCCACCGGAGGGAGCCTGCGGAACTGGGCGGAGGTTATAATCTCGTTCGAGAGCAGCACGACACCTTCAAACTGGACGGCCTCAAGCGCGATCATGTACAAGAAGGCGTACGGTGCGGGAATCACCAACACGACGACAGGCATCTGGGGCTGGGAGGATATAACGGCCTCGTCAACAAATGGCCCGACTGACGGGGTGTTCATCGCGACCAATTCGTATATGGTGGTGTCGTTCAACCTGGGCGGCAGGGTCGGCTCTGGGACGACACGTTTCAACGTGGATAACATCAGCGCGGTGGAGGCGGTTCCGTGTCCATCCCATGACCTCAATAATGACTGTGCACTCGACTGGCTGGATATTCTGGCGTTGGCCAATGACTGGCTGACGTGTAACCGCAATCCGGTCGGCGAATGCTGGCAGGAATAGAACCGACAGCGCAGTATCCACAGCATTTCTGAGCAGAGGTTGACTCTACGCAGAGAGGGGCTATACTCGCATCATCTCTAGCATATCAGGAGATCTTTGCATTGCGGAAATTGTATGTAGTCATTTTGGTTGCGGTGTTTGCGGGGATGTGTATGGGCGCGGAGCGCGATACTTTGCGGTCGGCGGCGGATGTGCGGGATAAGCTTGTCGGCTTCGCGATGCGGAGCAGGCCGGGTGGGCCGGACAGGGAGCAGTATCTCGAGGTTGCGGCACGGGAGTTCAATGTGGTCGTGGCTGAATGGGCGATGAAGTTCCATTCGCTTTGTCCGAAGGCGCGCGGCGAGTACGATTTCAGGGATGCGGATGAGATAGTGGAGTTTGCCGCGGTTAACGGCATGAAGGTGCGGGGGCACACGCTTCTGTGGCATGAGCAGCAGCCGAAGTGGTTTTCTGAGGCCAAATGGACCAAGGAGGAGATGGCGGCAATCATCCGCGAGCATATTCGCACGGTCGTCGGCAGGTATAAGGGGAAGGTGTTCGCGTGGGATGTGCTGAATGAGGCGATTTCCGATTCGAACGACCCGAAAGAGGTTTACCGGGTGACGAACTTCTACGAGGCGCTGGGGCCGGAGTACATCGATAGTGCGTTCAGGTGGGCGAGAGAGGCGGACCCGAATGCGAAGCTTTTCTACAATGACTACGGGATGGATTTCGGCGGGCAGAAATTCGATAAGATGGTGGCGATGGTGAAGGGGATGAAGGCGAGGGGTGTGCCGATAGATGGAGTGGGCTTGCAGATGCATATCGGGCTATGGGCGGAAGGCAAGGGAAAGCAGCTCGCCGAAGTCATAAAGCGACTAGAGGCAATGGGGCTGGAGGTGCATATCACGGAGCTTGATGTGGCAGTTGAGCTGCCATGCGACGCCGAGAAGCTTGCGAGGCAGGCCAAGGTATATGGCGAGATAACGCGGGTCGCGATGGATGAAAATGCTTGTACCGCCCTGCTTCTATGGGGGTTCACCGACAGACATTCATGGATACCGCGGCATTCAAAGGGAAAGAGCGGATGCGCGCTCATATTCGATGAGGAATACAAACCTAAGCCGGCGTATGAGGCGATGCTGGCGGCACTTACGGGAGCCGCGCCTTAGCGCTCGTCGGGGCCGAGGAATCTCCTGTCCCAGCCCGGCTCCGTAGGCCGGAGCGACTTTATCGCGGTTGTCTGTGAGAGCTGGTACTCTTTGAGCATCTTCCTGAACTGGATCTTCTCTAATCTATCGAAACACTCGACCGTTATCTGATATTTCCTGTTCCTGACCTTGTCCGCATCTCCCAGATACTTCGCAGCTTCCAGGTTCTCACGTTCCTTCTGTGCCTCGTGGAAGAAATCCTCCCAGAACGTGGGGCCGTACATTCGCTCGCACATCCACAGCAGATGCGCATGTATCCTGTCGCACAGGTTCCCCGGGAGGTCATCGGGGAACTTGCAGCCGCCCGTGACATAACGCCTGAACGTCTCGCTCTGGGTTGCGCGCGTATCCCGGATCTGCGCCGCAAAGATCGGATTATTGCCAACCTTTTGCGTCGTCTTGACCCCGAGGTTCCAGCCCGTCATCTCCCAGCCGAACTGCACGCCAAGTGAGCCGTCGAAGTTGTGGGCCATTTCTTCGATGTATCCCGAGAGGTGAGGGACCTTGTAGCGCGTCCACTCTTCCTGCTGGTCGAGTTCGAGGTTCTTATAGCCATACCAGATCACGCACTCGCTCGTACCTCCCCAAGCGTGCTCGCTGCCCTCCGGGAAGTGATAAACAACGAGCTTGTACTCCGGCTGGGAGCCCACGATACGCTGCAGCTCATCGTATGCCTTCACGAGGTATCCGAAGATAATCTGCGCCTCCTTTGCCTTTCTCTTCGGCGCAAATAGTCTCATGCCCCTGTCATCCAGCATTATGCCAGGCTCTTTGCATTCAGCCTCGTACGCCTTCAAGGTCGGGAACTTCAGGTCCGGACTGAGGAGCGGCGAGGATGACTCGTCTTCGGATGCGGAAAGAAAGATGTACCGGAAGCGCAGGCCGTCGCCGGAGAGATGCCTGAGGGCGATCTCGCTGGCGCCATTTTTCAGCGTCACGCCGAATCTATCCACAATGGACTGATTCGGCTTTGCGGCTGCATCTGCCAGCGTGCTCCTGGCAGCCTCCCCTGAATTGCAGCGGACCTCGAACTGCTCTGTGCCACTGCCGCCCGGCTCCCAACCTATGTGAAGCCAGTACCTGCCTTCAGCTTCACTCGCAAAGACGAATCGTATCTCCTTCACCGGCACGCGTCCCGAGACGAGATGCCCCAGCCCCGTCGGACAAAGCGCCCCCTCACCTCTCAGATCAACCGTCACGTTGCCATCATTCATCTGGTAAGCTTTATTAGTCGCATCAAAGAGGCATCTGTTGTTTATGTTCCAAACCTCCTTACCGCCCGCAAGGGACCCGCCCAAGACGAACAAAAAGACAAGAGCCAGAGTGCCTCGCTGAGATTCGCCGCTGAAACGACCAGAAAACATGATTTGCTCCTTACAGATACCAGGGGCAGTCATCGACTATGGGGGATGTCACTCAAGCGATAAAAGATGGCTGTTCCCTGATATCAACACCTATCCGCCCGGGGTCTTGTACGCCAAGTCGAAAAACACAGCACGAAATGCAATACTTGTGGCAAACAGAGCGGTTATTTCGTCATTGCCAACTTCTTGTACGCCGTGCGGAATGACGAAACTACTGGCAAAGATACAGGGCCGCTTTCGCCACAAAAACTGCAGCGTCGCCAATCTGAAAGCCGCGCCTAAGAAGTCTGAGATTTCCTCATAACGAGCGATATAGAGCGGTATGGCTGGTCTGCCGGGGCGGGTCACCTTAAGCGAATTCCATCGCACCAGATGCCTGCAATAGATATACTTGCCGAACAACAGGTAGTCGCCAGTCTCGACATGCCCCCACAACTTGTCGTTTACGAATATGTCCCAACGGGTTCGCAGGCTATCCCACAAGAACTTTGACCAAGTCGTCTTGCAGCGGGCGAATTCCTTTCCATTTATTGCTAACCGTGTCAGTTCTCTTTGATCCTTCCGCGTCCATACCTCGAAATTCGTCCCGTCGGCCAGAGCCGTGAGGCAGTACTCATAGAAAGGCTCGTTTCTGGACGACCTGTCGCCTGCAGCAGCACCATATCCCAGGTCGGGCGTAGAGAGTCTGGAGAGCAGCGCGAAGCATCGCAAACCCTTCTCTTCAACCTCTCCCGTAAAGGCAAGGTCGCGAAGCTGCAAGGTTTTCGCTTCTGTCGGCCAGTGTCGATTCCGGCCGATCTCCTGCCAGACGGCGTCCCTAACCTGACCAACCATGGCACTAGGCTCAAGCTCGACAATTGAAGTGTCAAAGTGGCGGCCGATACGCGGGATCAGTTTGTGCTCGTGCATTGGGGTACCTTACCTTGATACGGTGATGACCTCATCATTTCTTCGAGAATTCTCTCGCGTCGCTTCTTGCTACAACAGTATATCTGCGCACCAGTTGGGAGCAAGCGAATTGCACACAGCGATAGGGAGTACGCGAGTTGCGGCTTGCGGGTGGGAGGTTGATGGTCTATAGTATGGCAATTCTAAGGAGATCGATATGGCCAAACAGATTCTCTTTGCGGGGATGGTAGCTACGGCGGGGCTTGCCGGGTGTGCAGGGAG
>Ga0209164_1005542_pt1 | contig 10704 bp, 6 predicted proteins | sample MTBNYHSulfiMetaG_FD_187458 | JGI IMG/M metagenome (GOLD analysis project Ga0209164, IMG submission 187458) | Enrichment culture microbial communities from rom New York Harbor, USA that are MTBE-degrading - MTBE-NYH (New York Harbor Sulfidogenic)... | ecosystem: Environmental > Aquatic > Marine >... | reverse complement strand
GGCCGCCCTCTTCGGGGGCGTGTTTGCCGCCTTTGTCATCAACCAGTTCCAATCCTCGCTGGAAAAGCTGATCGCCCTCTCCTTCTTCTTCCCGGTCATCATGGCCATGGGGGGAAACACAGGCACCCAGGCGGCCACCGTGGTGGTCAGGGGGCTTGCCACGGGCGACATCAGCCTCGTAAATGTGGGGAGGCGGCTCTGGATGGAAATGCGGGTTGCCCTCATCAATGGCGTCATATGCGGGCTGATCCTCGGCCTGATTGTGGGACTCTGGCTCAAGGATTTCCGGCTTGCTTTGATTGTGACCATCGCCCTCATGGTCATTATCCTTTTTTCCGGTCTGATCGGTTCCGCCATTCCCCTGTTTCTCAAAAAGATGAATATCGATCCGGCCCTGGCCTCGGGACCGTTTGTGACCACCACCAACGATATCCTAAGCCTCCTGATCTATCTGGGCCTTGTAACGATCTTCCTGCGTACCCCCATTTAGTACCTGGTTTTTTGTCCCAGAAACACGAAATTGGTAAGCGCTCAAAGGTTCCGGGTTCCGAGTTAAACGCTAAACCCCTGAACCTTTGAACCCGAAACCTGGGCACCCTTGGATTGCGGGGGTGGCCCGCGTTAGAATTGGCTCCTTTTTTCCGTATGAATACCAAACTCCTATCCGTGGTTATTCATAAGATATGTGACGTTCATAGGGTGAGTCAGGCCCTGTGAAAATGCGCAAATACGGCCTCGGCCAGGGCCCGTCCGATGCCGGGCGCCCGCTCCAGATCTTCTACCGTGGCCTGGACGATATCGTCGATCCCCTTGAAGTGGCGGAGCAGTAGAGACTTCTTCTTCCTGCCGATGCCGGGGATATGGTCCAATTCGGAACGGGTCAGATGTTTTTCTCTCAGACTCCGGTGGTAGCCGACCGCCCGGCGGTGGGCCTCATCCCGTATCCGCATCATCAGAAGGAGTATGGGATGGCCCTCCTTGAGCATGAGAGGGTTTTTCCGTCCGGGCAGATAGATCTTATCGCGAGGGTCCTGGGAAGGGTCGTCCGGCTTGGCAATGGATATCACCTCGGGCAGGTTGACCTCATGCATTTCTCCCGGACCGGCCGCCCGGCGTCCGGCACGACCCCACTCATCCAGGACGCGCCGGACCGTGGCAAGGTGCCCTTTGCCCCCATCCGCCAGAAAGAGGTCCGGCAGTGCCCCTTTGGCGAGTCTCCTTTCCATCATCTCGGCCATCATGCCGTAATCGTCGATCAGCCCCTCTTGTCTGATCCTGAAATTCCGATATCCGGCCCGGTGAGGCTCCCCTTCTACAAAAGAGACCACGGTTCCAACGGCCAATCCCCCCTGGAAATTGGAGATGTCGAGCCCCTCGATCCGCCTCGGGGTCCGCGAAAGCCCCAGGACGGACCTCGCCGTAGTCAAGAGGTCCTCCTTTTGAGCCGCTGCATGGCCGATGAGCAGATTTTCGGCATTGGCCACGGCCATCCCGGTGAGCTTTCGTTTTTCCCCCCGCAGGGGGTTTTGGATCACCACCCGCTTCTCCGCAAGACCGGACAGCCAGTTCATGATCGGCACCAGGTCCTCGACCGGCTCTGAAATGAGGATCTCCTTCGGGATAAAGGCCTCACGGCCGTAATGCTGTTTCAGGAAGGCCTCCATGACCTCAGAGGGAAGCGCACCCGGTTCTTTGATGAGGAGGTTGCGGGTCCCTGTCAGATACCCCCTTCGAACAAAGAGGATGACCATCTGATAGAGCCCCTCTCTCCGGGCCAGGCCGATCACATCCTGGTCCTCCATCCGGCGGGAAACCACGTGTTGTTGCTCGATGGTCCTCTTTATAGCCCCGAGCTGATCCCGTATGGTGGCCGCCTTCTCGAAATCCAGATCCCCGGCCGCGGTCTCCATATCCCTCTCCAGGCTCTCGATGAGTTCCTGGCTGCGGCCTTCCAGAAAAAGACGGACCTGTTGAACGATCTCGCGATATTCCTCCTCAGGGATCTCGCGCGCGCACGGCCCGAGGCACTGATTCATCTGGAAATTGAGGCAGGGCCGGCTCCGCCTGGGCAGGTCCTGGCCCTTGCACTTGCGCAGCCTGAAAACCCGGTCAATGAGCTTTTTGGTGCTCCGCACCGAGTTGGCGGAGGAGAAGGGACCGAAATAGACGGCCCCGTCCTTTTTGATCTTCCTGACAATCACCAGCCGCGGAAAGGGCTCTCTCACATCCAGGCGGAGACAGGGGTATTGCTTGTCGTCCCGCAGGATGATGTTGTAACGGGGCATGTGCTTTTTGATGAGATGGCCCTCAAGGATAAAGGCCTCCTGCTCGGTGTCGGTCAGGATGAAGTCCAGGCCCCCGGCCCGTTTCATCATCCGGCCGGTCTTGGCGGCGGCGTCGCCATGGGTCCTGAAATAGGAGAGGACCCGCTTTCGAAGGCTCTTGGCCTTGCCCACGTAGATCACCCTCCCCCCAAGGTCGACAAAGAGATAGACCCCAGGGGCATCGGGAAGCGTGTTCCGCAACACCCTGGGGTCCAGTTCATATTGGGCCCGACCCATGGAGGTCATATGTTGAAGCGGTGATCGAATTCCCACAACCAGGCGTTCTCCTTTTGACCCATCACATCCCAAACAAGGCTTGGTTTTGCGAACCCTCGCTCTCCCATTGTTTCAATCTTCCCGGCTTTCATAAAAGGCTTGTCCCAGGTTCGAATCGGGGTGATCGTGTTTCTTCTGCCCTCAACCCGGAATCCCGCTACAGCGGGAAACCCCGAACCTTTGAACGCTTACGACGTCTTTATCCCTCAAGATCTATTGCTTTGCACATCAGGGGCGGTTCTTCCCTTACAGACGTTCTGCAAAGAAATGGCCTCATGGCCGGGCAGGAGGCGACATTCAATCGTTCTGTCCAGGTGGCGACATCGCACAGGCGCCATCTCAAAACGCATAGACCACGCCGATGATGATCCCGAAAAAGAAGACAAAATAGTATTCATACAGGGGGTGTGAAAGGATTATACGGCACAACAGGGCCAGGATGCCCGATAAGCCGATGACAATGCCCCCGCCATAGCACTTCATCTTGTCCAAGGTCCCCGCACCGCCTAAATCGAAGAACCGGTCCAGCAGGGAGCTGAGCAGAAGTATCGCCGACAAAGATATAATCAGGACCGTCAGTACGTTAAGCACGCGATCCCACGAGCAAGCCCGGCGGAACCGCTCCAAAAACATGATAGGCATCGTCCTTTACGTGCTCCGGATATTCCCGCTTGAGAGATGGGATGTCCCCATTTTTCAAGGCTATTCCACCAGTTCCGCTTTTGGACACGTGGAAAACCATTACTCCATTATCAGGAATGCCGTCAACTCCGATTTCCTTTCCGCTATTGACCGCGTTCCTGACAGTCTAAGCCTCATCACGTGATCGCCATTTCACGGGCCACCGGCCTATAGCTGCGACCGAACAGGATGTTGAGTCGCTTCATGCGGTGCTGCAAGGTTCTGGGATGGACGCCCAGCAGGCGCGCCGCCCCCCGTTTACCCTCCACCCTGCCGCCGGTCATGTCCAAAACCCGACGAATATGCTGTGTCACGATCCGGTCCAGTTCAAGGGAACCATCGGCCGGATGCCCTGCGGCGATGTTGCCGTTTTCCGGCAACGCGGGCCATAGGGATGAAAAAGTGAGCGGCCTTCCTCGACTGAGAATCAATTCCCGTTCCACGCAGTTCTCCAGTTCACGGATGTTTCCGGGCCACTCATAGGCCATCAGGAGGTCGATGGCACCGGGCGCCGGTCCGGCAAGAGACGGAAGTCTCATTTTCCTCCCTTTTTTCCTGATAAAATGGTCCACAAACCGGGGGATATCCTCTCTGCGATCCCTGAGGGGTGGAATCATGATGGGAAAAACGTTCAGCCGAAAAAAGAGATCCTTTCGAAATTCACCCGTTGCGATCATGGCCTCGATCGGCATGTGTGTGGCCGCGATAACCCGAATGTCCGCGTGAAGGGTCTCCGATCCGCCGACTCGTTCAAACACGCCCTCCTGAAGCACCCGCAGGAGTTTTTTCTGGACCGCGGGGGATAGTTCTCCGATTTCATCCAGGAAGAGGGTGCCGTGGTCGGCCCTCTCGAAACGGCCTCGCAGCCGGGAAACCGCCCCGGTGTAAGCGCCTTTCTCGTGTCCGAACAACTCACTTTCCACCAGGCTCTCCGGGATAGCGGCGCAGTCCACCTTGATCAGGGATTCTTCCTTTCGCAGGGAAAGGCGGTGAATGGTGTTGGCGATGACCTCCTTGCCTACCCCTGTCTCGCCCAGCAAAAGGACGGGACTCTCGGTGGGGGCCACCTGGTAAACCATTTCCATAACCCCTTTAAGACCGAATCCGGCCCCGATCACCTCGTCCTCTTTCGGATAAACCAGTTCCTCCTGCAGAAAGCGACACTTGTCAGACAACCGGTCCTTTAACTCCTCCAGAGCCCTGTAGCGCAAGAAGTTGGCACAGGCCATGGCAAAGGGGTTGTTGAGAAGAAGCACCAGGCGGGCATGCTCCTCGGTGTACCTTTCCATGCGGCTGTTCGTGACCGCGACAATCCCAAGGTATTCACCCTCGAGGAAGAGATCCAGAAGCAGGCAGGGCTCATCCAGTGCATCCAGGTCCTGCGCCACGAGTCTGGCCATGTCGTCCTCAGCCAGTCGATCAATGATCTGGCATCCCGGTCTCCCACCCAGGTCTTTGATATAGGCCTGCACCTGTTCCCGGACCTCGGACGGCAAAGGTGTCTTAAGGGAGGGAGCCACGCCTCCTTCGACGGTGGCATAGGCCACGGTCTCAATAAACCCGAGCCCCGGATCAAACAAAAGAAGGGTGAGGGCATCGGCGGGGAGAACTTCGCGAATATAAAGCAAACATCTTGAGAGGGCCTTTTCTATCTGGAGACTGCTGCTGATTCGGGAAGTCGCCTCAAAAAAAAACTCTTGGTCGATCATTTCATGCCCCTGTTGTCATCTGAAATATCTCTCATAATTTGGAGAATATCACAGCGCCGACATATATGGGAGCACATTTCGACAGATATGAGAGAAAAGTTTCCATCCACAAAGGTTGTAAATCCAAAAAAATCGTAACTAACTGATAACGCTGGCTTTAAAAATTCATTCCTTGGTGGCGCAGTTGTTGCTTAAGAATCCCGCACACGGTGGGGCGGAGAGCTGGCAATGTTCACATCCGGCAACGGCAAAGGCAGGGAAGAGAATGAGCTGGATCGAAACAATCAGGGTCAATCGCAGCAGGGGAATTGATGAAAATGCGGTCATGCAGGTTCTGCAAAGGATGGAGGCTGAACTGGCCTCATTGAAAACCCTTGGGTGGGAAATCTGCAGGAATCCGCTGGTGAAGGAGGATATCATGTTCGTGTTGCGCTGGGATGAAGACACGCCGCCGTCCCTTGGCAGCGCCCTGGCCCTCACGCTGGTTAGAGAACTGAGACGGTGCGGCCTGGTGGATCATACCGTATGGACAATCGATTCCCGTGGAGAAACCGCCGAGGTTCCGGACCCGGCACATTCAACTTTCGTGCCGCACTTTCGAAATCGGACCTAAGCAACGGACAGAACGCCAACCCTTAAGGATAGGAGACGATTATGCACGTGAGATCATCGAACAGCCATTTCGGATTGAATCATTCTAAATTCCTATTACCGCTCCTTAGCGCTGCATGCCTTGCATTTTTTGCTGCTTTGGCTTCTTGTTCAGGGACGTCCACCGCGGACGGCCCGACCGACAATTTACGCGTCGGCGTATTGCTGGATGCAGACAATCGAATTTATCCCATCGGCAAGACTGCCGTCACCGCCATTGAACTGGCTGCTGAAGATTTCAACCGGTACCTGAAGGAAAACGGCCATACAAAACAGATAGAGCTGTTTGTGGAGGATACGCAGGGCGACCCGCAGGTTGCAGCGGAAAAGATACAGCGATTTGCTTGGGCCGGCATTATCCCTGTTTTTACCGGAACCAGTGCGGAGATCCTGGCGGTCTCAGATTATGCTGAACAAAACGACCATTTGTTGCTATCCGGCTACAGCACGGCGCCCTCGTTAGCCAAAAAGGACAATCGGTTGTTCAGGTTCTGTTTGAACGACAGCAAACAGGCAAAAGGCCTGGTCCGCCTCGCCATGGAATCCAACCTTAAGAGCCTGGTGCTGGTGTACCGGGACGATGTTTACGGCAATGATCTTAAGACCTATGTGAAGGAGATTGGCGAGCAATATGGGCTGGATATTGACGATGGAGTAACGTACAGCCCCGATGAAACAGACTTTACGGCTGTCGCGGGCAGCATTGAACAAAAGGTGATACAGAAAAAATCCGAATACCCTCCGGACAGGGTGGCCGTGCTCCTGATTGCCCTGAACGAAGTCACGGGGATCTTTGGAGCAGCCGATGGAAACGCCGAGTTGGAATCGGTGAGATGGATCGGCGCAGTGGGAGTAGAGCCCGACGCAACGGTGTTTGCAGAGACCGGCACCCTGGGATTTGCAGAAAGGGTGAGTTTCACTGTGTGTGATTTTGGAATAGAGATGGACGCAATTAAAAAACCTTTCAGGCATGTTCCTGCCAGATTGCAGGAAAAATCGGGAATGGCGCAAATTCCAGCCACGGCCTATATGTATTACGATGCCATGTGGGTACTGGCCGAATCGTGGCTCAGCATTGCAAAAATGGATGCCGATTTGTTAAAGAAAAATATCTTTTTTAAGGCCGATACAACGCTGGTCTGCACGGTTGATATAGGGATGGATGAATCTGGGGATAGAGAGTGGGGCCAGTATCAATTCTACACCATTCAAGATGGAACATTCCAAGCGGTGGCACTCATTCTCTTCTATGATTGGGCTGTGGACGGGGAGTTTGTATGGTTATAGATCCATCCGATAGCTGTATGGTCATTCGCGCTTGTCTGTAAAGCCACTTGCTGATCGGCCGTGCGGGGCGGTCTTCTTTCTTCATCACGGGGGATCTTGGCGGCCAAATTCCCGAGAGTGTGGTGTGCTCAGAAAAACAGGCTCAGGCCAGTGGATCTGGCAGGACCTTTGTCGTAACCGAAGGCGATTGGGGGGGTCGGATACCACAGCCTGACCATCGGGGAAATAGCCTTGTCCCCGTAAGACGATGCCGTGTTCAGGTCATACCTTGTCGATTCTGACCGAACAGACCTTGTATTCGGGTATCTGGGCCACCGGATCCAGGGCCGGATTGGTGAGCCGGTTGGCCGGCGCCTCGGCAAAATGAAACGGGATGAATACCACGTCGCCGTTGACCTTTCTCGTGATGCGGGCAAAGGTTTCGATCCTGCCTCGGCGCGATGTGACGGCAACCCTTTCGCCTTGTTCCACGCCCAGTTTTTCCGCCAGATCCGGGCTGATCTCCACCCATGCGGTGGGCACGTGCTCGTTCAGCGGCGCCGCCCTGCGGGTCATGCTGCCGGAGTGGTAGTGCTCCAGGACCCTCCCCGTTGTCAGCGTAATGGGGAACGCCTCATCAGGGAGTTCTGCGGGATCACGGTATTCACAGGGGGTGAAGAGCCCCCTGCCCCGGACAAACCCTCCCGAGTGGAGGAAAGGCGTGCCGGGATGCCTGGGATCGGTGCAGGGCCACTGCAATCCCCCTTCCGTTTCAAGCCGTTTATGGGAGATGCCGGCGTAGCTGGGCGTGAGCTTTGCGATCTCCTTCATGACCGCCGCCTGATCCGGGTAGCTCATTTTGTAGGCAAGGCGCTTCGATAGCTCGCAGATGATCTGAAAATCCTGATTTCTCTCACCAAGGGGTTCGATGGCCTGTCGCACCATCTGGACCCTTCGCTCGGTATTGGTGAAGGTGCCTGTCTTCTCGGCAAAGCTCACTCCCGGGAGAATCACGTCGGCAAGGAGCGCGGTCTCCGTTGGAAAAATGTCCTGCACGACCAGGAAATCCAGGTTTCTGAGGGCCTTTTCCACGTGGCCGATGTCCGGATCCGTGAGCATGGGGTTCTCTCCCATGATGTAAAGCGCCTTCAGCGCGCCGGCTTGAGCCGCTTCCATCATCCGGGTGACGGTCATTCCGATCTTGCTGTCCAGCTTGACGCCCCATGCCTTTTCAAACCTGGCCTGAATGGAAAAATCGTCCACCCTCTGGTAACCTGGGTAGACATTGGGAAGAGCCCCCATGTCGCACGCACCCTGGACATTGTTCTGGCCCCTCAGGGGATTGACGCCCGTGGATCTCCTCCCGATCTGCCCGCAGAGCATGGCAAGGTTGGCCACGGAAAGCACATTGTCCGTGCCGCTGGTGTGCTGTGTGATGCCCATGGCATAAAGGATCGTGGCGCGTTCGGCCTCTGCATAGATCCGGGCCGCCCGGCGCAGATCATCGGCAGGGATGCCGGTAATGCGCTCCACCCTCTCCGGCGTATACCCCTTCACCGCTTCCCTCACGGCATCGAAATTCTCACATCTCTCCTCGATGAATTCCCGGTCTTGGAGCCCTTCTTCGATAATGACATGCATCATGCCGTTCAGCCAGGCCACGTCTGTCCCCGGCCTCTGGTGAAGGTTTATCTCGGCGATGTCGCAGAGCTCTATGTTTCTCGGTTCGATAACGATCAGTCTGGCGCCCCTCGAAACCGCCTTTTTGATTTCAAGCGAAACAATGGGGTGGGTCTCGGTGGTGTTGGAGCCTGTGACAAGGATACAGTCCGAATCGATGATTTCGTCGATGGAATTGGTCATTGCCCCGGATCCGAATGCCCTTGCCAGGCCCGCCACGGTGGAGGCGTGGCAGAGGCGGGCGCAGTGATCCACATTATTGGTGCCCACGGCCGCCCGCATGAATTTCTGGAACAGATAGTTCTCCTCGTTGGTGGCGCGGGCCGAAGAAAAGCCGCCGATGGCGTCCGGACCGTGCGTGGACTTAACCTTGAGAAGTCGCTCCTCCACAAGGTCGAGGGCCTTTTTCCAGGACACCCTTTCATAATCATTCAGGGTTCCGGTCGCTTCCTCCCTGGGGACCCGTCGAACGAGGGGATGGTTCAGGCGATCATGGGAATCGACAAAGCCCAGGCCGAAGCGGCCCTTGACGCAGAGGGTAGTGTGGTTCACGATATTCTTTTTGGCATCGGAAGTATCCACCTTCACGATCTCATTGTCCTTGGTGCAGAGCTCGAAGGTGCATCCACACCCGCAGTAGGGGCACGTGGTGTGCGTCTTTTGGAACTCCCACTCCCGGCCCCTGCCGAGGCGCGACTTCTCAACGAGGGCCCCCGTGGGACACAGGGCCACGCAGTTGCCGCAAAACACGCAGTTGGCGTCCTTTAGTTCTGCGCCCATGGGGGTTGAGACCATGGTTGAGAAACCCCTGCGGGCAAAGTCCAGCACGTAGTTGCCCTGGAGTTCCGCGCACGCCCTGATGCAGCGGCCGCAAAGGATGCACTTGTTGTAGTCGCGCACATAATAGGGGTTGTTGTAGTCGGGTGGGAAGTCGTAAGGGTCGCGGCTTCGGTATTTTTCGATGTCCACATTGTATTCATAGGAGTATTTCTGAAGATCGCACGCGCCCGACCTCTCACAGAGGGTGCAATCGTTGGGGTGGGCGGACCAGAGGAGTTCCAGGACGATGCGCCTGGCCTGGCGCACCTTTTCGCTGTTCGTTCGAACGACCCTCTCCCCCGGCAAGTCCCCGATCCGGGTGGCGCACGACGGCATCAGCGCCCTTGCGCCCTCCACCTCCACCAGGCAGAGGCGGCACGCCCCTGTGGGAGCGAGCACATCGCTGTGGCACAGGGTGGGGATCTCGATCCCGTTTTCTTGAGCCACTTCCAGGATGGTCCGGTCTTTGCCGGCATCTATCTTCTTCCCGTCAATTGTGCAGGAGACATTTTCCATTTCGTTTCTCCGAAACCGTATGCGACGCCATTTTTGTTATCTAACTTGCTTCCTGTGCAACGGGTGCGGACGCGCCCGTCCGCCTTTCATCAGGCCCCGGCCTCTGCCGCTCTTTTAGGATCATTCAAGATTCCGGGCGATGTTTTTACAACGGCCCCGAAGGGACAGACCGTATAGCACATTCCGCAGCGTATGCACTTGTCCACGTCGATCTCAAATGGGATTTCTTTCTTCTTGTCGCCCCGAATCGCATCCGCCGGACAGTTTTTCTTGCAGGTCCCGCAGAGCTTGCAGGCATCCTGGTCCACGTGGTATTGAAGCATCGACTTGCACTTCAGGGCAGGACAGCGTTTCTCATATACGTGGGCCTCGTACTCATGACGAAAATATTTCATCGTCGTGATCACGGGGTTGGGCGCTGTCTGGCCGAGTCCACAGAGGGAGCCCTCCTTGACGGCCTCTGCCAGTTCCATGAGCTTTGGAATGTCGTCCGGCTCGCCCCGGCCCTCGCAGATGTCCTCCAGGATCTCCAGCATATGTTTGGTGCCCATGCGGCAGGGAACGCATTTGCCGCAGGACTCTTTCTGCGTGAAGTCCAGGAAATACCGGGCCAGGTCAACCATGCAGGTGGACTCGTCCATGACCACCATGCCGCCCGAACCCATGATGGAGCCCGCCTTGGCCAGGTTTTCGAAATCGACCGGGGTGTCCAGAAACTCCTCCGGCAGGCACCCTCCCGACGGCCCCCCTGTCTGGACCGCCTTGAATCTGCCTCCATCGAC
>Ga0209164_1005539_pt1 | contig 10709 bp, 9 predicted proteins | sample MTBNYHSulfiMetaG_FD_187458 | JGI IMG/M metagenome (GOLD analysis project Ga0209164, IMG submission 187458) | Enrichment culture microbial communities from rom New York Harbor, USA that are MTBE-degrading - MTBE-NYH (New York Harbor Sulfidogenic)... | ecosystem: Environmental > Aquatic > Marine >... | reverse complement strand
CCCTTCGTGCGGGTGGCCTCCACCGACCTGAACTTCACCGTTGCCCTGGCGCTTATCTCGGTGGTGATGACCCAGGTGGTCGGCTTGCGCACCCTGGGCCGGGAGTACCTCACCAAATACTGGAACACGCACGCCTTGAAGGAGGCCTGGAAGAAACCCCAGTTTGGCGATCCGATGGCCTTCATTATGGCGCTCATCGACTGGGTGGTGGGCATTTTGGAGATCGTGGCCGAATTCTCGAAGATCATCTCTTTCGCCTTTCGTTTGTTCGGTGTGATCTTCGCTGGGGCGGTGGTGTTGTTCGTTATCGGCACGCTCGTGCCGGTCTTCGTGCAGTCGGCTTTCTTGTTGCTCGAGTTGTTGTTCGGCACCCTGCAGGCCTTCATCTTCGGCATCCTCACGATGCTGTTCATGTCCATGGCAACCCAGTCGCATGGGCACGGTGAGGCTGGTGATGAACATCATTAATTAGATGACTGACTATACGGCGAAAACTGGTTAGCCGTTAGGTAGAAGAATCACTCAAAGGAGGCTCACAGCGATTATGGATGCTGAAGCAGCGAAACTGATCGGAGCAGGACTGGCCATGCTGGGCACGATCGGCGCTGGCCTGGGGATCGGTATCCTGGGTATGGGTGCCGTGCAGGGTATTGCCCGCAACCCGGATGCCGCCGGTGACGTGCAGACCAACATGATCTTGGGCATTGCGTTCGCCGAAGCGGTTGCCATTTACTGTCTGGTGGTGGCGCTTCTGTTGATCTTTGTCGCCTAGTTCGAACTGGTAGAAGAAGAGTTGTAGAGGAGTATCCCTTGGAAGCATTAGGTATAAATTTAGGGTACCTGCTCGTTCAGATCTTCAACTTCGCCATCATGTTCCTGGTGTTGTACGCCTGGGTCTATCGCCCCCTCGTTCACATGCTGAAGGAGCGGCGCGAGAAGATCGCCCAGGGGCTGGAGGATGCCCGCGTGGCTTCTGAGGCTCGTGAGAACGCCGAGAAGGATGCCGAGAGGATCCTGGTCGATGCGCGTGCCAAAGCCGCTCAAGAGGTCAGCGAGATCAAGGTGCAGGCTGAGCAGCAGGCTAAAGAGATCAAGGCTGAGGCGGAAGCCGATGCTGCTAAGACGCGCGAAGAGGCTCGCCAGCAGGCCAGCCAGGAGCGCAACCAGTTGCTCGGCGAGGTGCGCGGCCAGATCGCCGCTTTGGCGATGGCAGCTACGCAGAGGATGATCGGCGAGACGCTCAATGAGAAGCGTCAGCGTGTCCTGATCCAGGAGTTCTTCTCCGGCGTCAAATCGGGCAAAGTGATCGTGCTGGAAGGCGCCAAGGTGAGCGGCCAGAAAGCGGTGGTGACCAGCGCTTTGCCGCTGACCGATGAAGAGATCAAGGCAGTCGAGAAGGACGTGATCGCCCAATTGGGCAAGGGCGCCGAGGTGGAGTTTAAAGTGGACCCCAACATCCTCGGCGGCCTGATCGTGCGCGTCGGCGATAAGGTGCTCGACGGTTCGGTGGCCGGCCAACTGGAAGAGATGCGCCAGAATTTGCGCTAAAGCTGGTACCGAACAGCTCGATATTGCTTGAGTGAACGAGGCCTTCCAGGTCGTAAGACCTGGAAGGCTTTTATTTAACCGAACCCTTGAGGAAACATTTACCCCACCTGAGCCAAATCCGGTAAAATAACCGGCATTCGAGGTACGCGAACATGCCTGAGAAACAACTCCCCGACCTTTTCAAAGCTTACGACCCCATTTCCCCCGTGCCGGACGTGAAGGTCAGCGGCATTGCCATCGATTCGCGCCAGGTTCAGCCAGGGGACCTTTTCTTCGCTGTGGTCGACAAGGCCGACCGCTACAATTTCCTGGACGAGGTGGTCGCACGCGGCGCCGTGGCCGTGGTCGGTGAGCGCCCCCAGATCGCGCAGAAAGTTCCCTACGTGCAGGTGGCCGATGACCGCCAGGCCATGGCTTATGCCTCAGCGGCGTTCTACGATCATCCGGCCCGCCAACTGACCATGATCGGGGTGACCGGCACGGATGGCAAGACCACCACAGCCAACCTCATCTACCACATCTTGCAGGCCGCCGACGTGAAGGCGGGCATGATCTCGACCGTTAACGCCCTGATCGGCGATGCCGTTCTGGATACCGGCTTCCACGTAACCACCCCGGAGGCCATGGAGACCCAGGGCTACCTGCGCCAGATGGTGGACGCCGGCTTGACCCACGCCATATTGGAGATGACCTCCCACGGCCTCACCCAGTGGCGGGGTGCGATGGCGGACGAGTTCGACATCGCCGTGCTCACCAACATCACCCACGAGCACCTGGATTATCACGGCTCCTATGAAGCCTATCGCGCCGCCAAGGCGCGCCTGTTTACCCACCTGGGAGGAGTCGAGAAGCCGCGACAAGTTTCCCCATTCGCCGTGCTCAATCGCGATGATGTCTCCTACGCCTACCTGAGTGAGGTGACCGCTGCCCAGCAGATCAGTTATGGTTACGCGCCCGAGGCTGACCTGCGCGCCAGTGAGGTGCACAGCCTGCCGAGCGGGCTGCGTTTCAGCGTGCAGGGGGCCGATTTCGAGACCGTGGTGGATTGCAAGCTGGTGGGGGACTACAACGTGCCTAATTGTTTGGCGGCCATCGGGGCCACGGTGTTCGGCCTGGGTGTGAAACCTGAGACGGCGCGTGTTGGCATTGTGGAGATGCCGGGCGTGCCGGGGCGCATGGAGCTGATCGATATGGGCCAGGAGTTTCTGGCGTTGGTGGATTTCGCCCACACCCCCAACGGCTTGCGGCAGGCGCTAAAGGCCGCCCGCGGGTTGACCGAGGGGCGGGTGATCGCCGTGTTCGGCTCGGCTGGCCTGCGTGACCGCGCCAAGCGCCGCATGATGGCGGAGGTCTCCACTGAATTGGCCGACTTGACGGTGCTCACTGCTGAGGACCCGCGCACCGAATCCCTGCGTGGCATCCTGGCCGAGATGGCGACAGGGGCTGAAGGGCGTGGTGGCGTGGAAGGCAAGACTTTCTGGCGGGTGCCTGACCGCGGCGAGGCGCTGCGCTTTGCCGTGAAACAAGCCCAGCCTGGCGATTTGGTGATCGTGCTGGGCAAGGGGCACGAACAGTCCATGTGCTTCGGCGAGACTGAATACCCCTGGGACGATCGCATTGCCCTGCGCGCCGCCCTGGCCGAGCACTTGGGCGTCGATGGGCCTGAGATGCCCCAATTGCCGACACCAGACGACTAAGCACGATATCTGACAGCATATAAAAAGAGCGGCGCGATGTTCGCGCCGCTCTTTCTGTTAACATTCTTTGTCTAGTTGTTGCGCCTTCTGTCTCCGCCACCGCTACTGCGTCGGCGGTTGTCGCTGCGCCCACCGCGGCTGCCCCCGCCTCCACTGCGTCGGCCGCCGCCTCGGCGCCCTCCCTTGTCGTTCTCGATGGCCTCCTCCACAGTCCAGCCTTCCAACACGGCTTGGCGGGAGAGGCGGATCTTGCCGTCGTCGCTGATGCCGGTGACCATCACGGTGACCTCGTCCCCTACGCGGGCCACGTCCTCGACCTTCTCGATGCGCATGCTGTCGAGCTGGGAGATGTGCACCAGGCCGTCCTGGCCGGGCAGGATCTCGACGAAAGCGCCGAAATCGGTGGTGCGCACCACCTTACCGGTGTAGATGCGCCCCAGCTCGGGGGTCTCGGTCAGCAGTTCGATGCGCTCACGGGCGGCGCGCTCGCTCTCGCCATCGGTGGTGGCGATGTAGACCGTGCCGTCCTCGGCGATGTCGATCTTGGCGCCGGTTTCCTCCTGGATGCTGCGCACTGTCTTGCCGCCAGGCCCGATCACCAAGCCGATCTTCTCAACCGGCACGTGCACGGTGGTGATATGGGGGGCATGGTCTTTCAACTGTGGGCGCGGCTCGGCGATCGTTTCCAGCATCTTGCCGAGGATATGGGCGCGCCCTTCGTTGGCCTGCGCCAGCGCCTCGGTCATCATGGCTGGGGTCAGTCCGGCGATCTTGATGTCCATTTGCAGGGCGGTGATGCCCTCTGTCGTGCCGGCGACCTTGAAATCCATATCGCCGACGTGATCTTCCATGCCCTGGATGTCACTGAGGATGACGTACTTGCCATTGCCAGTGATCAGCCCCATAGCGATGCCGGATACGGGCGACTTGATCGGCACGCCGGTATCCATCAAGGCCAGCGTTGAGCCGCACACCGAGGCCATGGAGGTCGAGCCGTTGGAAGACAGGCATTCCGAGACCAGGCGCAGGGTGTAGGGGAAATCCTCCTCTTCGGGGATCACGGGCAGCAAGGCCCGTTCGGCTAGTGCACCGTGCCCGATCTCGCGCCGGGAGGCGCCGCGCAACGGGCGGGTCTCGCCGACCGAGAAAGGCGGGAAGTTGTAGTGGTGCATGTAGCGTTTGTTCTCTTCGGGGGTGAGGTTGTCGAGCCGCTGGGCCTCGCGCGGGGTGCCCAGGGTTGCCAGGGTAAGCACCTGGGTCTCGCCGCGGGTGAATAGGCCCGAACCGTGGGCGCGGGGGCTGAAATCCACCTCGCACCAGATCGGCCGGATATCCTTGGGGCTGCGTCCATCGGGGCGCAAGCCCTTCTCCAGGATGCGTTGGCGTACGAGCTGGCCGTAAACATCCTCGAAAGCCGTGACTATTTCCTTTGCCAGTTCCTCGTCCTCACCGGCCAGATCAGCGACCACCTGATCGCGCACCTGGTCTAAGCTCTCTCGCCGTTCCTGCTTGAGCAGGCCTTTCTCCAGGATGGCCTCTACCTCTCCGGCGATGCGTTCTTGCACTTTCGCCTTCAGGTCTTCTGGTGTGGCGAAAGAAGGGTACTCGCGCTTGGGTTTGCCGACCTGCTCGGCCATTTGCAGCATGACGTCGATCAGGGGCTGCATCTCCTTGTGGGCCAACTCGAGGGCTTGGCTAACGACGTTCTCCGGTACCTCATTGGCACCACATTCGACCATCAGCAAGGCCTCGCGGGTGCCGGCCACGCGCAGGTCCAGGTCGGACTCATCGAGTTGTTCGTAGGTCGGATTGACGATGAACTCGCCGTTGATATGCCCGACGCGCACTGCTGCCACCGGCCCTTCCCAGGGGATATCGGAGATCATCAGCGCGGCAGAAGCCGAGTTAATGGCCTGCACGTCGATGATCTCGACCTCGTCGGCCGAGAAGGAGTAGATGATCACTTGCACATCGTTGCGCATGTCCTTGGGGAACAGCGGGCGCAAGGGGCGGTCGGTGAGGCGAGCGGTGAGGATGGCGTTCTCGGTGGGGCGGCCTTCGCGGCGGAAGAACGAGCCGGGGATGCGACCGCCGGCGTACAAACGCTCTTCGTAGTCCACGGTCAGGGGGAAGAAATCGATGCCCTTACGGGGCTCATCGCTCATAGTTGCCGAGCAGAACAGCAACGTGTCGCCCAGACGGAGCGTGACCGCTCCTCCGGCCTGCCCGGCCAGTTTCCCGGTCTCAAAAGTAATCGACCGGCCGCCTACCGTGGCGGTGAACTTATTGGATTGGGGGTTCATGCTTAGTCTCCTGTTTGCCCCCCGGGTCAGGGACTGGAGGCTGTGGACAACGGGTGCTGTCTGGGTGCGGTCTCGCCGTTGTCACCAACATCCAATACCCAACCGAGGGGTAGATGGGTGAATATTAGGATGGATTGCGGTTTGTCATTCTGCCTTCATTAGCTGCACCTGGTGCGTCCCCCAGGTTTGCTGTGGTGTATCTGCTGTCCTTTTCCCGCTTCAAGAGGCATTTCACCCGCAAAGCAAAAGTAGATGGCGGTGATGGGTATGCCATCTACTTGCGGGGAGTTCATTTTCGGCGGATGTTCAGCTTATCTGTCAGGGCGAGGTAGCTCTGGTAGTCCTTTTTGCGCAGATAGGCTAACAAGCGGCGACGCTGGCCCACCATCTTGAGCAACCCTCGCCGGGAGGATTCGTCGTGTTTGTGGGTACGCAAGTGCTCGGTCAGTTGGTTGATGCGGTTAGAGAGAAGGGCGATCTGCACTTCTGGCGAACCGGTATCGGCCTTGTGACGGTGAAACTCCTGGATAACCTTATCTTTGGTTTCTTTCGCTAATGGCATGACCTCTGCTTGCTCCTTTCTATTTCAGCAGGTCTCCAAACCGGCAGCGATCGGATTGCCGCCGATCGGTCGAGTCATCGGGGTGGCATTATACCAGATGGGTGTATGGGCTGCAAGAGAGGGGGAATTGGGCGGCGGCCTGGAATTCAGTCTTCCAACGCCTTTCTAAGGCGCGCTTGCGTTTCGGGTGCGAAGCGCTTGAGGCTGCGCCGCGCCAGCCATTTGCTGGTGGGATCGGGGCGCTTTTCCAGGCGTTGGAGCAGAAAGTAGGCGGTCTCTGGCGGGGAACGCTTGATCAGCGGTTGGAGCGTGTCGTGCAGGTAAACGCGCAGATCGGGGGTGGCCTTTTCGAGCGAGGCGGCCAGCAGGCGATAGGCCTCCGGCAAGTTGTCGAAGGTTTCATCCTCCACCAATGCGCCCAGCGTGCGTACACCCAGTTTTTGCCGGTCGAGGTCGGCGCTGGTCAGCCAGCCTTCGAGCGCCTCCATAAAGCGCTGGGGGGCTTCCGCTCGCAAACCTGCCGTGCCGCACTCGGCCATCTGCTTCAACAGAGTGTCCTCTGCGTTCTCCCGGTTCCAGGCTTCCAATCGCCGGATGATCTCTTGAGGCTGGTCTGGGGGAATTTGCCCCAGCGCTTGCACGGCCAGCGAGCGGTGCTCCAATGATGGCCGCGCCCACAGTGCATCGACCAGGGCAAGCGCCGCTTGCGGGTCTTGCTGGGAGGGAGTTTGCAGTTCGAAAAGCACGCGTTGCAACACCGGCTTGGGTGCGTCGTAGCTGGGGACGACCGGCCTGGGCGTTCCCAGGGGGTTGGGGCGCTGTGTGCGGTCGGCGTAAAACTCAAGCAGGTCGGTGAAATGGTGCACGAAAGCCTTGGGCTGGTGGAAATGTTCGGCCAAGTGGGCGGCTTGGGCTTTGAGCTTGCCTAGCTGGATGGCTGGCATGGCGTATCCGAGGGAAACTTAGGATTTGGCGGAAAGGATAGGGCGCAAGTGTATCATCGCCTGGTCGACGTCCGCGGCGTAGTTGAGCAGCGCCTGGTGGGCGGGTGGAATGTATTCACCCATTTCCTCGATTAATCGGGCGAAGACCTGCTTCCAGGCATCGCCGATCAAGATCAGCGGGCGTGCTGGTAGCGCGCCGGTCTGCATCTGGCTCCACATCACGGCGACCTCTGCCAGCGTGCCGATCCCGCCGGGGAGGGCCAGCGCGGCATCGCAATTCTCCATCAGGGCGTAGAGCCGCTGGCGCAGCTTTGGGAAGCGCATTTCCTCCTGCACCCATTGATTGGGTTGCACCGGCCGCCAGGCTTCGATCTCGTCGCAGGTCACGCCGATCACGTGCCCTCCGGCCTCAGCCGCCCCGCGTGAGACCGCTTCCATTGTGCCGATGTATCCGCCGGTGAGCACGGTACAGCCGGCCTGGCCGAGCAGCTCCCCCAGGCGCTGGGCCTCTTGATAGGCGGGTTGCCCGGGTTGGGGCTGTGATCCGCCGAAAACGGTGATGTGGGGCGGCTTTGTCATCGTGCTGAACCTCGAATTCGTGGGGGAATTATCGCGGCGACCGGGTCAGCCGCCATCGCGCCAGGCCTGGATGCGCCCCTGCGCCAGTTCGACGTATTCAGCGGCGGTCTCGTAGCCCACGTAATGCCGTCCGGCTTTCAGGGCGGCGAGCGCTGTCTGGCCGCTGCCCATGAAGGGATCCAGCACGATCTCATCTGCGAAGGTGTAAAGCTGGATCAGGCGGGTGGGCAGCTCTTCGGGGAAAGGGGCCGGGTGCCCGATGGCCTTGGCGGACACCGAGGGGAAGGTCCAGATGCTCTTGGTGGCCTCCAAGAATTGATCTCGGTCGATCTTGTTGGCGCGCCCCTTGGGGGGCTTTCTCCGGAAGCTATCCTTGGAGAACACCAGGATGTATTCGTGCACATCGCGCAGGGTGGGGTTGCTGGCCGAGCGCCAGCTTCCCCAGGCGGTCGAGCTGCCGGCACTGGCGGCCTTATCCCAGATGACCTCGCCGCGCATCAGGAAGCCCAGGCTGAGCATGTCTTCGACCACGTAGGCGTGCAGGGGGATGTAGGGCTTGCGGCCCAGGTTGGCGAGATTGATGCAGGCACGGCCGCCTGGCACGAGCACCCGTTTGACCTCAGCCCACACCTCGAGCAGGAAGGCACGGTACTCTTTCAGGCTCAGATCTTGGTCGTACTCCTTGCCCACGTTGTAGGGAGGGGAAGTGACCATCAGGTGCACGCTGTTATCGGGGAGTTCGGGCATCTGCTCGCTGCTGTGGTGGTAAATGCGGTCCAGCGCTTGGGCGGCCAGCGCGTTCTCGATGTACTCGACCTCACCCTGCGGGTGCAGCCCTTCGTACAGCCGCCCCTCATAAAAGCGGGAGGCGTCGTGGTTGATGCGCCCGTTGGTGCCGAACGCGCTGGTCGAAGTCCCCTTATTGCTCTGGGTGCTCATGAAACCACTCTAACTTAAAACCCCCCTTACCGCAACCGCGTGCCCTGGCGAAATTCGCTCTTACTCGCAGCCTGGGCGGGTGAGTGGGATGACTTCAAGCTCGTATGGATCGTCGACGGTCGAAAAGTAGCTGATGTCGTCCAGAAGTTCGTAGTTTCCCCCGAAATAGGTGTTGAAGATCACTCGAAAGGTGTTGACCGGCGAAATGCTCTCGTACAGCAGTTCTCCATCGTCGGGCAAAAGATAGGCGTTCAGGATGTGCACCCGCCTGGTCTTGTTGCCCACGCCGCCGTGATCGCCCTGCAGGATGATGATTGGCGGTCTTTCGGAGGCCTCCAGTATCTTGGGGATCAGTTCCTCCAGGCGCTGGTTCAGGTAGCTGACCTGGGCGTGATAGGCCTGGGGGTAGTCATCAGGTTCGTCGATGAACTCGCCATTGGGGCCAAATACGAAGGGGCGGTGGGGGGAAACGATGTGGGCGAAGACGAACTTCGGCCCTTCGATCGCTGGCAAGGTTTCGAGCTGCTGCAGGTCGAAGAGCACCCGTTGGCGGTGGATCTCTCGCGGGTTCTCGTCAACGTTGGGCCGGAATTGCTCCGGCAGGATTTCGCGCAGGTCGATAAGTATGCGGGTGGCGGTGGTCTTGAGCAGCAGGGCCTCGAAATCGTTCAGGCCGCCGAGAAGCGCCATGAGGATGGAGTTGCCCTCCTGGGGCTTGAGGAAAATATCGGCGTCACGCCACTCCGTCCAGGAGAAGCCAGTTTCGAAGGCCACGACTTGATAGCCCAACGATTGGAATATCTCCCGTACCTGGTTATCGCGCAGGTAGTGATTGACGACGGTGAAGTCGCGGCTGTCGGGGTCTGCCTCCGGGTAGAAGGCATCCAGGTAGTTCATGTTGAGCGAGGAGGCTAGGGAAAGACGTGTTTGGGCGTAGTTGCTCTGGCTGCAGCGGGCGACGTAAAAACCCATTTCCTCGAGGGAGCTGAGAAAAGGCGTGTTATCCAGATGATAGATCGCTTCCATTGAGTCGTCGCGGGTGTAGGCGTCCAGGATGATGTAGTAGACATCTGGTGCTCCATCGGCGGGGAGCTGCAAGTCCTGCGCCTCAGGTGGAAGCTCAACGCTTTCGGAGCGCCCCCACAGCTCGCCGGTCTGAAAGATGAGGATCTGCAGAATGGGGAAAAGCAGGATCACCAGCGTGAAGAGGTTCAGCGTGCCGGTCAGGTCCTGAGCATCTTCTCGCCGACGAATGATCAAGAAAAACCCAACTGCGAGCAAAACGGCCCAGAGAGGGGCCAGGAAGCGGTGTCGCCCTAAGGCGAAACCGAAAAGCTCGATGTCTTTGGATAGGTTGTAGATGTGCCCGTAGGTGAAGAATAGCAGCAAAAGGAAGGAGCACAGCAGGGCGGCTCGCTTCCAATCCTCGAACAGAAAGCGGAGAAAGAGCAGCAGCAAGCCGGTGCCCGCCAGCCCGACCAGCAAGGCGCGTATGCCCGCCGTCAGCCTGATCTCGGGTTGGTTATAGGCCAACAGCGCCAGGATGGCGTAGGCTGAAATGAGGAAAGGATGTAGCGGCGCCTGCTTCAAGCGTGCCACTTACAGCCTTTCCATCAAATACAGTTTTCGCTCAGAGTCCTCGATTTGCTCGGCGGCCAGGATCTTAAAGCGTTCCCCAAAGATGGCTTCGAAAGGCTCGAAGGCGTAATCGGGGAAGATATCCTCCCTGGTAGCCAGCAGGCGCTTGACTTGCGAGTCGCTCTTGGGGACGAACTCGACGATCAGATAGCGTCCCAGGCGGCTGAAGTATTCCGCCAGCATGGGCAGGGGCACGTTGTTGGCGATGGCGAGGTGATGAACCAGGGCCAGGGCCATCACCGCCTCCGGAGTGCCGCGCCCTACCAGCGAGAGGCGCTCGCGGTTATCCCAGCCCAGATCGGGGCTGGGGTTAGTCAGGTCGAGCACCAGGGGCAGCAGGTTGCTTTCTTTCTCCTCTTTCACCTGTAAGTAATTCTGCTCCACGGCGCCGGGGTCGATGTCGAAGGCGATGGTGGGGATGCCGCGCTGGCTGGCCAACCGGCTGTACAGCCCCAGGTTGGCGCCCAAATCCCACAGGTTTTTAGGCTGAATACGCTCG
>Ga0209164_1005537_pt1 | contig 10709 bp, 9 predicted proteins | sample MTBNYHSulfiMetaG_FD_187458 | JGI IMG/M metagenome (GOLD analysis project Ga0209164, IMG submission 187458) | Enrichment culture microbial communities from rom New York Harbor, USA that are MTBE-degrading - MTBE-NYH (New York Harbor Sulfidogenic)... | ecosystem: Environmental > Aquatic > Marine >... | reverse complement strand
CAGGCTCCCGGCCTCCTGGTCCCGGTACCTGGACAGACCCACCAGCCGGATTATTCCCCCGGCCTTTTCCCTGGCCTCCTTGACCGATCTGGTCTTGAGCAGGGCCCCGATCATCACGTTGTCCAGGACGCTGATGGTCAGGAAGGGCCGGACCAGCTGGAAGGTCCTGGCCAGGCCCAGGCGGCAGATCCGGTGGGGTTTGAACCCGGTGATCTCCTCTCCCTCCAGGGTCACCCGGCCCCGGTCCAGGGGCTGGAACCCGGTCAGGAGGTTGAAGACCGTGGTCTTGCCGGCCCCGTTGGGCCCGATCAGGGCCAGGATCTCTCCCTGGGCCAGCTCGAAGCTGAGCTCGGCCACGGCGGCCAGTCCGCCGAAGGACTTGGACAGGGAGTCGGCCTGCAAAAGGGCCCTCACCCGTCCCTCCCCGGCCTTAAGATAGGCTTCACCGCCCGGCGCAGATAGTGGAGAACCCCCCGGCGCATGAACAGGACCACCAGGATGGCCAGAAGACCGTAGAGGATCAGGTGGAGCCCCTCCAGGCCGCCCTTGGAGAAGTAGGACCTGGCGATCTCGGACAAGGGGGTCAGGATGAATGAGCCCAGGATCGGCCCCAGGACTGTGCCCAGGCCGCCCACGATGGGCCGCAGGATCAGCTCGATGGACAGCCCCATGCCCATGATCTGGTCGGGGTGGAGGTAGTAGATGTAGTTGGCGTAAAAGGTTCCGGCCAAGGCGGTCATGAAGGCCGACAGGGCGATGGCGATCATGGAGCAGCGTAGCGAGTCCACCCCCAGAGCCTGGGCCGCCTCCTCGTCCTCCCGGACGGCCACCATGAACCGGCCCAGCCGGGAGACCTCCAGGACCCGGACCACCACCGCGGCAAAGCACATGAAGCCCAGGGAGATGTAGTAGTAGGCCAGGTTGCCCCGGAACTGGAAGTTCCAGAACCCGGGTTTGAAGTCCAAAAAGATCCCGGAAAAGCCGCCCAGGGCCTCGATGTGGGAGATGATCAGCCTGGTGATCTCGGCAAAGGCGATGGTCAGGATGACGAAGTAGACCCCCTTCAGCCCGAACCTGAACCCCAGGTAGCCGATCACCAGCCCCACGGCCATGGCCGTGAGCGCCCCCAGCCACATCCCGATCCAGGGTGAGACCCCGTACTTCTGGGCCAGGAAGGTAGAGGTGTAGGCCCCCAGCCCCACGTAAAGGGCATGGCCCAGGGAGATGTGGCCGGTGTACCCGGTCAGGATGTTCCAGGACTGGCCCAGGTAGGCGTAAAAGAAGATCATGATCAGGATGCCCAGGGTGTACTTGTCCAGGAACAGGGGCAGGATCAGGAGGACCGCCAGGACCGCCCCCAGAAAGGCGTAGAGCCGGCTCACTTGGACCCCGCAAATAGCCCCTGGGGCTTGAAGAGCATGATCAGGACCAGGATGCCGAAGCTGACCACGTGCTTCAAGGTGGGTTGGAGGAAGAGGGTCGAGCCCGACTCGGCCACGCCCAGGATCAGCCCTCCCACCAAGGCTCCGACCAGGTTGCCCATTCCCCCCAAGATGACCACCACAAAGGCGATCATGGTGAAGTCGTGGCCCAGGTAGGGCGAGACGGGCATCAGCGGCAGCAGCAGGGCCCCGGCCGCGCCGGTGGTGGCCGCGCCCAGGCCGAAGGAGATGTTGTTGATCCGGTCAACCTTGATCCCCACCAGCTGCGCCCCGACGCGGTTGTCGGCCGCGGCCCGGATGGCCTTGCCCAGGTCGGACTTCTTTAGGAAAAGGAAGATGGCCAGGGTGACCACGATGGCCAGTCCGAAGGCCAGCAGCCTGGAGAGGTCGACCATCACCGGACCCAGCTGGAACGAGGCCAGGCCGAGGGCCGTTTCCGGGCTGTGGTGGTCCGGCCCGAAAAAGAGCAAAAGGGCGTTTTCCAGAATGAGCCCCACCGAGACCAGGGGCACCACCTGCATGGCCTCGGGAAAGTCCAGGATCCGGTTGATCACCGAGAACTGGATCAGATAGCCCAGGAGGAACATGACCCCGGCCACGATCACCAGGCTCAGGTAAGGGTCCAGCCCCAGGGCGGTCAGAATCCAGTAGGCCGCGTACATCCCCACCACGATCATGGGGCCATGGGCGAAGTTGATGACCCCCATGACCCCGAAGATCAGCGACAGGCCCACGGCGATGAGGCCGTAGATGCCGCCCATCAGGAGCCCCTGGATAAGGAGCTGACCGGCCAGGGCCATGCTCAGGCCTTGCCCGGATATATCAAGATCCGCAAATCATCTCCAGATCAACTCAACTAATTGAATTGTCTATTTTTTATCTTTCACCTTTTGGCGGTCTTCATGAAATATCCGGGCCAACCCGGGTATTTCACGAGTCGAGTTGGTCGCAGATGCAAGGCGCGGGACACGAAGCTATAGTCACCCTATTGCGAGTGTCACGCAACGCAGCAGATGCGGCCAAATCGGCTCGCCCGAAGGGTGAAGACCGCCAATTGTCTTCATGAAAGTGGTCCAAACTGCCACCTGGTGGTATCGTCCCAACCCACCTCGATTACTTGAATTGCCTATTTTTACTCTTTCCCCTTTTGGCGGTCTTCATGAAATACGCGGGTTAGCCGCGCTCCCAAAGCTGCGGCCAGGGGAAGACGATCTTTTCCGACTGGGCGAACTCCTTGGGCAGGACCACCTTGACCCTGTCCGCCGGCGCCTCGGCCGGTTGGATCTGGATCAGGCCGGTCAGGGCCCCCTTGTTGTCGCCGTTCTCGGTGAACTGGATCGGGCCGCCTAAAACCGGATGGTCCTTGAAATCGGTTTTTTTCAGGGCGGCCACGATATCGTCCGGCTTGGTCGAGGCGGCCCGCTCCAGGGCGTCGGCCAGGACCAGCATGCCGGTGTAGGCGTAGGCCGAGTTGGTATCCAGGGTCTGATTGTACTGGGCCACGAAGGCGGCGTTGGCCTCCTTGTAAACCTCGGAGAGGGGGTTGATCCAGGGAACGTTGACCATGGCGTAGAGGATCAGCTTGTCCAGGTCCTTGACCACCTGGGGCTCGTACCAGCCGGGTGAACCGGGGCCGTAGATCCCCATCAAGGGCACCCGCTGCTTGAACATCTCCCTGACCAAAAGGACGCTGTCGCCGGGCCGGGAGACGGGGAAGAGGAGGTCCGGCTTGGCCGCCTTGATCTTGGCCACCTCGGCCGAGAGATCCTCGATGCCCAGGGGGTACTGGATCCGCTCCACGATCTTGATCTCCGGCATGGCCTTCTCCATGACCGCCAGGAACCCGCCGGACATGCCCTTGCCAAAGGCGTCGGCGGTGTTGGTCACCACCGCGGTCTTAGGCGCAGCCCCGGTGGAGGCGATGACCTCCTTGAGGTACTTGACCGCCCCGCCGACCAGGCCCTTGGAGGTGATGAAGACCCGGAAGGAGTACTTGTAGCCCTTCTGAGTGATCTCATCCAGGGCGGCCACGTCCATGACAAAGGGGATCTGGCGCTGCTCGGCCAGGGTGGCCACGGCCATGGCCGTACCCGATTGGAAGGGGCCGATGAGGGCCACGGCGCCCTCCTTGATGAGCCGGTCGGCCTCCTGGCGCCCCACCGCCGGCTTGGACTCTGAGTCGCCCAGGAGAACCTTGAGCTTGGCTCCGCCCTTGGATTTGATCCCCCCGGCCTTGTTGATCAGCTCGGCGGCCATGAGGTTGGCCTTGCGCTGGCCCTGGCCGATGACCGCCAGGGGCCCGGTGGCCGGCTGGACCGAGCCGACCAGGATCTCCGCCGGCGCGGCCCGAAGGAGCTTGGGCACCCCCAGCTGGAGGGCGGCCAACCCCGCCCCGGCCAGGCCGGTCCGCTTCATGAAATCCCTCCGACCAATCTTCCCGCCCTTAGGCTTTTCCTTCCCCATCTCAAACCCCCCTAAGTTGGTGTTGTCTCCAGCCCCCGGATATCTCCCCTTGCGGCGAGACAAGAAAACGATCTTTCAGGCTCGTGACCCTGGAAGGTGGGTTGTGCGGCTGCCTTATGCAGCGGTTCACGAAAAATATACCAAATTCTATCCCCTGCCGAGATGATCCGTCAAAGGGGGGCCGGGGGTTGGTAGTGTCTCAGTTTGATTCCTTGAGCCGGGTTTCCCTCTCGTCAATCAGGGTTACCAAATCTTCAAAGGTCATTAGATGGTCGATAACTCCGGCTTCCATGGCCGGCGTAACCTTCAGGCTCTTGTGAATCCTGAAAAAATTATAGTAGGTGAAATAAAGGGCCAAGGCATGACAATGATTCTCAATTTTCTTTAAGAAGGCATTAGTAAGCCTGGTAAACCGTCTCATGCTCATGCGCATGGTCAGGTTCTGGCGTTCAGCATAGCTCGTTGAAATATGGTTTGGATCGGGATGGCCCGTGATGGTTGTGGGGTTACAGGCCAACGCTTGGGGTGGGCTATAGCGTTTCTGGCCTTCAGGGTCGGAGCCATACAGCTTAACAAGCATTGCATTATCAATATCTGCCCCAAAGGTGCGTTCAACGGCATCTAAATAAAGGTTGAGACCATCAGTGCTAAGCTGAACCATGGTCCTGAGCCTGTGCGATAGATCCCGAATAAAACTCAGGGCGGTTTCTGCGTTTCTCTCTCCCACTAACCAAGAACAAATCAGCTTGGAATCCGTATCAATGGCGGTCCATGTCCAGATATCTCCGGCTTCGCCCTTTTTGTGATCTGGAACATTCCTTTGCTTGGAATAGCAGAAAGACCATATTTCATCACATTGAATGCGTCGGGGCCTTAAGTTCCTTACGGTCTTGCCATGAAACTCGGCGTAAGTATTTCCGGCGTCAACCAGGAGCTTGGTTACGGTATTGATAGAACAGCCCACCACACGGCCTATAGACCGCATGGAGGAGCCCTCTACGAGCATGTGAAGGATTTGAACGCGTTTGTGTAGGGGCAGCCTGTTCATGCCTCCACACTACCACGGGAGGAATCAGATAGCAAGCATTTTTTTCAGTTTATTTATTTTTCATGTAGTAGGTCAATATTTCATTTCGCACAAGAGGGGAAGTTTCCACACCTGTACAAACTCTTTGAAAAACAGTATCGCCAATACTTCCCTTGTATGAAAATTCTCCGCGCTTTACCCCTTTAATCAAAGTGTCGGCCAGGCGAATATCCGCGTTTGCGTAATCGACAAAGCTATCCCATTTGATAAACCGGTGATCGCCCCGCCTTAGAACACATGTCGTATCATAAACTGACCGCACGGAACAGATTGGAACCAAAAGGTTTTTCTTATCTGCGCAAATATCAGTCAAAACAATGAATAGGTGGCTTCGATTGGGGTCGTGTGTAGGACCAGTTTGGGGAATAAGAAGGGTTGCTTTCTGGGTCGGATAAAATATTCTTTGCATCAGGCCGAAAGAAGATATTCTATCCGTCGGGTTTCATTTACTTCGTCTGCCAATAGCTCAGCATCTGGAATATTAAGGGCTTCCATAACCGCCCTATAATCTATTGGAAGCCTTCCATCAGGAACCATTTGATATTCTGGACAATTTTTGTGTGTATAATTTCTTATCTCTGATGCAGTCATCCAGCCGAAACTTTCAAATGTGTCGTCGGCTGCTTCCCTTTCGGCGCGGCTTAATTGGTCTAGGTGCTCCACATCCAAAGACTTAGGAGAAAAAACTTCCCTACCTTCTCTGGTTAAATATTTGTCCCAATAATCATCATTAAGACGCCCATTAATACCATTGAGCGTACTTGAACAAATAGGGCCGTGCTTTAAAGAATATAATTCATCATAAAGCATCGGCTGGCCGTACCTTTCGATAAAAAGACGTTCTGCAAGGTAAATCAATTTAATCAGCTTTAGCTTTTCTATTCGACCCCCGTTTTTGTTGGCAAAATAAGCGGAAAGCTGAGCCGCCTTTTTTGACTTAAAACCTATTAATGCAGGGTACATAACACTACCCCCACCGTGCCTTGGCGGCCTTGCGGGCTATCTCGGTCCTTGCCTCCGGGGTTAGCTTCTCAGCCCTGGCCTTTGCTCCAGCTTCACCCGATCGCACACGGCCAGACTTCTCCTCAAGCTCTTCTTCAATCTCACCAGTGGCAAGCTTGGCCACCATTACAGCACAGCCGATTACATCAGCCGGGCGCTTTTCTCCTTTTGGTCCCTTAGGCACTGCTATTTAGCGCAGTCAGGCAGGCTACATCCTGACTACACTCCTCCTTAAATAAAGGATAACTGGAGCCCGTGGAAACGTCAACGCCTAAAGATAAATTACCATTGACAGCCATCTTTGTCTACGCCAAGAATAAATAGAGAACAACGGCTGAGCGTATAGGAGGGAAATTACAATGTTTTATAACTACCCCTTTCAATATGCAGATGAACAATTGAAACAATGGGTCTGGCAAAAGGGACAACCACCTCAGCCCCCATATGATCCAAGTGAATGGCGTTTTGATATTTGCGGAACACCCATGAAATACTCCGACCATGGTAATAGAAGCTCAGAGCATGGCTGGGAAATTGATCATATTATGCCCGCCTCTATGGGAGGCAGTAGTGATTTATCCAATCTCCAGCCCTTAAACTGGAAAAATAATGCCGATAAGGGAGATCAATTCCCCTGGTTCTGCCCTTGATTTAAGAACGTTCGTGGTATATCGCAAGACACAACGAGATATTCAATAATTGAAGGTACTCGCTCGCTTCTCTCGGGGAATACCACTAACCCCATATCCTTTAATGTCTTCATAACCCTTTCATTTCTTGTCGAAACGTCAATTGATTAGGGAGCAGCGGATCGATTGGGTGCGGCCATTTTTTCTCTCAATTGTATATATAGGTATATACAACAACAGTCAGACCATCTTGTCAAGCCCTTTTATTTTCAAACTGAGACACTACCCGGGGGTTCGGCCTAGAGCCTCCCCCTCCGGCCCAAGCTCACCGCCTGGCCGCCCTGACCATGGCGGCCAGGTTCTCCAGAGGCGTCTCCGGGGCCAGGCCGCCCCCGCTGGAGAGGAGGAACCGCCCCCCTGCCTGTCCTTTTTCAAGGACCCGCCGGGCCTCCTCAAAGACCTCCTCCGGGGTCGAGGAAAGAAGCAGGCTGACCGGCTCCAGGTTGCCCATCAGGGTCATCTCCCCTCCCAGGGCTGATTTGAGGGGGTCCACCGGCCCGCCGAAGTGAAAGACGTCGATCCCCAGCCCGGCCAGGGCTTGGGCGTAGGGAACCGGGTACTCATTGTGGTAGAGGATGACGGCCTCGGGCCACTGGGCGATCACCCGACCGGTGTAGGGCCGCCAAAACTCCTGGAAGTGGTCCAGGCTGATCTGGCCGGGCAGGTGGTCGGCCAGGGCAATCCGCCTCAAGGGCCCGTTGACCTCCTCGTGGGCCCGCAGCCAGCGGATGACGAACTCGGTGGTGACCGTGAGCAGCCGGTGGACCAGGCCGGGGTCGGAAAGCAGGTGGATGAAGAACGAGGCGTGGCCCATCAGGACCGCGGCCAGCTCCACCGGACCGAAGGAGGCGGCCACCCCTTCCAGGTAGCCGTACTCCTGGATGTACCGCCGGTCCAGGTGCTCCCAAAAGTGGCGGTAGTCGGCCAGGGCCCGGGGCAGGAGGCCGTCTGTGCGGGGGTCCGGGGGGCGGGCCTGGAGGACCTCCCCCCGGGTCTTGAAGACCGGTTGGGCCATGGGCAGGCCCCTATCCGGCCAGTCTATCCGGCAGCCGAAGGCCGAGGGCTCGGTCAGGGCTCCGAAGTCGGCCCAGATCCCGGGCAGGCCCAGAACCTCGGGGAAGGCTTCCTGGAACTCCAGTTGGACCTTCAGCTTGATCTCGGGCTGGTGGTAGTAGGTCCTCAGGTCCACCCCGGCCAGGGCGTTGAGGAAGGGGGCGGTGTTCCAGACCGCGACCAGGGGCCGGCCCGACTTGCCGGCCAGAACATCCTGGAATCGTTGGCTGATCGTCTCCTTTTGAGCAACGCCCACCAACCGGACCCTCAGCCTGGTTTTTTCAGCTCTGCGAGCTGAGCAGGAAAAGGACGGAGAGGATATCTACACGTGTCCTGCGTACCGCCGCCTGACCACGGCCGAGTGGACGAAGTTGATCATGGTCACGAAGTCGAAGACCGGCAGCCCCACCGCCTCCTGGACCGCGGCCGCGTACTGGGGCAGGTTGGAGCACTCCAAAAGGATGGCCTTGACCAGGGGGTCCTCCTCCACCAGCCTTCGAGCCTGGGCCACCACGTCGGCCTCGGTCTGGTTGAAGTCCAAAACCCCGCCCTCGTCCAGGATGGCCCGGCGGAAGGCGGCCGATTTCTCCATCCCCACGATCTTGACCGGCATGGACCCGTCCACCCCCACCGCCTCCAGGTGGCGGGGGGTGATGTTGGACCCGTCGGCCGAGATGATCCCCACCTTCTCCCCCCGTCTCAGGGTCCTGTGGATGAAGGGGATCTGGAGGAGGCTGGAGAGAAAGACCGGAACCCCCAGGGCGTCGGCCATCTCCTCCTGGAAGAGGGCCATGAACCCGCAGTCGCTGGTCACCGCCCGGACCCCCTGGGCCACCAGGGCCCGGCCGGCCTCGATGAAAGGGGCCAGGAGGGTCAGGTCCCGCTGGTAGATGAGCCTCTCGATGGAGGCCGCCCTGGCCACCTGGTAGCGGACCGGAAAGTCGAAGGTGGTGGCGTTGGCCACGTCCCCTGGCGGCAAGGGCAGGAGGCAGTCCAGGAGGATGATCCCGACGGCCTCCCCGGCGCTGTAGCGGCCCGGGGTGGCCCGGTAGATCAGGGGGGGCCCTCCCTCTTCCGGCCTGGGGCTCCGGCTCACTGCCAGGCCGCCTGCATCCGGTCCAGCTCCCTGACCACCTCCGGGGCCAGGGGCTCCGGGACGTGCTCCATGGCCTTGAGGGTCTTCTCCCGAAGCCGGTCCTCGAAGGTCTTGGCCCCGTCGGCCAGCCAGCGGTCCTGGATCATCCTCTCGAACAGGTCGGAGTAGAAGACCTTCCTGAAGTGGTTCATGGTGTGCCGGCTCTGGAGGTAGTTCCCCCCCGGCCCGGCCTGGTCGATGAGCTCCACGGCCAGGCTCTCCTGGCTGACGGTCAGCCCCTTCATGTAGCCCTTGACCAGGTGGAGGATCTCGTTGACCAGGACCATGAAGCCCGGCGAGACCATGGACCCGTGATCCATCCAGGCGCTGCAGTCGTGGACCAGTCCCGAGCCGATGGCGGCCGAGCTTAAGACCTGGAAGGTGGCCTCCACCCCGGCCTGGGCGTCGTTGAACTTGGCGTCGGTGGCCCCGGCCGTGCCGAAAAAGGGCAGCCGGTAGTACTGGGCCATCTGGGCCAGGGCGCCGCACATCAGGCTCAGCTCAAAGGCCCCGTAGGAGAAGATGGTCGACCTCATGTCCAGGATGGTGGCAAAGGCCCCGTAGATAAAGGGCGCCCCGGGCCGGACCGTCTGGGCCAGGACCAGGCCGCTCAAGGACTCGGCGCTCCCCTGGACCACCGTCCCGGCAAAGGACATGGGCGCCGTCCCGCCGGCCTGGGGGGCGGGGAAGTTGATCAGGGGGATCCCGTTCTCGGCGCTGAAGATGATCTTCTCCAGGGTGCGCGCGCCCTCGAGCAGCGGCCGGAGGGAGGCGATCGTCGGGCCGAGCCCCTGCGGGTAGTGCTCGGTCACGAGGATCGGGATCCCGAGCGCACGCGCCGCCTCGAGGAGAAGCTTCATGTTGGCGACGTGGCGGCGCACGACCTTGGGCTTGAGCGCCTGCACCATCCGCGTCTGCACGTCGATCACCACGAGCGCCGAGGAGCCGGCGCCCTTCACCTGGAAGCGGTCGATCATGGCCGGTCGCGGCGTCCTTCGCGCGCGGGTCACGATCCGCCGACGAGCTCCCGGAGCTTGTCCTCGAGCTGGGCGGTGGGGACGTCGAGGGCGGCGATCTTGCCGTCGCGGCCGATCACGATGTTGAAGGGGTACTTGCGCACGTGGAAGATGCGGCCGATCCGGTTGTGCAGCTGCTCGCCATCGTGGTAGTTGCGCCACGGGATGCCGAGCGCCTCGATCATGGCCAGCATGTTGCGCTCGTGGTCCTCCGCGTAGTCGCAGTTGATGCCCACGATCTCGAGTCCCTTGGGCTGGAGCTCCTGGTGGAGGGTCACGAGAGCTTCGAGGTAGCGCCGCATTTTCCGCGGACCGATCCAGAAGTGCAGCAGGACCACCTTGCCCGAGTAGGCGGTAAGATCGATGGAGTCGCCCGCGGTGTCGACGAAATCGGCGAGGTTGAGCCGCGGGTCGCCCACCTTGAGGTCCAGCCCGCGGAGAATCAGCGCGGCCTCCTTGCCGGCGGTCGTGTCCGGGTACGCCTTGACGATCGCTTCCGCGAGCTCGCGGTACTGCTTCTTGCGGTGGGCCGGCTGCTCGCTCTTCTCCATGTCTTTCGGCATCTCGATGTACTTGAAGAGCTCCAGGTGCAGGGAGCTCTTCAGCTCCGGCTCGTCCACCTTGGCCATGTGTTGCGTGATCACATCGTGCGCGTCCTTCATGCTGCGACAGACGATCTTGGTGATCTCCGCTGCGCGCGTGATCTCGACGAAGGTGGACGCGGAGGCCGCGGCCTCCGTCACCACCGCGCGGGCGCGCGCCGTGTCCTTGGCCATGTCGAGCGCCTGCGCCAAGTTGAGCCGGGCGTTGAAGGCCATGGAG
>Ga0209164_1005535_pt1 | contig 10717 bp, 10 predicted proteins | sample MTBNYHSulfiMetaG_FD_187458 | JGI IMG/M metagenome (GOLD analysis project Ga0209164, IMG submission 187458) | Enrichment culture microbial communities from rom New York Harbor, USA that are MTBE-degrading - MTBE-NYH (New York Harbor Sulfidogenic)... | ecosystem: Environmental > Aquatic > Marine >... | reverse complement strand
GCGGGGCGCGAGCGGCCGCCGCCGCTTCGCCCATCGGGCATGGGCAGCGATCGCGGAGGGCGCGAAGCCGGTTGCCAGGAGCAGCGCGGCAAGGACCAACCCCTTGGGGTCGCCCATCTGGACCCAGACGAAGAACCCGAAGCCCCCCAGCGCGGCGGAGACGCACAGAGAGAACGCGAGGTGCGCCGCGCTCAGGCTTGTCCCGAGCGCCCGCCAGCGAGCGAGCGGCGCGCTGCGGACCGCGACCCGCTCCAGGCGCCGGGTCAGCGGCCAGAAGGCGAGGCGGGTGACAGCCCATGTCGCCCCGGCGAGACCACCCATCAACGCGAGGAACCCGTGGACGTCGAGTTCGCGAACCCAAGCACCAAGCGCCACAACGCACCCCACGCAGGCCATGCTCGTGAGGAGGCGGACGTCCTTGGCCCGCGCGAGCAGCCTCAGCTCAGCTTCCGGAGAGACGACGTACGCCCGCGAGCCGCAGGCTCCGCCCGGATCGAAGACCCGCCGGCCGTCGCCCAATGTCCGGAAGTGCGTGGCGGTCATGGCATCGAGCCACCCGGATCGACGTCGGGGCACTTCGTCCGTTCGCACCCCTCTGCGCTTCGCCAGGTCGCGCAGCTGATCCACATGGAATGGGTTCATTGCGCCGCACCTACCCTTGGATAGGATCTCTGAGAGATCACTGTACGGTCTGTCCGCTCGACGGTCAAGCCGAGGGCTCAATCGCTCCGCCGGATCTTCGGCCAGCTCACGAAAAGCGCGGACCGCCCCGGGATCCTCCCGATGCGTCGACCCATCGCCTCCGCCGACGCGCTGCTAGAGCAGCCCGGCGAGCCGCTCGATCGCCGCCTGCGTGGTCTTCTCCCGACGCGACGTCGCCCAGTTGACGACCGCCGCACCGATGATCGTTGCGCCCTTCACACGGCAGAGCTTCTCCATCTGCCGGATCGCGCGGTTGCCGCCCAGCCACGGATACGGGAACTGCTGCGTCACGAGGCAGGCCACCCTCTTCCCCTCGAGCGAGCCGACCCTCTTCAGGTAGGCCTTGAGGACGGGAGAGAGGGAGAACGCTTCGACCGCCGCCCCGAACACGAGGGCATCGTAAGCCGCCACGTCCGGCAGCTTCACAAGCTCGAACTTCCGGTCGCCCTGCTTTCGTTCGCCGGCCAGACCGACCTGCTCAAGGCTCACCGCGCGCCCGGCCCCCGACAGCTTCTCTCGCAACTTTTCGGCCACCGACAGCGTGTTCCCAGACCACGAGTAGACGACGATCCCGATGTTCATCCGATACCTCCTCAAGGTCTTCCTGCGAAGCGTAGCACATCGCGTCGGCGCACGTCGAGAAAGGGGCGCACGGCAACAGGAGGGAGCCCCCTCGAAGAAGAGCACGGGGGCGACCGATGTCACCCCCGTCTGCAGTCCCTTCTGATGTTCTCAGCCTGCGTGGCACTTCTTCCGAAGCCCGGCCTCGTTCTTGATGACGATCCGGTATCGGCTCTTGTCGAGGATCCCTTCGCGGGCGAAGCGGTTCAGCGCCAGCGTGGTGTTCTCACGCGCCGAGCCGATCATGTCGGCGAGCTCCTTGTGGGTCACCGGCAGGCCGATCAGCATCCCCTCTTTCGTCTCCACGCCGTACTCGTCGGACAGCTTGAGGAGCTGCCGGGACAGCCGGGCCTGGATGTCGCGGAAGGCCAGGTCCTCGAGGGTCTCCTCGAATTCGCGCATCCTCGCCGCGAAGTGCTGAACCAGTTGCTGAAGCGTCACCGGGTCGTCGCCGATCGCCTTGATGAAGACCTTTCGGTCCACGCAACGCAGGATCGTATCCTCGATCGCCGACGCCATGTGTCGGCGGTGCTTCTCGCCGACGAGACACATCTCCCCGAAGATCTCTCCCGCATCGACGATCGTCAGGGTCAGCTTCTTGCCGCTCTCATCCAAGTACGCCAGCTTGACGCGGCCGCTCTCCACGATGTACACGGAGGTGCTCGGAGTGCCGGGATGGTAGATCGTCTCGCCCCGATCGATATCGATGAGGTCGCCGAGATCGGCCCACAGGCCCGTGAAGCTCACTTTGTTGCTGGTCGTCGACAACATGCAGCCTCCCTCGCCTTCTGCTGGACGCAGCGTACGGCACGCCCGGGTGATCGCACAGGAAAGGAAGCCCGAAGATGCAGCCGATTCCGCTCGGAGAAAGGTAACCGGCGTCCCCTGGAGGATGGAAGGTTGGGCAAGGGGAAGAAAAGGGATAGCGCGGTGCGTCACTTGCGATCGTTGGTCCTTTACTCCCTAGAAAGGAGGTGATCCAGCCGCAGGTTCTCCTACGGCTACCTTGTTACGACTTCACCCCTCTTGCGAAGGTTACCCTAGGCGCCCTCAAAAGGACGACTTCAGGCACCCCCCACTCGGTTGGTGTGACGGGCGGTGTGTACAATCCCCGAGTACATATTCACCGCAGTGTGGCTGACCTGCGATTACTAGCGATTCCGGCTTCATGAGGTCGAGTTGCAGACCTCAATCCGAACTAAGGAGGGCTTTTTGGGATTGGCTCCACCTTACGGCATTGCAACCCTCTGTACCCCCCATTGTAGCATGTGTGTCGCCCCAGGCATAAGGGACATGATGACTTGACGTCATCCCCTCCTTCCTCCGGCTATTCACCAGCAGTCTCGTCAGAGTCCCCGGCATGATCCGCTGGCAACTGACGACAAGGGTTGCGCTCGTTTCGGGACTTAACCCAACGTCCCACGACACGAGCTGACGACAGCCATGCATCACCTGTACTAGCTCCCTACCCGAAGGCAGGGTCGTCCCCCTTTCAGGTTCCTACCACTAGTATGTCAAGCCTGGGTGAGGTTCTTCGCTTATCATCGAATTGAACCACGTGCTCCACCGCTTGTGCGGGGACCCGTCAATTCTCTTGAGTTTTAGCCTTGCGGCCGTACTCCCCAGGCGGTTCACTTAACGCGTTAGCTTCGGCACCGATCGGTATGAGTGACCGACACCCAGTGAACATCGTTTGGGGCGTGGACTACGGGGGTATCTAATCCCCTTCGCTCCCCACGCTTTCGCGCGTCAGCGTCGGTAGCAGGCCAGAGAGTTGCCTTCGCCATCGGGGTACCTCACAGTATCTACGCATTCCACCGCTACTCTGTGAGTTCCACTCTCCTCTCCTGTACCCAAGCCATGCAGTTTCATCTGACCTTCCCCGGTTGAGCCGAGGGCTTTCACAGATGACATACTTGGCCGCCTAGACGCCCTTTACGCCCAGTGATTCCGGATAACGCTCGCATCCTTCGTCTTACCGCGGCTGCTGGCACGAAGTTAGCCGATGCTTATTCCTGGGGTACCGTCATCGGAAGGGCATTTCCTCCCATCCTTATTCTTTCCCCAGAAAAGGGGTTTACAACCCGAAGGCCTCCATCCCCCACGCGGTGTCGCTCCGTCAGGCTTTCGCCCATTGCGAAAGATTCCCCACTGCTGCCTCCCGTAGGAGTCTGGGCCGTATCTCAGTCCCAATGTGGCTGGCCATCCTCTCAGACCAGCTACCCATCACAGCCTTGGTAGGCCATTACCCTACCAACAAGCTAATAGGCCGCAGCCCCCTCCCCTTGCGACGGCAGGACCGTCTTTGATTGTGAGCCCATCGACTCACAACAACATCGGGTATTAGCCACCCTTTCGAGTGGTTGTCCCCGTCAAGAGGGTAGGTTGACTACGTGTTACTCACCAGTCCGCCGCTCCGTCACCGGTTCGCACACCCCGAAGGGTGATTGATCCGGCTCGATCGCTCGACTTGCATGTGTTAGGCGCACCGCTAGCGTTCATCCTGAGCTGAGATCAAACTCTCTTGGTTTTAGATTTTGATCTGTTAGTCAAGGTGACAGGGCGCTTCTCTTGTTACGGAGAAGCGCACACCACGCTATCCACTTTTCAAAGACCAGCTTGCCAGAAAGAAAGTATAGCGGGGGGTCTCGGGCCTGTCAAGAAACCCGCCACAAGACAAAAAGCCGCATCCATCTTGCATTCTGGCCTTGCCCGAGTCCGCCGAGACAAGTATACTCGATCGCCAGGCAGGGGGTGAGGCCATCTCATGGATCATGGACCGATTGGCGTCATCGCCGGCGGAGACTCCCCCGAGCGAGCGGTTTCCCTGATGACCGGCGAGCAGGTCGCCCAAGCGCTTGGGGAACTCGGGCACCGTGCGACGCTCGTTCGAATCGACGGCCTCGACGACCTCGTCGGCGCCCTGCGCGGCGTGAGGACCGCCTTCAACTGCCTGCACGGCGGCCCGGGAGAGGATGGGACGGTGCAGCTCCTCTTCGACGTCCTTGGCGTCGCCTATCCGGGCTCCGGCCCCCAGGCGAGCGCGCTGTGCATGGACAAGCCTCGCGCCAAGGACGTCTTGTCACGTCGGGGGATCCCCGTGCCCCCGGGCACCCTCTATGCCGGCCAACCGATCGCGCCCTTCTGCGAGAAAGCGGCCTCGGAGTTCGGCCTGCCGCTGGTCTTGAAACCCTCGAACCAGGGATCGAGCGTGGGCGTCCAGATCATCGATGCCGTCGATGACCTGCCTGCGGCGATGGAGAAAGGGTATGAGACCTACGGGGCGTTGCTCGTCGAGGCCTATATTCCCGGACGCGAGCTCACCGCCGGGATCCTTCAAATCGACGGGATTGAGCAAGCGCTGCCGCTCGTCGAGATGCGGCCGAAGAACCGGTTCGCCCACTACGACTACGAGGCCAAGTACACCGAGGGGGTCACCGAGTTCTTGGTCCCCGCACCGCTGCCCGAGACCACGACACGGCATGTCCAGGAGGTGGCTCTCGCCGCGCACCGAGCGCTGGGTTGCAGCGGCTTCTCGCGGATCGACCTGCGGCTCCACACTGACGGGACACCCTACGTTCTGGAGGCGAACACCCTGCCCGGCATGACGAAGATGAGCGACCTACCTCGAGCGGCAGCCGCCATCGACATCCCGTTCAAGCGGCTCGTCGCGCTGATGCTCGAGTCCGCTATTCGAAAGGAGGCACCATGAATATCCAATGGATCGGCCATTCCTGTTTTCTGATCCACAGCAAAGAGGCCAACATCCTCACCGACCCGTTCAACGAGGCGATCCCCTACAGCATTCCGGATACCGCCGTGGACATCGTCACCGTGAGCCACGAGCACTTCGACCACAACGCGGTCGAGCGCGTGAAGGGCAACCCGGAGATTGTCCGCGGCGATGGCCCCCACACCGCCGCGGGGATCACCTTCCAGGGCGTTCCCTCCTTCCACGACGAGGAGAAGGGCAAGAAGCGTGGGCTCAACACGATCTTCCTGTTCACGCTCGAGGGGATCCGCTTCGCGCACTTCGGGGATCTCGGCCAGCCCCTCACCCAGGATCAGAAGATGGCGCTCTCGCGGGTGGAGGCGGCGTTCATCCCGGTCGGCGGCTACTACACGATCGGCCCCGATCAGGCCCGCGCCGTCATGCAGGAGCTCCCCCAGCTGAAGGTCGTCTTCCCGATGCACTACAAGACCGACAAGCTCTCCTCGGACTTCCCGATCGCGCCATTGGACAAGTTCACGCGCGGGATGCAGAATACCCGCAAGATCGGCCGCTCGGAGGTGGCGCTCACACGCGACTCGCTCCCCGGTCAAACGGAGGTCTGGATTCTCGACTATGCCTAACGTATCGCAGCGCACGCAGATCCTGCAGGGGTCACCGATCCGCCGGCTCGTCCCGCTGGCGGTCGCCGCCAAGAAGCGGGGGATTCACGTCTACCACTTGAACATCGGACAACCCGACATCCCCACGCCCCGCGCGTTCATGGATGGGATCAAGCAGGCCGACATCGACGTCCTGTCGTATGCTCCCGCCAACGGGATTCCCGAGGCGGTCGACGCCCTGCTGCGGTTCTATGCTGGCATGGGGGTACAGCTCACCGAAGACGAGCTGCGGGTCACCATCGGAGGGAGCGAGGCTTTCGCCTTCGCCCTCCAGGCGACCTGTGATCCCGGCGACGAAGTCCTGATCCCCGAGCCGTTCTACCCGAACTACCTCGGGCACGCGCTCGTCAACGGGATCAAGGTCGTGCCGATCACCGCCAAGATCCAGGACGGGTTCCACCTGCCGCCGATCGAGGAGATCGAAGCGCTCGTGACCCCACGCACCAAGGCGATCCTCTTCTCCAACCCGGGCAACCCGACGGGCGTGGGCTACACCCGCCGCGAGCTCGAAGGCGTCGCCGATCTCGCACTGCGACGCAACCTGTTCGTGATTTCCGACGAGCCGTACCGCGAGCTGATGTACGAGGGACACGCGACGAGCATCCTCGAGTTCCCGCAACTGCACGACCGCGCCATCCTCGTCGATTCGATCTCCAAGCGCCTGTCCGCCTGCGGCGCGCGCATTGGCTGCCTGGTCACCCGCAATCGCGAGCTCATGACCTCCTTCAACAAGCTGTGCATGATCCGCCTGTCCGCGCCGACCTTCGAGCAACTCGGGCTGGTCTCCTTCCTCAACGATCCCAACTACAAGAAGGAGATCGAGGCGATGCGGACCAAGTTCCACTCGCGCCGCGACACCCTTTGCGAAGCCCTGCGGACGATCCCCGGCGGAATCTGCCACAAGCCGGAAGGCGCGTTCTACGTGTTCGCCAAGTTCCCCCAGCTCGACAACTCCGAAGACTTCGTGAAGTTCATGCTGAACGACTTCAACCTCGACGGGGAAACGACGATGGTCGCCCCGGGGGTCGGATTCTACGCCACGCCGGGCAAGGGGGCCGACGAGGTGCGGCTTGCGTACGTGCTCGAAGAAAAGAAGCTCGTCCGCGCCGTCGAGGTGTTGAAGGCCGGGCTGGAAACCTACGTGAGGCAGCGCCAAGGCGTCGCTGCACCCGCTGGATGAGGGAACGGCTCGACAAGGTCATCAAGCAGCGCCGCCTGATCCGCAGCCGGTCGCGCGCCCAGCGGGTAATCGAGGCCGGCCGGGTGACGGTCGACGGCCAGGTGATCACACGCCCGGGCCACCCCATCGATCCCGAGGCGCAGATCGTGATCCTCTCCCGTGAGCGCTACGTCAGCCGCGCCGGCGAGAAGCTCGAGGCCGCGCTCAAACGGTTTCGTATCGATCCCAAGGGTCGGATCTGCCTGGACATCGGCGCCTCGACCGGCGGGTTCACCGATTGTCTCCTGCAGCACGGCGCGGCGAAGGTCATTGCGATCGACGTCGGCCACGGCCAGCTCCACCCCAAGCTGCGGAGCGATCCCCGGGTGGTCGCGCGAGAGGGGATCAACGCTCGCTATCTCGAGCCGCAGGACGTCGGCGAGCCGGTCGAACTCGTGACGATCGACGTCTCCTTCATCCCGCTCAAGCTGATCCTCCCGCCGCTCGTCGAGATCGCGGCGGACGCCGGCACGCCGCCGTGCGATCTGATCCTGCTCGTCAAACCCCAGTTCGAGGTCGGCCGCGATCGCCTCCCCGGTGATGGGGTCGTCAAACGGGAAGCCGATCGAATCGCCGCGCTCGACGACCTCCGCGCCTTCGTCGAGACCGAGACGCCGTGGCGGATCCTCGAGGCGATCGACTCGCCGATCCCCGGCGAGAAGGGGAACCTCGAGACCCTCCTGCACCTGCGCTAGACGTCGATCGCGCCCTCGAGATACGTCACCGCGCTGCCTGCAATCCCGACGCGCTCGCCGCGATCCGTACAGAAGAGCTCGCCCCCGCGCGCCGACACCTGGAGCGCGTGGAGCTCCTTCTTTCCCAACTTCGCGGCCCAGAAGGGGATCAGGACGCAGTGCGCCGAGCCGGTGACCGGGTCCTCGGGAATGCCGACCGCCGGAGCGAAGAACCGCGACACGAAATCGACCGTGTGCCCCTTCGCAGTGACGATCGCGCCGCGACTGTCGCGCATCACGGCGGAAGAGAGATCAGGGCGGAGCGCGCGGACGGTCCGTTGATCGGCCAACACCACGAGCAGGTCCTCCTCGGAGCCCAGCACCGCAACCGGTGTGGCACCGAGCGCCTCCGCCAAGCCATCGGGTGCGGCAATGCCGCGCGGCGGCCTCGCTGGGAAGTCCATCTCCAGCCGATTCCCCTTCCGCTCGACGATGAGCTCGCCGGCCTTTCTCGTCTGGAAGCGGATCCGCTTCTCCGGCCAGCCGCGATGCTCGAACAGGACGTGAGCGCTCGCGAGCGTCGCGTGCCCGCACAGCTTCACCTCGATCAGCGGTGTGAACCACCGCACCTCAACCTCTTCACCATGCCGGACAAGGAACGCCGTTTCGGAGAGGTTGTTCTCCGCAGCGATCGCTTGTAGCGTCGTATCCGGAAGCCACGCCTCGAGCAGGCACACCGCGGCCGGGTTGCCGGAGAACACCGTCGAGGTGAACGCGTCCACCTGGAACATAGGGATTCTCATTGAGCCTCCTCCAATGGGGCTCTCCCGCTATGCCGCGGGGCGCTCCATCGTGACCTCGTGGAGCTTCGGGTAGTCGTCGCTCGTGCACCAAGTGGGCACGGATTCCTTTACCGCTCGGAACCCCATCCGCTCGAACACTTCTACATTCCCGGTCTCGCGGATCGTGTCGAGCCGGACGGTGTTGCGTCCCAAGCTCGGCGCCAGAGACGCGATCCACACGAGGAGTGCTCGCGCGATTCCGATCCTCTGCGCCTCGGGATGCACCGCAAGACCGATCACATGGACGTGATCCTGGTGCACTGCGTACTGCACCGTGCCAACGATCCGCCCGTCGACCTCGGCGACGAGACGCGTGCCCTCCCTCGCTCGCTCTACCTGCCGCGCTGCGGCCTCGCCGACCGGACGGTAGATCGGCGCGAGTGGCGCGAACGCCTCCTCCTTGATCGTTGCCACCGACGCCGCGTCGGACTCCGCCGCCCTGCGGATCGTGATCCCGCCCGCAAACCGACTCATCGCGCGCCTCCCTTGCCCAGCCCAGTCGATCTCCACGAGCCTCCCTCTGTCTCGACCGACCAAACGGCCTCTGGCAGCAAGCTCGCAACCGCCTCCGCGAACCGCATTGGCTCCTCGAACGGTGGGGCGTGGCCCGAACCCTCGAACCAGATCCACCGCTTTGCGGGCGCACGCAGTGCCTCAAAGTAGCGCTGCGACATCTCGAAGGCGGTGTTGTAATCGTACCTTCCGATGCAGAAACACACAGGGACATCGATCTGCGGGACCTCTTCGAAGAGATCGACACTCGGCACGATCCGCCGCGCGAACTCCTGTCCCAGGCGGATTCCCCGAACGAACCGCACGTAGTCGAGCGGGCCGTACCGGCGCGAGAGGAGCATGGTCGGAAGTGCCCTCCGGATCAGCGCTCCTGTCCCGGCGCAGAACTGGCCACCGAAGACCTTCATCCACCTCGCCTTCTCTTCGACGTAGGGGATGAACGCCTCGTGGGTAATCGGAAACTCGATCGATCGCAGCCGTTCGAGAGCTACGGAGTTACCGTGCTTCTGCGCTTGCGCAATGAGGTAGTCGATTGACAGCCGCTCTCCTTCCTGGAACTGCGCCCCGACGCCCGTCGCCACGAAGGCGTGGATCCCCTTTGGGCAGTGCCTTACGACATGGAAGCCGAGCGTGGCTCCCCACGAATGCCCCACGAGGAACACGCCAGATTGCCGGAAGCGCGCGAGCAGCCACCGCACCAGTTCAGCCGTGTCGGCAACGTAAGTCTCGAGCGTCAGTTCCGATACTGACGCACCCCATCGGTAGGACTTGCCCGCGCCGCGCTGATCCCAGTTCACGACGACAAACCGTCTCTCGAGGTCCCTCTGAAACGCTGGCGCAAAGGAGATCTGAGCGAACCCCGGGCCGCCATGGAGAAACAGGAGAGGTGGATTCTCAAGCGACTCGCCGCGGATGAGCACCCACTGCTCCTCCCCGCCGAGCCTCACCTTCATGAGTTCATTCGCCCGTCCGCCCGCGTTGCGCCGCATCGCATCCCCCCTGTCCGGGGTCAGACCTTCTGCTCCGGGGTCATTTCAAGCCGAGCTTCTCGCCGCGTTCGAGCAGTTGGATCGCTTCAGTCACACGTCGCTTGCGTGTTTCGGACCGCTTGGCGGTCGTGATCCACAGGATGTACTGCTTGCGATACGTCGGCGCCAGGGCCGCGAACGTCTTCGCCGCAGCGGGATGGGCCGCGAGCGCCTGTTCGAGCTCCTCGGGCACGTCGTCGACCAAGACCGTCGGCCGGGCCTGTTCCCGGTCCCACTCACCGGAGGCCTTGGCCTCGTTGATGAGCCCCTGTCCTGCTTCCGTCATCCGGCCTTGAGCGATCATCGCCTCGACGCGCGCCTTGTTCGAGGCCGACCACGGGCTTCCCGGCCGCCGCGGCGTGAACTTGCGGAGGTACCGGTCGTCGTCGAGGCGCTTGATGAGGCTGTCGATCCACCCGAAGCACAGCGCCTCCTCCACCAGGGCGCCGTACGGCACGTTCTTCTCGCCGGTGTGTCCCTTGTAGAAGACAAGCCAGAGCTCGGATTCGCTTGTGTGATGCTCGGCGAGCCACGCCCGCCATGCGTCACGTGATTCGACTCGTAGTGTGTTCACGTTCGTGTCCTCCCGCGCAGCGGGCGGTTGCTCGGCCAGGCCACCGGATGCTCATGGCATGGCTAGTCTACCACACATATCCTGCCTCGTCGGCCCGCCGTCCCATCGCTCTTGGCTGATTCGCGGATTGCACGAGGGCCTCCACCCGCCGT
>Ga0209164_1005534_pt1 | contig 10718 bp, 6 predicted proteins | sample MTBNYHSulfiMetaG_FD_187458 | JGI IMG/M metagenome (GOLD analysis project Ga0209164, IMG submission 187458) | Enrichment culture microbial communities from rom New York Harbor, USA that are MTBE-degrading - MTBE-NYH (New York Harbor Sulfidogenic)... | ecosystem: Environmental > Aquatic > Marine >... | reverse complement strand
TTGGTGGTTAGCGGGCCAACGATATTCCAGGTGAAGTCGGCCACCCTGATTCCCTCAAGGGGCTTTTTAGGTTTGACTCCCGTGGTGCTTTTTCGGGCGGCATTAGCCGGATAATCCTTCACTCCCCTTAGTGACAGCAGTTCTTCCCTGGAGAGATTTAGCTCCTTATCGAAGACCTCCCGGTTGTGCTCGCCAATAAGAGGAGCACGCCGCCATACTCGCGGTGGTATCCCCGTGGTCCTGGCAAAGGGGCCGGGGTAGGTAATACTCTCACCTATTTCGGGGTGCTCTACCTTTACCCAGAATTTCCGGTGGTCAAGCTGGGCACTCTCCAGGCAGTCCTTGGCTGTAGATACCGGATAGAGTATTACTCGATGCTTCAGTGCGCCCTCGAAAAGTTCTTTTTTGGTGTGGGCCAGGAAAAACTTGCGTGTTGGCTCTTCGACACGGGCGATATCATCTGCATTAGGCGCACTTAAATCAAAGGCTTCCCAGTTAAAGTTCTTCAGGAAATCGTCCGCCATGCCTTCGTATTCTATCCATTTGACGAGCTGTCGGCTCAGGTGTGCCAGTCCACCGCCAAAGTAAAACCAGACGGCATAGCCATCCTTGCAGGGCCATATCCGTGTCAGGCGGAGGCCGGGGAGCAGTTCCATTCCCCGCCGCAGGTTGATTTTCATCATGTCCCAGGTATTGGGCACCCTGTCGGTAACCGGCACCACAGCTTCTTGGATGGATAAATCGACATGCTGTCCCTCTCCGGTCAACTCACGGTAGTGGAGGGCTATCATAGCTCCGGCAACTGCTTCTGCGGCGGCGTGAAGGTGTGCCTGAGAATGGTGACTAACCCGGATAGGTGGACGGTCGGCATCACCATATTCATACATCATACCGCCCATGGCCCAGGCCACAATATCGGGAGCTTTGTAATCTTTGTACGGGCCGGTCTGCCCGAAGGGGGAGATGGAGACCATGATAATACCAGGATTGAGCTTCTCCAGCGCCTTATAACCCAGGCCCAGCCTGTCCATGTAGCCAGGTGAGAAGGATTCAATGACGAAATCAGATGTCTTCACCAGTTTCTTGAAGGTCTCCTGCCCCTCGCTGGTCTCAATATCGATGGTTATGCCCCTCTTGCTGGTGTTAAAAGCCCACCAGAAGAGGCTCTTCTCAGGGTCAACTTCGTCGTGGTAAAAGGGGCCGATATTGCGGGCGTGGTCACCACCTAGCCTTTCGATCTTAATAACGTCTGCCCCCAGGTCTCCCAGCATCTTGCCACAGAGCAGCCCTTTCTCGTCGGTCAGGTCTAAGGCCCGGTAGGGGCTGAGCATACCTTCTGCCTTCTCTTTATTTTCCATGCTTTGTTCTCCCTTCAGAGATACTTTTTCCCACGGAAACGGCGGCTAGGGAATTATAGTCCCCACTTAAACAAGACTCGTATTATCAACGGTAAAAGAGTGGCCAAGATTAGAAGTATTATACCCTTGATTTTTCATTTGTCAAGGCTTACGAGAGGGTGGTATCTTTTATCCTGTGCCGGTTGCTGAAGAAGATTTCTGTTCCTCTGTTTTGTTCTTCTTGGCCTCAGCCAGCAGCCTCTCTAGCTTATCATCATTACCGGCTACTATCAGGATGTCATCGGGCTGGATTACTTCTCCTTGACCTGGCGTGACAATGACCTCCTTTCCCCGTTGAATAAGGAGCACGGCCACTTCCCACTTACCCTTGGGACCAAAGCCAACTTGGGATAACTTCTCACCGACGAGATACGATGGTGCCGTCAGTTTGGCCACACCATAACCGGGTGCAACCGACATATAGTCCCAAACATTACTCAAGGTTACTACCTGGGCTAAGCTGGTACCCATTTCACGCTCTGGATAGACTACGGTATCAGCACCTATTTTCTGGAGAATGCTGCCATGCAGCTCACTATTGGCTCTGGCGATTACGTAGGGGACACCCAGCTTTTTGAGCAGGATGGTTGTTAGCACGCTGCTCTCAATGGCTGACCCAATAGCGACGATAGCAATATCGAATTTATTGATGCCCAGCTCAGTGAGAATCACCTCGTTGGTGGCGTCTGCCTGAACGGCGTGAGTTATTTGTGTGGCGATATTCTGGACATGGTTCTCGTTTCTGTCTATGGCCAGGACATCATGCCCCATGTTGGCTAAGGTGGTAGCTAGGCTTACCCCGAATCGGCCCAGCCCGATGACTGCGATTTGTTTCTTCATATCCGCCTCCTATCCTATTCTAATGGCTTCGTGAGGGTATCGGTATTCGGTTATTTGCTGGCGCTGGATGAGTGATAGTACCAGTGTCAGAGGTCCTAACCTTCCGATAAACATGGTAACGGTAATAATTAATCTACCGGCTGTAGATAAGCCGGGAGTTATTCCGGTGGATAATCCGACAGTGCCAAAGGCAGAGATTGTTTCAAAGAGAAGGTCAAGAAAACGGTGCTCCTCGGTTACGGTGAGCAGGAAAACTAACAGAGACAGGAGTCCAAGGGAAAGAATTACTACCGCTAAAGCCCGGTGTATCTGCTGGGTGGTAAATTCTCTGCCAAAAGCTCCGGCGTGTTCCCTGCCCCTGATTGTGCTCCAGATGGTGGCACCGAGCATACCAAAGGTGTTAACCTTGATGCCACCGGCTGTTGAGCCTGATGCCCCACCAACAAACATGAGCAGCATGGTGAAGAAGAGCGCATAATCGGCCACGTTCTTCATGCTGACGGTGCTGAAACCGGCGGTTCTGGCGGTCACGGATTGAAAGAAGGCATTGAGAATCTTCTGGGGTATGGGGAGGGCACCGAGAGTATCCGCGTCGTTGAATTCAGTAAGCAGGACGATGATTGTCCCCAGTGCCAGGAGTGATAGCGTGGTGGTTATTACTACCTTACTATCGAGTGCTAGCTTGGTGAAACTGCGTGTCTTGAGCACGTCGGCCATTACCAGGAAGCTGATACCACCGAGAAAAATAAGTATCGCGGTGACGAGTAGTACCAGGAGGTCCCCCTGGTATTGTGACAAGCTTCTAAAGTTGCCGAAGATGTCGAAGCCGGCATTATTGAAGGCTGAAATGGCTTGAAACAGGGATTTCCAGATGGCTGTCCCGGCAGGACTTTCGGTGGAGAAGCGTAAGTAAAAAAGGGCGGCTCCAGCGATTTCCATAATTATGGTGAAGATGGCCATCCGTTTAATAATGGTGGGCAAGCCGCCGAGCTGGGTTAGACCCATTGATTCGCCGATAAGCAGTCTTTCCCGTAGCCCTATCCTGCGTCCAAAGGCGAGTAGAAATAGTGTGGCACTGGTCATAAAACCGAAGCCGCCTATCTGGATTAAAATGAGGATTACTATCTGTCCAAAAAGGCTCCAGTAGTCAGCCGTGTCCATCACCACCAGTCCGGTAACACAAACTGCCGAGGTGGCTGTGAAGAGAGCGTCCACAAAGCAAGTGGTCTCTCCCGTTTTACTTGATAGGGGCAAAATCAGCAAAACGGTACCGAGTGCTATTACGGCAGCAAAGCCGTAAATTAATACCAGTGATGAAGAGCCGCCGGTTCTTGTCCTCGGGATTACGGGGAGCAGAACTCGCCATGGCCTGACCCTTGGTATGCGCAATATTCTATCGCCGGGTCTGCGTATCCTTCTCTGTTGCGTGTTCATCAATTGAAGGTTTGGCTTTTCTCAGGAGAAGTATTAGCCTTACAATTTTGCATCTACTTCGTAGGTTGTTATTATAATACTCCCTGTCCCTCATGTATAGTGCCTGAAAAATGGGTTCTGTTTGATTATGGTTGATAAAACTGTCATTGCGAGCCGAAGGCGAAGCAATCTCGTTCGTGAGTATATCAATAGTTTGAGATTGCTTCGTCGCTACGCTCCTTGCAATGACATGACCAACTAAAACCGAACAGTACGGAAAAATGGGTTGGGGCAGCTCGAAGAAATCTGCGTCAGCAGCCAATTTGCCAGTTGACAGTAAGATATCGTAAAGTATGTCAAATTAATTATGGAATCATTAGCGGTCACACTGGTTATTGTTTTTGCGGGTGTCGTGGTGCTCCCGCCCCTGGCCAGGCGGGCGAGGATACCGGTAATCGTGGCTGAGCTATTGTTCGGCATGTTAATCGGGGATTCCTTGTTTGGTCTCATTCCAGAGCATCCTGTTATTGAGTTTTTTTCGGCATTTGGGCTGGTCTACCTGATGTTTCTGGCCGGTCTGGAGACAGATTTTGGCCGTATGCGCTGGCCAGTTTTCAAGAAGGTGATAGTTATAGTCCTTGTTTCAGTGTCAGTACCCTTTCTTTCCGGTGTCCTGCTTGCTTTCTGGGTGGGTATACATCCTCTCCTCCTGGGCACTCTGTTTTGCACCACGTCCCTGGGCCTGGTCTTACCTTTGCTCAAGGACATTAAGTTCTCTAAGCGTATTGCTCAGCTGCTGCTTACCTCTGTGGTTCTTGTTGACATAATCAGTTTATTCCTTCTGGCATTTGTACTGGCTACCATTCAAGGTTCGCTTGAAATCAGGTTTCTCTATTCCTTTGTGGCGGTACTGGTGCTGTTCTTTCTGCCCTGGCTGATTAATAAGAGAAAGTTACGCAAAAAGATTGTGGCCAGATTATTCAAAAAAAGTTACTTTGACCTGGAGATGAGAGTTGCTTTTGCCCTGATTTTTCTACTTGCCGCAGTCTCCAGCCAGCTGGGTTTTCATTCCATTGTCGGGGCATTCATTGCCGGTTTACTGATTTCAGAGATTCTTCCTAAAGCTACCCTTGAAGAGGAGAAGTTACAGAGCTTTGGCTACGGCTTTTTTGTTCCCTTATTTTTTATCTTTACCGGTGCCAAGGTAGACCTGCCGGCTGTCTTTTCCAGCGTACACGGCATCGCTGTCCTCCTGGCGATAATTGCGGTGGGTATGTTTTCAAAAGCTATCGGAGTTGCCGTGGCGGCTAAATTTAGCGGTCTGGATTTGAGAAAAAGTACTGCCTTCGGTCTGTTTCATACCGCCAGGTTGAGCTTGATAGTAGCCGCCGCCGATATATCGATCAGGCTCGGGTTAATTGACGAAAACCTGTTTGCCACACTGATTATTCTGGCTATCGTTTCAGCCACCGTAGCTCCTGCTCTGGGTAAATACATTCTGGCGAAAAGCACCGGGAGGTAGACGAAGCTGCATCCTTTTCAGTTTCCAGTTTCTCAGGGTTTGTGAGCAGACTGTGTTGTGTGGACTACACAAGTGCAGCGATGCTATCATTATTGTTAGGAATGTTGTAACTGCGGATATGGTGGTAATGGTGCCGGGGGGTGAAGTACATGACTACAAATCGCGGAAGCAATGACCTGGAAAGATTTAAGACCGCCGTCATCTTAAGGGATGGCTCAACCCTGCTACTCAGACCGATTCAGCCTGAGGACGAAGAAATGCTGCTGGCGCTCTTCTCCCGTCTCAGTCGTCATGCTATTTATCTCAGGTTTCACCATGTCTTGACCCACATGTCAAAAGAAGAAGCACGTCGTTTCTGCATGGTTGATTATGATAATACTTTCGCTCTGGTGGGGACTATTGTTGAAGAGGAGGAGAAAAAAATCATTGCCGTGGGACGCTACACGCGGGTGCCGGCGGGGGATACTGCGGAGGTTGCCTTTATTGTTGAGGACAGGTATCAGGCGAGAGGTATTGGGACTCATTTGCTAGAGCAGATGGTTGTCATCGCCAGGGAAAAGGGTGTCCGCCTTTTCGAGGCTGAGGTACTGGCTGAAAACAGGGAAATGATGAGCGTATTGGAAGATAGCGGTTTTGAGGTGGCTGAGGAGCTGGAGGGTGGTGTTTACCGGGTCGTCTTTGAAATTGCTCCGACGCCATTGGTTGAGGAGAGAACTGCTGAACGTGGGAAGATTGCTACCATTGCTTCGTTGAGGGCCTTTCTCAAGCCTCGCTCGATAGCTGTTATCGGTGCCTCGGTAAAACGCGGGACTATTGGCAACCGGCTCTTTCATAATGTCCTCCATCAGGAGTTTACCGGTGTTGTCTATCCGGTTAATCCCAACGCTGAGGTGGTGGCTTCGGTAAAGGCGTATCCCTCGGTTCTTGAGGTACCCGGCCCGGTGGACCTGGCGGTGGTGGCTGTTCCCGCTGAAGCTGTGCAGAAGGTGGTTGAGCAGTGTGGACGGAAGGGTGTGCGGGGGGCTGTGGTCATATCCGCCGGTTTTGGGGAAATCGGGGCTGATGGGTTGGCAAGGCAGGAAAGGCTCCTTGAGACAGCTCGCAGCTACGGGATGCGGCTGGTTGGTCCCAACTGCATGGGAATAATAAATACCGATGCAGAGGTCAGCATGAACGCCACTTTCTCCGCCGTATTTCCTCCCCGGGGTAATGTTGCCTTCGGCACCCAGAGTGGCGCCCTGGGACTGGCCATTCTGGAATATGCACGGAGCCTGAATATTGGTCTGTCTACCTTTGTCAGCATTGGCAACCGCGCTGATGTCTCCAGTAATGACCTGCTGCAATACTGGGAGGAAGACCCGGATACCAGCGTCATCCTGCTTTATCTGGAATCATTTGGCAACCCGAGGAAGTTTGCCCACATTGCTCGCAGTGTAACGCCAACTAAGCCAGTAATAGCGGTAAAAAGTGGACGCACTCCTGCCGGGTCACGGGCAGCTGCTTCTCACACTGGTGCCCTGGCTACTGCTGAGGTAGCCTCTGAAGCTCTTTTTGACCAGGCCGGTATCATCAGAGTGGATACACTTGAGGATCTCTTTGACATAGCCAATCTTCTATCTCATCAATCCGTGCCTTCCGGCAGAAGGGTGGTTATCCTGACCAATGGTGGTGGTCCCGGCATCCTGACGGCTGATGCCTGTGCTGACCGTGGTCTTGAATTGGTGACTCTTTCTGATGGTACCCTTGCCGAGTTAAAGAGTTTCCTGCCTCCTCGGGCTGGTCTGGCTAACCCCATTGATATGACCGCCGAGGCTACTGCTGAAGAGTATGGCCGGGCGCTGAAGCTTCTAGCCGGGGATGAAAGTATCGATATTGTCATTGTTATCTTTATTCCTCCAATACTAGTCCGGGCTGAAGCGGTAGCTGATGCTATCCGTGAGATAGCACCAGAGTTTCGTCAGCGGGGTAAGACACTGGTGGCCTCGTTTATGGGGTCGCGTGCTCCCATCGAGCAGGTACCCTGTTTTGCCTTCCCTGAGGCTACGGCGACAGCGCTGGCCAGGGCCTGTCAGTATTGTGATTGGCTGAAAAGACCAAAGGGAACAATTCCACAGTTGAAAGGAATTAACAGCGATAAGGCCAGGGACATCGTTGAATCGGCAATACAGCAGAGTACAACACGACCGTTGTGGCTCGATACGGCTTCAGTTACCGAGCTTCTTAATTGCTATGGCATTCATACGGTTCAGGCCGGAACGGTTCTGACTGCTGAAGACGCAGTCAAAGCCGCCGGGGAAATTGGTTTCCCGGTGGTCATCAAGCTTCTCTCGGACACAATAACCCATAAAACAGAGGTGGGCGGAGTAATGCTCAATATCTACATGCCGGGAGAAGTAGAGCGTGCCTTTAACCAGATTAGAGAGCGCCTTGTTGGTCTGGGCAGGGCAGATGAAATGCAGGGCGTTACCGTTCAGCAGATGATACACGGTGGTGTGGAAGTAATCGTGGGTGTGACTCAGGACCCCTCTTTTGGTCCCCTGATTATGTTTGGCCTGGGTGGGATTTACAGTGAGTTGTTCAAAGATGTTACCTTTCGTATCCATCCACTAACCGATGTTGATGCCAGGGAGATGGTGCGCTCGGTTAAGGCTCATCAGCTACTGGAGGGCTGGCGGGGTTCGAAACCCAGTGATATCAAGGCTATTGAGGACCTTCTGCTGCGCATCTCGGCAATGGTGGAAGAACTGCCGGAAATAGATGAACTGGACCTTAACCCGGTGAAGGCCCTGGAACTGGGCAGTGGCTATACGGTGGTTGATGCCAGAATCATGCTCTCTTAGCCTTTTAGCCCTGGCTTTTTGGGCTGGTGCGTATAGCAGGAGCGTCCTAGAGCAATCTTTCCTTTAAGGTCTTCAGGTTAATTACGTCCTCCTTGTTGTATGCCAGCAAAGTAGCGAGGGCATTTTCATCATAATCGTTCTGGTATGCCCACCATAATCTTACCGCGTCATATCCACTGACGCCTTTTAACCTTCTCTCTATGCCCAGTTGTTGTTCCACGACTTTCAATCCGCCGAAGAGGTTGTTTCTCCAGCAGTCATACATTAAATCATGATGTTCAAAAAATATACCCAGGTCTATACCTGTACGTAGACGGATGAAGGGGAGGTCAAAGCGGCTGCCGTTATAGGTGTAGATTACCGTGGCTCCCTGTAGTGCGGCCAGCAGGTTTTCCGCAGTTGCCTCTTCTCCTACCAGCTGGGTAAATTGCCCCTCAATCCCATCGGTAAGATAGATACCGATAGTAGTAATCTGGCTGTATACTGGAGATAGTCCAGTAGTCTCAATATCCAGATATGCTTCGAGAGGGTACTGCAATTTCCTGTCTTTCGGTTAATTCTCTAAAGCTACACAATAATTGTCGGCCAGAAACTGCATCCAGCGTAAGGTGCAGTACAGCGCCAGTAATCACCCAATCTAAGGACTCTAGCCAATTTGTGTAGCCTCAGGCTTTCTGAGGTTTACCCTTTCTCCTTTCCTCTTTCCTTCTCTGGATTTTCTCCCATCTCTCTCGCCAGGGCTGCCAGGCTGGTATTTGCTCCTCTTCAGATATGTTCCAGAGGCCGCGTGGCTTGCCTCGGGGCTTTTCTGGTGCCGGCCACTTATCGATTTGCCGGGCAACCTTACTCAGCCAGTAGGCGGAATTACCCAGATAGAGTTGCTGGGCTTTGCCTCGCCTGGAGTAGAGAGGCATGACGCCGTCATCCACGGTGTAGCCAACACCGGCAAACACCTGATGAGCATCCCAGCAAGCCCTCTCGTGGGCGTCACTTGTCCAGGCCTTGGCTACGGCTACCTCAAAGTCGCAGGGAAGATTTTCACTCAGTTTCCAGGCAGCCTGGTAAGTGACATTCTTGGTACCGTCAATTTCAGAGACCAGGTCGGTGCAATACTCCTGTACATACTGGTTAACCCCGATGGGGGCGTCAAACTGTATTCTGGTCTTGGCATAGTCTACGGTTAGGTCCAGAATTTTCCAGCCGGCCCCTAACATTTCAGCACAGAGCATCACCGCTCCCACCTGTATGCTTCGGGCTAAGGGTGGCCAGCCACCGTGAAGTTCTCCGACGATGTTCTTCACGGGGACTTTAACCTTGTTAAAAATCACTTCACTTTGCTTGTCCCCGGCAGTCGTTTTTAGCGGGGTACAGCTTATCCCCGGGCTCTTAGCATCGACCAGGAAGAGAGTTACGCCGTCCTCCGGCTTAGCCTCATCCCTGGTTCTGGTGGCCACCAGCAGGTAATCAGCGATGTGGGCATCATGAACGAAGATTTTGGTACCATTGATGATATAATCATTACCCTCTGGAATAGCCTTAACGGTTATTCCCTCTGCTTCCCACGCTCTGTAATCCCAGCTGGACTCGGGTTCGGTCAGGGCCAGAGCGAGGATTCGTTCTCCATTGACTATCTTGGGCAGCAGGTCGGCTTTCTGCTCCTCGCTGCCAGCATTAAGAATGGTCAAACCGCAGAGAACCACCGTGGAAAGATGGGGGCTGGGGAACATGGCCCGGCCCATTTCTTCATAGAGGACAGCTATGTCCAGAATGTTGCCTCCGGTGCCACCGTACTGCTCGGGGTAGATTAACCCCAGCCAGCCGAGGTCGGCTATCTTTTTCCACAGCTCTGGAGAATAGCCGTCATCGTCTTCCTCCATGTCCCTGATAAAGCTCTCCGGGCACTCCTTCTCCAGAAAATCACGGGCCATTGTCTTTAGCATTTCCTGCTCTTCACTGAGTTCAAAGTTCATAACGATAATCCCCTTTCCAGATAATGATACTTAAATCATACTGTCTAGGTTTGTTTTACTGCTTTGCCTATCTCTGCCATCAGTTGAGCTGGTATTCTGGGCAGACCAAGTCCTCTCTGGGCAAGGACAATCTTCATTACCTCGAAAGTTCCTCCAGCGTGCAGGCTTCTGGCCACCTGCCAGTTACGTTCCAGTCTGCCGGCAAGTGGTGCCCATTTTGAGCCGGTACGAAGCTGTCCGTAGAGTCCAAGGATATCCAGCATTGCTTTATTATGTATGGCCGTCGACTTTTTGGAGTAGTAATTGCTTACTTCATAGGGGGCCGGGCCCAGCCTTTCCCTCTGGGCAAACCTCCAGGTTGTGTACCAGCCGGCAAGCCTCTGTACCTCTATTTCAACTGCTATCCTGGCCACTGTTTCTCGAACTTTGGGGTCTTCGATGAGTGGCTTACCGTTTACCCTGGTCTCCTTACAAAATTGAACAAACTCTTCCAGACTGCGTTTACCGCTGGCGGCGCCGCCAGTCATGGCCCTTTCAAACTCGAATACCTGCATGGCATGGTAAAAACCACGGTTTTTCTGGCCGAGCAGGTAGTCCTTGGACACCCTGACATCATCGAAGAAGACCTCGTTTTGTGTACCACCACCCATGGTTGGCAGGGGGCGGAAAGTTATCCCCGGCGTATCACCGGGAATAAGGAAGAGACTGATGCCCCTGTGCTTGGGTATGGTCTCTT
>Ga0209164_1005533_pt1 | contig 10722 bp, 6 predicted proteins | sample MTBNYHSulfiMetaG_FD_187458 | JGI IMG/M metagenome (GOLD analysis project Ga0209164, IMG submission 187458) | Enrichment culture microbial communities from rom New York Harbor, USA that are MTBE-degrading - MTBE-NYH (New York Harbor Sulfidogenic)... | ecosystem: Environmental > Aquatic > Marine >... | reverse complement strand
TGACTGGGTCGAGCCGTACCTGGACGCCTATGAAAGAGTCTATCCTAGTTTGGTCAGACACGATAGTCGATATCCCACACCGCAGTACCTTCGGGCGCGCACGTTACTGGGAAATGTAAAGGCAGAGGGCGAGATGGAGGAAGTGACGGCCGGGTCACAGCACATCGTGAAGGTGTTGCTGGACGAATCGGACGACCGCCCAATCTGGATCCAGGCCTGGGGCGGTACTAACACCATCGCCCGGGCCCTCAAGACCATCGAGGAAGACCACCCGGAGAAGATGGCTTACGTGGCTGGCAAGATGCGCTTCTTCTTTATCTGGGAGCAGGATGACACATATCAGACCTATATCCGGCCCCACTGGGGGAAGTATAACATTCTGACTGTTATCTCCGATCAGTTTATAGCCATCTTCTACCACTGGAAGAAGTACTTGCCTGCTGAGCAGCAGAAGTTTCTTGTTGGGCAGTGGATGAAGCAGCATATACTGCAGAACCACGGGCCTCTATGCTCGTTGTACAAAGCTCATGAGAAAGGAGACCAGGGATTCGATGAAGGGGACTTCCGGTCTGAGGGCGACTCACCGGCCTTCATGCATACAATTGTCACCGGATTGCGAAATCTCGATCACCCCGACTGGGGTGGTTGGGGCGGCCGGTATATCAAGGCCCGTGACAACACCTGGCTCGATCCCGTCGCCGATCCGCTGTACCAGTATCCAGAGGGGAGATGGTACACGGGTTCGGCCTGGGGGCGACTGCGCCTCAAACAGGAGATCCCGAATGACAAAGAGCTGACCGAGTACCTGAAACCCATCTGGCGGTGGATGGATGCGTTCCAGAATGACTTTGCATCACGGGCTGACTGGTGTGTGAAATCATATGAGGAGGCAAATCACCCGCCGGTAGTTGTGCTGGCGCACCCGGCGGACCTGAAGGCCCGACCCGGGACGACAGTGAAGCTGAGCGCGAAGGGAACAAGTGACCCGGACGGCGATAAGCTCGAGTATCGCTGGTGGCAATACAGGGAAGCGGGGTCCTATGACGGAACCGTTGAGATCCGTGACGCAGCCAAACAGGATGCCTCGTTTGTGGTGCCCGGCGAGGCAGGGAAAGGCAGAACCATCCACATCATTTGCGAGGTGATGGACGACGGCGAGCCGAGACTAACAAGGTATCAGCGGGTAGTTGTCGAGATTGAATAGCGGTCCGCTGCTCCGATTCTCGTATGAGAAGCGGGCTGCAGGCTATATCTAAGTGATCGATAGGTAAACTGTGCTAGTAGCGAAAGGAAATGCTATGCTTATACGCCTTATGTTGGCTGTGGCAGTGTTGTCTCTGGTTCCCTCCGCCGGATGTGCCGCTGTCGATAGTCCCTCTGCGAAGGCCCCGGTGGCGATGGAGAAGCTTCCAGCATTCCCCGGAGCCGAAGGATATGGTTCACTTACGCGCGGGGGTCGTGGCGGCAGGGTTATTGCCGTCACCAATCTGAATGATTCCGGGCCGGGCAGCCTGCGAGCGGCAGTCGAGGCGGAGGGGCCAAGAATCGTGGTATTCCGTGTATCGGGGACCATCAAGCTGAGCAACAGGCTGTCGATCCGCAACCCGTACATCACGATTGCCGGACAGACGGCCCCGGGCGACGGGATCTGCCTGCGGGATCAGATGCTTTCGATCGGTGCGAACGATGTCGTCATCCGCTATATCCGCGTGAGGTTGGGGGACGAATCACATACACAGAGTGATGCCGCCGGGGGACGAGGGAGAGAGAACATCATTCTCGACCATGTATCGGCAAGCTGGAGCGTCGATGAGACACTGTCAATATACCATTGCGAGAATGTGACGGTACAGTGGTGTTTGATTTCTGAAAGCCTGTATCAATCGGGCCATGTCAAGGGACATCACGGGTTTGGCGGGATATGGGGCGGCAATCACAGCACGTATCATCATAACCTGATCGCACATCACTCCAGCCGTAATCCCCGATTTGCCTCGGGCTGCGGGTACACCGATTACCGCAACAATGTATTGTACAACTGGGGCTACAACAGCGCCTACGGCGGCGAAGATCAACAGCGTGGCAATGACATGTTCAACTTCTCGGTCATCAATATGGTGGCCAACTACTACAGACCGGGCCCGGCGACGCTGCGGGGCAACGTGAGGCATCGCATTGTCAATCCGTCCGGTGGCAAATGGTACGTCGCTGGGAACTACGTTGAGGGCAATGCGGCAGTGACTGCGGACAACTGGGCAGGCGGTGTGCAAGCCCGAAGCAGCGACCCCAATACCCTCAGGCTCACCAAGCCATGGGAGGCCATGGCGATCAGGCAGGAGACCGCGGAAGAGGCCTACAAGAGTGTGCTGAAGCATGCCGGCGCGACCTTGCCCAGGCGTGATTCGGTGGATACGCGGATAATTGAGGAGGCTCGAAGTGGCCGCGCGACACATGAAGGAGCCGCCTACAAAGAGCAACATAAGAACCTAACGTCTGCAGGCAAATGCGGCATCATTGATTCTCAGGCAGATGTGGGCGGCTGGCCCGAGCTCAAGAGCCTGCCGGCACCTGCTGATAGCGACGATGACGGCATGCCAGATGAATGGGAAAAGAAGTATGGATTGGATCCCAGCGATCCGTCGGACAGCGTCAAAGACGCTGACAGTGATGGGTACACGAACGTCGAGGAATGTATCAACGGCACGGACCCGAAGGTCTTCATAGACTACACCATGCCCGAGAACAACATCAACACGCTGGAGTAATTCCTTGTATTTGCGAATCCAGAAAAAAACCTGATGTCGACTTCATGGTAACTGGAGGCAGAATGTCTATCGAGCACAGCTTAAGTAGAGAGGCCGGTCATGGTGGGGCCCTGGCTGGACATCGTCACCGTGTCATCGTGTCAACCGATATCGGCGGGACCGACCCTGACGATTTTCAATCAATGGTGCATCTGTTGCTCTATGCGGATGTTCTCGACATCGAGGGGCTTATCTCATCGCCCTTCGGGCCCCAGGGCCGTAAAGAGGATATCCTGACGGTCATCGATTGTTATGCGGATGATTATCCCAACCTCAAGACATACTCCAACAGATACCCCGCGCCGGATACACTGCGAGCGATTACGAAGCAGGGACAGACCGAAGTGCCCATCTACCCCGGTATCCGGCACCCGACGGAGGGCTCGGAGTGGATCGTGAAATGCGCACGGCGCGATGATTTGCGTCCACTCCATGTTCTGGCCTGGGGTGCTATAGACGATGTGGCGCAAGCCCTGCACGATGCGCCTGACATATTGCCCAAGCTGCGCGTGTACTGGATAGGAGGTCCGAACAAGAAATGGGGCCCGCACGCCTACCAGTATATCGTTGATAACCACCCTGAATTATGGCTCATCGAGTGCAATGCCACGTATCGCGGCTGGTTTGTCGGCGGTAACCAGTCGGGCCAATGGGGCAACAAGGAATTCGTTACCCGGCATGTGGCCGGAAAGGGTTCGCTGGGCGAGTTCTTCAACACCAAACTTGGCGGGACGGTCAAAATGGGCGACACACCCTCTGTGGGCTGGGTACTGAAGGGCAGTCCTGAAGACCCGTCAAAGCCGGGCTGGGGCGGGGCCTTCGTAAGGGCTTGGGATCGGCCATATATGCGTCTCGAACGGCTCCCAACAAAAGATGACCGTCTTGAGATATTCGGCATCCTTGACCTTGTACTACCGCTGGGCAGCGATGCGCCCGATAGACCGGAGGCCACGCTCGTCGTCGAGAACCAGACGCTGGCCAGCCATGCACCCGGCGATGGCACCCTGCGATTCCGCTTCTGCCCGAAAGCGAACAGCGCTTACAGCTTCGCCGTCCGCAGTAACGTGCCATCCCTCGATGGGAAGACAGGTAAGATCACGGTCTACCTGCCTGGGCCTGAGGAGGCTTCCCGGCCATCATCACGCCATCCAAACTGGTGGACTGATGACCCCGATCCTGCCGTTGCCGAGGGTAACCATCACGGCGCCAAGACCGTGAGTCGCTGGCGTGAGGAGTTCCTGCGCGATTTCGCTGCACGAATGAACCGCTGTGCATTGCCTACGTCCGGATAGTTCAGACGCAAACGAAGCACTATTTCGTCTACTCTGTGAGTTGCGGTTCCGGTCTGCCCGGTGCGCGAACGACCGGATGAGGCGGCATACTCAGGTCTTTCTGTGTTCTCTTCGGAAGACCAGTGGATTGAGGCCTTTGCTCTTTCGAAATGCCTTCCTCATAGTGCCGGATGAACAGAAGGCCAGGCACTCCGCGATGCGCTCCATGGACATATCTGACTCCAGGAGCATACGCGTCGCCTGATCGATCTTCACCCTCAATATCTCATCGGTAATCGAGTGTCTTACGTGATCCCGGAATTTGATCTCCAGAGCCCGGCGCGAAGCCGAGGTCTGTTTCACAACGTCAGCGACTTTTATTGGACGGTTGAAACTTGTCCGAATGAAATGAAGAGCTGCGGCGATATCCTGGTCGTTTACTGCAAGGATATCCGTCGATTGCCTGGTGACAATATGTGTGGGCTCATTCACTAATCGCTGGCCCTTCATCTTCTCCTGTCCGATGATGATCTTGTGCAGAAGAACGGCAGCGTTGTAGCCGTTCTGCTCCAGGTCCAGCGCAATACTTGAAAGCGGGGGATTCGCAAGAAGACATCGCGTCACATCATTATAGGCGCCCAGAACAGCCATCTCCTCCGGCACCTTTATACCCAATTCCTCAGAAGCCTCTATTATATCGTAGCCCATCGCATCATCGGGCGTCATCACGCCGATTGGCTTGGGCAGAGATATCATCCAGTTGTGAAGATGCCGAGAGCTCCCTATCCATGAAGTTGGCGGCCAGGCATAGACGGCTTCCTTCGCCGGGATTTTCGTATGTGCGCTTGCAGCGGCGGGTCTGAATACATGGACCGTACCGCCTGCTTTCCTGACGCGCTCCGTGAAACCATCCAGACGCTCCCTTGACCAGAAAAGTCGGTTATCAAGGCTGTAGTAAGCGAAATTCGTGAACCCCTTCTCAATAAAATGTTCTGCACCCATCCGGCCAACAAGGCGGTTATTGGCAGTGAAGTAGGGCAGCACCTTCTGCGGCCCGGCAGCATGTGTCAATATGCAGGGTATGCCGCATCTGCTCACCAGATCTTCCTCTGCCCTCGAAGTCGGACTCACAAAAGCGCCGTCAACGCCGCGCGCTCTCAGGGACGACAGCACCTTATCCAACTTGTCATGCGTTATCCGCAGGTGCCAGTCTGCGTGGAGTCGTACATAGCTCGAGACCCCCCGTATTATGGCCTGAGCATTTTGGCTTAAAACTGGCGTGTGATATGCCAGTGTCATCGGCTTATGCTTGCTCATGCGTGGCACCCTAGATTCAGGACTTGACTATCCACAAATATTATATATGCAAGAGGTACTGCCTGGCAAGCTTTTTGCGCAATTGCGCCAAAACTCTGCGCAAGGGCTTCTTGTTGTCGTGCCGATAGGAAGGTTACCATACACGGGTGAGGATCATGGTCTGCTCGCCCGCTGGACTGGCGGACTCGGATCGGAACTGAGCCGGCTATCTGTACGAGAGTGCCGGCACAGCGGACTGATATAGCGATTGCCTTTGACTAGGCTTGGAGTTCAGAGCGTACGGGGTGTCAGACCGCGCTCTGGCAGGCTTAGCTGTCAGCGAACCGAACTTCTTTTTGGAGGAATTCAGAATGTTGGACGTTCGAAAGTTACTGCTATACTGTTTCTGCTGTCTGCTCGTCTTGGCTACCTGGGCTCAGGCGGGCAATGTAATTGCCAATGGGAGTTTCGACACCAGCAGCAGCGGCTGGGGCTTTTATGTTTCGCCGTCTGCATCGGGTCTTATGCATGCTGACTATGATGCCGGAGTAGGCAATCCAGCCGGCTCTGTCAAGTGCTGGATTGACGTTAATGAAACGACCAATAACGACCACCGGTTCTACCAGGTGATGCCCGTCAACATAGGCCAGAAGTACAAGCTGGACGCCCAGTGGAAGGGCAATCTGTATGGCAAGGCCGATGTGAACCCGTCCAGCCGCAACTGGGCAGAGGTGTTCGTCAGTTTCTGCGACGATCCCGAGGCACCGAGCTGGGGCCTCATCACGTACAAGAAGGCTTTTACTGGCGGGCCCAATACGGACACGGGCATCTGGGACTGGGAAAGCATCCTTTCCTCGCCCGATCCCTCGAACCCGTCAGCTCCTGGCGACGGAGTTTTCACGGCTACCGACAGATATATGGTCGTCGCCATCAACCTCGGGGGACGGGCAAATTCCGTGGAGCCTGGTAAAGAGGCCTGGGTATACGTCGACAATTTCCGGTTGCTTCCGTGCCATGACGAGTCATGCTCGGACTACTCGGCCGACTTCAAGTATCTGGCATGGATTACCAGCAACTGGCTGTCCTGCAATATCGATCCGCCCACGTCGTGCTACTGAGAGCTATCAGTTTGGCAATTCAGAATTATAAAGTGTGCAATAGCCGGAGGAATGAAAAATGCTAAGAGCAAGAATCATATTTGTAATCCCAGTACTCATGGCGGTCGCAGTTTCATACTGTCCAGCCGCCGAAATAATCCACCACTACCGCTGGCCTACCACGTCGGCCACTGCTTTCTGGGCGGGGGCCAGTACCGACGGGTCGAGCATCATGACCACCTGGGAATGTACGGATCCGAACGATGCCAATGCCCCGGATATGGCCAGACTGACTGATCTTGATCCGAACTCGGCGTTCTTGGTAGAGCTCGGCAAAGGCATACGCCTGACGACTGAGGAACGGGCAGCAGGAGCAATCACGAACACGCCAAGTGGCGACTGGTACATAACCGCGCCGTTCTCCTTTGTCGGGGAGGTCCCTCATCAAACCCAGACAATGGGCGAGGACCCGAATCTTATCCCGACACGTCTGCAGGACTACAATCGTATGATGTATATGGATAATGGCGGTGTCTCTACTAACAACAGGTTCGGACGGACATTCAGCTTCAGCAACCTGGAATTCCAGGGTCTGCTGGGTGGCTGGAGGCCAACTCAGATACATGTGGCAGGAAAGATGACCCTGACAGGACCGACAGCGCTTTCCATCTCGCGTGACGGCGGCACCAACAACTGGTACCTCGATGCAGAGGTTGACGCCTCCGCCATAGATGAGATAGGGGTACGGCACTGGAGCAGAGACACGGGCTCCACCTGGGGTGGCGGCAACTACGTTCGCAGTGAGAAGATGTGGTTCTCCGGTACGTGGGTGCTTGACGGCCGCATGTATGCCGATAGGGCCGGCTGTATGGGCGATGCCGACATCCAGATCAATGGTGGCGGTACCCCGGGGCTGATGCTGGCGAGTGGCGTGCCAACACCATGGCTGGACCGAAGAAGCGGAGATCTGCGGATAACACAGGCTAACGCCGTCTCAAGGAATGCCAAGTGGACGATCGATACGACCTCCGTTTTGGCCAATCCTCTGACCTACGGAACGGCCACCCACCCGTTCTCGACACTCAACCCGCAATGTCCCGGCGGCAAAGTGTATGTGGCAACTACAGCAAGCCCTGTATATGTACGCGAGCTCTGGGTCAATGGTAGCCAGAAGGCCAATGGCACGTATTACGCAACCGATGCTGCGAACCAGCCGTGGTTTGGGACTGTTACCGGGACTACCTATCAGGGGCGTATCATAGTTACCGGAGGCACGACCCGGAACGTCACGATGGCTGCCGTCCTTGATCCGGGCGCTATTACAGAGCCCAATCTTACAACATACCCCCGTGTCGGCCTGACCAAAGCTTTCCTGGAAGGCTATGCTCTGGGTATCAAGGCGGACGATCCGATCACGACTCCGCAGGGCACAACTTATAAGTTCGTCAACTGGGTAAGCAGCACGGGCAGCGGCATAGCCAACGTTAACGCTGCCAAGACGACCCTTACGGTGCCAACAGGTACCAACGTAACTGTGACGGCACACTATGTCGTTGCCGCAGCCGCCCCAAGTCCAGCTGATGCCGCCACTGAGGTGGCTCTGACGACGAACCTTGACTGGATACCGGGCCTGGCAACAGGAACGCAGGACCTGTATTTCGGCACCAACAGCGCAAGCCTGTCGTTCATCAAGCACTTTGCTGACGGTTCGACCCATGGCGCGACCAATGCCGAGGTCGCCGCTGTCGTCGGGCCGCTTGTTGACACGACGACCTACTACTGGAGAGTAGACACTAACGGTCAGCCCGGCGCGACTTGGCAGTTCACGACAGAGAAGCGCAGACCCATGGTTCCGAGCCCCGCTGATGGCGAGACAGACGTTGAGAGGATCACACCGAAGCTGAGTTGGGATACAGGTCACTCCTCAGCGACAAAATGGGATGTATATTTCGGTACGAGTGAGTCCAGTCTTGCATACTACACAACGAAGCTTGCCGATGCGAATGATCCGAATGCTCCCGCAGGGCTCGATATCTACACGACCTACTTCTGGAGAGTTGACGAGTACAACACCTATGGTAGCCCCTTGACGGGATTCGTGTGGAGCTTTACCACTCGCGGCCCGCTATGCATGGGCATAGGCAAAGGTGATATCGATGCTGACTGCAGGGTGACGTTCGTTGACTTCGCCCTGGTAGCCAGTAGTTTCTTCAACGATTGAGATGATCTTAAGGGTATCTGATAGAAGATTGTAGCTGTTTTACACCGTCCGCCAAAAAGTTGGGAAAGTTGGGGCAGGCCTCGATAGTCCTCCGAAGAGGCCTCCCCAGCTGTTCCTTTTTGTTATGCGCTTCTCAAAGACAAAGGCAGGTTTTGGGAGCAACGGACATGGGACAGAGAAAAGCGTTTACGCTAGTTGAGTTACTTGTCGTCATAGCTATTATCGCGGTGTTACTCGCAGTGCTTCTTCCATCGCTTGCAAATGTCAAGAATCTTGGCAGGCGGATGCAGTGCGGCTACAGACTCAAGGAAATAGGCCAGGCCTATAACATGTATCAGGAGAGCAACGGAGGCAATCTGCCGACCCCCGAACAGGACAGCTCCAACGGCAAGTGGATTCAGCACTACTACATATACCGCCGCGAGAAGAGTGGCCAATATCTGTGGTACAATATGGGTTGCCTGTTCGCGGCCGGCTTCATAGAAGATGGCAGGATATTCTACTGCCCGGCGACTGAGGGCTGGTTTGACGAGTACAAGAGCTACTGCGATCCCACTCCCTGGGGCACACTTCCGCAGAACATCAATAATCCGCCGATTGGCAACGGGAACCAGTGGGTGCGTGCTCACAAGGGATACGCTTACTGGCCCCAGAGCAAAGAGTACGTGAAGACCAATGTCGCTAACGAGGTACATGGCAATGCCGTCGGCATTTACCAGGTGGGATACCCGAAGACACCGGTGCATATCAGCAAGCTGCTGCAGAACAAGGCCTTTGCTGCTGACAAGACATTCCATGCCATCAAGGGTACCGGGTGGAACCTCACGGCCGTCTTCCCCGATGGTCACATAGCTTTTCAACCGCAGCCCAAAGTCCCGACGACGGGCCAGTCCATGTATTTCGACACGGGTCAGTATCCATCCTGGGTAGTCGAGGGGTCTGTCTGGAATGATACTGCCGAACAGTCCCGCAGCGTCCAGGTCACCGTCGCTGAGTTCATGTATGCCCTCCAGCCTTGAGCCTCAATAGGTCGCTTTGTTAGTCGGGAACGGGTTGCCTTGGCGGGCCATCTACACTAGCCGACATGGCGGTCTATACGGCCTTTCTGCAGCGGCTGAGACTCATGTCCATACAGAGTCCGGCGAGGCAATCGCTGGTTGTCTCAAGTGAGACATCTGCTGGCACTATTGTGAACGACTCCCCTCTACGGCTGCAGGTAGTAGAAGTAGCGGTTGGTGCGGTTTGACACGCCGTCGATGATGCCGGTGTTCTCCATCTCCTGCCGAATCCTGTACTGGAGCCCTTCATTGTCGGTCGGTGGGGCGCCAAAAATGACATGACCATCGCCAAACAGAGCGTTCTGGCCCTTGCTCCTTTCGCCCTCTATCACCGAGCCGCCAAGAGCGTGGCCACCGTTATCCGATGAATAGGCCTTGTTCGAATCCAGGTCGACGAACTTGTAGGGGATGTCCGGATACCCTGCCTCGTACAATTCAATCCTCTGGACGGCGTTACACCTCGCTTGATCCATTCTGTACTTGGCCTGCGGCCAGTAGGCGATGTTCAGGCGGAGACATACAGCGTCAGCGCCGGCCGTTGTGATCAAGGGGTCGTTCACGGGGAAGGTCGGGACCTTCTCGCCCCAGGCCCCGGCTGTTGCATAGGCCTTCATGGAGTCCTTCCATCGGTTGTCGGCAGGGCAGTAAAAGGTACTGATATTCTCAACGAGGCCGCCTCTGTAGAGGCATCCGAAGTTTATGGCCGTCTTCCATGGCCCGCCCGTTGTGCCGTCGCGAAACGCCCAGTACGGGTGCTGTTGAGTTTCGTACTTTGTACCCGTATTATACTCCAATTGGGGAAGCTTGCCGTCATAGGTATCGGCATAGAACTTAAAGCCCATCCCCAGACCCTTGAAATTGCTGCCGCAGCGAACGCGGTTGGCAACCTCTTTAACGGTAGCGATAGAAGGCAGCAAAATGGCAAGCAACACCGCTATTATGGCGATAACTACAAGCAACTCGACAAGCGTGAAT
>Ga0209164_1005532_pt1 | contig 10723 bp, 4 predicted proteins | sample MTBNYHSulfiMetaG_FD_187458 | JGI IMG/M metagenome (GOLD analysis project Ga0209164, IMG submission 187458) | Enrichment culture microbial communities from rom New York Harbor, USA that are MTBE-degrading - MTBE-NYH (New York Harbor Sulfidogenic)... | ecosystem: Environmental > Aquatic > Marine >... | reverse complement strand
TGGCCGGGGGGGTTCAGTTCCCGGTCCCTTCTCCCATGGACGGGGTGTACCGGGCAGAGGGAAAGAAGCCCCTGGAGGTCAATCTGCCCCAGGTCGCTGAAAAGGCCCTGCTGGAGCGTTATGCTCCGCCCAGCGTAATTATTAACAATAAGGGCGATATCCTCCATATCCATGGCCGGACCGGAAGATATCTTGAACCGGCCCCGGGGGCGCCCAAACTGAACATCTATGAGATGGCCCGCAAGGGGCTCAGGCTGGAACTCCCTGCGGCGGTCCGCCGGGCCGGGATCCGGAATATGGAGGTGGTTTTCAAGGGGCTGAAGGTGGCGAGCAATGGCGATATCCAGCGGGTTAACCTCTTGGTCCGGCCATTGAATCTCCCTGAAACTGTGGCTGGATTGATGATGGTGACCTTCGAGGACGCGCCCCAGCCTTTGGAAGAAGCATCACCCAAGAAGAAGCGATCCGCCGGAAAAGAGCGTGATCTCAAGACCGATGAATTAGAGAAGGAACTCCAGCACACGAAGGAGAGCCTTCAGACCACCATCGAAGAGTTGGAGACCTCCAATGAAGAGCTTAAATCCACCAACGAAGAACTCCAGTCCACCAACGAGGAGTTGCAGAGCACCAATGAGGAATTGGAGACATCCAAAGAGGAACAGCAGTCGCTGAACGAGGAATTGACCACGGTCAATACGGAACTGCGGGAGAAGGTGGAAGAACTGACAACAGCCAATGACGACATGAAGAACCTGCTCGACAGCATCGATATCCCAACGATCTTCTTGGACAATGAACTCCGCATCACGCGCTTCACCTCTCATGCGACCCGGATTTTCAATCTGATTCAGACGGATATCGGCCGGCCCATCGGGGATATTGTATCCAAGATAATGGATGATGTGGACATCGTCGGGTATGCAGAGGCCGTGCTCAGAGACCTTGCCCACAGGGGAAAAGAGGTCCTGGCCCGGGATGGCGCATGGTATGCCATGAGAATTGTCCCTTACCGGACCATTCAAAACGTGATCGACGGCGTGGTCATGACCTTCAAAGAGAGCGTCAAAAAGGAACGCCGGCTGGCGACGGTGATCCGGGATTCAAACGACGCCATAATGGTCCATGACTTTGAGGGTCGTATCCTTGCCTGGAACCGGGGCGCGGAGAGCATGTACGGTTACAGCGAGAGCGAGGCCCTGAAGATGAACATCCTCGAAATAGTCCCGGAAGAGAATCAAAAAGAGGGCCTGGATATGATCAGAAGGATAAAGGAGGGGAAAGACGTCAAGTCGTTCAAGACCCGGCGGATGGCCAAGGACGGCAGGATCGTGGAGGTGTGGCTCACCGCGACAAGACTCGCTGATGAGCAAGGAGAACCCGGTGAGATCGCCACCACAGAGAGGGACCTTGCGTGGCTGTCGGAGGGGTGAGGATTGGATATTGAGAATTGAGAAATGGAGGGCTGACGGAGTTTATCTGTAAAGATTTTAGAATAAAAGGCTGACGCCTGAAATCCGGATAAGGAGTTTGCCTGTAAGGGTTTTATTGAGATAAAAGGCTGAATCAAAATAATTTCTCAATATTCAATCCTCAATATTCAATTCCCGGTGGGGTAAGCGACATGCAAAAAAACGAAAAAGGGTTGAGCGGTCTGCGCCAGAAGGCCGAGGCGTTCATCAATAAGACGCCTTCAGCGATCGGGGAATCCCCGCCGCAGGATGTCAGGACCCTGGTCGAAGAACTGCAGATCCACCAGGTTGAGCTGGAGATGCAGAACGAGGAATTGCGCCGGGCCCAACTGGAACTCCAGGAGGAGCGGGACAGGTATTCCGATCTCTACGACTTCGCTCCAATAGGTTATCTTACAATCAGCGATAAGGGGATGATCCAGGAGTCGAACCTCACCGCCGCCGCCATGTTAGGGGTGGAAAGAGGAAACCTGGTCGGTCGGCCCCTCTCCAATTTCATCCACAGGGGTGACCAGGACACGCTCTACCTGCATCTCCGGAAACTTTCTGAAACAAGGACCCGGCAGAATTGTGAGCTGAGATTGATCAAAAAGGACGGTTCCCGGTTTTATGCCCGGCTGGAATGCATTGTCATCTCGAATACTGAAGGCACTATAACGTCCCTTCGAGCGGCCATAAGCAATATCGACGACCGCAAGCAGGCCGAAGAGGCCCTCACACTTGAACGGGATCAACTCCTTTCCATCTTTGACAGCATGGATCTCCTTATCGACGTGGTGGATCCTTTGAGGTACGAGATCCTTTTCATTAACAGGTACGGCCAACGCCTTTTCCGCTGCGATCCCACTGGTGAACCCTGCTACCGGGTCTTCCACGGGACGGATGCGCCCTGTGCCGCCTGCAACAACCAGGCACTCCTCAGAGACCCGAACCGGATTTTGCAATGGGAGTACCATAATGACCTCCTGGACAGGCAATTTCTGGCAACCAACCGGCTCATCACATGGCCGGACGGCCGTATCGTGAAGCTGACAATCGACCTGGATGTCACGGAGCGTCATCTGGCAGGAGAACAGAGGAGAACCCTGGAGATTCAGCTACAGAAAGCCCAAAGGCTTGAGGCCCTGGGCACCCTCGCGGGCGGCATTGCCCATGATCTCAATAATCTTCTCGCCGTGATCCTGGGCAACATTGAGCTCTGCGCCATGGATACGGAACCCGGGAGCGGACTTGAAGCCAATCTCTCTGAGGCGACACAGGCCTGTTCACGGGCACAGGAACTGGCAAGGCGCTTTCTGACATTCTCAAAAGGCGGAGATCCGGTCAAGGCGATCGGCGACCTTGCAAAGCTGATTCAAGGCGCTACGGACCTGAGCCTGTCAGGCTCCAATGTGAAGCCCCAGTTTTCCATGCCGGATGACCTCTGGTCGGCCAAGTTTGATGAAGGACAGATGAAGCAGGTCATCAGCAACCTGGTGATCAACGCCAGGGAGGCCATGCCCCGGGGAGGAACCATCGATGTGCGGGCTGAAAATGTCAGTCTGTGTGAAGGAGACATTCTTAACCTTGAAGAAGGAAAATACATAAAGATCTCTGTAAGAGATGAGGGCGCCGGCATCCCTCAAGAAGACCTGGAAAAGATTTTCGACCCCTATTTTACGACCAAAGAGATGGGGGCCCAGAAGGGAATGGGGTTGGGCCTTTCCATCTGCCACTCGATCATCAAACGACATGGCGTTCATATCGGGGTGACATCCGAGGAAGGGATCGGAACGATGTTCTCGTTGTATTTTCCGGCTGCAATCGCAGAAAGCCCTGATGAAAGGGACTCTTCACGGCACGGAGCGGACCAAACGCCAACTGCAGATGGGGCCAAGGACGGTTCCCAGTATTCAATAGACAATCGTCAATATTCAATGAAGCGGGTTTTGGTGATGGACGACGATGAGGCAGTCAGGCGCATGACGGGCAAGATGCTGAAGCAAGCGGGTTACCGGGTAGATTTTGCCGGGGACGGCACTGAGGCGATAGAGATCTATAAGAACGCGATGGAATCCGGGGACCATTTTGACGGGGTGATCCTGGACCTGGCCGTCAAGGGAGGCATGGGAGGGGTGGAGGCCATGAGGAGGCTTCTTGAGATAGACCCAGGCATCCGGGCGATGATCTCCACCGGTTATACCAATGACCCGATTCTGGCAGACTACAGGGCCGACGGTTTCAGCGGCGCGATGACAAAGCCCTTTACGGTGGATGAGTTGTGCAGAGTGATTAAGGGGGTCATTGGAGGAGAATGACCCATCGACTCCCCGAATCCTTACAAAACAAAGACCTCCGGCTGATCCTTTTTGGCGGAAAGGGCGGCGTGGGCAAGACGACCATGGCAGCTGCATCCGCTCTCCACCTGGCCAGATCGCGCGGTCAAAATAAGAAAATATTCGTGATATCCACGGATCCAGCCCATTCTCTGGCAGACAGCTTTAGGGTTGAGATAGGGGACGGGGTGACACGGCAATAGAATGTAGTCCGAAGTCCAAGATTGAATGACGCGGCAGTTCAAAGTCGAAAGCCAATGACCAATGACTAATGACGAATGACCACCGAATGACCACCGAGTGACATGAAATGAACAACACAGAAAAGCCAGTGCAAACTTTGATTCAGGAAATTGAGGAACTGCGGATGGAAAACAGGGCGCTTCGACAAGCCGATGGCAAATATCGCCAATGGTTTGAAGATGCCCCCATTTCCCTTTGGGAGGAAGATTTTTCCGAAGTCAAGCGGCGTGTGGATGAGATCAAGGGCCAGGCCGTGGGAGACCTCGATGCCTATTTCCATGCCCATCCGGACCTGGTCCGGGAATTGGCCGGTCTCGTCCGCGTGGTCGACGTGAACCATGCCACCCTCCGCCTTTATCGCGCCAAAACCAAACAGGAGTTCCTCTCCGGCATTACCAGGGTGTTTGCCAGGGAGTCCTTCGATGGGTTCGTCCCGGCGCTCGTGGCGGGTGCCGAGGGAAGAACGCGGCTTTTTGCGGAGAAGACTCATCTCACGCTGGACGGACAGCTCATCCACATCCAGCTTCACTGGGCTGTAGCCCCGGGGTATGAGGAGACCTATGGGCGGGTCCTGGTGAGCATTGTGGACATCACCCCGCAGAAACAGGTCGAGATCGCTTTGGAGGGGCGATCCCAAGAACGGAGACTGCTGCTCGACACCATCGCGGTCCAGGTCTGGTACCTGACGGACCCGGACACGTATGGGGCGTTGAACCGGGCCCATGCGGATTTTTTTGGGCGTCATCCTCGGGATATGTCCTACAGGAGGTTGGAGGAATTCAGGACCCCGGATGTAGCCCAGGTATGCAGGGCAGGCAATATCCGGGTGTTTGAGGCCCGGAAGCCGGTCCGCACCGAAGAGTGGGTCCCCAATGCTGTTGGCGAGAAGCGGCTGATCGCCGTCACCAAGACCCCCAGGCTGGATGATGAGGGCAATGTCCAATATGTGGTCTGCGCAGGCGTGGACATCACGGAGCAGCGGAAGACCGAGATGTTGTTGCGGGAATCCGAGGCCCGGCTCCGGAATATCTTCGAGCTTTCCCCTGTGGGCATTGAGCTCTATGACCGGGAAGGCCGGTTGATCCTGGCCAATCCTGCCTGCCTCGATATTTTCGGGGTTGAGGATGCGCAGGAGATCCTCAGTTTTCGACTCTTTGACGATCCCAATCTGGACGAATCCCTGAAGCAAAGGCTGCGTCGGAGGGAGATGGTTCAATATAGCGTGGCCTTTGACTTAGAGAAGGTCCGCGCGGCCGGGCTCTACCGCACCCGCAAACAAGGGATATCTCATCTGCACGTCATCATCACCCCCGTGGCGGAGGAGGATAAGGAGGCGCCGACAGGCTATGTGGCCCTGGTCAGCGACATCACGGATCGGATAACGAAGGAGCAGCGGCTCAGGGATAGCGAAAGGAAATACCGTCTGATTGCGGAAAACATGGCCGACACGGTATGGACAATGGATATGAACATGCGGTTCAGCTATGTGAGCCCATCCGTGACGAGCATATACGGCGCCGCGCCTGAGGATGTCATGGACAAGACCTTAGAGCAGATATTGACCCCCGATTCCCTGCATAAGGTTTACACGGCCCTTGCAGAGGGAATGAGTCGGGAGGCCAGTGGAACAGCGGCTCCCGACAGGATTCGGGTCATGGAACTGGAGGGACGCAAGAACGATGGTTCCACCGTCTGGGTGGAGAGCAGCATGTCCTTTCTTCGGGATGAAAACCAGAAACCCATCGGAATCGTTGGGGCCAGCCGTGATGTCACGGGCCGCAGGCGGGCCGAGGAAGCGCTGCGGCGTGAGCAGATGATGCTCGCCCGGACCGAGGGTATTGCCCATGTCGGAAGCTGGGAATGGGACGTCGCAACGGACACGGTGATCTGGTCGGACGAGTTGTTCCGGATTTTCCAGCGAGACCCGCGGGAAGGAGCGCCGAGTTTCGCCGAGCTTTCAGCCTTGTATCACCCGGACGACATGGCGCGCCTGCGGCAGGCCGTGGAGGCCTGCATCGCCGAGGGGGTCCCTTACGAACTGGAGCTTCGCGCTATTCGGAAAGACGGCGAGACACGGGTGTGCGTGGCGCGCGGGTTCGCTGAAACAGGGCCTGTCGGGCGCGCGGTCCGTTTGTTCGGCTCACTCCAGGACATCACCGAACGCAGGCGCGCCGAGGAGGAGAAGGCGGCAATGGAGGCCCAGAACCGGCAGCTCCATAAGGCCGAAAGCCTTGGACGGATGGCCGGGGCCATTGCCCATCATTTCAACAACAAGCTCGGTGCGGTGATGGGGAATCTGGAGCTGGCCATGGGCGACCTGCAAGGGTATGGGGATACGGTTATCTTTCTGCATGAGGCCATGAACGCCGCTCAAAAAGCGGCGGAGGTGAGCAGACTGATGCTCACCTATCTTGGACAGACGCTTTCAAAACGCAGTCCTCTGGATCTTTCCGAGGCCTGCCGGCTGGGCCTTCCCATGATCGAGGCCGCCATGCCCAAACACGTTGTCCTGGAGACCGATCTGCCTGCGCCGGGACCTGCCATCCTCGCCAATGAAAACCGGGTGCAACAGGTGGTGACCAACCTGGTTGCCAATGCCTGGGAGTCCATGGCCGAGGGTGGCGGGGCAATTCACCTTAACGTAACGACTGCGGCCGCTTCGGATATTCCCGCAACCCACCGATTCCCCATCGGCTGGAAGCCGAAGGATGGGACCTATGCCTGTCTGGAAGTGATGGACTGCGGATCGGGGATTGCAGAACAGGATGTAGAAAAACTCTTCGACCCCTTCTACTCCACCAGGTTTACGGGCCGGGGCATGGGGCTCGCCGTGGTTCTGGGGATTGTGCAAGCCCACGACGGGTGCATTAGCGTGGAGAGCCGGGCACGAACGTGGAAGTCGGAGCTCGGAACGCGGAAGAAGGGGGGTCGGGAGTCAGGGGTCAGGAGTCAGAGGCCAGACGACGGAGCGGGGGGCCGGCCAAACGCTGAACCGGGAACCGGGAACGCGGAACCCGTGGGGAGTGTGTTCCGGGTGTATCTGCCGTTGTGTGAAGAAGCGCTGCCCAGGCCGGCGGAGAAAGCGGCCAAGGTCCCGGAACTGAAGGGGGGCGGGACGGTCCTGGTCATCGAGGACGAGCCTCAGTTGCTCAAAATGGCCGCACGGATGATCATGCTTTTAGGGTTCAAGGTATTGACAGCGAAGGACGGCGTGGAGGGTGTGGAGGTCTTCCGGGAGCATCAGGACCGGATCCGCCTCGTACTCTCCGACCTGACCATGCCCCGCATGGACGGTTGGGAGACCATTGCGGCATTGAGACGAATCGACCCGAACATCCCGATCATCCTGGCCAGCGGCTATGATGGAGCGAGCATCATGTCGGGCGACCATGCTGCACGGCCCACTGCATTTCTCGCCAAGCCCTACATCCTCGAAGACCTGCGCGAGGCCATCGGCAAGGTCATTGAACCACAGGTGGACGCAGATAGACACAGATTCGGAAAGCAACAGAATGGCAACTGAATGACCTCCTTGAACACGGAACTTGGAATGCGGAGCGCGGAAGATTGACAAACAGCGAAATGACTATCGAATGACAATTGAATGACCATGAATGACAGCGAAGCGAATGACCAATGAGGAATGACCAGTAACGGCGAGGCGAAATGAGCCGCCCAATTCCCGAATTCTTAAATAATAAAGATGTTCGGCTAATTCTTTTTGGCGGAAAGGGCGGTGTGGGCAAGACGACCATGGCCGCTGCATCTGCCCTCCATCTGGCCATATCGCGCGGGGAGGACAAAAAAGTATTGGTGATATCCACGGATCCTGCCCATTCCCTTTCAGACAGCTTCGGGGTTGAGATAGGGGACAGGGTGACGGCAATCCAGAGGTCAGAGATCAGAGGTCAGACAGAAGTTGAGGCGGAACAATTCCAAATCCAAAATCCCGAATCCAGAATTCAAAATCCAACGACCAATGACCACCCAATGACCATGAATGACGGCCGCAGGCCAAATGACAGCGAAGCGAATGACGCGCTCATCAAAGCTCCAGTGACCAACCTGTTCGCCCGCGAGCTGGATGCGGGGCGCCTGCTGGATGAATTCAGGCGGAAAAACCAGGACGTCATCAAGAAGCTGGCGGAGCGGGGGACCTATTTCGATCAGGAGGATATTGCGGGATTTGTCGATCTTTCTCTGCCTGGCATGGACGAGGTCATGGCCATTATTGAAATCGCCGACCTGTTGAAGGAGGGGACCTATGACGTCGTGATCGTGGACACGGCCCCTACCGGCCACACGGTGCGGATGCTGAACCTGCCCGTACAGATGCTGAAATGGATCGAGACCATGGACCTGATGCAGCACAAACACCGCTACATGTCCGAGGTTTTCAGCAGGAAGAAATACAGAAAGGATGCATGCGACAGGTTTCTCGAAGATCTCTCCTCGGATATTGACCGGGTAAGGAAGCTTCTGTCGGACAGGGAAATGACCCGGTTTGTGCCCGTCATGATCCCTGAACCGATGAGTATTTACGAGACAGAGAGGCTGATTGGATCCCTTGAGAAGAATGGGGTCCCGGTGAAGGAGATGATCGTCAACCATGTGGCGGAATCGGAGGGGTGCATTTTTTGTCGGTCAAGGAGAGAGAATCAGGAAAGGCCGCTGAAGGAGATTGACGACCTCTTTTCCGATTATGACAGGATCCGCATCCCCGTATTTCCACATGAGATTCGCAAGATCAGCGGTCTCAGGACCATCGCGAAGTATCTCTCAGGAGCTTTCGAATCTGTACGTCCAGTGGAACAGGGGGAGGTGATCGAAACTCCCAGCGGCTGTCTGGCCATCGATTCCGGCCTGGAATTTGTTTTGATCGGGGGCAAGGGGGGGGTCGGAAAGACCACGCTGGCTTCTTCTGTGGCCATATTTTTGGCCCGACACAATCCGGGGAAAAGGGTGCTCCTCTTTTCCACAGACCCGGCCCATTCCCTCTCAGATTCCCTGAATCAGGTTATCGGAGATGAGATTACGTCAGTCCAATGTCCAACGTCAAAAGTCCAAAGTCAAATGACTAATGACCCATGTTCAATGACCCATTTGTTCGCCCTGGAGATCGATTCGGACAGGTTGTGGGGGGATTTTAAAGAGGCATTCAAGAACGATATCGCAGCGTTGTTCGACAGGTTCGTAGCCCGGGGCGCCGACATCCGGTTCGATCGTGAGGTGATGACCGGGATGCTCGAATTGGCGCCGCCGGGGGTGGATGAGATCATGTCTTTGGACAGGATAATGGACTTGAGGACTGAGGGGCAATTTGATATCTTTGTGCTTGACACCTCGCCCACCGGGCACCTCCTCCGCTTTCTGGAACTGCCCGATTTGGCCAGGGAGTGGCTGAAGGCATTTTTCGGCCTGCTGGTGAAATACAAGGGGGTCGTCAGTCTGGCCGGGGCAGCGGAAAAGGCCCTGGCCCTGTCCAAGAACGTCAGACGGATTCAGGAAACCCTGACAGACCCGGAAAGGACCGATTTTGTCGCAACGACCATACCAGAGGCCATGGGCGTCTCCGAATTGGAGCGTTTGATGCTCGCTTTGCAGACCGGAAGTATCCCGTGCCGCCATATCGTTGTCAACAAGGCGGTACCGGAGATCGATTGCGGGTTCTGCGCCATCAAGCGGGCAGAGCAGCAGGATTATGTTCGGAAGATCTCTTCGATGTTCCCTGACCGGACGATCGTGCAGGCGCCTCTCTTTCCGCGGCAGATCCGGGGAATAGAAGATCTGAGAGAGCTTGGCGATGCCGTGTTCTGTAATGACCACCGAATGACGACCGAATGACAACTGAATGACCATGAATGACAGCGAAGCGCATGACCATGAATGACGCCCAAAGGCCAAATGACGGTGGAGCAAGATGATCCCGTCGAGACGAAATGTACTGGTTGTGGATGATGATCCCGATTTTGTCTGGCTGATCCGAAACATGCTGGAGCAGAACGGATACCGTGTGTCGGAGGCCTGTGACGGTCAATCGGCCTTGAAGCTCTTTGAGAAGGACAAGCCCGGAGTGGTCCTCCTGGATTATCGAATGCCGGGAAGCGATGGGCTCCATATCGCTGTGGAAATGAAGGATAGGGATCCCTCTGTGTCGATTATCATGATTACCGGTTACGGGGATGTCAGGATTGCGGTCCAGGCCTTGAAAGCGGGTGTATATGATTATGTCATCAAACCGGTTGACAAAGATGATCTCCTTTTCGCCATTGCCCGGGCGATGGAGAATCAGTATCTCGTGGAAGAGGTGGAGCGATTGCGGGCCGTGCTGCACGACCACGGTTCGCTCTATGATCTGATGGGGAGGAGCGGGCCTGTCAGAGACCTTATTGACCGTGTGGAAAAGGTCGCGCCCACATCGTTTACTGTTTTGATAGAAGGGGAAAGCGGTACCGGTAAAGAGCTTGTGGCGAATGCCATTCATGATCTGAGCTGCGCAAAGAAGGGGCCTTTTGTGGCCGTGGACTGCGGGGCCATCCCTGAAACCCTGATCGAAAGTGAACTCTTTGGTTACATGAAGGGCGCCTTCACCGGGGCCTCCAGCGACAAGCCGGGACAATTCGAACTGGCCGACGGCGGGACCCTTTTCCTCGACGAGGTAGGCAATCTCCCTTATGCGGTGCAGCAGAAGCTGCT
>Ga0209164_1005531_pt1 | contig 10724 bp, 8 predicted proteins | sample MTBNYHSulfiMetaG_FD_187458 | JGI IMG/M metagenome (GOLD analysis project Ga0209164, IMG submission 187458) | Enrichment culture microbial communities from rom New York Harbor, USA that are MTBE-degrading - MTBE-NYH (New York Harbor Sulfidogenic)... | ecosystem: Environmental > Aquatic > Marine >... | reverse complement strand
ATCCAGGAGAGATCTTACAAAAAGAATTCCTTGAGCCTTTGGGGCTGAGTCAAAATAAGCTTGCCATGGCTCTTTGCGTTCCAGCACGCCGAATCAACGAGATCGTTTTGGGGAAGCGACGTGTGACTGCAGACACAGCTTTGAGGCTTTCACGATATTTCGGCATGTCTCCTCAGTTTTGGCTCGGCCTACAAATGGATTATGAACTCGATGTCGCGGAAGATCTGCTCGAAGACAAGATTGAAAAAGAAATCACCCCAATGGCTGCTATTGGATAGCCAGCTTCTAACCGGAAATGGTCTTTTTTGCCAATCTTGGCGTCAATCTACACGTTTGCTTGATATTGGCAAAAAATCCTCATTTCCGGATTGGAAACGGGGTTCTACAGGGCAAAACTCGCAACCCGTAATCTTTTGTCTGGTTTTGTCAGGGTATGCGTCAAGAGCCTTTTCGATTCGGCCTGAAAAGGCTCCGCCCCAGACCGTCGCATCCATGCGGTTGCGGACCCACAAAGGCATGCCGGCCCCGGCCCGTTTTTCACCAATCTAACCCTCCTCAGACGTCCATCGAAACTCGCCCAGCAAGGCATGTGGGGCCGGCCGGTTTTTCGCCGAAGCCGACCATCGCCTAGCGCACCTCGCAGGAGCGCTCCGGCGGGCGGGCGAGCACCATCGGGATCCCCGCCCACCTCCACGCATGGTAATGGTCCCAGTCGAGGAAGGGTAACCCGAGGTCTGGGCCCTATCTCAGCGGTAGGCAAACGGGAAAAGGGCGGCCTGTTGGTCGATGACGGTCTCGAGGAGTTTTTCCCATCTGTGGGTGTCGAGCAGGCAGGCGAAGTGTCTGCGGCTGAGATGGGGGCCATCGAGCAGGGAGCGGATGCGCCCTGTTTCGCGCTGGAGCGTGCGGGGGTCCCCCAGCCGATGAGCGTGCAGGGCGGCGAGGGGGAGGAGCCCCATGACGTTGAGGGTCTCTTCCCCTTGCGTTTTGCAGAGCTGCAGGGATTGCATCCAGGCCTGCTCCTTCACGGACGTGTCGTCGGACGTGCGGCCGAGGTTGTAGTGCCAGAGCTGCCAAGGATGTTGGGGGGCAGTCTTCCCGATCTGCTTGTACGCCCATGCGAGATACGCGGGGGCTGGCTCCTCGGTGTCCGCCAGCCAGCGCATCAGGGCGGCGTGCCGGTAAGGGTTCGAACGCGGGTTGCACGTATCGGGTGTGGAGGTTTTCAGATAGGTGAGAAGGGCTGTCCGGGCGCTTTTGAGGAGCCCCGCATCGAGGTAGGCGTATACCTTATAGGAGACATCTCTCAGCCAGTGGGTGTGCGCTTCTTCCTGAACCAGACCGGCGCCGAAGGCGTCGAGGGCCTTCGAGATCCAGCCTTCGAAGGCAGGCAGGTGCTCCGGTCCGCAGAAAGCGGCATTCTGGGCCATTGTGCCGTAGAAGCTTCCGAGGTCATGATTGACGGCCAGGGGGTCGTATCGGCGCCTTTCGGCGAAGATGCCTTCCATGCGCTCGATCAGCGCGCGGGTGTCCTCCGGGAGGTGTTCGGCCAGCCGGGGGTCGAACTCGAAGCGGTTGTGGGCCTGCCCGATCCGATGGCAGGCGTGCTGGAGGATCAGACTCTCGCCGTCGGTCATGTGGACGGCTGCTTCCTGGAAAGACTGGGCGGCTTTCAACCAGAAGGCGGCCTTCCCCGCGGCCCCGCAGTGGTTGGCGCAGGCCACCTGGGCCTTGCACAGCCGGAACGCCAGGCCGGGGGCATGGCGCCCCAGGGTGTCGACCAGTTCTGGCGTGACCAGGTCGAGAAGGAACTGGGCCCGGTGCTTGGACCAGTCCGGCGGGTCCAGCAGCGCCTCGATCGCCCTGACGAATCGCTTGGCGATGGAGGGGTCGCCGACGATTTCAGGCAGGCGGAGGGAAATGATGCGCCGATCGGCCTCCAGCCAGGAAAGAAGCTTGGTCGGGACGCTTTCCAAGTGGTCGATGATCCAGGTCGTTTCCAGGTGTGGGGACAAAAACGCCGACGCATCGGACCCGGTGCCCGGGGCGTGAAAGCGCCAGAGGATCTCGGCGGTTTCGAGGTCGCCTACGCGAAGACACTCGAAGCGGCCGATGTTGACAAGGCTGGCCGCGTGGGTTTGGGCGGGGCAAAGGATGCCGGCCAGCCGGTGTTCATGGGCGGCATCGCATTTTTGAAGGATGCCTTCGACCGGTAGGATGTCGCCTCGCTGGCTGAGGCCGCCCGTTGCCGCGAGGGCCGGGACGGGGAAGCCTTCCTGGGCCGAGCGGAAGCCGAGGTAGACGGCCAGTCCGAGCGACGACCCGTGGAGGACGACGCTGCTTCCCCAGGGATCGAGCACCGGCCAGAAGAAGAAATGTCCTTCGGGTTGTTTTTGCGCGGCGAGGGCGGCCGCGGTTTCAACCGCCCGGCAGGCCGTCGCATCCATGCGGCTGCTTGCCCAAAGGGGCATGCGGGCACCGGCAGGTTTTTCGCCGAACCCGACCATCGCCCAGCGCACCTCGCCCGCGTTTTCCTGCGGCCGGGAAAGCACCAGCGGGATCCCCGCCCATCTCCAGACACGGAAATGGTCCCAATCGAGGAAGGGCAATCCGAGGGCGGCAGGGGAGGTGTGGGCCGAGAGGGCGCTGGTCAGCTCCGGGCGGCGTCTTTCCGGGGCGAGGATCGCTGCGGCGAGGCAGCTGAGGCAGAAAAGCCTGCGAAAGGGTTCGTCCGCGCCGATCCGTTGGAGGATCTTTTTGAGCAGATCGGACAAGCGGCCGTCGTCCTCCGGCCAGATCCCCGGATGAGGATGGAGAAGGTTGTCCCGCCGATCGCGGATGTCCCAGTCCGCGGAATAGTCGTGGAGTCCCTGTAGATCCCAGCTGTTCGGGTTATACCGCATCGCCCACCAGAAGAAGGACCAGGGTGCCGTTTCGGACCTCGGTTTCCCTGAGGCCTCTGAAAACGATCCGAAAAAGGGCTTTGCCCCGGTCGAGTTCATGCTCGGCGGCCGGCAGCGGGTCAGCGCCGGGCCTTTCCCACCACGCGTGGATGGTTTGAGGCAGACAGCTTGTCTGCCGGATTTTCCCGGCCACGAGAAGGCCGGTAGAAGACTGGCTTAGAAGGTCCACCTGAAAGGGCACGGCCTGGACCTCAAACCCTTCCGTGGTGAGGCAGATGCAGTTCGCCCTGTCCCAGCCCCCCTTGTCGTCGGCCGCCAGAGGCGTTTCCAGGTCGGGAAAACGGCTGAAGGCCAGCAGTTCGTAATCGTCTGCCGCATGCTCCGGCAGTTCGGCGCCGGGGTAGGCCTCCTGAAGGAAGGCGCGCAGGGCGAGGCCGGCGGGCGGCATCGCTGGGTGGGCGGGGGATTTCTGCTTCGACAGGAGCCGCTCGACGCTCTTGGCCGCAAGGTACCCCGCCAGCTCGAGTTCGAGCTGGCGGAAGAAAAAAAGGATGGAGTGCTCGGGAACCGGCTGGGGCGCCTGGACGGCCGCATCCTGAACGGCTGAAAGGATTTCGGGAGGCGCCTGCCCCCAGCGTCGCCCGATGTCCTCAAGGGCCAGCGCATAGGTATTCCAACACTCCACGAAACCTTTGTCCTCCGGGAGCGCTGCGTCGTCAGGACCCATGAGCGCTGCATCGCCGCAGACCTGCGCGACGCGCGCACAGGGTTCGGGCGAGGCCTCGATGTCCAGGATGAACACCATCGGCGGATTGTAGTACCGGTTCGAAGGGCCCCAGCCGCCGAGGGTCGCCTTCACCTCCCGGATCTCGCCGGGGGCGGGGGCTCCATGCTCGGCTGCAGGCGAAGCTTCCGCCAGCCGGCTGCCGAGGGTCTCCCATGCGCTCCATTCCTCAGCGGCTGAAAGGCGCTCCGCGCAAAAGGGGCAGGCCTCAATGTGGCGCTCCAGAAGGGGATCGCGGTCCGCCGAAAAGAGAATGCGGTCCGGCGGACAGGTGCGCAGCGAAAAGAGGTTCTGCCAGGCAATCTTCATGCGGATGGAAGCAGGGTCATTCATCGAAGGGCTCCGTTTCGTCTTCTTTCATGGAGTCTGAACGGCCTTCGAAGGCGGATTTGCAAAGTTCGAGCACCCGCGCCACGAATTCTCCGAAAAGATGTTCGTCCAGATCCTCCGGTGAGAGCCCGGGCCACAGGCTGCAGAAGCCGCGGAGGGCGTCTTCCGCGAGGTTCAATTGATATAGGGGGCCGCTTGGGCCTTTGTACCCCAGCCGGCGGGCCATCTCCTCCAGGGAGAGGTCCATGCCGTATTTGAGATGCAAGACGGCGCGTTTCCGGTCGTCGATCGCCTTCACGAACCGTTGGGCCAGAGGGGCGAGTTCGGCGAGCGCGGCCGCCTCCTCGGCGGTCGGGCCGGGGTCGGAAGGCGGTGCGAGGTAGGGCCCGCCGGGTCCGGGCGCATCGCCGTCGGGCAGCGGCACCTCCCGGTAGGATTCGAGGAGTGCAGGAAAAAGCTCGCCGAGAAAGCTCACGAACGAGCGGACGGGGACCCAGCCGTGGATGCCTGTGCGCTCGACGAGGAGGCGCTCGAATGACTTCGAGAGGGCGGCGAGATTCGCCTGTTTGACCGCGTCGGCGGGGTCCATCGCCCAGTCGGTCTCGTCCATGGAGAGGTCGTGGATGGGCGGGATGACGGGCCGCTCGTCTCCCGATTCCCAGGAATAGAAGGCCGCCCCCCGTCCGGCCTTGTAATGGATGCCGTCCGCGTTGGAGAGGGCCTGGCGCACGCGCCTGTACAGGGCGTGCCAAGGGCTCATTTCCCGGGTGCGCAAGCGGTCGAGGGCGTGGTTGAGGAACAAGGTGCCGAGATAGCCGGCAAAACGGCTCCAGTCAGCGTCCTGAAGCAGGCGGAGCAAATCGGGCGGCAGGCTGCACTCCTTCTTCTCCTTCAGGAAGGCCCAGATCTCTGCCGCAAGCTCCCGATTGTCTTCGTACGGCCACTGGCGGCTGGAGAGGTTCAGGGCCTTTATCTTGCGGGAAACGGTGGCCGCGCAGCGCTCCAGGACCGCAAAGCAGCCCGGGCTGTCGATCCATGCCTCCCAGCTCGACGTGTCCATCAGGGGCTTCTCCTCAGGCACGATTCAGGCACGACACCCATGAAGCGCAAAGTGAAGTCCACGTTTCCCGAGCGTGGCAGGCCGAAGCGGAACCTCTCCATGATGTAGGAGGTGCGCTCCATGGCATATTCGCCCGGTTCGAGGAGGCATCCTTTCTCAATATAGAAGGGACTCGATGGGAGGGAGGTGCATGGGCAGACCTGGAAGCCGAAATTGGCGAGCCGCTTCAGGACGAAGAGCGGATGGGTCTTTTTGTCCCTGCGGAAGGTGGCGGGAAAACCTCCGGTCGCGTCTCTGAGCTTCCGGTCATCCGCCCCGTGGAAAAACATCCGCTCTTCCCAGTAGGGCGAAGGCAGGCGTCTGATGGATGCCCCCAGGCGGCGCCAGTCGAGCGGCGGCTGTTTTGGGGCCTCACCCCAGAGGCGTGCGGCAAATCCTTGATTAGACCCGGCCTTCGCCATTGAATCTCACCATCCCTGTGCTCTTCGGAACTGTGCAATGCTCGGCAGTCTATAGCGCATTTATACGCCAAAAACAATGATCCGATGCAAAAAATCTCGGGTGTCGGAGCCCGTGTTGCCAGTATACACCCGCTCTCCTCTCCAGCCCGCAATCCCTGCTCAACAGTCCCCAGCCACCGCGGATTCAGCCTTTATCCTTTGTCGTGGCGATGAAGCTCTCATAGATTCCATCCGGAAATGGTCTTTTTGGCCGATCCCGGCGTCCATCTGCACGTTTGATTGTGCGGCGAGCTGCAGATCGCCTCCGTGCAAACGCTTGATTTCCTTGATATTGGCCAAAAATCCTCATTTCCGGATCGAAAACCGGGTTCTACGTGGAAATCATTTCCGGATTGGAAACTGAGTCCTACCGCGAAATCATTTCCGGATGGATACGGTCAAGCAGTCAGAAGACGTTTCCAACAACCACTCGATCCAAAATCTGGCCGCGAGACAGCTGCCGGAGATCAAGCAGAACCGGCCGGTCTTGGCCCTCACGCACAAGGCCGCACTTGCCGTGAATGGCGGATTGCTTTCATCCCTCAAGGCATTTGTTTTGAAAATTCCCGCTTCCCCGCCGTTCAGCACTGTCAGGTGGAGGATGGCGCAGAGGTCGCGTGGTTTTCCGCAGCGCGGCCACGAACCGGAGGTTCCTCCGGCCGAGGCGGGATTTCTTAACAATCAAAAGGAGGAAAGAGGTATGCGTTGGATCATCGGGACAATGGTGTTGGGAGTGCTTGGGCTGGTCGGCTGCGCTACGATCGTAGGCGACAAGACCCAACTCTTGAGTATCAACAGTTCACCCGAGGGTGCCGAGGTCTGTGTTACGGACGAAACAGGTCAGCAGGTCTTCAAAGGGCAGACCCCGACGACCGTGGTGCTCCAGAAGGCGGACGGGACCTATTTCGGTGGAAAGGATTACACCGTTTCAATCTCAAAGGAAGGCCACGAGACCCAGACGGTGCAGGTCGTCAGCGGGCCGAATGGATGGTACGTCGGAGGCAATTTCATCTTCGGGGGGCTGATCGGGTGGCTGATTGTCGATCCGCTGTCGGGCGCCATGTGGACGCTTTCTCCGGAGACGGTGAACCTGAACCTGGCCCCTGCAGCCGAAAAAATCAGCCTTGACGATTCCAGAGGCCTGGCCATCATCCAGTTGGACGATGTGCCTGTGGAATGGAGAAACTGTTTGGCTCCGTTGATGTAGCCGTTTCAATGCACGGTTGGCAGGTCACCGCGTCCGCCGGCGGTGGCCTGCACGTTTTTGTGTCGTTGCGGTGCAAAAGGTTTACCCGGTTCGGAGGTTTTCCCGCCATCCAGTTCAAAAAGCCTTGCTTATGAAATGACGCGTTGACAGAATACACTTCCCGTCATGCCGGGTGGTTTCCAGGAGTGATACCGACCAAGGGAGATGAGAAAATGACCGAGCGGACCCTTTTTCTTCTGTTCAACCATCAGATTACAGAGGCGCAGCGCGAGGACGCGTCGAAAAGCCTCGGGGTTGGAAGGATCATGGATCTCCCGGCCGGATTGAAGCAGGTGTGGGGGGACATCCCTCCGGATCTGCCTGAGATCGGCGCGTTTCTCGAACCGGTCCGAAGATGGCTCGAGGAGGAGTCCCGCTCCGGGGATTTCGTCCTCATCCAGGGGGACTTCGGTGCGTGCTACCTGATGGCGGGCTTCGCCTTCGAGAAAGGACTGGTCCCGGTCTATTCCACCACGGACAGGGAGGTTGAAGAAGAGCGCGGCGCCGACGGTCTGGTCAAGGTGACCCACGCCTTCCGGCACCGGATCTATCGGAAATACGGGGTTTAGCGCTTCGAGGGAAGATCGACCCTCCCCCGGCTGCTTCAGCGAGCCGTCTTTTCCAAACTCTTCGATTACCCCTGGATCCGTGATGGTGGAGCGGAGAATATCATCGCCCCTGCTGTCTCGTGCCCTCCCAGCCTTTTTATAGGGGGTGTCCTGTCGCTATCCACTTCAGGCAGGTCTTCGGCGGCATCTTTCCCCTGGAGTTTCCGCAACCTGCAATGGCCTCTGAAAATTCCGCCCCTGGACCTGATCTGTCGAAAAATGCGCCATCTTTTTTTCTTGATCATGACACTAAAAGTGTATAGTATAAGTGTCATGAAAAATGACGTCAGAAAATTCACGATCGACGAGATGTGCGCCCTGGTGGAGATGGACAGGCGCACGGTCCGATACTACATCCAGAAGGGCCTGGTGGACCGGCCCGAAGGCGTAGGAAAGGGGGCCTACTACACGCACGCGCACCTGGAGCAGCTGCTGGCGATCCGCAAGTGGAAGAGGGCCGGGGTGTCGCTCGATCGCATCCAGGAGATTCTGGCCGATGGAAAGGGGGGCGCCCCCGGTGGTCAGCCGCTTCCACCGCCGCCGCCCCGAAAAAAGGGGGCCGTCGAAGTCTGGAGCCATCTGAATGTGAGCGACGGCATCGAGCTGCACATCGAACCCACGCGGGCTGGATTGAGCCCGGGACAGGTCCGCGCCCTGTTCCGGGACGTCATGAAGGTGGCTGGAAAGATAAGAGAGGAGAAATCGTAGTATGAACAGAGCGATGACCGCGCCTGATTTGACGCCTGTCGGGGAGGGAAGGGTCGCACTTCAGTCGGTGAAGATAGAGGCCGAAATCGAAAACCTTCTGTGCAAAGTGACCATCAGGCAAACCTACCGCAATCTGGAAAAGGTCAACATCGAAGCCGTTTACACCTTTCCGCTTCCCCTTGGGGCTGTGCTGCTCGACATGACGATCAAAACCGGCACCAAGGCGTTCAAAGGCGTCGTGGTTGAAAAGACCGAAGCTGAAGACCGGTATGAGGACGCCATAACCGACGGTGACACCGCGATCATGCTGGAGCAGATCGACCCCGGTCTGTACACGATGAACGTGGGCAACCTGCAGCCTGAAGAATGCATCGATCTGTCGATCACGTATGCCGAACTTCTCAAATGGCGTGAGAACTCCCTGAGGTTTTTTCTGCCGACGACCGTTGCGCCGAGATACGGCGATCCCGAAATCCTCGGTCTTCAACCGCACCAGAGCCCGGACTACGATCTGATGCATGAAAACCCCTTCAGCATCACGGTGTCGGTCTGCGGTGCGCTGGCTGGAGCGTTGATTGAAAGCCCTTCCCACCACATCGCGTCACAGCGCCGCTTTGGAAAGACGGTTGTTTCCCTTGCAAAAAGGCAGGCGCTGATGGATCGGGATTTTGTCCTGAACCTTTCCATGGAAACCGATAAAAAGAGTATGGCGCACGTCGAGCGAGACGGGGAGGGCTACGTAGCCTTGGCGTCTTTCTGCCCCAGGTTCCCTGCGCCATCCAGGCCCGCGCCCAGGTGCATTACGATCATCGTCGATTGCTCCGGCTCCATGGCGGGAGACTCCATCGCCCAGGCCCGCAGGGCGCTCTGTGAAATCCTCGGTCTGCTGCGACCCGAGGACCGGTTCAACGTCATCCGGTTCGGGAATTCCCACCGAAAGCTGTTTTCCGCGCCCGTTGCAGCCGAGGCCGCCAACCTGAAAAAGGCGAGGGCCCTCCTGGAGGTGCTGGATGCGGACATGGGGGGGACCGAAATCGGGCAGGCCGTCGCGGCCGCCGTGAGGAGCGCAGCCTCCTCGACGCTCTCGAAGGAGGCGCTGCTGATTACGGACGGTGAGGTGTGGGAATGGGAAAAGGTGACGGCCATGGCGGCCGGGTCCGGCTTCCGGTTTTTCACCGTCGGGGTGGGCAGCTCCGTCTCAGAGGCCTTCGTTCAGAGCCTGGCCGACGCCACGGGCGGGGCCTGTGAGCTGGTTTCCCCGCGGGAGGAGATGGTGGAAAAGATCGTGCGGCATTTCAAGAGGATCTATTCGCCCAGGGCGGTGAAGGTGCAAATCCGCTGGCCCAGCGAACCGACCGAAATTTTTTCCGAAGCGATCCCGGCCATCTACGAGGGGGATACGCTGCATGTCTTCGGCACCTTCGACGAAAGACCCGACGGCATGGTCGAGCTGCAGGCCGTGCTGGAAAACGGCGCGGCGTGGGTTCAGAAAGTGGCGCTCCAGGCCGGCCTCCAAACGCAGCCACCGGACGAGGGGGCTGGAACGATGGCGCGCATGGCCGCGGCATGCAGGATGAAGACGATGAAGGATCCCCGGGATATTGCAGACCTCGGTGTGAAGTATCAATTGATGTCCCCCTTTACGAACTGCCTGGCTGTCGATGTGAGGGCCGAGGGGCGAAAGGCCTTGGATCTGCCGGTCCTCCGAAAGACCCCCCAGATGCTCGCGGCCGGTTGGGGAGCGTCAGGTTCGGTATTGATGAACGAGAGATTCGAATTGAGGTTTAACGCGGAAAGATTGTCGATTTCCAAAGTGGAAATGTCTTCTAAACGGCTATGCTGCTCCACCTTCATGGGCTATCTCGAAAGCGAACGAAGACAATTCGATGGACTGATTGCTTGTATCAACGGGATCCAAATGGACCCAACCGCTCCTTTTGAGAAGATCATATCCCTGATTCGATTCGAAAAAGAAGGCATGCCGAAAGGCCTTGTCAATGCAATGAAGAGCATGGTGGATGCTGGTGCCGATGAACACACCGCTGTGATCGTTTTTCTCTATCTGCTGTCGCAAGACAAACGAATCAAAGGCGGGCTCGAACGGACAACCAGAAGAATGATCAAGAAATCCTATAAAGAGTTGTCCGATGTCCCAGAAGAACTGAAACAGCAGATCGAAAGCATCATTGAGTCCTACTTGAATCCGAATGCCATTGACTTGAGGGATTGTCTCGAGCCGTTGATGTAGCTGTTCCAATGCAAGGGTTGGCAGGTCATCGCGTCCGTCGGCGGTGGCCTGATCGTTTTTGCGGCGTTGCCAGAATATACCCCCTGGCGGGGCGGTGAGGACCACGCCGCCCCGCCAGTTCAGCATTGGGATGTGAAGACTGTTTGACGTTAAACGCTAAATGGTATAATCTGCCTGTATGATAAGATCATTCAAAGACAACGAGGCCGAAAAGATCTTCGATCGACAGCGGTCTATGAAGCTTTCCGAGGAGTTGCAGCGAGCAGCTTTGCGGAAGTTGAGAATGCTGAATCGGGCAACGAACCTCGATGATCTACGAATTCCACCAGGCAACAGG
>Ga0209164_1005530_pt1 | contig 10725 bp, 10 predicted proteins | sample MTBNYHSulfiMetaG_FD_187458 | JGI IMG/M metagenome (GOLD analysis project Ga0209164, IMG submission 187458) | Enrichment culture microbial communities from rom New York Harbor, USA that are MTBE-degrading - MTBE-NYH (New York Harbor Sulfidogenic)... | ecosystem: Environmental > Aquatic > Marine >... | reverse complement strand
AATCATACGGCAGACCAAAGCCTCCGGAATCCCGGTCACGGCTGAAACCGCCCCTCATTATTTCACTCTCACCGAAGAGGCGGTCAAGGGCTATCGAACCGAAGCCAAGATGAACCCTCCCCTCAGAACGAAAGAGGACGTCGCCGCCGTTATCGAGGGTCTCAAAGATGGGACCATAGACGCCATTGCCTCTGACCACGCCCCGCACAGCACGCTGGAAAAAGATGTGGAATTTAATATGGCGGCCAACGGCATCGTAGGTCTAGAAACCATTCTCCCGTTGACACTGAAACTCGTCCATGCCGGTCATCTTTCCCTTCCCGAGGCTGTCGCCAAGCTCTCCACCAATCCGGCCCGTATCCTGCGTCTTGAACCCCCGTCCATCCGGATCGGTAAAAAGGCCGACCTCACCGTCATTGATCCTGACCGCAAATTTATCGTCGATGTCCAAAAATTCCAGTCCATCAGCAAAAACTCACCCTTCCATGGCTGGGAATTAAAGGGCAAGGCCGTAATGACGATAATAAATGGTAGGATCGTCTTTGACGACCTGAATTAAAAACTCTCTTTTTGCCACAAAGACACAAAGGCACTAAGTAGTTTCTGTCCAGAAACTCCCCTTCCCCGCCAGAGACTGTGTCGCAATGGGTGAGGAAATAAAGGGTTTCCGGATGGGAACTAAGTAAACAGGGCTATCTTTCTATTATCTTTGTGTCTTCGTGTCTTTGTGGCTACAACATCCTTCCTATGGCCAAGATACTCGTAGTCGATGACGAACTCAGCATGCGTGAGTTCTTCAAGCTCATGCTGGATAGCGAAGGCTATCAGGCCGAGTGCGTCCCAAATGGCCGGGAGGCCGTCTCTCTCATCCAAAAAAACTTTTACGACCTGGTTATCACCGACATCCGCATGCCGGGCATGGATGGGATTGAGGTCCTGAAAAAGGTCAAAGAAATAAGCCCGGAGACGATAGTGATTATGATCTCCGCTTATGCCACCACGGAAACAGCCGTTACGGCCATGAAGCAGGGGGCTTATGACTACATCCCCAAGCCGTTTAACGTTGAGGAAATAAAGTTAATCATCCAAAAGGCCCTGGAAAAAAGGCAGCTTCGACAAGAAAATGACCGCCTCAAGGAGGAATTAAGGAAACATCACCGCTACGAGAAGCTGGTAGGCAGCTCTCCGGCCATGTTGAAGGTATATGAACTGATCAAAAAGGTCGCCCAGACCCGGAGTAACGTCCTGATTTATGGAGAAAGCGGAACCGGCAAAGAGCTGGTAGCACGGGCTATCCATGTCGAAAGTCCACGCAGTAAAGAGAACTTTGTGGCCATCAATTGCGGCGGCATACCGGAGACACTTATCGAGAGCGAGCTCTTTGGCCACAAAAAAGGCGCCTTTACCGGGGCCGTTACTGAACAAAAAGGCCTCTTCGCCTCTGCCGATGGCGGGACAATATTTTTAGATGAGATAGCCGAACTTTCTCCGGCCCTCCAGGTAAAACTCCTTCGCGTACTCCAGGAAAGGGTATTCAGGCCGGTGGGAGGGACGGAAGATATTGCTGTGGACATCCGCATAATATCGGCCACGAACAAGGACCTGGAACAGGAAGTGGCGGCGGGAAATTTTCGCGAAGACCTCTTTTACCGGCTTAATGTCATCCAAATAAGGGTCCCGCCCCTCAGGGAAAGGAAGGAAGATATACCGCTCTTGGCCCGGCACTTCCTCAAAAAATATGCAGATGAGACGCAGAAACAGGTGGATAAAATATCGCCCGCGGCCTTAAAAATACTGATGCAATATGACTTTCCGGGAAATGTACGTGAACTCGAAAACATTATCGAAAGAAGCGTGGCTCTCGCCTCCTCCAGCACTATTCAGGCGGAAGACCTATCGTTTATAAATATAAACAACGGCAAAGGAGCGAAGATCGGCACACCGGCTGTTACCATCCCGTCAGATGGCTTCGACCTCGAGAAATACATAGCCAGGACAGAAAGAGATATCCTCCTTAAGGCCCTTGAAATCAGCCGGGGCGCCAAGCAGAAGGCCGCCGGCCTCCTGGGCATCAGCTTCCGCTCCTTCCGGCATCGCCTGAGCAAATACGGCCTGTAACCAATCGATTAGGCCGCGGTTTTTTGCCGATAGGCACAGAAAAGCCTTTTTACCGCTGAGCACAAAGAGTCCGCAGAGAAAAGCTTTTGCCACCAAGACACCAAGCCTCTAAGACTAAGATTATTCCTTTGTGTCTTTGTGTCTTGGTGGCTGAATAGTTACAAATTCCTTTAATATGTTATCTCAGCGTTCTCCTCGATCTCTGCGGTAAATCTGAAGCTGTCAATATCCTGGAAATCTGCGTTTATCTGCGGCCAGAAACTCTTCCTTGCCAACATTTGTCAAACCAGTGACGAAATTTGTCACTTTCAGCTAATCCTCGCAATCCTTAGTACGCTATCCGGGACAATAATCCACAATATATTGTGCTATTAATTTATTAAGGTCTATATCTTGGCCATAGCCAAGATTGGCATTACTATTGCTACTATAAAAAGCAAAAAAATTTAAAGAAATCATATAAAGACCGATAAGGAGCTATATACCTCGTAAATCCCTTCTCCCCTGGCGGGAGAGGGTTAGGGTGAGGAGGGATATAGCTGAGAGCCGACCGCTGAAAGCCAAAATTTCATTCTAAACAACGAAAGGGAGGTGAACGAAAAGTAAAAAGTAATTTGCATGTCTGACATACATTAGGTAATAAAATCTAAGTTAAGTAAGAACAAGGAGGCAAAAAATGTTAGCAAAGATGAGAATGAAGAGAAATCAAAAAGGTTTTACGCTTATCGAACTCATGATTGTCGTGGCCATCATCGGCATCCTGGCGGCGATTGCAATACCGCAGTTTAATGCCTACCGGGCAAAGGGCTACATGACTCAAGTACGGTCGGATGTAAAAAATGCCTATACGTCTGCCATGTCATATTACGCCGATAATCCAACGGCTGCTGCGCTGACCACCGCCAACCTTACCGCCAATGGATTTAATCCCACTACCGGCGTAACAGTAACCGTTACCAGCGGCACCTCTTCTACCTTTTCACTAAGCGGCGCTAATGCTGCGGGTAATTGCACCGGTACATACATTATGTCTGCAACAGGCGCTGTAACTGACACACTTGCTGCACCATAAGCTTAACCACGTAGGGTGGGCCTTGCCCACCAAAACTGGAAAGGGCTGTCTTATTAGGCAGCCCTTTTTATTTTGTGGAATAATTCGCTCCACACTACAGTTTAACGGCATCAATTTTAAATTGTTTTGAATAGCTCTTTTTATTTATTGTCATGCTTCACCTCCAAAAGTTTCGTTCCTATAACATGCTGTCGAGGTGTCCGCTATGACTTTACCATTTCATTGTTCCCAATTAGCTTACAGATCGAAGCGCGTTGGCCGATAAGATCAATCAAAGCCTATGGACCAATACATCGCGATAATATTTGCCCTGACCCTCGGCCTTTGCGTGGGTAGCTTTCTGAATGTCCTCATCTACCGCCTGCCGCTGGGCAGATCAATTGTAAGGCCCGGCTCTGCCTGTCCAAGCTGTGGCGCCGGTATCCGGTGGTATGACAACATCCCGGTTCTAAGTTACATTTTACTGCGTGGGCAATGCCGCCGTTGCCAATCGCGCATCTCCCTCCGCTATCCGCTTGTAGAACTTGTAACCGGATTGCTCTACCTGGCCATTTTCTTTCGATATGGCGTATCCTGGGCCTGCCTATTCTATTTCATCTTTATCTCCGCCCTCATCGCCATCATCTTCATCGATTTCGACCACCAGATCATCCCCGATGTCATTACTTACCCCGGCATCGTAGCTGGCTTTATCTCTTCCCTCATTCTGCCGAATATTACTTATAGGGATTCACTCATCGGCATAATTCTGGGAGGTGGCATTCTTTACTTGATTGCCCTTGGCTATCTCATGCTGGCCAAAAGAGAAGGCATGGGCGGCGGGGATATCAAGCTTCTGGCCATGATCGGCGCCTTTCTGGGGTGGCAGGCCCTGCCGTTCACCATCCTGGTAAGCGCGCTCCTCGGCTCAGTGGTAGGTATTATAGCCATGCTCAAAACAGGTAAGGACGCAAAGATGGCCATCCCGTTCGGACCTTTTTTATCCATTGGAGCCATACTTTATCTCTTCTGGGGAAAAGCGGTAACCCAATGGTATCTGGGCCTCCTCCTTACATAAATAACAGAAAGATTTACCGCGGAGAACGCAGAGAGCGCGGAGATGAGACAGAATCTGAAAGGGATATAGGAGTACTTTCTCTCTGCATTCTTAGCATACTCTGCGGTGAACTAATAAGTTTATGAAAAAATACGGCCTAAGTATCCGCACCAAAATCGCCCTTACCTTTGTGTTTCTCTTGCTGACCGGGATGTTCCTGGTGGCCGTTGTTTCCGTAAAGATGGCCGAACGGAGCATCGCCCGGCAAAAGATAGACAGCGCAGCCATTCTGGTCCAGAACCTTGCCAACGTAATCAACCAGCTATCGAGAGATTCAGACATAAGGGAAAACGGACCGGGTGATGTTCAGTCCCTGCTCAGTTCTTATCTCAGCCCGTCCAGTTTTGACTACATAGCCCTGGTAAGAAGCGACGGGGTAATCGTCGCAGAAGCGGCATTTGAAGCCATAAACTTGGTCCCTCTATCCGCCGAGGCAAGGCTTCAGGCCCCGGCTGAGAGGCCGGTTTGTAACCTCACCGGGGCAGACAATTTCTCCTTTTTCAGGAGAGACCTGCGCCTTGCCGCCGTGTTTCCCATTTTCAAAGACGGCCGCCGGTGGGGTATTATATATGCCAAAAGTCTGCTCGGTGACCTGCGGCAGGAGATGGCGCAGCTTTACAAGCTGACCTTCTTTTACATTGTTCTTGATGCCGTGCTTCTTTTCCTTTTCGGCTATCTTCTTATCTCCAGAGATGTCGTCCGGCCCATAAGACGTCTGACCTCCCTTGTGGATACCATCGGCAGTGGAGACCCTGGCCCTTTTATACATTCCGAACAACAAAATGAAATCGGAAAACTTTACCACGCCTTTGCCCGTATGGATAAACGCCTCGGTGAACAAAAAAAAGAGATAAAGGAATACATCGCCTCACTGGAAAATGCCAATCGTGAGCTTAGGAAGGTGCAGGAAGAGGTAATCCGTTCTGAAAAGCTGGCCTCGGTAGGCCGTTTAGCCGCCGGAGTGGCCCATGAAATCGGCAATCCATTGGCCGCCATCATAGGTTATGTCGAACTTCTGTTACAGCGTGCAGTCAGCGAGGAAGAAGAACGGGATTTTCTAGGTCGTATCGCCTCGGAGTTGCAGCGCATAAATGGTATCATACGCGACCTGCTCGATTTCTCCCGCCCCTCCCTCCAAAAGATTGAAGGGGTGTCTATTAACGAAGTTATCGAAGGCAGTCTTTCTCTACTTTCACATCAAAAAGTCATGCGTTATGTCCATGTCCAGACCGCTCTACAGCCAGACCTGCCACTCGCCCGGGCCAACGCCCAACAGTTAAAACAGGTCGTTATCAATATCCTGGTCAACGCCGCTGCCTCCATGCCTATCGGTGGAGACCTGCGCATCAAATCAGGGCTAAAGGAAATAGCCGAAAATGACGAACAACAGAGATATATAGTGATTGATATAGAAGACAGCGGGACCGGGATCAAACCGGAAGACCTCCCAAGGGTCTTTGATCCCTTCTTCACCACAAAACCACAGGGAGAAGGCACGGGTCTGGGTCTGGCGATCTCTTTACGTATTATGGAATCTTTTGGCGGGAAGATAACCGTAGAAAGCGCCATAGGCAAGGGCACGAAATTCAGCCTTATCCTCAAGGCATGGTAGTGGATCAACTATTTAGCCACAAAGTCACTAAGACACAAAGGGGAATATAAATTATGGCTGGAAAGAATTACGGTTTAACAAAATTATTCTATAAAATCTTCGTGCCTTGGTGTCTTAGTGACTATGGTATTAAGAAAATTATGATCTTGGTGGCTTTGTGTCTTAGTGGCTGCAGTGAAAGGTTTAATTGATGTCTAAAAATCGTATTCTGGTCATAGATGATGAAGAAAACATGCGGCACGTGTTGACGGCCATCCTTAAAAAAGAAGGCTATGCGGTGGATACGTGTCCGGACGCGGTTTCCGGCCTTAAGAAACTGGAAGAACAGTGCTATGACCAGGTCTTATGTGATATCTGCATGTCAGGCATGGACGGCCTATCCTTTTTAAAGGAAGTCGTAGCCCGAAATTTTGACACTACAGTTATAGTCATGTCGGCTTACGGGAGTGTAGATACGGCTATTGAAGCTATTAAAATCGGGGCTTATGACTATATAGACAAGCCCTTCAAACCCAATGAAATCATCCTGACCCTGAAAAAGGCGGAGGAGCGTGCCCGACTCAGGCGGGAAAATACCCGTCTTAAGGAAGAAGTAGAGAGAAGTTATTCTTTCAGTAACATCGTAGCCAAGTCTGCGGCTATGCTTCAGATATTTGATATGGTCAAAAAGATTGCCGATTACAAGACAACCGTCCTTATACTCGGTGAAAGCGGTACTGGAAAAGAGTTAATTGCCAAGGCCATACACTATAACAGTGTGCGGCGTGGAAAACCGCTTGTTACCATAAACTGTGGCGGCATACCGGAAACGCTCCTGGAAAGCGAGCTGTTTGGGCATGTAAAAGGCGCTTTTACGGATGCTTACCGGGCCAAAAAAGGCCTGTTTGAAGAAGCCCATGGCGGAACGCTTTTTCTGGACGAGGTGGGCGAGCTGCCCATGTCCCTCCAGGTCAAGCTGCTCCGTGCCCTGCAAGAGGAAGAAATACGCCCTCTCGGAGACACACAGGCCACAAAGGTCGATGTCCGGATTATTGCCGCCACCGCCAGGGATCTGGCCAGGGAGGTAGAAAAAAATACCTTCCGGGATGACCTTTTCTATCGTCTTAACGTCCTTTCCATCCACGTGCCGCCGCTACGGGAAAGGCGGGAAGATATTCCCTTGCTGGTGGATCATTTTATCCAGAAGTATAATAGACGCTTGGGCACCAATGTTGATGGGATTTCCCCGGAAGCCATGCATCGCCTCATGGAATACGAATGGCGGGGTAATGTGCGGGAATTGGAAAATGTCGTGGAACGGGCCATGGTGCTCACAGAGAGCAAAATAATCGGGTTGGAATACTTTCCATCCTCTATACAAAAAGGCCGTGATACCCTTCCCGACGAAATCCTGGAAGGCGCAACATCCATCAAAAAAGCCACCAAGTCCGTGGAGCGTGAATTAATCAAGCGCGCCCTGGAACAAACTAAAGGAAACCGAACGCAAGCTGCTCATATACTAGAGGTAAGCCTTCCGGCCCTGCTTTATAAAATGAAAGAATATAAGATTGTTGCCACTAGTTGATATCTCTATCTGCATCAAATTTTTTTTAATATATGTAAATTTTTTTAAAGTTATTTCACGCCCGGGCGTTTCACATCATCTGCCATTTTTTCAACAATTTCCTAAAGTTATATCATATGGTGCCGATAAGAAACAATAGGCACGCTTCTTGCCAGCAAGTACATTCAGGAGGATTAAAGTGCCCAAGAGGAAGTACAGAATGAACCTGCCGGGGAATCACCGTGGATTTACTCTGACGGAATTGATGATAGTGGTGGCTTTGATGGCCATCCTGGCAGCCATAGCCGTCCCCAGCATTATTGCACAGATGCCGAAATATCGGCTGAACGGGGCGGCTAGACAGGTGCTGGGAGATTTGGTAGCCGCAAGGATGCAGGCTGTCAGTCAAAATAATGAACTCAAGGTATTCTTTTTAGACAACCATCGCTACATGATATTAGACGATGACGATAACGATGGCACGGCTGATACCGGTGAGGCGGCACAGACAAAAGACATTCAGACAGATTATTACGATGTCACCTTTAACTCAAACAATGACCCAATATTCCAACCGAACGGCACGGCCAGCAACCTGGCTACTATAACTTTGAGCAATACCAGTGGATCACATAGTATTACCATTAGCAGCGCCGGCCGGGTGAGAATAAATTGAGGGGAAAAATGGATATTTCTATGATGTGCAACCTGCAAACTAAAAAAGGTTTTACATTGATCGAGGTACTTGTTGCCATGCTGGTACTGGCTATTGGTCTCTTGGGTCTGGCCACTTTAGCCACAACAGTGATAAACGGTAATGCCTTCAGCAATGAAATGACCACGGCCACGACCCTGGCCCAGGAAAAACTGGAAGATATTCAAGGGCAGGGTTATGCCAGTGTATCTTCAACCAATGAAAACTACGGCAGTATCACAAGTTACAGTGCCTACAAAAGAGTTGCAAGCGTAGCTACGGACTCCCCGGCTACCGGCATGAAAACGGTGACCGTTACAGTCTCCTGGGACGCAGATGCCCATTCGGTTGCCCTGAAAACTATCCTGGCGGAATAAGAGGGCGTGAGAATGTCCGTTTCAACTCGAAAACAAAAGATAATGGGTGGGTTCTCCCTCGTCGAATTACTTATTGCCATAGCCATAAGTGGAATCGTCCTGAGTGCCGTATCCAGTCTATTTATCATGCAAAATAAGTCCTACAGCGTCCAGGAACAAGTTGCTGAGATGCAGCAAAACGCCAGGGCGGCTATGGATATCATGACCCGTGAGATAAGAACGGCAGGATGTGACCCAAGCGGTTCGGCAAATGCGAGCATTGTTACGGCTACGTCCGGCTCTATTAACTTTACCCAGGATCTCGATGGAGATGGAAGTATAACCGGTACAGACGAAAATATCACCTACTCACTTTATACTTCCGGCGGCATACAAAAAATCGGACGTGACACCGGCGGCGGCAACCAACCCGTTGCAGAGAATATCCAATCGCTCGCCTTTGCCTATTACGACAGCGCCGGCAATACTACTGCCGTGCTAGCCGATATCCGCCAGATAGAGCTCACTATAACCGCCAGGACTGCCAATCCAGACCCTGATTATACGACCAATGGCGGGTACAGAACCTGTATCTTGACTTCTCTGATAACCCCGAGGAACCTGGCTTATTGATGAGGGAAGAATGGAGCCACAAAGTCACCAAGGCACAAAGGGAGAATATGAATTATGGCCGGGAAGAATTACGGTTTAACAAAATCATTCTATGAGCTTAGTGTCTTTGTGTCTTAGTGGCTGAATGGTCACTTGATAAGGAGATAAGATATGGTTCTAAAACTAAAATCCAAGGGACTCCAGTACAGTGGAATCCTATATAAAAATGAAAGAGGAATTGCCCTGATCACAGCGCTCCTTTTTTTGATGGTTCTTACTATCCTGGGAACCACCGCTATTGTAATAAGCAGTACAGATATCCAGATCGGCGGGAATTATAAGTTAAGTAAACAAGCGTTTTATAATGCCGAGGCCGGCATCCAATACGCAATCAAGAACATCGAAAGCGGCCTTGCCGCAGAAACTCTTTCTCTTACCGGAAGTTCGGTAGCCGTGAACTATACGGCTCCGGCCGGCTTCTCGTTTGATCCGATCACCAATCTCGCACAAGTAGGAGGCACCGGTAACTATAGCTTTCGGGCTACCGGACACTCTGCAAATAGCGCTAAGGCCACTATTGAAGTGGTCATGAAACAGGAGCCGGTCTTTAATTATGGCGTTTTTGGGGACGACATGGTCGATCTGAAGGCATCCGGTTGCGTTTATAGCTATAACTCGGAGACAACTCCCAACCCCCTGCCGTCTGACTCCACCGGTGAGGCGGATGTCGGCTCTAATGTCGCAGTCCAGACGTACATGAGTACTTATGTTGATGGTGACGTGGCGCTTGGAGACAACGGACTGGGCACCGAAGGGGTATATATCCCGAGTGGCGTTCCCATAATCACCGGCACTGCCGGCGTGGATGTTGATCGGGTGGACCCGGATCCATTAGGCGCCGTCAGTGGCGACCTGGCATCAACATTTTCAACCGTCAGCAGCGGCAGCAATGATAATGTCTGGGGTGGAATCACCGGCGATACCATCAATCTGGGCACCGGTAGTACTATAACATTGTATGGGAAAGCAGGAGGCGCAAATTATTACGTAACTGACATCAACCTTAACAATGGAGCAACACTGAACATCGATGCGACAGCCGGACCGGTCAACATCTATTTAACCGGAGGTCTGGATGCCAAAAACGGATCGGCTATCAATATTACAGGAGCGCCGCCGGACTTCAGTATTTACTCCAATTCGACGGATAGTATTGTATTCAGACATGGGGGTGTCTTTAAGGGAACGGTTTATGCTCCATACGCCCCGGTTGAGATGAAAAACAGTTCGGATGTGTACGGTCTTATCTGGGCCAATACTTCAGACATAAAAAACGCGGGCGAATTCTACTTTGACACAGCATTAAAAGACAAGTACCTCTCCGATAATGTCTCCATATTATCCTGGAGAGAAGTCAGGTGAAAAACCTTTCCGGCGAGGGGATAAAAATGCAAATGACTATAATACGAAATCCTCACACAGCAAAGCTAATCGGAGCCCTTTGTAGAGATGAAAGAGGGATCGTACTAATCACAGCGCTCCTCTTTTTAATGGTTCTCACGGTATTGGGAACCACCGCTATTGTAATAAGCAGTACAGATATCCAAATCGGCGGGAATTAT
>Ga0209164_1005529_pt1 | contig 10730 bp, 8 predicted proteins | sample MTBNYHSulfiMetaG_FD_187458 | JGI IMG/M metagenome (GOLD analysis project Ga0209164, IMG submission 187458) | Enrichment culture microbial communities from rom New York Harbor, USA that are MTBE-degrading - MTBE-NYH (New York Harbor Sulfidogenic)... | ecosystem: Environmental > Aquatic > Marine >... | reverse complement strand
TGCCGGGCGGCGACAACCCCTTCAAGGGCAATATCGATCTGAACAAGCTGCGCAAGGCCATCGACGATCACGGCGCCGAAAACGTGGCCTTCATCCGCATGGAAGCCACCACCAACCTGATCGGCGGCCAGCCCTTCTCCATGCAGAACCTGCGCGACGTCCGGGAGATCGCCACCCGGCACGGCATCCTGCTGATCCTCGACGGCAGCCTCATCGGCGAGAATGCCTATTTCATCCAGAAGCGCGAGGCCGGCTACGCGGACAAATCCATCCAGGACATTCTCCTGGAGATGATGGCCATGGTGGACATCTTCTACATGTCCGGCCGCAAGAGCGGCGGGGCACGCGGCGGCCTCATCGCCACCACCAACAAACCCTATTTCGATCAACTGCTCACCTGGCTGCCGGTATACGAGGGCTTTTCGACCTACGGCGGCATGTCCACCAAGGAGATCGAGGCCATGGCCGTGGGCCTGGAGGAGATGACCCAGACCGAAGTGGCGGGCAGCAGCCCCGAACAGATCCAGTACTTCGCCGAACGGTTGCAGGCCCTCGGCATCCAGGTTGTCACCCCGCCTGGCGGTTTGGCCTGCCACGTGGACGCGCGAGCCTTCCTGCCCCATGTGCCGCCGCTCCAGTACCCGGCCGAAGCGCTCAATGCCGCCCTGTACCTGGCTTCCGGCGCGCGCGGCGTCGAGCGCGGCACCATGTCCGAGGACCGCGACCGGGGCGGCAACGAAATCACCGCCAAAATGGAGCTGGTGCGCCTGGCCATTCCGCGCCGCGCCTTTACCATCGGCCACATCGAATACGTGGCCGAGCGGGTCGCCTGGCTCCACCGCCACAGAGAGCTGATCGGCGGCCTGCGCTTCGTGGAGGAGCCGCCGGTGATGCGCTTCTTCTTCGGCAAACTGGAACCTGTGGGAGAGGATTGGGGCAGCAACATCGTGGAGGCCTTCAAGGCCGACTTCGGCGATCAATGCTGAGAATCTGATGGTCAACGGTTTCGCACCGATCCATGAATCGGTGCGAAACCGGGCGTTCACTTCACCGGCGAGAGGGAGCGCGCCAGTGACCTTCAGCAACGGCCCCGCTCGACCGCGGCGATCGGTTTCACTGCAAACTCGCCATCGTAATCGATGACCGCCCACACCGAATCGTTGTCCATACCCCAGGTGCCCAGTTCGTATTCCGATCTCCAGGGGCCGCGAACGAATTTTGGGGCCCCACCGAAATTCATCTCCACGGCATTGCACCATTTACGGCCGTTCCGGGCGGCCAGGCAGAACTTATGATGCTTTCCATGCGGGCCGCGAGGACCTCTGTTCAATGCATGGCAGCTCATGGAGAGCGTATACGTGTCGCTCATTTTACTCTCCGGGGCATTGGGCCACAACCCGGCGAGGTTTGGGTCATACAGGCTCAGGTTGTCGCTCATGCCCCACAGGCTCAGGGTGTGGCTGACAGCGCCCTCCCTGCGTTCGTCGGACGTTGACCAGCCCGTGGTGACGCACTTGGACAGGGGGCGGAAGAGATAGTCGGTTTCCTCGTTGCCGTTGGCACCGCCTAAAATCTTCATGGCGGTGCCGTGATAGCTGTCGGCGATGCCGGCGTAGGACCCGCCCTGGGCCACTTCGAACTCTCTTCCGTTGAGGCTGTATCCGAAGGTGTCCCGCAGGTAAAAATAGAATTCGGCCGGCGGTGCGACCAGGCTGAAGGCGCCATAATCCTGTCCGTGGCTGGAGGAGTAGAAATCCACGGTCACCCGCGGGCCGTCGATGGTGAAAATATAGTAGCCGATCGTATAGAGTTCCTGGTCAAAGGGCGTCTCCCGGCCGTCATCGCCCGGTCGGGGCGTGTAGAATTTATAGCTGTTGGAGGAGGTGATGATCTGGCCCACGCTGGATTCACCGTTGCCGGATTTGACCGTCGAATAGTGGTGCATGTGATCATGACCGCTCAAATAGTAACGCACCCCATGGTTGCACAGGCTGGTGATGAAGTCATCCCGGGCCGTGGTGTTGGAGGTCAACGTTTTGCCGAAGAGATTGTCCTTGTGATTCTGGCCGATCAGATTCTTGTGGGCGAAAACAAAGGCGTGACGATCCATGCGATTGGACGCGAGCACCGAATCCACCCATGCCACCTGGTCGGTGGCGTTGGCGTTGTAACCGCCTTCGTCGCTCTCGACATTGGACCCATCCGGCCGCGTGAACTGGTCGATCAGCACGCAGCGGACATTCCTGTAATCGAACATGTAGGTGAGCCCGCGCAGCAAACCATTGGGAAAAGATCCGCCGGCACCGATAATGGGGCTGGTGAAATGGGTGGCACCGAACAGATGCGCGCCCTTTCCCGTGGTTTGCGGGAAAAGCACCGGGATTTCCTGGGCCGCGATCTCACTGGATTCGTGATTGCCCCGAACCGGGAAGAAGCCGATGCCGGCATCGTAAAGGGCAACGGCATGATCCGCCCGCGTGGGCAGGGTTCGCACACCGTCGACAGTCTCCTTGTCCACCAGGTCCCCGACCTGGATCACGAACTCGCACCCATGGCGAATAAACTGGTCGTTCAAGGTGTCGATGATGGTGGTGGCGCAGGAGGCCGGATCCATGACCCCGGCCCCGGTTTTCCACTGGGTATCGGACATCACCCCGAATTTCCAGGATTTTTCGGACAGCCTGGCAAAGGCTCGTTTGGGCGCGAAAATCGGGACGTTCAATCCCGACAGGGTCAGGCCCGCCAGACCGGCGCCGCCGATCATTAAAAACTGTCTCCTGTTCAACGCTTTCATGCTTTTCTCCCTTCCTGGATATCAGTGATGCGCGCCCGATGCGGCATGCGAACGGACCGCTGTTTCGTCAAGCTGCCGGGATGCTTTCCGACAGGCAGGCCTGGATCGATGGTCACCTTTAGGGGCCAACGATTCTGTTCCCGTCGAAAGATAGATGGAATCTGTTAGGGGCTGGTGCGCCGATGGTTAATTTCAGGTTAGTTTTGCGCGAGTATCTATCGGTGTTTGCCGGTATGGTTTTGCAGCAGAAGCTCGATCGACTTGAAGTTGCGCTGGCGCGCGATCGATAAGGCCGTGCTTCCGTCGTCGAGGGCGAACGTCTTGTCCGCGCCGTTCTCGAGCAGAAGCCTGACCATCGCCTCATTGCCGTCCCAGGTCATGATTAACAGAGGCGTCCATCCCTGATCGGAGGTCTCATCGACACGCGCGCCTTGGGCGATGAGCAAAAGGGCGATATCGGCGTGCCCATGGCTGACGGCGAACAACAAGGGGGTCCAACCCCATTCGCCGCGTGCATGGATATTCGCGCCGTTCTGGATGATCCAGCGGGCCAGATCGATACGGCCGTAGTGAAGCGCGTAGTGCAGCGGTGCCCAGCGGTTGATACTTGCGGCGTTGAGGTCGGCGCCCCTGGCCACCAATAGTTTCGCCATTTCCGTATGGTTGTGTTCGATCGCCAGATGCAGGGGGGTGAAATGGCTGCAGTCGGGCGCATTGGGGTCGGCGCCCCGGTCGAGCAGCAGGCCGGCCATTTGGATGTGGTTGCGATTGGCGGCCCAGTGAAGCGGCCGCCAACCGCAACCACCACCAGCCACATCGACGGCGGCTTTTTGATCGAGCAGAAAACGGGCCACCTCCAGTTGGTTTTCGCGGGAGGCCACGATCAAGGCAGGCTCGTCACAATCCTCCACGGGTAAGTCGAGACGCAACAAGGCGATGCGGTTCCGCAGGTAGGCATGAATTTCGGGATCGTCGCGATAAGCGGCCAGGCCATCCTCGAAAAAACGGCGGGCCTCGTCGGCGCGACCCTGAAATTCCAAGGCCTCGGCCTGGATCAAGGTTTTCTTGTGAGGTCCGGTGAACGCCCGCAGTTCGGCTTCGACCTCTGGCCGGGAGGCCTCGGCGAACGTAATGCTCAGGTTGAAGAAACCGTCGGCCAAGTCCACATCGCCCGCAGATGCAAGCATCTGCCGGGCGGTTTCATAATCGCCGCCCCAGGCGCGGACCATGGCGTGCTGGGCCAGGATGCGCGCCTGTTGCCGGCTTCGCCGGGGCTCCTGCCGGAGCTTGTCGAACAGGTATGCCAACTTTTTTTGTTCCTGCGCATCCCGAAACGGCAGCCGCCAGCGGTTTCCCTTCATTTCATAGGCGATCCCCCTGAGCGCATAGAGGTAAAAAAGCGGCACTTCGGTGTCGAACCGTTCCGTGGCAAGACATGCATGGCCGAACGAGAGCATCTGTTCATGACTGCCGCCCCAACGCGGCCGCAAGGCGTATAACATCTCCTTGTACGCTGCCAGGTAATCCATTTGGCCCTGCACCGCCCGGTTGAACCAGACCATCTCGTTCTCGTCGGGGTTTCCATGACCTGCGCGGGTAATCTTCAGCATGCCGACGGCCGCTTCGGGACGCTCGGGGTGCGCCTGCCAGGCCGCTGTCATGAAGCCGCGGGCCTTATCGAGGTGCTCTGCGAATTTTTTCCAGCCTTCATCTGTCACCGTATAGGCCAGCCCGGTTCCGCGCGCCTTCCATCCCAGGTCCAATTCCCGGTTGCCCCGCAGCATGTTCATAAACCACGCATCCGTTCCACCCTGCCGCTCCAGATCGGCGAGCACAAAATCCCATTTATCGAAATGGGCGTCGCTGGTTTCGCACAGCCAGCGGTAGGCGATCTGGATTTCGTTGTCGGAAAATTCATGGTTGGCTACGGCCACGCTGATCGCGCTCAACGCATTGCCCAGGTGCATTTTAGCCTCATCCGGCCGCGGTTGGTCACGCCGTGCGGCAATGCAGTTCAAAGTTCTGAGCGCAAGGAACGCGTGAAGGTCGGGGTAGGAATTCTGATGCCATTGATAGGCGCCCAACAGATACGGCTCGGCGGCCGCGTCCTGTTTCGTCATGAAAAGCAACTGTCCATACCACAGGCCCACCAGCGGGTCGTTGCAGCCTGCCGCGATCAGCCGGGCACCTGTTTGGGCCAGCTCGCGATAGGTTTGGGCGTCGCTCTGGAAAGACACCGCACGACAGACCGCTTCCAGAAACTGGGCGGCTTCGTCGTTAGTGGGATGTGCGCTCGCATGTTTCCGGAACAGATCTACCGTCTGATGAACCATGAAGCGATTTTTTCCTTCGCTGAAGGTCGCTTCGGTTCGAACCTCCTGAACCGGGATACGATATTCTTCGTCAAGACCCTTTTGATAGAGTGTACATCCAGACGCGGTTATCAGTACCAGACCCGCCATCACGCGAAACATCCATCCTAAGCAGATTCTCTTTTTCACGATGCGTCCTTTCAGAGGGATCCCTGGTTCCGACCAAACAGAAAGCCTTACCATTTCCATATATCGGTCATGATGCCGGAATCATTAGCTGAAGCGACGTCTCATCGGTGGATGGGCGAGTTTGTTTGTTTCGATCTCCCGGGTGACGCAATAAACGCCTTTGCCTTCGAAGCCGGGATTGAAGCATAGATTGTCAGATTTACATTCGGCTTTGCGCCGGTCTCCGGTTTCCCATCGATGGATCAAATCAGGTTCCCGGATAAAGGGCCTGCTCATGGAAAGGTAGTCGGCAATACCTTCGGCGACAATTCTCTTTGCAACCTCGAAGGATCGCAAACCACCAACGAGAATTAATGGAATCTTTATATTACTTTTGAATCTACCCGCGTATTCTTCGAAATAGGCTTCCCTGTCCACTGTGGTAATGCCGGGCCTGCTGGGCGAAAGCCGGCCGGTCCTGATGATACCGCCACTGACTTCGATGGCATCGAATCCAGCATCGGCAAAGCGTCCGGCGGCTTGCAATGAGTCGTCGACAGTCAGTCCGTTTTCGATAAAATCAGCACCGTTCATCTTTATCAGGATGGGATAATCTGCGCCGACCACTGCCCTGATGGCCTGGTAGATCTGCAGGTGGATCCTGGCCCGGTTTTCGATCGACCCGCCGTATTCGTCCTGTCGCCGGTTGTACGCAGGGGAGAGGAACTGGCTCAGAAGATAACCATGACCTGAATGGATTTCGATGCCATCGAAACCGGCTTTTTGAGCCCTGTTGGCCGCCTGGGCGTAGCAAAAAACAAGCCGCTCAATTTCCGCAAAGGTGATGCGCCTTAGGTTTCCCTGAACATGATCCAAAGGATCTGACACGGCCAATGCCGGCCGGCCGGTCAACGCAACTTCGGCGTACTGCCCGGCATGCGCCAGTTGCATGATGATTTTGCCGCCGTTTGCGTGGACGGCCGATACCATTTCCCGCAGGCCGGGGACGAGCCTGTCATCAAAAATGCCCAGCTGCCAGGGCGTGCCCTGGCCTTCCCGAGAAACATAGGCATGGCTTGAGATAATCAAGCCAACGCCACCCTTTGCGAGCGCGACCATCATTTCGATCAACTTCGGGGTGACTGCTCCCTCTGTCGTTGCCAACCCTTCCCAAGTGGCCGCTCGGACAAACCTATTCTTCAGCACCATCCGGTTGATAGCGCTTGGTTCAAATAATGGGTTCAAGACCGATCACCGTCAGTTCCTATTTGAATTTGGACATCGCTGCCTGGAAGGCACTCTTCATCGTGTCAAAGGCTTTCTCGGCACCGGATTTGAGCTCTTCCCATGCTGCATCCCCGGATTGCCTCACCGCCGCCAATTTGTCCTGGGCCGCCTGCTTTTTGGCACGCAGATCTTTGATCTCTTTTTTCCTACTGAAAGCCGATCATCATTCAGCTTTTAATTCCCCTGAAACCGGAACGAACTGCCAGTTCACGGCTCTGCCTTCGGCAATGACGACATCCGCTCCATTAAACATATGGTTTTTGCTGATAAATAGCCAAAAATTACTGTTATCGGTTTGAATCTTATATGGTCGTTTGGTCTGAACGTATTCGCCCGTGCGGAGGGCTGCAAGGTGCTTCTCCGCATCCTTCTCCATTTGGAAAATGTGTTGCTGAGCCTCGTAGGCCTTTGTCGATTTCAGGGCAGCAAAGAAGGAGCCCATGTTGATGCCTATCGCCACGACGAAAATCGCCACAGCTCCACCAACAAAATGGTAGAACCGACCCTTGGGTATCAGGACGTACTTCTTGGTCAGTCGCTCGATGATCTGTGTTTCCTCTTCTGGTGTCATAGCGCCCCCTATTTGTCAGGTGCCTTTGGTGTGGCCCCACGCAATATTCCCGCCGCGATCGAAGCCAGCCCGCAGCAGTGGCCTGTTGGGCCATCTATCCCATCCTTTTTGCAATATACACCCCGTAACCGGCATAGGACTTGTACGTTTCGTAGAGGTCGATTTCGTGTTGCTCTGCAGCCACTATTTTGCGTGCGTCTTCGCTGTTCCCGTTTCGATCCAGAAAGTCCTCGAACCTGGCCTGCATGGGCCGGTAATACTCCTCCATCCAGCAACGTTCTGGCAACACGAAATACCCGACGGGTGAAAATCCATGTTTTTCCAGTACCCTGATCTTTGCCGAAGCCACATCGATTTCGGGATACTCGCTATCCCAGTGTTTCTGAAGTTCCGCTGGTCGGGAGTCCGTGAGCCATGTGATCTCGGATACAACCAAAAGACCACCCGCTTTCAGGAAGCGTCGCCACTCCGCTACGCCTTTTTCAAATCCAATATTATAGATGGCGCCCTCGGACCAGATGACATCCAATTCCCCGTCGGGGAAAGGCAGATCGTCCATGGACCGGGCAAGGGGAGATATCCTGTCCGCCACCCCCGAGCTTTCGGCCCTTTGCTCCAGCACGTCCAGAAAATCTTGAAGGAAGTCCACTGCCGTGATCCGGGCATTCAAGAGTCGGGCAAGCAGGATGGTGGATGCCCCCGTACCGCAGCCAATATCCGCAATTTTCAGCGGTTCCGCCCGATCGATCATGGCCAGATTTAGAGCCAGTTCTGTCTCGGCATCCCCGCCCGGTCCCTGGCGACGGCCATCCTTGTGCAGGTCGATCAAGAGTTTGTAATCATCCACAGTCTTCTTCTTTCATTTTCCGGCCGACACCCTTGACTTGCTGCGCCGTTACTGGGCCACACACAAAAATCCTGTGCTGAATAGTTAACCTACTTATTTTTTAGTGATTTCGCCAAATCCTTGCCTAATATAAATGATTTTTCAAGTGATTCGGTATCCTCTTTAACCTTTCCCCTATCGAAAATCCTGAATATTGCTTGCTCCCCAATTACTTGATATCCGAGCGCTTCAATTGGGACTCGCATGGCTTCAAGGGTAAACCCCATATCTTTCATGCTTTCCTGTTCGCAAACTGCGACCAGGACCGCTTTTCGATCTTGGTTGCTCAACTGACTTGACCAGGTCCTGGGGCGTGTATTTTCAAAATTGTAAAAGCAGTAGAGCCGGTCGATAAATGCCTTCATCCATGAGGTAATATTATAGTTGTGGGTCGGTGAAACAAGAACAAGACCTTTCGAAGCAATGATTTGACGGTAGATTAATGACATCCCATCAATTAGTCCGGTGCAAATTTTATCTTTTCTGCACTTCTCACAACCGATGCAACCTTGAAAATGAATATCTCTCAATTGAATTGAACCGCATTCGATATTTTCCTGACGGACACCTTTGAGCACTTGCCTCAATAAAGCATCTGAATTTCCATTTTTTCTGGGACTGCCAGCAACTCCCAATACTCTATTCTCTGGAAGTAAGTTTTCAGTATTTGCTTTGATTATTGAACTCAGCATGTTCGAGGCTTGCCCTCTTGTTTTGCTAACGTGGAACTGTGCGGCGCGAGTAACCTCCTGCAAACCTGTTGCGCACTCTCCGGTGAAGCACGCCGCCCCCTTAGCGGCTGCACGATTGTGAGGATAGCTGCTAATATCAACGGCCACTATTTACATTACAGGTTTCTCTCTGAATATCGGTTGATGGATATCTTCTACACGTCATCGACCTCGCTTCGTATACGCTGCAAAAATAGGCGTCATCATTTTTTTCCAGAAAGATGCAATCCCCGTTATCTTGGAATTTCAAAAAACGATTCTCGCCGGATTTATCAATATTATCTGTGAATTCTTCCGATCTAATTCCCGTGAAAGTTTCAAGCGCCTGGATATCCTCTTGAGATAGCCGAATGTACGCAAAATTCCTGCAACAGGACCCACAACCGATGCAAACATGCGTTGGTGATACTTTGGTTGTATTTTCCAATTTCAATAGAAGCTGCTTTCCTTGAGCTAACGAATTGCTCACCTGAGAGGGCCGCTTTTTGGCCCGAATCAGGTGAAGCGAACGGTTATGAAAATTCTTTATTTTCAATTATTCTTACCATGGAAGGCACGTTCGTAGTTTTGAATTTCTCCTAAAACTACTGCGGCCTTAGCATCTTCCATGGGCAAGTTAATATCAAATCCATCCCATTTTTTACTATTAATAAAATTTATTTGTTGTTCTGAATCAAGGTTAGTACAAATTATCTCAGTCAACAAATTTATCACTCTCTTTTCAGATGATGAATTTAATTCTATCAATTCTCCACCGTCATTAGGGTGTTGAGTACCAATGTATATTCGACCATCGGTTTTAGTTTCCAATCGATGATCAAAGCAAATTGAAAATTCTTTGTTTTCTGAACCTCTTAGAGTGACTAATATAGTGCCGCCATCCTTAATTCCGAACACCCATTTAAAATGTATGGGATAAGTCAAGCCAGTAACGGCATCTTTTTCCCCTCTTTCGATCTTACGCATTAGGGATTCGTTTAAGGTTTGGATATCTTGGGTAAAGCCTTCAGTCGAAAATATGATCGTTGAGAACAAAATAATTTGAAATATGGCAAATTTCTTTAGCATTTTCTCTCTCATAACGGTGAATTCACCTGCGCAAGCTTGCGAGCGTCAGGTGGAATGACTGGTTGGGCTGCGTTATGTTGTGGGAACTGAAGCAACATAGCCAATTGCCATCAACATGTTACCTTGTTCGAGTCGTATGAATATTGATTCCTTTTGTTTTATAATGAATCCGCTTTGCTCTATTAGTTCACAAAGGGAGTCACAAGTAAAGAGGTGGTAGGATTTATGTCCTGATTTTTGAGACCAATTTTTATAGTTATTTAATGTTTCATCTGTTTCCGCATGACAATATGTTGGAGAAAATAATACACCTGTCGGCTTAATTACACGTCTGATTTCTTTTAGAACCAACTTCGGTTTCTCCATCACATGTAATGAATTTAATATCACTACAGTGTCAAAAATAGAATTCTGGAATTCAAGCTCGTAGGCACTTTGTTTGTAAAGGCGAATATTCTTGATTTTGTCAGTTTTTATTTTTTCTCGTGCAACTGCAAGCATTTTTTCTTCATTGTCTATAGCGTCAACATGATGTGCAAACTTGCTTAATTTGATAGCTGCAACACCTGTCCCGGTCGCAATGTCCAGAAGAGAATAAGAAGGATCAAGGCTGCAAACGATAGTTTCGAGTATCTGCTCAACGCTTCCATTTTTGTTTTTATCATATTGCGATGCATTTTTTGCCCAATATGATTTTGTAGAAAATTGCAATTAAAGTCTCCTTGTTTGCTCAGGAAGCCCAACGCGATTTTCAGCGGTGAGGGAACCGAGTCCGCTGGAAAAACTTGTGTACGCCCGGCATGGGCGTGAACTTATGGGGTGAAAGTCCCCTATGTGTGAACCCGGTTACGATCCTTTGTTTTTTCCGGATCTTAACCCAAACATTAGCCGACGACAAGGGCGATGCCGCGAG
>Ga0209164_1005528_pt1 | contig 10730 bp, 11 predicted proteins | sample MTBNYHSulfiMetaG_FD_187458 | JGI IMG/M metagenome (GOLD analysis project Ga0209164, IMG submission 187458) | Enrichment culture microbial communities from rom New York Harbor, USA that are MTBE-degrading - MTBE-NYH (New York Harbor Sulfidogenic)... | ecosystem: Environmental > Aquatic > Marine >... | reverse complement strand
GTCGATACAAGCGAGGGGCAAACGCAGCATATGCGCTTGCCCCTGTAGACATGCCCCCGTTGAGCGAAGGCTGAGCTCACTCACCCAATGTTATGTTGTCTATGAGGCGCGTGGCACCAATCCTCACTGCCATCGACACCAGCGCCGCGCCATCGACGTGGCCCAGCTCCACAAGGGACTCGGGGTCGGCAACGCTGACGTAGTCGACACCCGCCAGCGGCTCGCTCTCAATCAGCGACGTCATCTCCCGGCGCAGTCGCTCGGCATCCCCTTCGCCCTTCTCCCACAGCTCCTGAGCCAGGCACAGCGCCCGCCACAGCACCACAGCGGCCTTTCGTTCCTTGCCTTTCAGGTGGGTATTGCGGCTGCTCATCGCCAGGCCGTCGGGCTCACGCACCGTGGGCACGGCCACGACTTCGAGGTTCATGTTCAGGTCGGAGACCATCTTCTTGATTACGGCCAGTTGCTGGGCATCCTTCTGCCCGAAATAGGCGCGGTGCGGCTCGACGATGTTGAACAGCTTGGCCACCACGGTGGCCACTCCCCGGAAGTGGCCGGGGCGGGAGGCCCCTTCCAGCCTTTCGGTGATCCCCTCTACGTCAACCCAGGTGGTGAACCCCTCAGGGTACATCTCCCCATCGCCGGGCATGAACACCACCGCCACCCTCTCACCTTCCAGCAGTTCCAGGTCCCGCGCCGGGTCGCGAGGGTACGTGGTGAAGTCCTCCCCACGTCCGAATTGCGCTGGATTGACGAAGATGCTGACCACCACGGTGAGGTTCCCCCGTCGTGCGTGGCGCACCAGCTCGAGGTGCCCTTCGTGGAGATAGCCCATGGTGGGGACCAGTCCGACGGAGCCGGGCACCTGGCTCCGAAAGCGTTTCATGTCGGCGACGGTACTTATGACATTCACATCGCCACCTATGATGATGTCCGGGCCAGCTCGGCGACGATGCTTTCATCCATGGTGTAGCTCTGCTTTGCAGTAGGGAAGGTCTGTTCCTTCACCTCCGATATGTAGTCGGAGACCGCACCCTTGATGACGTCACAGAGAACAGCGTACTGCTTGGCATGCTTGGGCACGAAATCGGTGAACAGGCCGAGGATATCGTTCACCACCTGCACCTGTCCGTCGCAATGGGGGCCGGCCCCTATCCCTATGGTCGGGACGCTCACCGTTTCCGTGATGAGCTTGGAAAGCGGGGCGGGCACCGTCTCCAGCACGATGCCGAAGACGCCGGCCTCGTCCAGCGCCCGGGCGTCGTTGAGCAGGCGTACCGCGGCCTCCGGCGTCCTCCCCTGCACCTTGAACCCGCCGAACTGGTGCACCGATTGCGGGGTCAGCCCGATGTGGCCCATCACCGGCATGCCGCATTCCACCATACGCTTCACCTTGTCGGCGACCGTCTCGCCACCCTCCAGCTTCACCGCCTGCGCCCCGCCCTCCTGAATGAAACGGGCGGCATTGCGCAGCGCATCCTCCACGGAGACATGATAGGTCATGAACGGCATGTCGCCGACGACCAGCGCGTGCTTGGCGCCGCGCACCACCGCCTTGGTGTGGTGGATCATCTCGTCCATGGTCACGGGTATGGTGGTCTCGTAGCCCAGCGTCACCATGCCCAGGCTGTCGCCAACCAGGATGAGGGGAATGCCCACCTCATCCATGAGCTTCGCCGTCGAGTAGTCATAGGCGGTGAGCATGGCGATCTTCTCACCCCGCTGCTTCATCTCCCTGATATCGCTTATGGTGACCCGCATGGCACACCTCCCTAGTGTGAGAGCACTCCCTCTTTGACCTTCACAATGGCGTTATTCTCATCGACATAGACCAGCCGGGGGTGCCAGCGATGCGCCTCTTCCTCGGTGACCACGTCGTAGGCCAGGATGATCACCTTGTCACCCGGCGATACCAGCCTGGCTGCCGCTCCAAGGACACCGATCTCGCCCGAACCCCTGTCCGCCTCCACAGCGTAGGTCTCGAAGCGGGCCCCGTTGTCGATGTTGAGCACGTGAACCCTCTCGTAGGGAAGGATGTCCGCCGCCTGCAAGAGCAAGCCATCGATGGCTATGCTCCCCTCATAGTCCAGGTGCACACTGGTGACCCGGGCGCGGTGGATCTTCCCCTTCAGCATGGTCCTCATGGATTCCCCTCCTTCAGAAGCTCTCTCAGTTCCTCTGCCCGTTCTCCCTCGAGAGTGCCCTTGGCCACGCCTATGGGAATGGTGTGCAGTCCCAGTTCCCTGTAGGCGGAGAGCACCTCGGGCGCCGCCCGCTTCAGGGCGGCCACATGCTTCCTTATTGTCCCTATATCCCCCCGGGCAATGGGGCCGGTAAGGCAGTTCGGCAGGCCGACGTTCTCGATATTGTTCAGCGTCCCCCGCAGCAAGGGCATAAGAGCCTTCGTCGCTTGCTCGGGCGACGCCCCGAAGGTGCCCCACAGGTCGGTGGCCAGCTTCACCAGCGTGACGAAGTAGTTGCACGCCATCACCGCTGCCGCGTGGTACAGCACCTTGTCGTCGGCATTGAGCTTGACCCACGTCCCCTGGAGAGTCGTAGCCATGTCCTTGAGCGTGGCAAAGAGCGGCTCCTCGGCTTCAATAGCGAAGGTGGAGCCGGGGATATTCTCGATAGCATGGGGCACGCTGGCGAAGGTCTGAAGGGGATGAAAGCCGCCGACCAGGGCGCCATCCTCCCTCGCCTCCTCCAGAATGGCGGTGGAGTCCGCACCGCTACAGTGAACGACGCTCTGCCCTTCGTGCCAGTACAGCTCGGCGACAACCTGCTCAATGACGTCGTCGGGGGTGGTAACGAAGACGAGCTCCGCTGTCTCCGCCACATCCTGGCCGCTATCGCACACCCGGCAGCCATCGACCGAGCCGGCAAGCCTCTGGGAAGAAGCCCTGGTGCGGCTATACACCGCGACCACCGGGTAGCCCTTGCCACCCAGCGTCACCGCCAGAGCGGTGCCCACCTTTCCCGCCCCGATGAAGCCGATGCTCGTCATCTCACATCACATCCCTGGCGGCAGGTACGCCGCAGAGCCCCTCGGCCTCCCTCACCGCCCGCACAATCGCCGTTGCGACCACCTCGGCGGCCATCGAGCCGATCAGGCTCACGTCCTCCTGCCCCGTCCGCCCCATGGCGAGCGCGAAGATGGCATCGCCATCGTACATGGTATGGGCTGGCCGGATGGCCCGGGCCAGACCGTTATGCGCCATCTGCGCCACCTTGATCACCTGCTCCTTGCCCAGCGAGGCGTCCGTGGCCACCACCCCTATTACCGTGCTGGCCGGCACGGCGCTCCGTGCTTGCCTCATCCCTTTCATGACATCAACCGTGCTGAGAAACCCGCCCTTCTCAATATCGCGGGGACCGGCCATCACCTTCCCCGTCTGCGGGTCGACCACGTCGCCAAAAGCGTTGACGGCGAAGACCGCCCCAATGGTCACGTCGCCCACCTTCTCGCTGGCGGTGCCCAGGCCGCTCTTGGTCATCCTCTCCGGCCCCATGATCTTCCCCACCGTCGCGCCGGTTCCCGCCCCGACGCTCCCCTCAGCCACCGGCCCATCGGAGGCGGCGAGGCATGCCTTGTAGCCTTCCTCGGGTCCCGGCCTCACCTTCGCGCTCCCGATGCGGAGGTCGAACAGAATAGCGGCGGGGACGATGGGCACCCTGGCCACGCCAACATCAAAGCCATAGCCCCTCTCTTCCAGATAGCGCATCACCCCACCAGCCGCATCCAGGCCGAAGGCGCTGCCTCCGCTGAGGAGAACGGCATGCACCCGGCCCACCAGGCTCGCCATGCGCAGGGAATCGGTCTCCCTCGTCCCTGGCGCCGAGCCACGCACGTCCACACCGGCGATCACTCCTTCCTCACAGAGGACCACGGTACAGCCGGTAGCCGAGTCCGCGTCGGTGTAGTGCCCGACCCTGATGCCGGGCACATCGGTGATGCCATTGTTCAAACCCCAGGCCTCCAAAAAGAAAAAACCTTCCCGGGCTTCACCCGAGAAGGCATAGTTAACGTGTTACAGGTTTGCCGTCTCGGTCGTCACCCGATCCAAGCGACTCTGTTGTTTGTTTCTAACGCTTCCTAGTACTCACTCACCGCCCCGACACATCGGGGTCGATGGCTGTATTAGTATAGCATACCACGGCCACCACCGTCAAGTGGCCATCGGTACACTCGACGGACCAGCGCTCGCGCCTCACCAGGAGACGAATCGACGCGCCGCTGACTGAATGATACATCCCCGCCACGGCGACGGATAGCGCCGCGATGCCGGCTGCGGAGCATTCCCTACGGGTGGCTTATCAGAGCGCGGTCGTTTCTTCCGTCAACCTGACCGCCAGAAGCTGACGGTCATTGTCCCGGAAGCCAAACCTGGCGTACAGCTTCCTGGCAGGCTCATTGCTTCGCCCCACCTCCACGAGGACTGCTGATACACCCCGATTACGGCACTCAGCCATGAGGACTTCCAGGGCAGACTTCCCCAGCCCCAACCTGCGGAACCGGGGACGAACGAAAAGGTCATCGACAAAGGCAACCCGCCTGCCGTACTCCATGCTGAAGCACACGGTCAGCACGACATAGCCGGCAGCCTGATGCTCGTGCTGGAGCACCCACACCCGGCCGAAATCGGGGTGTTCCATCAAGTCGCCAAACGCCTGGCGGGATAGCTCCCTGTTCAGCCGATAACCCGATTCCTCATGGAACTCGGCCATTAGGTCAAGGAGGACTTCAATGTCGGCGTATGTCGCCAGTCTTGCTGAGCCGCCCATCTGGCATATCCCACCATGTCAAGAATTCGCTGGCACCCAGAGTCCGTGGACAAGAAATCCAGACAGACCGTTCGTGGTGAGCCCGTCGAACCATGAACGGTCTGTCCCCTTCGGTCCGTTCACCCTTCGACAAGCTCAGGGCGAACGGATTGGAGTCTGCCTCGTTATCACCCATCAAGTGAGCCTCTTGAATCTGCACTCACGGATTCAGGGGCACCGCCAACCGCCCGGACACACTTTGACCCGTCTTCGAGGCCGCAGCGGCGGCATTCTTCTCCGCGCCGCTCCCTATCACGCGCGGTTCACTCCGCCTCCGCTGTCTTCTTCGTCAGGCGTTCGTAGAGCTCGTCTCCGACACACTCCCTGGCGTACTTGCACCAGGTGATGCAGGACTGGATGTTGTTGAAGACAGTATAGCCACAGGTCGGGCACCGCACCTGGAGGTCGGTGGAGAAGACCTCGACGTCCCCACCGCACTCGGGGCACTTCTTCACTTTCAGCTTGGGCGTCCGTATGACGTTGGCTCCCGGGCATTTATCGAACATCGCACCCTCCTGTGGCACCCGCTCCTAGAGGTTCCTCGGACTCATTCCTGAGCGACCAATGCAACCCGCTCCACATCAACAACTACCATTATACGGGCATACGCCGCTTGCTTCCATGACCTAGGTCATGTCAAGCCCGAAGTCCAGCTTCTTGCGGTTGGCCTCGATATGCACCTGCACAGTATCAGCATGACAACTCGCCCTTCACCCCGACCGTTACCTCTCTCAAGGGGATGTCCTTGCCGCTTGAGCGTATCGCTTCCCTGGCCATGTGTACCAGCCCGGAGCAGCAGGGCACCTCCATGTGAACCGCCGTCAGGCTCTTCACGTCTGAACGGCGCAGTACCTCGGTCAGCTTCCTCTGGTGGGCCTCGAAATCGTCCAGCTTGGGGCAGGCTATGAGCAGGGCACGGTCCTTGAGAAAGTCGTGGTGGAATCCGGCATAGGCGAAGGGAGCGCAGTCCGCCGCCAGCACCACATCCGCCCCCTGGAGGAAGGACGCGTTGGGAGGTACAAGGGTGAGCTTCACCGGCCAGTGACCGAGCATGGACTGCCGGCACCCAGCCTCCGAGGCCACCTCCGCCGCCCCGGTCCTTTCGAACGAAGTGACCGCAGCCGCGGCACAGCCGCAAGGAAGCTCGGCGTCAGCGTGCCCTCTCTCATGCAGGTGGTGCTCCGCCGCCGCCTCGTCGAACTCATCAGCTTCTCTCTCCTCGATGGTGATGGCTCCCTGAGGACACTCCCCCAGACAGGCCCCCAAGCCATCGCAGTACTTCTCGCTGACGAGCCTGGCCTTGCCATCGACTATCTGTAGGGCCCCCTCGGCGCAGGCCGGAATGCACGCACCGCAGCCATTGCACCTGTCCTCGTCGATCCTTATTATCTTCCTCAGCAATTTCGTCGCCATCTCACACCTCCCGGCAACGCTGACCGAGCATCAGCAGTTGACCATTCGAACTTAACCGTCTTCCTCTCTCCCCGCGGCAACAGCGCCCAACTCGGGCATATGAGCCTCTTCTCCAGCCAGCGGCCGACGCACCCTTCTTCTCCCGTAGGCAATGGCGTCCGCCGGGCAGACCTCCCGGCACCTGTTGCACATATAGCACTCCTGCTTACGGTCCGTTCTGCCGGCCTCGCCCGTCGGGCATACCTCCTCACACTCCCCGCACTCGATGCAGTTCTCGTCGCGCCGCAGCTTGAACACGCCCTTGATGGAAGCCAGCCCCAGCAGTGCCCCGTACGGACAGAGGAAGCGGCAGAAGGGCCGGTAGAAGAAGACCCCTACGATGACCAGAGCGAGGAAAACATAGAATAACGCTGACGCAACGTTCAAGTAGAAGAAGTCGCGAATACCCAGATAGGTAACAAGCGCCATCGACGACGCGAGCGCGAGAGCGACCGCAGCGATGAGAAACACCAGGCGGAAGGTCACCGGCACCACTTTGCCCCTGACCTTCAGCTTCTTCACCGGCACGCGATAGGCCAGTTCCTGCGCCGCTCCTATGGGGCACACGTAGCCGCAGAAAGCCCTCCCAAACAGGAACGCCAGCACTATGAACAACAGCAAGACCGCTGCCGCCATCGCCACCGGCACTCCCAACCCAGCGGTGTTCCCCAGGAGGAACGCCTGGAACTGGTACGGCAGCATCGGGGCGAAGACGAGGAACCCGAAGACCGTAGAAAGGGCAAGCAGGAGATACCCGACCTTCATGTTGAACCTGCCGGTGCGGAAAAGCACAACGACCGCGATGGTCGCCACCACGGCGTAGACCATTCCCGCCACCTTCGGTATCGCTTCGATAACCATCATTGTCACCTCAACGCCCCACTGTCTTCCAATCCCCGGCACGTCTGTACTCCGAGGCACCGGTCTGCGTCGGCACACCAGTCGACGCACGGGGCCAACTCCTCTCGATTGACAGTCCCGCCACACTGGGCACACACCACATTGGCCTCGTCGGAGAATATCTTCACTCCGTGACCGCACCCGGGGCACTTGTAGATCCCTACCCGCAGGCCCCCGCCATCTTCGCTCGAGCAGCGACAGGTCATGTTTGCCACCTCCACCAACGGCGTCAACCGACGCTTAACAAGTTCCAACATCAGGATAAGACAGGGTTGTACGGCTGACTATGATTTGAATCATGTAGACCGGCCGGCGCCAGCCAGTGACGCCCCCCGGCAACACAGATGTGTCCTGAGAATGGCCCTCCTGCAGCAAGTCTACGCTTGCGGCGGGCCTTCGCTGAGCAATCTCAGCTTTCTCTCGTCGAGAATGATCGTCTTGCCCCTGGCGGAGCCGACGATGCCGCCGTCCTTCAGGCGGCTCATAACGCGGATGGCCGTCTCGGTGGTAGTCCCCGCCATGTCGGCGATCTCCTGCCGGGTGAAGGGGAGTTCAGCGCCAAGTCTTGCCGAGAGCATGAGCAACACCCTGGCAACCCGCTGCTCCACCCTTTCGCCGGCGATGTCCCTGAGGCGAGCCTGAGCGTCCCTGAGCCTCCCTCCCAGCACATAGATGATGCGCAAGGCTATTTCGGGGTGTTGGGCGAGGAAGGAAAGGAAGGCGTGCCTCTCGATTCCGAGCACTGTGGTGTCCACGACGGCCTGCGCTGAGGCAGGATAGGGCTTGCTCTCGAAAACGGCCACTTCGCCGAACATCTCGCCGGGGCCGAAGAAGGCGATGATGAACTCCTTACCCAACGACGAATGCTTGAGGACCTTCACCTGGCCCTCAGCTACAACGTAGAACCAGTCGGGGTCATCGCCATCCCAGAAGACGAACTCGCCGGGGCCGAAGCTCCGCTCAATGGCTATGCCCGACAGCTCAGCGAGCTCACTCTCCTCAAGGCCGGAGAAGATCAGCGACCTTCGCAGGGTATCGGCTTTGGCTTCACGCTCCACGCCCAGAGTATAGCACAGGAGCCCCGTTCAAGCGCTCCAGCCTGTACTGATGCGGCAAGACAGGTGGCGGTAGCCTGACGCGTCCCGCGAAGATTCGCCTCTACTGCGCCATGGTGACCATGAACTTGACGAACCGCACCAGCACCCCGACCCCCAGCCCGACTGCGGTGATGATTAGAGCAACGGTCACCAGCACCGGCATGACATCAGCTACCGTGGCATTAGGAATCACGCTGAAATCAAAGGGGAATATGGCCACCAGATTGGCGACCACCACAATGCCAATCACCATGAGGGTGATCTCGACAATCTCACGCAGCCAGTACCTATCGTAGGCGATCAGCACAATGTACGCAGCTATGGATATCACCAGTGCCGCAATGAGAAGCGGTAGCCAGGTTAAGTAGTCGCCGGTCAGGAGCGGCAATCTGGTGACGCCACCGCCCGGTCCCACATGGTACCAGGCTATATACCTGTGGAAGAAGGAGAAGAACACCAGCAGGGCCACATCGAAGACGATGGCGAAACTGTAGGCAGCGACTCTAGCCCCTCTGCCACTTGCGTAGTAGTCCTCCGTTGGTCTGCCCGCCTTCTCAGTCTTGTCTGATGTCGCCGTCGACGATGCCGCGGGAGGTCCTCCATCCGCGTCGGGGCTTGTAGACTCGGCTGTCTCCTGCTCCTCCCCCGTTTCACCCCCTCCGGCACGCCAGCCAACGGGCAGTACGCCCTCAGCCACCTGACCCGCCACCGGCAGCCGGTACAGCTCGCCCTGGTGGGCTTTGACCATCAGGAGTATCCACAGGACGATGGCCAGGATCCCAATAATGGCACCGAGAAAGCTTCCGGCGAAGGGTATCCGGCCTAGAAGAGCGCCGGCAACGGTCAGCGCGCCGAAGGTCACCGTTGACTGGAGGGCATGGAAGCGGACGAACTTGTTCTCCTGTTCGATGACCAGGAAGATAATGCCGGTAATCCAGCCGCCGAGGTAGCAGAGCAGTGCGGCAATGCGCGGCTCCAGCCCGGTGGTTGAAGCTCCTCCTGTCACCCGCTGTTCCCGCTCAGCCTCAATCCGCGCCTTCTCCTCCTCGTAGATTCTGCGTCTTTCCTCCGGTGATAGCTGCATGGAGACCTCCCGTCGTGCATAGTCAACCGCGACTGACAGACTTGTCCTTGTGCGCCGCCCGACGGCTCTTCCAGTTCGGCATCCTCGAGGCCGAAGAAGACCAGCGAGCTCCGCAGGGTATCGACTTTCGCTTCATGCTTTGCGGCCAGAGTATAGCACAGGAGGCCCGTTCAAGGTGCACAGACGGCTGGCCCCTGCCCGGGGGGACACGCACCCCCGGCTTCCCTAGCCCTCCCACACGACCTGGCCATCGAGGACGGTCAGCCTGACCCTTATGTCCTTTATCTCCTCGGGGGCCACGTGAATGGGGTCATCGCTCAACACCACCAGGTCGGCAAGCTTGCCGGGGGTGATGGAGCCCTTGGCCTCCTCCTCGAACGACGCATGGGCAGCCTGCAGGGTGTACATCTTCAGCGCCTCAAATGGGGAAACACCCTCCGCCGGGCACAGCGGCCGCCCCGTTTCCGTCTTGCGGGTCACGGCGGCATAGATGCCCACCAGAGGGTTACAGGGGACCATGGGCGAATCCGAGCTCCCCGCTATCTTCACCTTCTGTCCCAGAAGGGAGCGGAGCGGATAGAGCGAGGCCAGCTCATCGGGAGGCGCCCGGTCGAGGTACCTGCCGCCGTAGTAGTACAGGAACGCTGGCTGGGTAACCACCATCGCTCCGCTCGCTGCCAGCCGCGGCAGGAGGTCGGGGGGACAGACGGCGCAGTGTTCCAGGCGATGGCGATGTTCCGCCCCGGGGAAGCGCTCCTTGACTAGCTCAATGGCACTCAGCGACGCCTGCAACATATACACGTCGCTTGCATGAAAAGCGACCGAAAAGCCGGCTTCATGCGCCCGTAGGCCATGATAGTTGATGTCTTCCTGAGGCGGGTGGAGGCAACCGGTGCTCTCGTCGAGGGCCAGCTTCACCCCACCAAGTCGCAACCGGCTGTCGCCGCTGCCGAAGGAAAGGCCCGCGCGCTGAAACTCCTCCAGCGCCTCGGCGCCAGCGAGCATGCACAGCCGCAGCGACATGCTCCCCCGGCCGGCGAACCGCTGCCACCGCTGCCACTGGCCCGGCCCGTTGCTCCAGGTGGTATCCTGCACCGAGGTGACACCCGCCGAAAGATACCTCTCGGCGGCAAGCCTCAATCCCCGCTCCAATTCGTCTTCACTTAGGGGAGGCACCGCCTGCTCGACAAGCGCGTTCCTGCCGGAGATAAGCCCACTGGGCTCGCCCGTTTCGGGGTGTCTGTGAATGGCGCCTCCAGCGGGGCTGGCGGTCTCCGCGGTGATGCCCGCCGCCTCCATCGCCCTGCTGTTGAGCACGCAGTGGTAGCCGGTCCAATGCACGAGGATGACCGGGTGGTGCGGCGATGCCTCGT
>Ga0209164_1005527_pt1 | contig 10733 bp, 8 predicted proteins | sample MTBNYHSulfiMetaG_FD_187458 | JGI IMG/M metagenome (GOLD analysis project Ga0209164, IMG submission 187458) | Enrichment culture microbial communities from rom New York Harbor, USA that are MTBE-degrading - MTBE-NYH (New York Harbor Sulfidogenic)... | ecosystem: Environmental > Aquatic > Marine >... | reverse complement strand
GCATCTCCCTGCGCACCTGGTAGAGCATGTAGCTCTGGTCCTTGACTGGGTCCCGCCCCTTCTCCAGACGGGTTTCGCCGCCCCTCGTGGTGATGCGGGCGTAGTGCCCGGTGGACATGAACAGCTCCTCCCCCGGCTCCAGCAGGCCCTCGCCGCTGAGCCGCTCGATCAGGCGATCGTAGAAGGCGTCGAAGCGCACCAGGGCGTTGCAGAGCACGCAGGGATTGGGAGTGCGCCCCTCCAGGTAGTTGTCCACGAAGTCCTCGACCACGGCTTCCCGGAAGCGCTCGTACAGGTCCACCTGGACGTAGGGAATCTCGAGGCGCCTGCAAACCGCCTCGGCTCGGGACAGGACCTCGAGGGAGCAGCAGCGGGACTCCGGCCAGATCAGGTGTGTCACCCCCACCAGCCGGGGCCAGCGTTCTTTGAGAAGCAGGGCGGCCACGCTGGAGTCCACTCCGCCGCTGAGCCCGAGCGCGAGAACCATGGCCCCAATGTACTCCGGAAGCCGCCGCCTTGAAAACGCCGGGCGGAGGATGTATCGTTCGCACTGGACATGAAGGAGATATTCAGCAAGATCAGGATCATTCCCATATCCTCGATCCTGCTCCACGAAGGGGTCGTGGAGGATTGGACCCAGAAGCTGAGCACGAACATAGACCACGACGGGATCGTCAAGAACCCGATCATCGTAACGCAGTACGAGGGCCACTACATCGCTCTGGACGGCATGCACCGGGTCACAGCCCTGAAGGCCCTCGGCTGCCGGGACGTCGTGGTCTACGAAGTGGACTACGACGACCCCTCGATCGGCCTGTATGGCTGGGACGCCCTGATCCTCGATCACTGCCCGGACCGGCCCCTGCTGCGGGCATTCGCCCAGCAGGAGGGCCTGGAGCTGGTCGAGCACGAGGATTTTCACGCAACCGTGGAGAGCATTCGGGCGCATCGCGCCTGCTTCGGCATCCTGACCCGGGAGGACGCGGTCTACGAGATGCGGCTTCCCGCGAAGCGGCGCAGCCTGGACGTCCTGATCCGGGCCCTCAAGGGTTTCGAGTCGGCGCTGGATCGCCGCCACCTGCGGCTCGTCTACGTGGCCGACGACCAGTCGGAGGGGACCTTTCGCCAGCACGCCCGGGCCGAGTCGTTGTTCAAGAGGCCGTTTTTCACCAAGGAAGAGGTGGTCCGGCGCACCATCGAAGGCAAGATCCTGCCGCGCAAGAGCACCCGGCACCTCTTCCCTCTCCGCCCCCTGCGCATCGACATCGACTTCATCCTCCTGAAAGAGGACATCGACCTGGAAACCAAGAACAGGCTTCTGCAGGCCCGGCTGAACTGGTGCCTGGAGAACAACATGGTGCGCTACTACCCCGAGTCCGTGCTCGTCCTCTCGGACTGACGACGGGCTCACAAGCAGGGTTTTGATGCGGGGACTGTTTGCGGCCGTGCTGCTGGGGGCGGTGTCACTTACCACCGCGCAGGCCGACCCCTTCTTCTTCCGCTTCGACGACGTGCGCAGGTACTTCGCCTGGGGCGCCGACCTGGTGCCCACCGGAGCCAAGGTGACTCTCGGCTACCGCGGATGGCGCCTCGCTCCCGGCGTGGACACCCTCCTCCACACCACGATCGGCGCCGGCTACGAGGGGATGGAGACCTACAGGCACGTGGACTACACCCCGAACTTCCAGATCCCGCCGGAGGCGGCCGCCGGCGGCAACCGGCACCTGGAGTTCAACACTCCGGTCTTCGAGTGGGAGGTAGGCCTGGCCCAAGGGATCCTGTGGAACGAGGGGCTCGGCCGGAACTGGCTGGAGGGCTTCGTCCTCTACCGGGGACGCTATGAGCGCTACCTGGGGGGCCGCTGGTACCTCGGCACGGACCCGGCCCGGATCGCCACGATCGAAGCCTACCACGACTGGTGGAAAGAGAACTACGCCGGCACCGACGCCGAGGGCATCTTCGGAACCTCCTTTGCGCTAGGCCTCGACATCGACGCCCGGGAGGTCGACCCGCAGACCCGTGCCCGCCGGGGCTACTACGCGGAGGCCTGCTTCGAGGCCAGCCCGTGGTTCCCCTCGGTCCTGGGGGCTGCGGATTTCTGGCGGGTCACCCTGTCCCTCGCAGGCTTCCGGGTACTCCACGAATCCCGCTCTGCGGGCCGGCGGGGGCTGACGATCTACCTCGGGGAGTACTTCTCGATCGACTACGCAGACGCCCAGCGGTCCATGCCGATGTACGTGATGCAGACCTTCGGGGGACGGACCCTGCGCTACGGGCTCGGCGACGACGCCGTGCGGGGATTCGAATCCCACTCCTGGGACACCCAGCTCAAGATCGTGAACAACCTCGATCTGCGCTTCAACCTGCCCCCGGTGCGCGTCTCGGATCGGTTGGGACTGGACCTGGTACCGGGGTTCCTGCTGTTCGGTGACCTCGGGTATGGCACGGGGTTCTGGGGCGACCCCTCCGGCTCGCCGGGGCGTTTCCTGGGCTCCACCGGCGTCGGCGTCTACCTCGACGTCTTCGACCTCGGCTTCGCCGTCGGCTACGTGAGCTTCCCGGTGATCGGCAGCCGCCTGGATGCTCAGCCCCTCGAGCTGGATTTCAAATTCAGGCTCCATTTCTAGGGATTGGCGCGCCTGGCCGCGCCCGTCGCCTTGACGGCCCCGCAGCACGTGATCTATCGTAGGCTAAAGTCTACAAAGGAGGAGCAAAATGCACAAAAAGATTGCTCTGTTCGCTCTGGCCCTGCTGCTGGCAGCCGGCATTGCCCTTGTCGGCGCCACGGGCCAGAAGGAGGCACCCCTGGGCTCGGAGGAGAACCCGATCGTATGGGCCTTCGTCCCCTCGGGAGAGATGGAGCGGGTGGCCGGCGGCGCCAGGAGCGTGGCCGACTTGCTGCACGCCGAAACCGGCCTGTACTTCAACACCCTGGTGGCCACCGAGTACGCCGGGGTCATCGAGGCGATGCGCGCCGATCCGCCCTCTGCCCACATGGCTTCCCTGGCGACCTTCGCCTACATCATGGCCGCGGACATGGGCGTGGCCGAGGCGGCGCTGGTCTCGGCACGCCGGGGCAGCGCCTTCTACAACGGCCAGATCATCGCCGGTGCCAACACGGGAGTCAAGAAACTGACCGATTTCAAAGGCAAGACCTTCGCCCGCCCGGACCCCCTGTCCACCTCCGGCTGGATCATCCCCATGATCGAGCTGAAGGCCGCCGGGATCGACCCCGACCGGGACATCAAGGTCGTGGACGCCGGCAGCCACGACGCCGTGGTGGCCGCAGTGTACAACGGCGAGGTGGCCGGCGGCTCCTGCTACGTGGACGCCCGTACTCGGATCGAGAAGGAGAATCCGGACGTCATGGAGAAGGTGGTGGTGCTCAAGGTCTCGGTGAACATCCCGAACGACGGCGTGCAGTTCCACCCGTCGGTGCCCGCAGACATGAGGGAGAAGATCGTTGCCGCCCTGCTCAAGATCGCAGGTACCGACCAGGGCAAGGAAGCCCTGAACACGGCCTACCAGTGGACCGCCCTGGAGCGGCACGACGACACCTTCTACGATCCCTTCCGCCAGGTGCTTCAGGCCGCCGGGATCAAGCCCGAAGAGCTGATGAAGTAGGAAAGGGACAGAGCCACAGGAGCGGCAGTACGAGAGAGGGGGACGGTCATCGTCCCCCTCTTCATGCATGGGGGTGAGGCATGTTCGAGGTCAAGAACCTGACCAAGGTCTACGAGGACGGCACGGTGGCCCTGCGGGACGTGAGCTTTTCCGTCGAGGAGGGGGAGTTCCTCGTGATCATCGGCCTGAGCGGTTCGGGAAAATCCACGCTGCTGCGGTGCATCAACCGCCTGATCGAGCCGACCGAAGGGCAGATCCTCTGGGACGGAGTGGACATCACGGCCGCCGAAGCCGAGCAGCTGCGCAAGGTCCGCCGCCAGATCGGGATGGTCTTCCAGCAGTTCAACCTGGTCAAGCGCTCGAGCGTGCTCACCAACGTCCTGGCCGGGCGCCTGGGCTACGTCAACCCCGGGGCAAGCCTGGCATACCGCTTTCCTGCCAGGGACCGGGAAATGGCCTGGAAGGCCCTGGAGCGGGTGGGGATTACCGACCAGGCCCACAAGCAGGCCCGGGAGCTTTCCGGCGGGCAGCAGCAGCGTGTGGGCATCGCCCGCGCCCTGGTGCAGCAGCCCCGGATGATCCTGGCCGACGAGCCGGTGGCCAGCCTGGACCCGGTGCTGGCCCACTCGATCCTGGGCTACCTCGAGCAGCTCAACCAGAAGGACCGGATCACCGTGCTCTGCAGCCTCCACTACCTCGACCTGGTGCAGCGCTACTCCACCCGGGTGATCGGCCTGCGGGACGGGCGCATCGTCTACCGGGGCACGCGCAAGGAGATCCAGGCCATGACCGACGAGCAGTTCAAGGACATCTACGGCGAAGAGGCCGTGCGGGTCTCAGCGGGGCTGACCGTAACCGCGGAGGAGGGCTGAGGCGATGGGGAAGAGCAATCAAGGCATCGGCGCCTCCAAGGACAAGAAGCCTCCGCTGGTTCCCGCGCCTCTCGCGGCGGCGGCCTCGGCAATCATCCCGGGCCTGGGCCAGATCCTGGGCCGAAGCGTACAGCGGGGGATCCTGATCCTCGCCTCCGTCGGGGCCATCGCGGGCATGACCGTGTGGCGCATCGCCCTGCTGGCCAGGCTGGAACAGACACCACTGGCCATGCTCGCCAAGGCCTTCGACCGCCGTCCGTTCTTCATGGGCCTGGTCCTGGCCTGCGTCGTGGGCCTCTGGATCTGGAACGCCTGGGACGCCTGGCGCCAGGCGGCCAGGAAGCGTCCCGGAGGATTCGGCATCTTCGCCCTGGTCCTGCTCACCTTCTTCATCCTGGGCTGGCAGATCAGCGAAATCGACGTCTACAAGATGATCCGCCAGTTCCCGGATGCCACCAAGCCCTTCGGCCGGGTCATCTGGCCCTGGAAGGCGGCGGTCACCCGGGAGCCCTCCCTGATCAAGGCTTCCGCGGACATCCAGATCCCCTGCCCGGAAACGGGCTCGCCGCCCCCGCCGCCGGAGGAGACGCCGGAAGAGCCGTACGTGCGGGCGGAGCCCACCTGCGGCGAGCTGTCCCGGTACGACGAGAACAACCGCCTCGTCCCCGGCAGCCCACTGCACCTCTCGGGCAGAAACTTCCAGCCGAACACGGAAACCCAGATCTGGTGGTCGGACCCGCTGATGAACGAGTTCCAGATCCGCAAGGAAGGCAAATACCTGACCGTGGTGACCGACGAGGACGGCGCCTTCGAGCTGGACCTGGTCATGCCCTACCGCCTGATTCCGCCCACCGAGTCGGGGGCGCAGATCCACAGGATCGAGGCCCGGCAGGTAGTGTCCATGGGCCCGCTCAAGGCCAGCGAGCCGCTCATGCTCACCCTCGAGCGCATGGTCGAGACGATCTTCATGGGCATGATGGCCACCTTCTTCGGGATCATCTTCTCGATCCCGATCAGCTTCCTGGCGGCCCGGAACATCATGTCCAGCACCCGGGTCACCCTGGCCATCTACTACATCACCCGCACGATCCTGAACATCATCCGGGCCATCGAGCCCCTGATCTGGGCGATCATCGCCGTGGTGTGGGTGGGCCTGGGCCCGTTTGCTGGCATCATCGCCCTGACCGTGCACTCCATCGCCGCGCTGGGCAAGCTCTACTCGGAGGCCATCGAGGGGATCGACCCGGGGCCGATCGAGGCGGTGCAGGCCACCGGAGCCACCCGCCTGCAGACCATCATGTACGCCGTGATACCCCAGATGATCGCCCCCTTCGTGAGCTTCTCGATCTACCGCTGGGACATCAACGTCCGCATGTCCACGATCATCGGTCTGGTCGGGGGCGGCGGCATCGGCTTCATCCTGATCCAGTACATCCGCCTGCTCGACTACCGGGCCGCCGGCATCGCGGTCTGGTTCATCGCCGTGACCGTGGCCGTGCTGGACTACGTGAGCTCTGAGATCCGCCAGCGCTTCGTGTAGGCCGTCAGATCACGCTCATGGTCTTCCACTTTCCCCGGAGAAAGCGGACCAGGAAGCCGCAGCCCAGCAGGATGATGTAGGCGGACACGAAGACCCAGGCACTGTAGATCCCGACGCGCAGCCGCACCAGGGCCACGTAGGTCGGGACGATCAGAACGCCCACGGACAGGACCAGGATCATGAGCATCACGAAGCGGGTGTCCCCAGCCCCCTTGATGGCCGAGGCGAAGACGATGTTCATGGTGTCGAACAGGGAATATACGGCCACGAAGCGCAGGAGCACCACGGCGATGGCGCTGATGGCGGCGAAGCCTTCCGGATCACCCCGGGGGGCGAAGAACCGCACGAAGAAGCCCGGCACCAGCACGTAGGCCAGGGACAGCAGCCCCATGAACGCGAAGCACAGGGTGGCCCCGGAATAGACGCTGCGCTCGGCCAGGCCCACCTCGCGCTCGCCGATGTACCGGCCCACCAGGATCGAGATGGCTGTCCCGAGACCGATCATGGGCATGAAGGCCAGGGAGTTGATGTTGAAGGCGATGTTGGTCGCGGCGAGCTCCGCCGTGCCGATCCGGCCGATCAGCAGGATGAACACCGTGAAGCCGAAGATGTCGATAAAAAACTGGACGCCGCTGGGAAGCCCAAAGCGCAGGAGGCGCCGCAGCAACTCCCCTTGGGGAGCCCAGCCCGAACGGACGGCGAACATCTGCTCGAAGGAGGGCCGCATGAGCAGAACCGCGAGCACCGCGAAGGCCACACCGCCTGCCGCGCAGGTCGAGATGGCCGCGCCGACGATGCCCAGCTCGGGCAGCCCCCAACGGCCGAAGATGAGCAGCGCGTTCAGGAAGATGTTGACCCCCGTGGCCGCCAGGTTGGCCCACATGACCGGCCAGGGCCTGCCGCGGCCGGAAAAGAAGCCCCCCAGGGCGGCGTTGGCGATCGGGAACACCGAGCCGTAGCACAGCACGCGGAAGTAGTCCGCCTCCAGGCGCTGCACCTCCGGAGGGTGGCCGATCAGGGCGAAGAGCCGCGAGGACAGGGGCGCCAACGCCAGCATCAGCAGCCCCCCTGCCAGCGCCACGTAGAGACCCTGCCACATGGACGGGCCGATGCGCTCGAAGCGCCCGGCGCCGTGGTACTGGGCCACGAAGGTGTTCACGTAGCTGGCCGTACCGAGAAAGATGCTCAGCACGGTGAAGTAGAGAATCCCGGCCGGCATGGCCGCGGCGATCGAGGCGGGGGAGTACCAGCTGAGGAACATCCGGTCCACGAACTCCTGCAGCGCCAGGGATCCGGTGCTCACGATCAGGGGGGCCGCCAGGACGAGCACCTCCCGGTAGCCGCCGGCGATGCTCCAGCGGCGGAGCCGGGCCGGCGGGCGGGGGCGCTCGGAGAGCAGGGTGTGGGGCGGCGGGGTCCTTCGCAGCAGGCTTTTCCTGTGGACGTCCATGGGCCAGCGCATCATACTCCCACCCAAGGCCTCGTGAGAATCCCTCGGACCGGGGGGGGCGGACTGGCGGGGACGTGCCGGCGGGGACGTGCCGGCGGCGTGGCTGAGCGCCGCATTCCCTGGTAGAATGACCCCTGCACGCCCAACCCGCGAAATCCTTGGAGGAGAGCCATGAGGGTGAAGACGATCATCGAACCGTTCAGGATCAAGATGGTGGAGCCGATCCGCATGACCACCGAGCAGGAGCGCCGGGGTCTTCTCGAGGAGGCGGGGTACAACCTGTTTCTGATCGCCGCGGAGAACGTGATCATCGATCTGCTGACCGACAGCGGCACCGCCGCCATGAGCGACGCCCAGTGGGCCGGGATGATGAGAGGCGACGAATCCTACGCCGGCGCCCGCAGCTTCTACCGCTTCCAGGAAAAGGTCCGGGAGGTCACCGGCTTCGCCCAGGTCATCCCGACCCATCAGGGGCGGGCGGCGGAACGAATCCTCTTCGGGCTGCTCGGCGGTCCCGGAAGGGTCATCCCGTCCAACACCCACTTCGACACCACCCGGGCCAACATCGAGGCCCAGTGCGCGGAGGCGGCGGACCTGGTGATCCCCGAGGGCCTGGACCCCGCCAGCCTCCATCCCTTCAAGGGCAACATGGACGTGGAGCGACTGGAGGAGCTGATCCTTCGCGTGGGGCCGGCCAACGTGCCCGTGTGCATGCTCACGGTGACCAACAACTCAGGCGGAGGACAGCCGGTGTCCATGGAGAACATCCGGCGCACCAGGGAGGTGGTGAACAGGCACGGGATTCCGCTGTTCCTGGATGCCTGCCGCTTCGCCGAGAACGCCTACTTCATCAAGCGCCGCGAGCCCGGCTACTCGCAGCACACCTGCACGCAGATCGCCAGGGAGATGTTCTCCTACGCCGACGGCTGCACCATGAGCGCCAAGAAGGATGCCCTGGTCAACATCGGCGGATTCCTGGCCATGAACGACGAGGAGCTGGCCCGGAAGGCCAGGAACGTCCTGATCGTGACTGAAGGGTTCCCGACCTACGGAGGGCTGGCCGGGCGGGATCTCGAGGCGATCGCCCAGGGGCTCGAGGAGGTGCTCCACGAGGACTACCTGGCCTACCGCATCAGGACCGCCGAGTACATGGGCGAGAAGCTGGAGGAGGCGGGCGTTCCCTTCGTCAAACCCCCGGGGGGCCACGCGATCTACCTGGACGCCAGGGCCTTCGCTCCGCACATACCGCCGCAGGAGTTCCCGGGCCAGGCGATCGCCTGCGCCCTGTACCTGCTGGGCGGCGTGCGGGCCTGCGAGATCGGCAGCGTCATGTTCGGCAGGACCGACCCGCAAACCGGGCGCCACGTGGCGCCCCCGCTGGAGCTGGTCCGACTGGCCTTCCCCCGGCGGGTCTACACCCAGAGCCACTTCGACTACGTCATCGAGGTCATCCGGGACGTGTACGATCGCAGGGAGAGCCTCCGGGGCATGCGCATCACCTACGAGCCCCAGGCCCTCCGGCACTTCACCGCGCGCTACGAGCTCCGGTAAGTACCAGGGGGAGCGACTCCGGGGTCAGGGGACTCCCGTCGAAGCCCCCGAACACCTGGAGCCCCCCGAAGCCCGCCTGGCGGACCAGGGCCTCGAGATCGGCGCGCCTGAGGATGCGCAGGGGGATCGAGCCCTCGATGCGCCGCGGACCGGCGGGCTCTTCCACGGTCAGGACGGTCCGGAACTCCACCGAGGGGCTCCCGGGGGCATAGTCGTACCGCCGCGTGAACTCCAGGCCGTGCCCGGGGTCCCGCAGCGTCGGCAGGCCCACCGCTCCCCTGGCCTGGATCCCGTCGTAGTGGATGATCTGGACGACCAGCGCCCCCCCTGGAGCCAGCAGCTCGTGCCAGCCCCTCAGGGTGCGTGCGATCCGCTCCTCGCTGTCCAGATGCACGAGGGAGTTGCCGACGCAGTAGACCAGGCCGTAGCCTCCGGGCAGCCGGGCCTCCAGCCCTTCCATGTCCAGGGCCATGAAGCTCACCGGCAGCCCCGCGGCCTTGCCCCTGGCCTTTTGGATCATGGCGCGGTCGAGGTCGACCCCCGTGACCGCGAAGCCCTTGCGCGCCAGGGCCACGGCGTGGCCCCCTGTGCCGCAGGCCACGTCCAGGCAGGGGCGCCCCTCCTGCCCCCGGGCGGCGAGAAACTCGACCGTCCCGGGGTCCACCGGGAAGATCAAATCGTAGTAGGGGCTTATGGCTTCGTAGAATCCCTCGGATGGCGCTGCCATGATCTGGACCTCACTCTTCGAGGTACGATTGCGCTTCCGGGAAGAACTCCGCGTAGTCCTCCACCCCGCCGCGGTCCAGGCAGCACTCGATGATCTTGCGCCCGAGAGGCAGCAGCTCCGGCTCGAGGTAGGGCTTGAGCTCCCTGTGGAAGAACTCCTCGAGGATACGGGCGCCCCGCTCGTAGCCCTTGAGGCCCACCTCCGGCTGGATTTCCACCCGCAGAAACCAGCTCCCGATGGTCTGGCCCTCCACCATGATGGTGTTCAGGTCGTAGCCGAGCAGAGAGCAGCGGGCCGGGTGAATCTGCTCATCGTGGAACTTGGCCTCCCCCCGGCGGGCCAGGTACTCCCGGGCGATCCACTGGGGCATGAACCCGACGTACCAGGCCCCGACGTGCTGGTTCGGGCAGAGGATGTAGCGGGTACGGGGGGTATCGATGATCTGCTTCAGGATCAGGTTGGCGTGCTGCACCCGCTGCCCGGTGGCAAAGGGCCAGTAGGAGCCCACCCCTTCGGAGCTCATCTCGTCGAAGGGCGAAGCCGCCGCCTTGGGATCGGTGATGCTCGGGTTGCCGTGCCCGCGCGGCGCCACCAGCCGCCACAGCCAGGCCAGGGCAGGCGGGAGCAGGTGGAACAGGCCGATGATCCCGTAGCTGGGTCTGTCGCTCGTGCACGGCGGCGTCCGAACTCCGAAGCTGCGGATGTCGATGCTCACCGGCCCATCCTCCACCTTGGGCATGACCTCCCGCGGCAGGATGACCCGGGGATTGGGGCAGGGCACCCCCGGGGCATCCTGCACGTGCTCCCAGATCAGGGCCGTGCTTCCCGGAGCTGCGTCTATGTTCAGGAACAGCAGCGGCTTGCCGGCGTGGATCGTGCACTCCTCCAGGATCGGGTCCACGCCGTAGCGCCGGATGTGATTGAGGCGGATGAACCAGGCCTTTTCGGCATCCGTGACCCACAAACGGC
>Ga0209164_1005525_pt1 | contig 10735 bp, 7 predicted proteins | sample MTBNYHSulfiMetaG_FD_187458 | JGI IMG/M metagenome (GOLD analysis project Ga0209164, IMG submission 187458) | Enrichment culture microbial communities from rom New York Harbor, USA that are MTBE-degrading - MTBE-NYH (New York Harbor Sulfidogenic)... | ecosystem: Environmental > Aquatic > Marine >... | reverse complement strand
CTGGCAACAATAGAACAGAAGATGAAGGAGATCATTGCCGGTCGTTTGCAGTTTCATCGAAAGGAGATGACACGCGAGGAAGCGATCCGCTTATTTCGCGACCAGGGAGAGGGCTATAAAGTCGAGATCCTGACCGAACTGGATGCCCCCACAGTGTCCGTATACGAGCAGGGTGACTTCATTGACCTTTGTCGCGGTCCGCACATTCCCCATACGGGATTCGTCAAGGCCTACAAGCTGACCAGTGTGGCCGGTGCGTACTGGCGTGGCGATGAGCACAACCGGATGTTGCAGCGAATTTACGGCACCGCTTTCCCCAACAAGGATTCTCTGAAGCAATACCTGCACTTTTTGGAGGAAGCTCAAAGGCGGGATCATCGACGCCTGGGGAAAGAGCTTGATCTTTTCAGCTTCAGCGACGAAGTGGGCGCCGGCATGGTCATCTATCATCCTAAAGGGACCTTGCTTCGCCATATTCTGGAAACGTTTGAAAAGCGGGAGCACCTCCGCCGCGGCTACCAATTGGTTATCGGGCCGACTCTGCTGAAAACTGAATTGTGGAAGCGTTCAGGTCACTTCGACCATTATCGCGAAAACATGTACTTTAGCGAGATTGACAATCAGTCCTACGGCATCAAGCCGATGAACTGTTTGGCGCATATGCTCATATACAAATCGAAAATTCGTAGCTATCGCGATCTGCCTCTGCGCCTTTTTGAGCTGGGAACCGTCCACCGTCACGAAAAATCGGGAGTTCTGCACGGACTTCTGCGGGTCAGACAGTTCACTCAAGATGATGCTCATATCTTGTGCATGCCCGAACAGCTGCATCAGGAGATTCAAAAGATCATCGATTTTGCCCTGGAGGTGATGGGAATCTTCGGATTTTCCTACGAAATGGAAATCAGCACACGGCCGGAGAAGTCCATCGGCACCGATGAGGACTGGGAAAGGGCCACCAATGCGCTCATCAGCGCTCTGGAAGACAAAGGCATGCCCTATAATGTGTGTGCCGGGGAGGGCGCCTTTTACGGGCCTAAAATCGACGTCAAGCTCAAAGATGCATTGGATCGCCGCTGGCAGTGTGCTACCATACAATGCGATTTTACTTTGCCGGAACGGTTTGACCTCACTTACATAGGGGCTGATGGGGATCGGCATCGGCCGGTAATGGTGCATCGAGTCATCTTGGGGGCAATTGAGCGCTTCATGGGTGTCCTCATCGAGCATTATGCCGGAGCTTTTCCGACGTGGCTGGCCCCGGTTCAGGCGAGCATAATGACAGTGACCGACGCACAGCTCGAGTTTGCGAAAAAAGTCTATGAACAACTGCTGGATGCAGGCGTACGGGTAGAATTGGATGACCGAAGCGAGAAACTGGGCTACAAGATTCGCGAAGCTCAGATGCAGAAAGTGCCTTATATGCTGGTGATCGGCGATCGTGAAGTCGCCGCCGGTGGTGTGAGGCCGAGACGCCGTGACGGAGCTCAGCTGGAGCTGATGACCCCCGATCAAGTAGCTGGTCTGATTGAACAGGAATGTCTGGAGGCGACCAAAGGCAGGATCGGCCTTGGGACCGTATAACATGAGGAAAGGAGGACAATACCCTGGAGAAGCAAGTCAATGTAAATGAGAATATCCGTGCCCAAGAAGTCAGAGTCATAGGTCAGGACGGCACCCAACTCGGTATTCTACCTTTGAAGAAGGCCTTGGATCTAGCTGCCGAAGAGGAGTTGGATCTAGTTGAGGTGGCTCCTAGTGCGAATCCGCCCGTCTGCAAAATCATGGATTATGGCAAATTCAAATACCAGCAGAGTAAAAGGGTGCAGGAAGCCAAAAAGAAGCAGACGGTTATTCAGGTAAAGGAAGTGAAGGTTCGCCCAAAAACAGACGAGCATGATCTGCAGGTCAAGATTCGCCATATCAGACGTTTTTTGGGGCAGAAGGACAAGGCGAAAGTGACCATCGTCTTTCGCGGAAGAGAAATTGCTTATACAGACCAGGGGATGAAGATTTTGGAGCGGATTGAAGAGGACCTGAAAGAGGAAGCTGTGATCGAGCAGCATCCAAAAATGGAAGGTCGCAACATGGTCATGATCTTAGCCCCCAAGTCATAAGTGCCGACCATAAAAAATGCTTGACACACCTTGTGAACCTCAATAGATTGCTCGCTTCAGTTGCGCTTTGGCTTCAGAGAGTGAACAGTTTGCTTGACGGACAGAGGCTTTTTGCCTGCAGTTCCTGAGAGCTGGTGTGCTTTGTTTTGTACATGCAGCAGCTTGAATTTTTTGAAGTTGCTCGATATATGTATCGAGTTTGCCCGGGAGGAGAAGATGCCAAAGATAAAAACCAACAGAGGAGCGGCCAAACGCTTTAAGCGCACAGGTACCGGCAAGTTTGTCTGCTTCAAATCTAACAAGAGTCACATCCTTACGAAAAAGACGCGTAAGAGAAAACGGCACCTGCGTCAGAGCACAGTAGTCGATGCGGTTAATGTCAGAGCGCTGGAACGCATGATGCCATACCTATAGCTGGGTTCCAGCAATAAATCGTAAGAGGAGAGTAGAAATCAATGCCTAGAGCCAAGAAAAGTGTAAAATCACGGCAGCGTCGAAAGAAGATTTTGAGTGCTGCCAAAGGATATCGAGGAGGGCGGGGAACTCTTTTTCGCACCGCGTCCGAAACGGTCGATCGTGCTCTGAAATTTGCGTATCGCGATCGCAGGACCAAGAAGCGTACTTTTCGCAGCCTTTGGATCATGCGCATCAACGCCGCTGCACGTCAGCATGGCTTGAGTTATTCTCGTTTTATTAACGGATTGAAAAAGGCAAATGTCGAGCTCGACCGTAAAGTGTTGGCCGGCCTTGCCGTGAGTGATCCAGAAGCTTTCACCCGGCTTGCTGAAATCGTCAAACAAGCAGCATAGACCGACATGGAAGAATCTCTTAACACACTCCTGCGGAACGCCCGTGTCGAGGTGGCACAATCAGGCAGTGATCTCAAGGAGCTGGACCGTATCCGGGTACGCTACCTTGGCCGGAAGGGCGATTTGACACAGTTGTTCAAGCAATTGGCCTCGTATTCCGAGGCAGAGCGCCGTCAGTTCGGGAAATTGCTGAACGAGGCCAAGCTGGAACTGGAAAATGTCCTCTCGGACGCTTTGGATCAGGCCAAGAAGCAGCAATCTCGCAGAACCAAGCAGTTTGATGTAACTGTTCCAGGCCGTGAGACTCTGCAGGGTCGCTTGCATCCGATCACTCAGACTGCTCTTGAAATTTCACGGATTTTCAACTGGCTTGGCTTTGAAACCGTTGAAGGGCCGGAGGTCGAGCTGGATTATTACAATTTCGAAGCCCTCAATATCCCCAAAGATCATCCAGCCCGGGATATGCAGGACACCTTCTATGTGTCCGAGGATGTCGTTCTGCGAACCCACACATCCCCTCTCCAAATTCGCACCATGGAAAAGCGTCGCCCGCCCATTCGCGTTATCGCACCAGGGAAGGCTTACCGCTGTGACTCAGATGTCACCCATACTCCCATGTTCCACCAAGTGGAAGGTCTGATGGTGGGAGAAAATGTCTCTTTTGGTGATCTTAAAGGGATTCTCACCATCTTTGTGCAACAGATGTTCGGAGCTGAAGTGGAGCTCCGCTTTCGGCCCAGCTTTTTCCCGTTTACCGAGCCGAGTGCCGAGGTGGACATCCAGTGTGTCATGTGTTCCGGACAGGGCTGCCGGGTTTGCTCGAACACCGGATGGCTGGAAATTCTTGGCTCCGGCATGGTCGATCCCGAAGTTTTCAAGATGGTTGGATACGATCCGGAAGAGGTGACCGGTTTCGCCTTCGGCATGGGAATTGAGAGAATCGCGATGCTCAAATTTGGTATCGACGATCTGAGGCTTTTCTTCGAGAACGATCTTCGCTTTTTGCGCCAGTTTTGACGAAGAAGCAGGACAGCGCCAAGACTGCAGGCATTCCCCTGCCATTGCAGATGCACGGTGGAGACACGCCCAACAAATTCTTTCTGACGAAATTTCCCCTGAGCCTTGCTTTGCTCTTGATGCTGTTGAATTCCTCGCTTTATGAACGCCTTGAAGCGATTGGAAGACGGTAAAGAGGAATTTAAAGGATGATAATCAGTCTAAAATGGCTCCAAGATTATGTGGACGTGCAAATAACTGTTGAACAACTGATCGATCGTCTGACCATGGTCGGGCTCGAGGTGGAAGGGGTATACCAATCAAATCCGGATTTGCAGCGCGTTGTCACTGCCAGGCTCGAGACAGTTGAGGCACACCCGCAAGCGGATCGTCTTAAACTATGCAGAGTCTCAGATAGCAGCACCAGTTATCGGATCGTTTGCGGGGCGCCGAATCTGCAAATCGGAAGCGTCGTTGCCCTTGCACTGCCGGGTGCAAAGCTGGCAAGCGGAGCGATTTTGCAGGAGAGCCAGATTCGCGGCGAAATCTCTCAAGGCATGCTCTGCTCTGAGAAAGAACTGGGGGTTGGCGAAGATGCCAGCGGAATTTGGCTCTTGCCGCAGGATACACCGATAGGGATATCGATTTCAGAGTTGCTCGGCAAAGATGACACCATTCTCGAAATCGGTGTGACGCCGAATCGCGGTGACTGTCTTTCTGTAGTCGGGGTCGCGAGGGAAGTGTCAGCCATATGCGGCTCACCGTTGCGCTACCCGGAGCTTGCGCTGCAGGAAACCGGTCCGGATATCGGCGGCTTGACCTCGGTAAGCATCGATGATCCGGTTGGCTGCCCTCGATATGCGGCTCGCCTGGTACAGAATGTAGTTGTGGGGCCGTCGCCCCAATGGCTCCGCGAGAAGCTGGAAGCTGTAGGACTTCGTTCTATAAACAATATTGTTGACGTCACCAATTTTATCATGATGGAGCTGGGACAGCCGCTGCACGCTTTCGATTTCGACTTGCTGGCCGAGCATCGAATCGTCGTGCGCAAGGCCAGAGAAGGCGAGCGTTTCACGACTCTTGACGAAGCCGAGCGGGTGCTTTTTGACGATACGCTCCTCATCTGTGACGGCAAGGGACCGGTTGCGGTTGCCGGCATTATGGGAGGCCTTGATTCGGAGATCAGAAAAGCAACCACACGGGTGCTGATCGAAAGCGCTCATTTCCAGCCGCAATCTATTCGTCGAACCAGTAAGAAATTGGGTCTGCGCAGTGAATCAAGCTTCAGATTCGAGCGGGGGGTCGACCCGGAAGGCCTTATCCGGGCGCTTGATCGTGCAGCTCAGTTGATGGCCGAAGTTGGCAGGGGCCAGATCGCCAGAGGACGCATAGACGTATACCCCAATCCAATCAAGCCGCCGGCTTTGACTCTGCGGGTAGAGCGAACAAATCGCTTCCTGGGAACCCGGTTGAAAGCGTCTGAGATGGCCGAGGTCCTTCGGCGCATAGAAATGCAGGTCAATGAGATTGACGGTCAGAACCTGCAAGTTATACCGCCTCCTTTCCGCCCTGATATCACCAGGGAAGTTGACTTGACCGAAGAGGTGGTGAGGCTGGTCGGATACAACAGAGTGCCGGTAACTGCTCCACTGGCTGCAGTAACGGCGGCTTCATTCGATCCCCATTTGCGTGCTCGGCAGGAGGCGAAGCAGTTACTTCGAGGCGCCGGCTTCTACGAAGTATTGAATTACTCTTTTATTTCCCACGATTCTTTACTGAAGCTGAAGTTGCCGCCGGAGGACCGACGACTCGATGCCATCTGCTTAATGAACCCCCTCAGCGAAGAGCAGGCGGTGATGAGAACTTCACTCATCCCGGGTTTGCTGCAGACTGTCGGATACAATTTCGATCACGGCAATGAAGATCTTCGGATCTTTGAATTGAGTAAAGTCTTTCTTTCCAATCCCGGCGCCAGTCTGCCTGAAGAGAGGCATCAATTCGCAGGAGCGATGGCCGGCCGCCGCGATCCCGACCTCTTGTATGGAGGGAAGCAACTGGTCGATTTCACGGATGTGAAAGGAATTGGGCAGAGTCTCCTTAGTATTTTTTGCCTGGAGAATGTTTCTTTTCGTACCGAGAATCCTCCCTTTTATCTGGACCCGGCTCTAGCGGCGTCGATTTACTGTAATGAGCGCCAGATAGGGCAATTGGGTCGAATAAATCCGGAGGTGCGGGAAGCTTTTGACCTGAAGCAGGATGTCTTTCTCCTTGAGCTCGATTTTGATCTGGTCTTCGACCTCAGGTCGCCGCAGCCTCTGTTCCGCCCGTTGCCGAAATTTCCTGCGGTAGTCAGGGACATGGCAATTATTGTCGATGAGGAGTGCACTGTTCAAGAGCCCCTTGACTACATCAAGGATCAGGGAGAAACCCTGTTGGAACAACTTGAGGTTTTTGACATCTTTACAAGCGAGCAACTCGGCGCGGGAAAGAGGAGTATCGGTTATCGTCTGGTGTATCGAGCCGCCGATCGAAACCTGACTGATGAAGAAGTCAATGAGATTCATGGCAAATTAGCAGAAAAAGTGCTGGCCAAATTTAATGCGACCTTGCGATGATCAACAACTACATGGGTCAGGGGTTTGAACAACCATGACAACGCAGGACTCCGGCAAGCCTGCTGCTTCTGATAGGGCATATCCCTGCCAGGTGACTTTTTTCGAAGAGGATCATCAGGCGGGGGAGGGCACCTCTGTCCATTTCAACGAACGTGGCATGTTGATCAAATGCGAACAGCCCGCATTGCTCAACAAGCGGCTCAAACTAGTGCTCAGATTTCCGGGAATCGAACATTCTCTCGAGCTCCAGGGAATTGTAGTCTGGACCAATTTGCACGGTCCTGCAGATGCCTTCACTCCCAGAGGCATGGGTGTCAAATTTCTCAGCCTGGATCGAAAAGTTGAAAGATTGCTGGCAAAACTTTCCACTCAGTATGAGTCCCATGGCAGTATCTATAAGTGCTATTATTGCTAGGCATACGCACCTGCTTGCCGGAATTCGCCGAAACGCGACCATTCGATAGAGAAGAAAACGACCTTGAGAGCCATTGAGACAGCCCTGGTAGCGGTAGCTCTGGGATGCGATGCATTTGCTGTCGGCCTGGGAGTGGGGACTCAATTTTGCAGTCCGCGGCAGGTTTTCCGGCTCTCCTTTCATTTCGGTTTATTCCAGTTCCTGATGCCGCTCATCGGTTGGCTGGCCGGTCGGAACATGGTTGGAATCGCTCGCCAATGGGCGCCCTGGATCGCCTTCTTGTTGCTTTTCTTTATCGGGGCTAAAATGTGCTATGAAAGCATGCAGCCCAAAGATGCCGGCCAGCCCGGTCAATGCCCGGACCCCACTCGCGGCTTCAGCCTGGTGATACTCTCGTTTGCCACCAGCATAGATGCTTTGGGAGTAGGCTTCGGGCTTGGCATGCTGGGAGAAGGGCTGCTGGTCGCTGCTGTCTGGATCGGCATTGCCGCCTGCACAATGACGTGGATTGCGATGAAGCTGGGGAACAAATTGTCCCAGAAGTTCGGTCGACGTATGGAAACGATCGGGGGTGCGATTCTAATGGCCATAGCCGTAAAGTTATTGATGTAGAGGTATAACCATGAAGACGAGGATGGAGATCACCCTCAAGGACCATCTCTTCGATCCCGAAGGAGCCGGGCTTTGCCGGAAGATCGAGGACTATTTCGGATGGCGGGTCGGTGCAGCCCGGGTCGTTCATATCCTGACCCTTGACACCAATTTGTCCGAACAGGAGCTGGAAGCGGTTCGAAAAGAAATCTTCACTAATCCTGTGACCCAGCGTTCCGTGTTCGGTTCTTTGGCCAAAGACTTCGATTGGGCGGTGTGGGTCGGATTCAGGCCCGGTGTTCGAGATACTGCCGGCAGCGTCGCTGTTGAGGCCATAGCAGACTTTCTCGGAAGGTCTCCTGGACCGGATGAAGCTGCCTACACGTCCAGGCTTTTTCTACTTTACGATGCCCCGCTCGACCGTTCTCAGATGGAGACCGTGGCTCGCCAGCTTTTGGCTAACGATATTATCCAACAGTGGCATGTTTACTCGCGCTCAGATTGGGACGACCGGAACGGAGTCGGTATTATAGTGCCCCGCGTCATGCTGGCCCATACCCCGGGTGTTGCAGAAATGCCAATCCCATCTGACGATGCCTTGATGAAACTGAGTCGTGAGCGGAATCTGGCCCTTAACCCGCAGGATATACCGGTTATAAGAGACTATTTCCTGCGCCCCGAAGTTCTTGCTTCGCGTCGGGAAGTGGGGCTTTCAATGCCGATCGATGTTGAACTGGAAGCCATTTCCCAGGCCCGAAGCGATCACTGCAACCACAACACCTTCCGCGGCAAATTCACTTATCGCGATTTGCCGAGCAACGATGTGCAGGTGATCGACAATCTCTTCAAAACCTGTATCGAAGCTCCCACGCTGGCTATTCAGAAAAACAAAGATTGGGTTATATCGGTTCTCTGGGACAATGCCGGTGCGGCGCGATTTGATGACGACTACCTTTATGCCATCACGGGCGAAACCCACAACAGTCCTTCCAACATGGAGGCGTACGGTGGGGCGCTTACCGGTATTGTGGGAATTTATCGCGACATCATGGGAACCGGCAAGGGTGCGCGGCTGATTGCCGGATTGTACGGTTACTGCGTGGGACCAGGGGATTATGCAGGACCTCTGAAACCTCACCTCCATCCCCGCAGACTGTTGGACGGCGTCGTAGAGGGGGTCAAGGACGGGGGCAATAAGCATGGTGTACCCACTCCCTTCGGTAATCTCTTTTTTCATTCTTCCTATCTTGGCAAGTGCCTGGTTTTTGTTGCTTCTCTGGGAATTATGCCCAGGCAGATCAACGGCTTGCCGACCGACCGAAAATGCCCACAGCCCGGCGACTTCATTGTCATGAGCGGCGGGCGTGTCGGCAAAGACGGCATTCATGGTGTGACCGCTTCGAGTGAGACTTACAGCGAGCACACTCCGGCAGGCCACGTGCAGATCGGCGACCCTTACACGCAAAAGAAGATGCATGATTTTCTCCTGGAAGCGCGCGATGAAGGGCTGATCTCATTTATCACCGACAACGGCGGAGGCGGATTGTCCTCTTCTATCGGGGAATCCGCGCACTTTTCCGGTGGAGCTCAGGTCGACCTTGATAAAGTGCCGCTCAAATATGAAGGCCTCGATGTTTGGGAGATTTGGGTATCCGAGTCCCAAGAGCGCATGACGGTGGCCGTTAGTCAGGCACATATCGACCGATTCATGGAACTGTCCAGGAAGCATGAAGTGGAGAGCACGGTGATCGGCCGCTACGAATCCAATGGAAAACTGCACCTCAAGTATCGGGGGCGAACTTGTGCTTATCTGGATTTGAGCCTGTTCAGTGAAGACTTCCCGCAGTGGGAATTCGCGGCTGACTGGCGCTCACCCGAAGATCGCGGTTTGCACGAACCCGTCCTGACAGAACCCGAAGATTATTCAGCGCTTTTCCATGCGCTTCTGGGCAGCTCCAATATCTGCTCCCGAGAGTGGATACAGAGGCAGTACGATCATGAAGTTCAAGGTGGCAGTGTCGTGAAATTCCTGGTAGGCCGCGAGCGGGATATTCCAAATGACGCAGTGGTGCTGCGACCGGTGTTGGAAAGACGACGCGGACTGGCGGTTGCTCAGGCGTTGAATCCCGTATATTCGATCATTGACAGCTATCATATGGTGGCAGCCACCATTGACGAAGCGGTGCGACGACTTCTGGCGGTCGGAGCAAAGCTCGATGAAATAGGTGGTGTTGATAATTTCTGCTGGCCGAGCATACAATACGATCCCATCCAAAATCCCGACGGCTGCTATAAAGCGGCCCAGCTGGTGCGGGCAACCTGGGCCTTGCGAGACGTTTGCCTTGCCTACGGAATACCGCTCCTATCGGGAAAGGACAGCATGTATGTCGATGGGCATTTGCCGGGGGAATTCGGTGAACGGCACAAAATCAGCGGACTCCCCACCATGCAGTTTACAGCGACCGGTGTGGTCCCGGATGTGCTCGATGCTGTTACCATGGATGGCAAACTGCCGGGGGATCTGGTCTATGTCCTGGGAGAAACCGCCAATGAGCTTGGCGGTTCGGAGTATTATGACTTTCTGGGATACGTCGGACTCAATGTTCCGCGGCTGCGGACTCAGGCTGTTCTGGATCTTTATAAAGCGTTGGAAAGCGCCATTCGGGAGGGGCTGGTTGTCTCCTGTCGCGGTGTCTATCGGGGAGGTCTGGCGGTTCACGCTGCGCTGGTCGCTATGGGAGGCTTGCTGGGAATGAATGTTGACCTCACGGCGGTGCCGCTGAAGTTAACAGATTCTGATTCGCCAATTTCAACAAAATCGGTCTCAAGAGACGATCAGATCCTTTTCAGCGAGTCTTGCGGACGGTTTCTGGTTACCGTGGATCCGTCCAAGCGAGCTCAGTTCGAAGCCCATTTCGGGAGTCTCCCGCATGCGCTTGTGGGCGAGCTCACAGCCCAGCCCCATTTCGTTGTCAGTGGGAGAGGAGGCCGGATTCTGCTGAATGAGCCGATTGCCCGTCTCAAAATATCATGGAAAAAAATGGCGGCCGACTCCTAATGCGCTGTCAGGGTGTGCAGCAGTTCGGACACCGCCGCTTGAAGATTTAGCCTGCCGTCAAGGCTGCATTTTGCTAAGGAGTTTTGCATGGGCGCAGCAAGGGCTCTTGTTCTGACCGGTTTTGGTTTGAATTG
>Ga0209164_1005524_pt1 | contig 10735 bp, 11 predicted proteins | sample MTBNYHSulfiMetaG_FD_187458 | JGI IMG/M metagenome (GOLD analysis project Ga0209164, IMG submission 187458) | Enrichment culture microbial communities from rom New York Harbor, USA that are MTBE-degrading - MTBE-NYH (New York Harbor Sulfidogenic)... | ecosystem: Environmental > Aquatic > Marine >... | reverse complement strand
TGAGTATCATAACAGCGATCCCGGATCAGAAGCCGGACCTGCTGAAAGGTAGGCAGGTATCGTTCGCCGGGCATAGAACGGCCCCGCAACCGACTCATACGGAAACGGGCTTCCCCCAGGCACGCCACGGTCAACATCAAAGCTTTCGAAATGGGTACGCATGGGGAACCCATGGCCAGGTTTTTTCGAATGAGATTCAGCAATTCCCCGAGTGTACAGGGCTTCGGACCAGCCAGAGTGTAGATCCGTCCTGCGGTTCCTCCGTACAGGCAGGCCTTCAGCAATCCTTCGGCCAGGTCGCTCACCTCTATCAGGTGCAGTCGGTTCTTCCCCTTACCTGCGCAGAAGCAGACCGGCTTCGAGGCCATGCGGATAAGTTTGGGAACCAAACCGTCCGTCTCCTGGGGACCGTATGTGAGTGCCGAGCGAACAATGGTCACCGGCAGGCCTTGACGAGACGCTTCCAGGGCACACCGTTCCGCAAGCAGTTTGGACACGTGATAATACCCTCTAGGATCCGGTGGGACGGTCTCGTTTATAGGGCTTTTTTTCGGCCACCCTTGAACACCTACACTGCTCACCAGTACAAATTTCCGTGCGCGGAACCGCGCGGCCAGCTTAAGTAGCTCCCGCGTCAAAGTCACATTGGCGTCAAGATACGTCCGAAAAGACAACGGATGTTCACCTCTGATAGCGCCCAGGTGTACCCAGATACTATCCGAGGGAAAACATGGACTCGGCTGCTCCACCCACTGGCCGCTTTCCGAGTCCGGTGTCCAAAAACAGGCCTTTCCGGGATGGAGCCTGGATTTAACGGGCAGCACCCGGTAACCGCTTTGTGTTAATAGATTCATGAAGTGACGGGCCACAAACCCTGTAGATCCCGTCACTACCACTCGATCTCCATCACTCTGTTTCATAAATCAGATACCGGTGATGGGCCCACAGCGATTTCAGCGAGAGGGGTAGGTTCGAATCTTCCACAAATCCGAGACGCTCGACCCACTTCTTTTGCGCGGGGTCTTTGCCCAGTAGATAATCCAGGCTGCTCCACCGCCACCGCCTGAGCGCATTCATATCAGACCTCGGGAATAGACGGCTGACGGCCAAACCTGTGTCGGGCCAGGGAGGACAATCCATCACTCCTTCCCGCACCAGCCGGACACCGCTTCGGCAAAGGTTCTTTCTCACCAGATCCGCGCGCCCCCACAAGACCTGATTTCCTTTGAAAAAGGAACGGTTCCATCCGAATCGCGCCCAGAGGTGCCCCATCTGAGTCAAATTGGGCAGCACCAACAGCACCACTTTGCGCGAAACCCGTACAAGTTCTTTCAGCAGTTGGCCCGGATCGGGCCAATGCCACAGACCGTTGAAGCTAAACGCGAGATCGAAACTTTTCGAGCGAAACGGAAGCGATCGTCCGGTTCGCACCAGAACCGGACGTCTACCGAGTTCGATCCAGGAACTGCGAGCCGCATCGAGGACTTCCCATTGCGTGTCCGCCAGTACCACGGATAGGTCCTTTTGGGCGAGGGGAACCGCGTTGATTCCCACAATTCCGGACATCCCTCGCACCGGCGCTTCCAGTACCGTGGAAACACCATAGCTCGTATGGATGGAATTCAACAAATTCCAAAGACGATGGCGCTCATAAACAGTGCCGAGACCTTCATCCTGATTCGCGGGTGTCAAATCCATTCCCTCAGGCCATCTGAATCCAGGCTCTTGACAATTTATAAAGACTCGATGGATGCATCAGGACATTAGTGAAAGCGGAGTTTGCCAGAGGGCAGGAACACGACCCGTCGGCAATGCGCTTGCGAACCAATCGAGCCTCAGAGCGGTTCCACATCGCCCTGAAATCAAAACCCGATTCCTGCAATCTCCCCATGACCGACCCCATCACGCAACAAGCCCAAACGGTCCCGTCCGCGTCCACATGGGCGGACGCCCGTCCGGAATAACAGGGCAGGAGGCGATTGTTGGGCTCAGGCTCAACAGACAGCATATCGTAATAGCGCGCACGTAATGAAGCGGAAATACGGGAAAATCCGTAGCCGGCATTTTGAATCAAATCCGACTTTAACAGGGGAAGCACCCTACGGAGATTTTCGGCATCGAGCTTCACATCCAACGGGGCGTTCTGAAGCTCCCATCTTTCCTCTGCAATTTCCGTTACGTAGTGATCCGGTTTCAAGACACGCATAGACGGCACAATGCGATCTATTCGATCCGAGTTGAGCGCCGAGATTACCGTGTGGATCCCGACCTTCAGGTTTTTCGGGCGGTTTTGCTGAATCCTTCTAAGGGTCTGAACCGCTCGCTCAAACGTTCCCGGCACTCCACGGACGCGATCATGGAGGTCGCCAATATCATCCAAAGAGATGTTTACCACGACTATTGTTCTTGGGCACGAGGCTGCAATTTGGACTGCACGCTCTGCGCTCTCGGGAAAGGTGGCATTGGTGGGCAGATTGATCACTCTTGGACGGCACTTCCTATAGAAGAGTTCTACGATAGCCTCCAGATCTTTCCTGAGGAAAGGTTCTCCCCCACTGAACGTAATCCAGCGGGGCCATTTTCCAAGAGAAGAGGCCAGCCGGGAAAGATCTTCCAGGGACATCTCCGTACTGTACCGGGTGGAAACCGAACACATCAGGCAGTTCAGGTTGCAGCGGTGCGTCAAGGACACCGTCAAGCTGAACGGTCGGGGAACGCGAAGCCCCATACTGTGGGCCATTCGGTGAAGCGCGATATAGGACAGAAGTCGAATCATGTTCTGGAAAGCTCATCCAGACATTCTTTGGTGGTGGTTGAACGTTCCCATACCACATGAGAAGAGGGAAAGACCATCGTATCAAAACGGCCCAGTGCTCTACCCCACCCCTCGAGAAGCACCGCGAGAACAAGCAACGGTCGGGAGCTTGCGGGAAAGGCCCTGAACTCCTGAAGGAAGGCATGGAAAATCGTCCAAACATCAAACGTAGCCACACGATACCGGGTCTTCCGGTAAAAGTCCAAGTGTCCGCTATGGATGCGTCTTCTTTGCCTGAGTAAGTCTCTGACGGAAGTGGGACCGTGATTCCAGATAATCGCATCGGGCACATACACTAAAGTATATCCGTTCGACAGGAAGTGGTATTCAAGGGCCACTTCATCCACCCACGTGGTCGGCGGAATGAATGGGACCTTCGCTCGAAAGGCAACCGCTTCGCCGAGCTTGGGTCGGATGGAAGCCATTCTATGGTGAAGCCGCCACTGCAAATGCACGGCATGGTTGACCGCCCCCTGTAAGGCGTTCAAAGGAACAAGTCGCCCTCCCGTCATGCCGACGCGCGGATCTTGAAAAGGCATTATCAGCTTCTCGAACGCGTCCGCGGCCGGCAGCACATCCGCGCTCGCAAGAACATGGATTTCGCCTGTGGCTCGTTTCAAGAACTCGTTGACGGCGGACGCCTTCCCGAGACGACGTGGTTGGACGATAAGTTCGATCCGGTGATCTTCGCGGGCCAGGGCTTGTACGATTTCAACGGTACGATCCGTGCATCCACTGGCCACCACCAGGATCTCGCTGATATAGCCGGACTCGATGCGCTGGTTAAGAACGGCCCGCAGCAGTCCGCCGATATTCTTTTCCTCGTTGTGAGCCATAACACCAACGCTTAACGCCGGCATGGTGCAACCTCCGCAAGCCTCTGAAGCGAAGCCTCAGGATGAGGAATATGGCTTCGAGAATGACTCCGACATTCAGTTTCGAACTGCCACGAACCCGATCCACAAAACGAATCGGAATCTCGGACACTCGATATCCGTGCCTGCGGACCTGATGATTCACTTCCACCTGAAACACATATCCCAGTGATTCCAAGCTGTTCAGGTCCAGGCTTTCGAGCACCCGTCTTCTGAAACCTTTGAATCCCGAGGTGGCGTCCGTGCAGTAATCGCCGGTTATCAACCGGACGAACCAAGTAGCCATCCGGCTTAACACCAGCCGATGAAGCGCCCAATTCTCCGTTTCTCCCCCTCTCAAGTACCGGGAACCAACCACCAAATCACTATATGAAAGCGCATGTAAAAATGACGGAATAGCCTCTGGTGCATGGGAGAAATCAGCGTCCATTTGAATGATTTGGGCATAACCCCGATCCAATGCGAATCTGAGTCCCGTGGCATAAGCGCGGCCCAACCCGAATTTCCAAGGGCGATGCAGTACCGTTACTTGCGTGTGGCGCACGGCAAGTTCGTCCGCTATCCGCCCTGTTCCATCCGGTGAATTGTCATCCACGATCAGAATGTCTATGCAGAGATTCAACTGAAGGATGCGTTCAACGAGGGGAACAATGTTGCTTCGTTCGTTGAAGGTTGGGATGACTACGATAGTTTCGTTTGGTCTCAAACAAAATCCTCAATGGGAAGTCAAACCACGCACCAAACATACATCACGGTTATTCACAGGATACAGAAAAACGTACAAATCCGAAAGTCTTTCTCTTGCCTCCGGTAATCAGCCTTCTGTTCCGAAATAGAAGAATTCCGGTATGGGCGCACAAAAACGCGATCGTTAGTAGAAGCTATGGAATTTGTTATTTAATATCAAATAGTTGTATGCACGTCCTTGCGGAGGCTTCGTAACTGCAGGAGACGTGGGTCCCTCCGATCAGGATCGAGATGTCAGGAGTTTTCACGTGCCGGATGCGCCAGGATTACCGAAACATTCATTTAGATTTCCCACTTACGAGACTGTGTCGCAATTTCAGAAACGTCATTCCGGATGAATGGGGTAAGATCCGGATTCCAGAATTCAAAGGATTCTGGAGCCCGACTCGCGCGCCCCGCTTTACGAGCTTGGCGGGATGACGAATGGCGCCACACCCGCTTATGCCGGAGTCATCTGGTACACGGCCCTACGGATCGACGAAGGATGCTGTTCCTCCATCTTTGAAATCGCCGTATTCGGCTCATACTGCATTGGATTCCAAGCGGATGTTAAGAGGATGGTCACCACTTTTAAGAGGATCAGTTCTTGTCTCGGCATCAGAATTCCGGTTTTACCGGATCCAAACGTACGGGAATGGTCTCGATCTCCATACCCTGCGACCCTTTGCGCACCGCAATGTTTTTCAACCAATTCCGGTTGTCTTCTTGCGGGTAATCAACGCGGAAATGCGAGCCCCGGCTTTCCGTTCGTTCGAGGGCGGCCCGGCAGAGCATCTCGGCTACCAGCCGCATGTTTTGAAACTCCATCAGCCGGATCAGCTCGAAGGGGTTTGTGACGGCGATTCGAGACCCGAGATCCCCGATGCGTTCCAAGGCTGCTTTCAGCTCGTCTTCCCGGCGAATGACGCCCGCTTTGTACCACATTAGTTCTTTTAATTCACGGGCCGGCTGTTTAGGACTCGGTCCCTGCTCGGAAAATGCGTCTTCCAGACGGGATTTTTCGTCTTCCACAGCCTGTTGAACGACAGGAGACATCCCCATCTCCTTTGCCCGTTGGGCGGCTTTGCCACCCACACGGGAGCCCATGGCAAAAACCTCGGCCAAAGCATTGCCGCCAAGGCGATTGGCGCCGTGCATCCCCGCCGCCGCTTCTCCGGCGACGAAAAGCCCGTTCAGAGACGTTTCCCCGTGTTCATCCGTCGCCACCCCCCCCATACAGAAGTGAGCCGTCGGCGCCACCTTGAACGTTTTCCGCCCTTTCCACCACTGGGAGGGCAGAATCTGAGCGAGCTGACCGGCGATATCCTCGGGAAGCGCTTCCAGATCCATGAAGACCCCTTTCCCCTCCTCGCTTTCATCACCGATCTCGTTCATAACCAGTTGCGCAAGCTGATCCCTTGTCACACGCAGAGGGTCCAATCCATTGCGTCTGATGATATCTTCACCGCGCTCATTCCTCAAAACCACTCCTTTCTGGGGCAATATCTTTTCGTACAGTACAAGCTTGTTTCCTCGTTCCCCCATGGCTGTCGGATAGAATTGGACGAATTCCATTTCTTTCAACGGAACTCCCAAATCGTAGGCCAGGGCATGGCCGTCTCCCGTGATACCCGGCGCGTTGTTGGTGTTCAGGAAGATCCGGGCGTATCCTCCTGTGGCCAATACTACCGTCTTTGCCTGCATGGTGAGGAACCCGCCGTCCGCGGTGACACCGGTGGCGCCATTGATGCGTCCGCCGGATGCCAGAAGCCGGGAGACAAACACATGTTCAGCAACGCGGACGCCCATCCGCCTCGCACGGTCTGCGAGCGGCAGAACGAGGTCTCTGCCGATCCAATTTTCGCCGGACACATGGCGGGGATAGCTATGCCCGGGAATATGAAACACACGCGGTTTTCCGCCTTCCATTCCGAAACGCACGCCGCATTCTTTCAAAAAAGCAATCTCAGCACCGGCTTGCTCCACCATCCGGGCCACCATAGCTTGATTGTTCAGAAAGCGTCCGCCTATTACCGTATCAGCCATGTGGACGTCTCTTGCATCATCCGGCGTCCCCCATCCCGTGGCAGCTATAACGGCCTTGGAAATGAAGGTATTCGCGGCGCGCCCTAATCCGGACTTGGAAACCAGAAACACATCGGCGTTGTCTGATCCGGCGGCAATGGCGGACCTGATGCCTGCGCCTCCACCTCCGATGACCAGCACGTCACACGAAATCATCTCTTGACTCTTTAGCACCATGGCAAGATTCCTTTACTTTCCGGCCTTTGTTAACACCATGAGGGCGGTAAGGATGAGTCATCAATAGGATAGTTTCAGAGGGAATATGCGCTTCCGGTAGGCTTTCCGTCCGCTGGGAACCGGGCTTGCCCGGCTCGGCTTTTTCCAAAGGATAATTGGTCTGGACTTCTCTGAAAACACTACCCTTCTTCTTGATGAAAGATGATCTTGAGAAGCGATGATTGTCCACACGTAGAGCGTCTCGCTTCGGCGGTCGGATACTCTCACAAGGCTTTCCTGCCTTGGGGTCATTCGCCTCCGGCCACGCAGATGACGGTTCCGATTATGGCATGGCCGTCGAGATCTCGCGCAGAAGCTTCAGCGATTCTTGTGCTTCCTGTTCATCTACTTTGTGGATGGCGAAACCCGCATGCACAATGACATAGTCTCCTACAGCAAGCCGATCCATGAGCAATGTAGAAATTTTCAGCCGGTTCCCCCCCATATCAACCAGCGCAAAGTCCTGTTCAATAGAAATAATTTTAGCGGGTACAGCAAGACACACTGTGTAAACCTCCCTCCGCGGAACACGCCGATCAGGAAGCTTCCTCGTCCCAAAACGGAAAGCGAATCCGACTTCCCCCGCAGTTTTCTTCCGATTTCATTTCTGGAAATATGCCCCAGTGTCTCAGTTGATCCAGGGCCAATCGTTCCAACCGGTCAATACTCTCTCGCACGGGCGGAGTCAAGCCAATGCCCCAGGGCTCGATATCCTGCGGCTCCACTCCCACAACGACGATATCCGGTCGCTCTCCAACGAGACCCGCCAGGGTGAGCGTTTCCACCAAATCCGCCTGGTGAAGCGAGTTTTTGGGGCGTATGTGAAAAGGGAGATCTTCGTACAGGAGCAAGTAGGTATCCCCAGGCGTTCCCCGGTTTTTGACGGCATCGAATATCAGGAGGCGTTCGGTTTGCGTAACCACGGACAAAAGACTCAAACCCAGCGTACCGCCGTCCACGATTTCCACAAAATCCGGAAAGACATATTTCCGTTCGAAACGTTGGGCCATGAATACACCGATGCCCTCGTCCTTCAACAGGACGTTTCCGACTCCCAATATGGTGGTTTTCCGATGCGATGAGTTCATCGTGATTCCAGCCGTGTAAGGAAACCTCGGAAACAGCCGCCCCCGGCATCCCCATTGGGCGGAAAAAAATCATAACCGGGGGCGACAAATCGAACAATTTCACAGAAGCTCGAACTAAAGCACCTTGACTTTGTACACTTCATTGGTATGAGGATCGATCACATGAACCGCACAGGCGATGCATGGGTCGAAGGAATGTACGGTGCGCAGAACTTCCAGCGGTTTTTTCGGGTCCGCAACGGGCGTTCCGATCAACGCTTCTTCCACCGGTCCTAAAATGTCTTTGGCGCAACGGGGACCGAGGTTCCAGGTGGAAGGTACGACCATCTGGTAGTTGTTGATTTTTTTGTCCTTGACGTCCACCCAATGTCCCAGAGCGCCTCGAGGCACATCATTCAGTCCCATTCCCATGCCGTCCTTCCACTCATAGGACTGATACGTTTTCGTATCACCTTTCTTGATCAGTTCGATCATCTCGTTGGTCCAATCCACCATGGCGTCGGCTATGAGTTTCGTATTGATGGCCCGGGCGGCGGTACGGCCCAGAGTAGAGAACAAGGCGGTGGCCGGGATGTCCAACGTCTGGAGTGCGTGGTCCACCGTGGCTTTAGCTTGGGGATGTCCGCTCCCGTAGGCCACCAGGAGGCGTGCCAGTGGACCGACCTCGCAGGCTTGACCATCGTATCGGGGCGCTTTCAGCCAACTATATCGGTCATCGACATCCAGCTTCGTGTATTGGGGTTTCGTTTCACCCTTGGACGGATGCAGGTTGCCGTTACCTTCGTACCAGGAATGGCGCACGTGTTCCATGATCTTCCCGGGATCGACCGGCCCCACGGAATTGATATCCCGATCGAAGATGACGCCGCGAGGCAAGAAGAGACTGTCGGGCTCCATATCCGTTTGAGGGAATTCGCCATACGCCAGAAAATTCGTCGTGCCGCCAATGGCGCCCCAGTCTTTGTAGAAGCCGGCTACGGCTAATACATCAGGGACGTATACATTGTCGATAAAGCTCTTTATCTCTTTGAGCAGAAACATGAAGTGGGCCACCCGGTCCGCGTTCAGATCGGCTCCGCAGGTCACACCACCCACGGTCAGGCTCTGAATGTGAGGGTTCTTGGCGCCGAAAATGGCGTGCAATTGCGCCGCCTTCACCTGCATCTTGAGCAGATCCAGATAGTGCTTTGCGGCCATAAGATTCGCTTCCGGTGGAAGTTTGTAGGCTGAATGTCCCCAATACGCATTGGCGAAAGGCCCCAATTGCCCGCCGGCTACGAAAGCCTTCAGCCTGTCTTTGACCGCCTCGAATTCCTTCACACCGGATCCGGGAGCCGTGCCGACAGCAGCGGCAAGATCCGCTGTTTTCTTGGGATCCGCTTCCAGCGCATTGACCACATCCACCCAATCAAGGGCGCTAAGGGCATAAAAGTGTACCGGGTGATCGTGTAAATACTGGGCTCCCATCATGATGTTGCGCAGCAACCGGGCCATATTCGGGACTTTTATATCCAAAGCATTGTCCACGCATCGGACACTCGCCAATCCGTGCACATAGGTACAGACACCGCAGGCGCGCTGAGTAAAGAGCCAGGCGTCACGGGGATCTCGACCCTGAAGAATGATTTCTATGCCTCTGAACAACGTACCTGAACTCCAGGCATTCTTGACCTTTCCATTTTCTACTTCAACTTCGATTCTGAGGTGTCCTTCCAACCTGGTGATCGGATCAACGACGATTCTGTTCGCCATGGGGTATTCTCCTCCATTCCGGCTCGATCGGCCTCGGCTACTTGGCTACATAAAAGGGAGTCATCTTATCCCAGAAGTCGGGCTCACTGCATCCGATGCAAGGATGTCCGGCTTGAATGGGCCAACTTATCCCTTGGTTGAATTTGACCGAAGGGCAGTTGTTATAAGTCTCCGGGCCTCTGCAGCCGAGTTCATACAGGCAATAGCCGCTCAAATGACCTTCGTCGCCGAATTCCTTAGCGAAGTAACCTGCTTCGTAGGCGGCCCTTCGCTGGCAACGATCGTGGATGGTTTGTCCGTAAGCGAAAAGAGGTCGACTTAAATCGTCCAGAGCCGGGAGACTACCGAGGACCACGGCATGGACAACTGTAGCCACCATGTTAATGGCGTTGGGCGGGCAACCAGGGATATTGATGGTCTTGATTCCGAGAGACTCCTGAATGGATTTTGCTCCACTAGGATTGGGTCTGGCGGCCGGAAGGCCGCCGAAGGAGGAGCACGTGCCGACACAGATCGTTGCAGCGGCCTTGCTGGTGACCTCTCTCGCAATATCGATCATAGGCCGGCCCGCGATCATGCCGTACCCCTCTTTGGTGGGAAGGGATCCGTCGATAATACAGTAAAACTTGCCATTGTTCTTCTCCGCGGTGTCCATGAGCAGCTCTTCAGACTGGTATCCCGCAGCCGCCATGATCGTCTCGCTGTAATCCAGGGAAATTACGTCCAAAATAAGATCCCCGATGCTCGGATAAGTAGTGCGGATGAACGATTCCGCGCAGCCGGTGCATTCGGAAAAAGCCAGCCAAATCACCGATGGTCTTGCGGCAGTCATCGCGTCGGCAACCTTTTCTGCCATGGTTACGGGAAAGCCGAGAGTTGCTGCAATCAATCCGCAATATTTCACAAAATCTCGCCGACTGATCCCCCGCTCTTCTGCGTTCCGGCCCAGGAATTCATCCCTTGACATTGCCCACCTCCTTGGTGAAGTTAGCTTCAGGAACAGATGCAATCGCAGTTTCGATGCCGCAAGAAACCGCTTCGCGTTGCGACTAATGTTATCTCAGATTTGCCATCACCGCCTTTACCGTATAGAATACCAAGCTACCAAATATTGTATACAGGAAAGATCCGTTTACGGTCAATTAATTTATGTTTACACGAAAGAACGGCAAATTTCA
>Ga0209164_1005523_pt1 | contig 10736 bp, 10 predicted proteins | sample MTBNYHSulfiMetaG_FD_187458 | JGI IMG/M metagenome (GOLD analysis project Ga0209164, IMG submission 187458) | Enrichment culture microbial communities from rom New York Harbor, USA that are MTBE-degrading - MTBE-NYH (New York Harbor Sulfidogenic)... | ecosystem: Environmental > Aquatic > Marine >... | reverse complement strand
CTTCGAGGGTAAAGCGCCCACTGCTGAGGCGCACCAAGGTGCCCAGGTAGGCGCCGCTGCCCAGGAGCTGCCCCAGGTCATGGGCCAGCGCGCGGATGTAGGTGCCCGGAGAGCAGCTCACCTCTATGCTCAGGACAGGGGGAGTCCAATCCAGGAACTCGATGGCATCGATCTCCACAGGGCGGGGAGTCCGTTCGACAATCTTGCCCTGGCGCGCCAGTTCATAGAGGGGTTGGCCCTGACGCTTGATGGCCGAAACCATGGGCGGCACCTGCTCGATGCACCCCAGAAAACGGGCCAACGCCGCTTCGATCTCGGCCTGGGCAAACCCACACGCGCCGCCGCTGCTGACAACCTCACCGTCGGCGTCGTAGGTATCGGTGGTGGTCCCCAGGACGATGGCAGCACGGTAGCGCTTGCGCCCCTGCATCAGGTACTCGGCCACGCGCGTTGCCGAGCCGAGGCACACCAGCAGCACGCCTGTGGCCATCGGGTCGAGGGTGCCTGCATGGCCCACTTTGCGCTGGCCGGCCATGCGCCGGACCTCGTCCACCACATCGTGGGATGTCATGCCGGGCGGCTTGTCCACATTCACAATGCCCGACAACGGCACATCCCGCCTCGGCGCGACCCAGCGAGGCCGGGATCTGGCCTGTGCTTTTGAGCAGCCGGCGCAGTCAGTCATCCGTACCCACCCCGCGTATCTTTCAGGTGTCTGCGACGTCAGAAGGCTTAGTGACAGACCGCCCCGATCTCGCGACCGGAGCGGCAAGGGTCATTCGCTCTCGAATCCGGCCTGTGCTTTACCCCTCACGGTCCTTTGGCATCATCGCCGGCCAGGCTGCGCCTGACCTCGTCCAACACCCGCTGCCTGACCACCGCCAGGTCGCCCTCCAGCGTGCAGCCGGCAGCCTGGGGATGCCCCCCGCCCCCCAACCGGTAGGCCGCCGCTGCCACATCATGGCCCGGCACAGAGCGCATACCCACGTCAATGGTCCCGTTGTCGCGCTCGGTAAAGACAACCACGATCTTGGACTCGCGAACGCCCGAGAGAAAGTTGGCCAGACCGCTGTCGCCGTTCTCGCCGAGACCCCATCGCTGCCGCATGGCGCGAGTAACCTCGGTCCACAGGATCTCGCCGTCGGTGTTCAGGCGGCCAATGGCCTCCCCCCAGAGGCGCACCGAGGCGAGCGGGCGCTGGTCCAGGGCCCTGCGGGCGATCTCGTTCAGCTCGGCGCCCTCTTCCATCAGGCGCAACGCTGCCCGTATGGCCGCAGTGTCGACGTTATAGGTACGAAACGAGCGAGTGTCGGTCACCATACCGGTGAGCAGGCAGTCCGCCACAGGCTTGCTCAGCGGCCAGCCCAGCGCACCGGCCAGGCTCAGGATCATTTGCGCGGTCGCCACGGCAGACGGATCGACCCAGTTGATCGTGCCAAAGAGCGTGTTGGTCACATGATGGTCAATGTTGAGGAGCGGCAGGCCCGCCAGGCCTTCGTGGAACACGCTGCCCATCCTTCGTTCGTCGCTGCAATCCAGGCTCACGACCAAGTCGTAGGGGCCGCTTGTCTGCCGGACAATGCCGGCGCTGCCCGGCAGCCAGGTGTACAGCTCGGGCACCGGATCCTCGCAGGCCAGGGTCAACTCCTTGCCCTGCGCCCGCAGAAGCAGTCCCAGCCCCAGCAGAGAACCAATCGCATCACCGTCGGGCGCCACGTGGGTGACCATCAGGATGCGACGGGCGCTTTGTGTCAACTCCCTGATGCGTTCAAGCAGGTTGCGATCCATCTTTGGCTTTCTCGTCTTCCGCGATTTGGGCCAGCAGCTCGTCTATGTGGCGCCCGTACTCGGCACTCTGGTCCAGGTAAAAGACCAGATCGGGCGCCAGCCGCAGCTGGACCTGGGCGGCAAGCTGCGTGCGCAGGTAACCCTTAGCGGACTCGAGGGCCATCGCGGCCTCTTTCACCTGCTCGGCATCGCCCAAGACACTGTAATAGACGCGGGCGATCAGCAGATCCGGAGTCACTTTCACCTCGGTGAGCGTGATATCGGCCAGGCGCGGATCGCGTACCTCGCGCAAGAGGAGCATGCTGAGCTCGCGATGGATCAACTCCGAGACACGACGTTGACGACGTGTTGCCATAGCCCTATCCCGACCAGCCGCCGGCTAGCTTACCCTCTCTTCCCGGTAGAATTCCAGGATGTCGCCTTCCTCAAAGTCACCGAACCCGGAGATACCCAGGCCGAACTCGAACCCCGCCCTGACCTCTGAAGCGTCTTCCTGAAACCGCTTGAGCGAGTCGATGCGGCCGTCAAACAGCTCATCATCATCGCGCAGCACGCGGACCCGCGAGTTGCGCGCTGCCACGCCATCGGTCATGTAGCAACCGGCCACGTTCCCGCGTCGCTTGATGCCAAAGACCGCCCGCACCTCAGCGTGCCCGCTGACGACCTTTTCATAGACCGGCTCCAACATACCGCGCAGCGCCTTGTCCACGTCCTCGATCAGCTTGTAGATGATGTTATACAGGCGGATGTCGACGCCTTCCTGCGTGGCCGCCCGGCGCGCAGCCTCGTCCACGTCCACATGGAAACCGATGACGATGGCTTCGGAAGCAGAGGCAAGCATGACGTCCGATTCGGTGATGCGCCCGATGCCCTGGTGCAGGATCTTGACCTCCTGGTCCTCACCTCCAAGCCTTACGAGAGAGTTGACGATTGGCTCCATGGAGCCCTGCACGTCCGCCTTTAGCACCAGGTTGAGTTCCTGAGCTTCACCCGCCTGGAGACGGTCAAAGATGTCATCCAAGCTGAGGCCGGCCGGCGCAGTGGGGCGATCGATGGCCAGTCTCCGACGTTCCGCCGTCTCCCCGGCCAGAGCGCGTGCCTCGCGCTCGCTCTCGACCTGTCGAAAGATCTCTCCCGCCTTGGGCACATCCGACAGGCCCATCACCAGCACCGGCATGGCCGGCGGCGCTTCCGACACAGGTTCGCCGCGGTAGTCGAGCATGGCCCGCACACGGCCCGAAATGCCGCCGATCACCAACGCATCGCCCACCCGCAGGGTACCCGCTTGCACGAGCAGGGTGGCGGTGGGTCCCCGCTGCTTGTCCAACTGCCCCTCGATGACCGTGCCGACCGCGGGCCGGTCGGGATTGCTGCGCAACTCGGCCAGTTCAGTTACCAGCAGGATATTGTCCAACAGCTCGTCGATCCCCTGGCGTTTCAGAGCCGAAACCGGGACGCAGATCACGTCACCGCCCCACTCCTCAACCGCAAGACCGGCGTCGGCCAGTTGCTGCTTCACCCTGTCGGGCCGCGCGCTGGGCTTGTCCATCTTGTTCAGCGCCACCAGGATCGGCACGTTGGCCGCGCGCGCGTGCGAGATGGCCTCGCGCGTCTGGGGCATGATGCCATCATCGGCCGCCACGACAAGGACGGCGAGATCGGTCACCTGGGCCCCCCTAGCCCGCATGGCCGTGAAGGCCTCGTGGCCGGGGGTGTCCAGGAAGGTGATCTTGCGTCCGCCCTGCTCCACCTGATACGCGCCGATATGCTGCGTAATGCCGCCATACTCGTCGCCGACCACATTCGTCTGCCGTATGGCATCCAACAGGGTCGTCTTGCCATGGTCCACGTGGCCCAACACAGTCACCACCGGTGGGCGTGGCTTTAGATTCCCCGGAGACTCTCTTTTTGCCAGCTCATCCCAGAGGGTCCCCGAGACCCCATCGGCTTCCTCGGGCTCCTCGGGCTCCGGGGGCGCCAGCGGTCTCGTCTGAAAGCCGAGCTCGCCGGCGACAATCTCGGCCGTCTCGTAGTCGATCGTCTGGTTGATACTGGCGACGATCCCGTTGGCCATCAATTCCTTGATGACATCGATGGGATTGGCGCGCAACGCCCGCGCCAGATCCCGAACCGACATCACCTCCGGCAGCTCGATTGTTTTGGGCAACGGCGGAGGGCTGGTCGCCCCGGCACGCTGGCCCGGCGGCATGCCCTGACCGGCACCCCCGCCCGGCTTGGGCGCCGGCGGCTGTGGCTGGCTGCGACTACTACTCCTGCTATCCCTTCGTCCCATAAAACTACCTCCGATCTACAGCCAAAATCCAGACCCTACCAGTCAAGTCTATCGATGTGTGTCCTCAACAGCCGGTGAGGCTGTCTGAGAATCCACCGCTACATTTTCAAGCAGCGATGACACGCTGGCTTTCAAGGCTGTTACCTCTGCGGCGCTAACCTGGCATTTGAGAGCCTGCGATAGCCTGCCAGGCTGCAGTGCCGTCTCGCAGCATTCCCTCTTGCGGCATAGATACGCCCCGCGGCCTGCTTGCTTACCCTTGGGATCCACCTCCAGTGTCCCCTCAGGTGTGCAGACAACCCGGATCAGCTCGCGCTTCGGAGACTTGGCCCGGCAGGCGATACAGCTCCGTAGCGGTACGTGCTTGCGACGCGTTACAGACAACGTCCTCACCTTCCCTTATCCGCTGCGCCGCAGGCGATGGCAGCCACCAGAACCGACCCTCGCGTGGAGGCCGGTGTCTCACCGGCCGCGCGGGTGACCACCCTTTCGGTCTCGCAGGCCGCCACCATACTCGGGCTGATCCACGTCACGAACGGGATGGGCGGGCCGCTTCTTGGCTTTCTTTTTCCCGGTCGGGCGGCGGTATTCTGAAGGCTGTTCTGCCTCAAACACCTCGTCGCGGACCCACTCGAACTCGGGTTCCTTTTCCTCTTCCTCGTCGGACCAGCCGGAGTAATAGTCCTCCGCTGGTGCCACCGGCACCCAGCCTATCGAATCCTTGATCGGCTCGCCGTCAAAGGTCGGAACCTGCTCTTCTTCCTCCAGCATTGCCAGGCGGTCGGGCAGCGCAGACCCCAGCTCGTCTTCGACGGTTTCCGCGCCTTCCGCACCGAGCAGTTCCTCGTCGCCGGCGGCGGCTGGCCCGGCCTCTGCATCGACCGGCTCAGCGCCTGCTTCGAGCTCAACCGCCACCTCGGCGTCAGGCTCGGTTTCCGCTGCCATCTCGGCTGCAGACCCCCGCTCGAAAGGCATTGTCTCAATCTCGCGCTCTCCCAGGACGGCATCCACCACTTCCTTTTGCTCTTTGCTTAGGCCGTGTTCGCCCTGCTCGCGCAGGATAAACTCCGCCCGATCGAGCAGATCCATGTCCTCGGGCGCGATCCTGATATCCTCGAGCCGGCCCATAGTCTCCTCGGCCGCCTCGGTCGCGCTCTTGATGTCGATGCGCCAACCGGTGAGTTTAGCCGCCAGTCTGGCGTTTTGCCCTTCTTTGCCAATGGCCAGCGAAAGCTGCCGGTCGGGCACGATCACGGTAGCCGTCTTGGAAGTCTCGGCTCCATTCTCCAGGATGACGTTCATCACCTTGGCAGGGCTCAGCGAGTTGGCAATGAAGGTGCCCATGTCTGGGTGCCACTGCACGACATCGATCTTTTCGCCGCCGAGCTCGTTGACGACGTTCTGAATACGCCCGCCACGGACGCCCACGCACGAGCCGACGGGGTCGACCCCTTCCTGAGTGGCGTGTACGGCCACCTTGGAGCGCGAACCGGCCTCACGTGCGATGCCCTTGATCTCCACCGAGCCGTTAAAGATCTCGGGAACCTCAAGCTCCAGCAGACGGCGCAACAGAGCCGGGCTGCGCCGCGAAAGCGTGATCTGTGGACCGCGGCTGCCCTTGCGCACATCCATGACATAGGCCCGCAGGCGCTGATTGCGGCGATAGCGCTCGGTCGGCACCTGCTCGCGGGCCGGCAGCAGCGCCTCGGTGCCCTCGATGCTGACAATGACGTCGTTCGAGTGAAAGTCCACGCTCTGGATCGTGCCGTGGGCAATCTCGCCAGCGCTGTCGGCAAACGAGGAGTAGAGCGCCTCGCGCTCCGCCTCGCGGATGCGCTGCAGGATGACCTGTTTGGCCGTCTGTGCCGCGATCCGGCCGAAATCCTTCGGCGTGCTCTCAATGAACACCGTGTCACCGAGCTGGACCTGGGGCTCGATGGCGCGCGCTTCCTCCAGCGTGATCTCCAGCTTGCGATCGGCCGCTTCTTCCACGACCTCTTTGGCCGCAAAGACGCGGACTTCACCCGTATCTGGTTCGATCCGCACCTCAATATTCCCCGCCGCCCCGAAGTTGCGCTTGTACGCCGAGATCAGCGAGGCTTCGATGGCCTCCATCACGATGTCCGGCGATAGCTTGCGCTCCGCGCACAGTTGGTTGACTGCCAGAACCAATTCGCTTCTCATCTTACGACCGCCTTTTCCTCCGTCACTTCATTGAGAAGCGGCTTGGTAGAAACCAAACCGCTTGCAACGCCCCCAGGGCCATCTCCCTCCTGCTCCTGTACGTCTCAACAGGCGCAGACCCAATGCTACAGATCAGACCCCTATAGTAAGAAAAGTGGGGCAGGCCCACTTCTCCAATGCACAGACCACTATACTGGTGAGGATTATAGCACAAACTAGGCAGACCGGTCAAGTTTGCCACAGGGCAAGGCAGAGCTGCTGAAAAGGCGTCTTTGCGAGCCGCCGAAGGCGGCGTGGCAATCTCCAATTCGGCAGGCAGGCAAGGAACTGGACACGTCCGCCAGAAGATGTTACAATGGCGCCACCTGAGGAGGATGAGGACCACCATGCAACCGAAGCCACGAACGCCGGAAGAGACCTACGGCCCCGCCCTGGAAAAGGCGCAACAGGAATTTCCCGATCTGAAACCACTGGAAACCGCCACACGCGCCGGCGTGTCCTACCAGGAGGGCGCTTTCCGGGTCCCCTTCTTTGGCACCGAATACCTGGTAAGCTGGCCCGGCAGCGCGGCCCAGCGGGCTGCCGATCAGGCCGAGGCCGACATTGCCACGCGCATCCTGGTGTTGCATTACCTGCTCAACGCCGATGGCGCACCGCTGGAGGACAAGTGGATCGCCTTTCGCAACCTGCCTGGAGGGCTGGGCTACGATGCCGCCTTTCAGGGGCGGGCCAACGTGCGGCTGGCCCATGCGTTTGGCAGCAACCTCGCGGCTTTCGAGTCGGCAGCCCGTTCCCTGGGCGGAGAGCGCCTCGATTTCGGCGACGCGGCCTTTTCCTTTCGACTGCTGCCCCGCGTGTGGCTGGCGGTAGTGCTCTACCTGGCCGACGACGAGTTCCCAGCCAGCGCCAACGTGCTGTTCGACGGAGCGGCGAGCCACTACCTGCCGACAGAGGACCTGGCCGTGCTGGGGGGGATGCTGGCGGGCCGCCTCATCAAGGCGGCGCGGGGCAAGTAGCGAGGCTGCAAAGCGCAAAACAGTGGGCCTTACAGGTTCGAACGAAGGCGGGCTTCTATCTCGTCCGCGGACAGCCCAGACACCGCCACCACCTTGTCGCGGGCGGTCTGGCCCGAGACGAGTTCCACATCCCGCTTGGGCACCCGCAGCACGCTCGACAAAAAGCTGACCAGCGCCTCGTTGGCCGCCCCCTCCACCGGCGGGGCCGTAAGCTGAATACGGACGACGCCCTCCTGGATGCCGGCGATCTTGTTGCGGCTGGCGCGGGGCACCACCCGGACGCCAAAGGCGACGGCTTCCCCCCGCTGGCGCAGATCGACCATCATGGCGCTGATCCTCCCTGTCGCTACAGACCCACCAGCACGCTAACCAGGAGGCGGCGGACGATCTCAAGGAGGAGGAGGGCAACGACCGGGCTGATGTCGATGGCGCCGCCGATGGGTGGGATCAGCCGGCGGAGTGGAGCCAGCACCGGGTCGGTGATCCTCGCGAGAAGGTGGATCGCCGGATGGTCGATGACAGGCCGGTAGGGGTCAACGTTGATCCACGAGAGCAATACCCGGATCAGGAGCAGGAACTCGTAAAGCTGGAACAACACCGAGATCAGGGTGGCAATTGCAGACATGCTCGCTGGAATCCTCCCTTGCTACTGGCATTCAGATCTTGCAGGTGGCCGGCTGACCGGGGTCAAAGATGGCGCGGCCCACCCGGATCAGGGTAGCCCCCTCCTCGACGGCCACATCAAAGTCGTCGGTCATCCCCATGGAAAGCTGGCACCAGCCCACCTGAACAAAGGCGGCGGCCAGCTCGTCACGCAGCCGTCGCAGGCGCCTGAACACCGGCCGGGCCTGTTCCGGCTCGGCGACGATGGGCGCCATGGTCATCAAACCCTGCAGCTGGAGATTGGGCAACGGTACAATCTCCTCGATGGCCGCCCAGAGCGCCCTCCGCTGCACATCATCCCGGTCCCACCGGTCGACCTGGAAGCCATACTTGGCCTCCTCGCCCGACACGTTGCACTCCAACAGGATGGGGAGTGGCCGGGGCCGGTCCTCACAGGCCGCGTCCAGGCGCCGGGCCAGCTTGACGCTGTCCACCGAATGGACCATTTCGAATATCTGCGCCACGCGATTGGCCTTGCGGCTCTGGATGTGGCCGATCATGTGCCAGGCAATCTCGGCAGGTAGCTCGGGCACCTTGGTTTCGGCCTCCTCGACGCGGTTCTCGCCGAAACAGCGCAACCCCAGTTCATAGGCGGCGCGGACGACAACAGGCGATCGGGACTTGGTCACGGCCACGAGGGTGATCCCGGCCGGATCGCGCCCGGCGCGCGCGGCAGCGGCGGTGATCCGCTCCTGCACCGACCGCAGATTGGCTTCCAGCCCGTTCATGACCGGCCCTCCGGCGGCTCGCCAAATGACGGGAACCCGGGCGGGTGGAGCGACTCTGGCGGAGATAGGACCGGTGTTCGTGGTTGAGCCTGCGACGCCGGCGCGGGCGCAGCCCGCTCTGACACGCGCCCCGGCTCCAGGTAAGCAACGACGGCAAAACGGCCGGTGCGCCCGTTCCCGGCGCGGTGGGAAAAGAATTCGTCCTGGCGGCAGGATGTGCACAGGTTAGCCGCCTCGATCTGCTTCACGCCCTCGGCGGCAAGCTGTTGGGCGTTGGCCACCGACAGATCAAGGCGCCAGGTGTCCTCGCCCAGGGGGGTCATGGCCTTGCTCCACTCGGGCAGGACATAGCCCATGGCTGCTGCAACCTTGTCGCCCACGGTGTAGCAGCAAGGACCTATGGCCGGGCCAAGACCAGCCAGCAGGTCTTCCGGCCGGGTGCCAAAGGCCTCGACCATAGTCTCGACGGCGCGGCGGGCGATGCCCTGTGCCACCCCACGCCAACCGGCATGGATCAGGCCCAGGGCATGATGGGCCGGGTCGTACAGCAGGACCGGCTGGCAATCGGCGAAACGGAGCATCAGCGCAACACCAGGCGTGGTCGTGACCAGCCCATCCGTGTCGGGGATGGTAGATCCGGCCTCGCGGCCGGTGACGGCAACGACTCGATTGCTGTGGATCTGGCGGGGCGAGGTGACCTGGGCGGTGACCAGGCCCAGGCGCGCGCACACGCGGGCATGATTCTCGGCGACGGCGGCCTCATCGTCGCCGACGTTGTGGCTCACGTTGAGTGTGTCGAACGGCTCGCTGCTCACGCCGCCGAGGCGGGTGAACACGGCATGCACGAGGCCCTCCACGGCCAGGCTCTCAAAGTGATAGGTTATGATGTCGCCGGACGCTCTACGCTGCAAGGTCGAGCTCCTCTCGAAACGAGGGTCAAGTGATGCACCGGACTGCTTCGCGCTGACAAGAGCATTATACTCGAAAACGCGGGAGCGAACAAGCGCAGGGGCAGGAGGATGTAGATTTTCGCCTGCGCGAGCATCACAAGGAGATGACAGGCACACTTGAAGCGGCAGAGTTTCTGCACTATACGTCGGGCATGGGTACGGCTGGCCGATGGCCCTACCAGGCGTGCCAGGGGCAGTTGGAAAACAGGTTCTCCCCAAGAAACCATGAAGATGCGCTGGAGCATAGCGACAAGAAGGAGTGATCCCAATGACAACCGCTACCACCGAAAATCCTACCCCCTTTGTGGGACGCGATGTTGAGTTGAGCCTGCTCGGCAGGCTCCTTGACGAGACTATGAGCAGACAAAAGCCCAAGTTGGCACGGATCCGCGGCGACCATGGAATCGACAAGACAACGCTTATAAACCACTTTGTCGCTGAGGCAACGAACCAGGATCCTTCGCTGCTGGTGGGGCGCGGCCAGTGCATCATGGAAGCCAGAGATGACGGTCTGGCGCCCGCGATGCAGATATTCAATGAACTCACCGCAGAAGGCATTGGGTGTTCATCGACGACCTGCAGCCGATCGCCGCGTACAAACAGCCGTGGACGCAAGCTGCTGAGCATTTTGAGGGTGCGATCGCTATATACGACGAGGTCCAGGATCGCCATCATGCTGCGCGAGTGCGGCGTCACTACGCTGAGGCTTTGCTGCGACAGGGAGAAATTCAGCAGGTCCGCGAGCTGTTGGCAACGGCCCTGGCCGTCTTTGAGGACTTGGATCTGCCCCAAGAAGTCCTGGCTACCCGGCAGTGGCTCGAAGAAACCGGGGAAGGATAAGAACTGGATGCCCGCGTGGGCGGGCCTGACGCGACCCGTGCCCCTGCACCCGCTGTCACCCCCACGGAAGCGGAGGTCCAGTCTGGATGCCCGCTGAAGGGGGCCGGACACCGCTGTGGATAAAGGCCCAGGGCAGCGGCTCGCCGGGGGGCCGCTCGCCCAACAGCTCGGGCAGGGAGAGCCCGGCCGTAGCCAGCGCCTGACGCCACCTTGCGGGCGAGGGTCGCTCCACGGCCAGCAGCGCTTCCGCCAGCCGCCGGTCGCCCCGCGCCAG
>Ga0209164_1005519_pt1 | contig 10741 bp, 10 predicted proteins | sample MTBNYHSulfiMetaG_FD_187458 | JGI IMG/M metagenome (GOLD analysis project Ga0209164, IMG submission 187458) | Enrichment culture microbial communities from rom New York Harbor, USA that are MTBE-degrading - MTBE-NYH (New York Harbor Sulfidogenic)... | ecosystem: Environmental > Aquatic > Marine >... | reverse complement strand
TACAAACGCGCTGAAAGAAGGCGGAGTGATTTTTTCCATGGAAGACCAGTCGTAGTCCTCTGCCGCGGAGCTGGTGCGCAAATCGATATCAAACCGGGCCAGTTCGTTTCGGTAATCATCCAGCGCAGTGGTAAAAAGAGACCAGAAAGCACGCGATGAATGCTTGAGCCGATCCTGCAGGAATTCCTCTTGCTCCTTGGCAAATTCGATCACCCGCAAGTTCACTTTTTCTATCAGATAACGGGCCAACGACTGTCTGAATTCCAGGTAGAAGCGATGCAGCTGGCGGAGCAACTGCCGATAATCGGACAAATCCTTCTGGTACTGGGGATCCACGGGGTAATACTCAACCATATCCATGGTTTCCTTGATGATGGGGCCGTAAGTCAAATCGAAATAACTGCCGACAGCATTATCCAGCTCTTTTCGAAGCGATTCTTTGAGCCCGGCTATGGCATTTTCCAGAGTACCGAGGGTGCCCTGCAAGGCCTTTTGCTTGTTCTTTAGATGCTTGGTGGATTTTTTCAGGCTCCCCAGATTTTGATCCATGAATCTTTTGTGAGCCCGCGTTGTATCATTGATGCTGCCGGCCACCATGGCCATCCGGCTGAGTCCACTGCCGAGCAGAACGCGAGTCCTTTGACTGGCAATTCGCTGCGCCATCTCTTCCCGAAAGCTATTGTAGCCCTGCCGGGTTCGATCAGCTAGAGCAGAGTCTTCCCGCCAAAGCGAAAGCCGGCGCTTATCTCGCTCCGGGGCTCTACTTTTCAGCTCGCCCACCAGGTGGTAGAGTGCCGAGAAGGCATAAAGCTGCGGATTCGGCACGATCCAGCTAAGCTCTGTGCGCACCCGCTGCGTCAGCTGCTCGAGATCTTCCTCGTGGCTGTGGACATCCAGATCCACGTTTAGGATGAAGAACGTCTGCGGAAACATTCGCAGCGTTTTAATGAAATCCAGAAGCTTGAAATCCGCTTCACGCAGACCGGTCCGGCTGCTGATGACATACAAGATAAAGTGGCATTTCAGCAAGTACTGTTGCAGAAGGGCAAGATGCAAGGGATTGGGGGAATCGCTCCCCTGGCAGTCGGCAACTTCGATCTTTTCGCCGAGCCAGGGAACGGGATAGTGTAGCTCCATATCGCGCACGTAGACGGCCTGCCCTTCCTGCCCGACATAACGCTGATGCTGGGAGATGGAATGCTGGTCGAAAATGAGACGGTTTACGCTGTCACCGACGTTTTTGTGCAGATGACTGTATCCTTCCAGATAGGCGCTCAGAAGAATGAAATTCGGATCCAGCTGGCCTCTGGTTTGCTGCCATTCTGTTTGAGTTTTTTCCAGCCACTTTTTTAATCGTTTGCGATCCTCGGCTCTACGCACATCCAGATGCTCTTCATCACCCATTTCCTCTTGCGAGACGGGCAGCATGCGCAACGCCGAATTCATTTCTTCAGCAATTTGGGGCCAGGGCTTGAGCTCGACCCATCCCCCAACTTCGCCATTGGTCAGGATGCGGGTGATAAAGGCCGTGATGATACCCGCGCCCCGTTTCAAAAGGTCCTTGCCCGCAAGGGCATTGATCAAGGTGCTTTTGCCCGACTTGACCGATCCGACCACCGCCGTGCGCAGCAAAGAGTCTCGCAGGGAGTCCCGCACCTGGCTTAAATGATCTCTCCAGCGGGATGCCGCAGATCTTTCCACCAGCTTGAATTGTCCAAGCTCCTGAATCGTTTCCTCAATGATTTCCAACCGCTGTTCGATTTTTCTTTTGAACTGGAGGTATTCGCTCATGATTCTCCGTCACAATGAGGTTTCCACTTAAACAGTAGCTACTTATCCAGAAATCCGCCAAAAAATCAAGGGAAGTTAGGAAAAATCCATACGCATGGTGAGCAATTCTAGAGTCTCCATCCGGAAGCCGGCACCTCTTGCATATCTTAGCCCCTACAGTGTCGCCCCGGGCCTGCGGAAGGGCGACGGGAGCTAGCTTAAGGGTTTCCGGATGAGACCTGCATAGCCTCATCAATCAGACTCGAGATTCCCGCTTCGTCCCCGGCGTGCAGCCAACGAAATTCGGGGTCTCCGCGGAACCATGTCATTTGCCGTTTGGCGTAGCGGCGAGTTTCCCGCTGAATCCGGTAGACCGCGGTCTCCAGCGAACACTCACCGGAAAGGTGTTCGCTCAGTTGCTTATAACCGAGCGATTGCATCGACTTCAGCTCAGGGCCATAGCCCATATCAAGCAACATTTGCACTTCATCTAGAAAGCCTTGCTTCACCATAATTAAGACACGCTGATCGATTCGAGCGTAAAGCTCCTCACGATCTCGATTAAGGAAAATTTTGACGGGTCGATACCTGGATGTTTCGAAACGATGCTGTCTATGCCAGTAGGAGAGCGGCGTTCCGGTCATCCTGAAGACTTCCAGTGCCCGAAGGATGCGCTGTCTGTCATTTGGATGGATTTTATCGCCAAGCAAAGGATCGACCCGGCTCAACTCCTCATGCAACTGCCCGAGTCCCCTGCCCTGCTCCTCAATCATCAACTGCTCGCGAACCGTCCGGTCCGCCGGAGCGCCCGGGCAAATCCCCCGTGTCAGGACTTTCATGTACAGGCCGGTTCCGCCCACCACCAGAGGAATCCTTTGTTGCTCGTGCAGGGCAGCTATGACCGGGGATGCGGCTTCGAGGTAACGGGCGGCGTCAAAGGCTTCATCAGGGTCGACAATGTCCAACAAGTGATGTCGAATGCGGTCGCGCTCCTCCCGGGTCGGTTTGGCCGTACCGATATCCATATAGCGATAAATCTGCATGGAATCGGCATTGACCACCTCGGTTCCAAGCCGCTCGGCGAGCTTCAAAGTGAGCTCCGTTTTGCCCACGCCGGTGGGCCCGGCGATTAATACAACCACCTTTCTATCTGTCATTTGTTGAGCGATTCGCTGTCGTCCGTTAAAATCTTTTGGCTCTTCCCGATACTTCCATACAATAATCAAGCACAGCATGGTTGTGTTTGGCAAGTATCTGCTGTAACTTACCGGCAATAGTCTAGCAGCTTGTCCGAAAACTGTCATTTCGAGCCCAAGACGGGAAATCTTACCTTTGCAGGTAGTCGGCCCGACAGATTTCTCACGTCGTCACGCTTCGTTCGAAATGACAAAAGCAGTATTCTCGGGCAGTCTCTTAGGCAATGTCAATTCGAATAATTCCGCTCTGCTTATAGAATTGGCTTGTTAAGATAGCAGCCAGGGTACTTTTGGTGGGTCATGATAAGAGACAAAAAACTTAATCCCAAAGTGATTGAAAGACTCCCCCAATTGGTCGAGCATTTCAAACAAAAGCCTTCAGTTGTAGCCATGTATCTCTTCGGCAGCCTCGTGCGTGGTCGGATCAAACCTTTGAGCGATCTGGATTTTGCCTTACTGCTGCATAGCAAGTTGAATCCAGAAGAACTTTTCAAGGAACAGCTTAAGCTGATCGGTGCCGCTTGCAACTGTCTAGGAACCGATGAGATCGATCTCATCGTTTTGAACAGCGCTCCTCCACGCATAGCCCATTCCATTTTACGCACAGGGCGTATCATGTTGGTAAAGGACAAGAAACAGTTGGCCGACTTTACCGAAAAAGTGGTCAAGATGTATCTGGATTTCAAACCTTATCAAGAAGCATTTGATCGAGCGTTCATGCAAGGAGTCGGCCTTCATGGATGAGCGTATTCTGGAACAATTGAAGCTATTGAGCCGCTATGTGATTTTCCTAAATGAACTGTCGAACGTGGAAAAGCTCAGCTTTTCGCAGGACTTCAAAATAAGAGGCAGCGCGGAGAGGTATCTCCAGTTGGCCATTGAATCCTGCATCAATATTGGCAACCGGATACTCTCTCTGCAGCAGTTCAAGAAACCGATCAAGACACCCGAAACGTATGCAGATATCTTTGTTGAACTGGGTATATTGGGAGCCATTCCCACGGATTTCGTTGAAACCATGATCCAAATGACGCGCTTCCGAAACCGCCTCGTACACCTCTACTGGGATATGGATCCCGATTACGTATACACCATTGTGCAGAGCCACTTGACGGATTTTGATTCATTCAAGTCAAATATCATTGACTACCTGAACCGCGAGTTGATATCGACAAGGCACGCGAGATAGTTCTCGAAAACTACCGAAGACATCCTGATTATCTGTTCGCAAAGATAGGCTATATCGAGCTGTGCCTGAGCGAAGACAAGCTCGATGAATTCCCCGGGATATTGGACAACAAGTATGATCTGAAATTGATCTATACCCACCGAGACAAGTTTCATACCTGATACAGGCAGTGAATCAAGTCCGGCTGAAGAGTCTGGCGATTTCGCCGTGGGTCAGCTTACACGCAAGGGGCCGGCCATGCGGGCAGGTGGCTGACAGGACTTTGCGGTCCAGAGTTTCCAGCAAATGAACGATCTCTTCTCGCTGCAGCCTCTGTCCGGCCCTGATGGCGGCGTGGCAGGATGCGGTCTTGGTCAGACCGGCCAGAAAATCCCAGTTGGGACTTTGCTGTTCTTCCTGCGCGTTTTCGAGAACTTCTCGCAATAACGTATCAGGAGAATAACCGCTTAAGGCAGCGGGAACGGCCTGTATGGTAAAACTGAGTTGACCGAATGGCTCTATTTCAAACCCGATCTCAGCCAGCTTCTCCGTCCAGCGCCGCAGCATGGCCGCTTCTTTGGGCAGAAGCTCCAGTATGACCGATCGAGTCAGGCGCTGCCGCCCGGCCTCTCCAGGTTTGGAGGCGGAGAGCTGATCGTAGAGGATTCTTTCATGGGCCGCATGCTGATCAATCATTACGAGCCCGTCCGGGGCCTCCAGAAGAATGTAAGTATTCGCCAGCTGCCCCAGGATGGGCAAGTTGGAATAAAGGAGCTCGTCATTATTGGAACACCCTTCCGCAGGAAGCCTGCTCAATTCTTCCGTGTTCCATCCGGCGACAGAGCCGGCGGGGAAGCTTATCTGACGTGGTGGGGAAACCGTGTGACCCGGAAAGTTCTGCTCGAAACCCTCCCCGAGGTTAATCTGCGTCTCGCGAATTCCCCCGGTGGACTTTAATAATGCTGCGGACGAACGATCGATGAGCGAGCCCGCACCGTAAGATCCGCGAGCCGTTCGGGACTCTTGCAGCGTTTTCCGGACGATGTTTTGGACCAAATCCATGATCTCGCCCGGACTGCGGAATTTGACCTCCCTTTTGGTCGGATGAACATTCACATCGACCAGCGCCGGCGGTATTTTCAAAAACAGTATCACCAGCGGGAACTTCCCTTTGGGCAGGAGGGTATCATAGGCCCTCAGTATGCTCTGATTCAGCATGCGGTCCCAGATAGCCCGTCCGTTCACATAGACAAACAGCGAACGGGAATTTGATCGTTGCACTTCAGGGGACCCGACAAATCCGTGGAGCTCATGCGGAGGGCTTTCCAGAGCAAAAGAGCTGAACGCACCCATCAGTCCAACGCCAAGTATTTGCACGACTCTTTGCAGATGATCTTGAGCTTTGGGAAAATCATAAGTCATTCGCTCCTGATGGGAGAGCTGGAAATGAATGTCCGGGTGGGCCATGGCTAGTCTCATGAACTGGTCGGCAATGTTGGCCATTTCCGTATCCACTGAGCGCAGGAATTTACGGCGAGCGGGGACGTTATAGAAAAGATCGCGAACTGTGATCGCCGTTCCTGCAGCACACCCTGTTTCCCTCACGTCTCTCAGTATTCCGGCTTCAATTCGAATTGAGGTTCCGCAAAGCGCGTCGGCCTCCCTGGTAACGAGCTCAAAGCGGCTCACCGCGGAAATGCTGGAAAGAGCCTCCCCGCGAAATCCAAGAGATTGAACCGATTGCAGATCTTCCAGCGTTCTTATTTTGCTGGTGGCGTGTCGTTCCAACGCCATGAGCGCATCGTCAGAGCTCATCCCGGAGCCGTTGTCCACTACCCGTACTTCCTTGCGACCACCCTGGAGCAGGCTTACGGATATCTTCCGACCACCTGCGTCGATGCTGTTTTCCATCAGTTCTTTTACAACCGCAGCCGGCCTTTCGACCACCTCACCTGCAGCAATCTGATTGCATAGGATATCAGGCAAGATAGTGATTTTACCCATTTCTTTGTTCCTTCCGGTTTGCGCATCTTATCCAGACTTCTACTCTATTGACAGATATGAAGTCTTCCAGTATGCAATCTGATTAATATGTGCCCGATCAGTAAAACCGACGACCATAGATTTGTACTGGGAAGCTCCGATGCGCTCAAATCCTTTTCAACCATTGGTAAATCTGCTCAGCAACATACTGGAAGCCCACACTACGGCATTTTTCATTGTGGACTCCAAGAAGCGCCAGCTTCATCTTGCAGCAGCGCAGTCTCTCAGCAAGTATCTATCCGAAGGCCTTACATTACCCATGGAACAGAGCGGGATACTTTCGCAGGCGCACAAAGCGGGACAAACGATTCATCTGGACAAAATGCATGAGATCACTATGGCGCTCTCTTCTACTCTTCCTTTTTATCGCGAAGGCGAGTCTCATATCAAGGGGCTTTTGATCGAGCCCGTGGGAGAGGGCGATGCAGTGTTGTACATCGACACCAAATACAGTTGGGGATTCAACAGCAAGCAACAAAAGTGGATAAGAGAAATTGCAGAGCTTCTTCACCAGTTGCTCAAACAGCAGGAATCCACAAAGCGCCAAAAGGGCTTCGATCGCATCTGGAAGCTTTGGCAACGCCTGGATCACGCCAAATTTGAAGAGAGCTCCTTTCAGGATTACTGCCAATCGGTGGTCGACGAATGTACTCATTTCCTTGGCACGGAATATGGCTTTCTAGCCATGAAAGACTCTTCCGGCCATCGCTTTCGACTGCTCGCTGCAACTGCGAACGTTCCGCAGAATTATTTTCGTCAGAGCTTCAACGCCAAGCAAGGATTGATCGGATGGATATTCCGAAACCAAAAGCCACTCTTGATCCCTAAATTGAACGCCGATTCACCCGATCATTTCCTGTTAAGCTCCAGAGAAAGTCTGCCTCATTATGGAACTTTGTGGGGCTTGCCCGCACCGTCATCTATGGGTCATTCCGTGGTGTTGGCGTTTCTGTCCCGCGCAGCCATGGAATGGAGTACCGAGGTCCGCTATGCGGTCTCTCACATGCTCTATTACACCCATTTACTTTTAGAGCAGACCTATTTCAAAGAAGAATGCGACCATTTGCAGTCCTACGACCTGTCTACCGGTCTCCTCAACACCCTCGCGTTCGAAGCGAGAGTGGAAGAAATGCTGGTTGCTTCGATGCAAAACAGCGTTCCTTTCACCTTGGCTCTCCTGCAGGTAGAACCCTGGCAAATACTGCATACCAAAGTTTCCCCCATACAATTGCGAAAATGGCAGCAACAGCTGGCCGAAGGCCTTTATCGAGCTGTCCCGGCCGGCGCTTCTCTTGGTCAGATCGCAGAGAATCGGTATGGCATCTTGCTTTCCGGGATGTCAGCGCAAGAGGTCAAACAGTACTTGAATGCGTTGTTGGATGTGAGCCGGCAGGTGGCACCGAAAAGAATGAGAAAAGCCCATATCCAGCCGTATCTGAGTACAGCCAGCTTCCCTCAGGATGTAACCGGCAGTGAACAGCTGTGGACACTTGCATACCAGCGGCTGTTTGAAGCATTCGGTTGAACCGGCTGACAACGAGCACTGAACAATCTTCTTCAATAAAAAGAATTGACCGGCAAGGGCATTATCGATAGACTTGGCGGCCATCAGGAAAGATATTGATGGAACTGCAGACAAGAAGGGTGGCACATGCTTGACAAATTACTCGGATATTTCTCCAAGGACCTGGCTATGGATTTGGGAACGGCCAACACCTTGATATACTTACGCGGCAAAGGCGTGGTCCTCAATGAGCCATCTGTGGTCGCCATCAATCAGGACACGCACGAGGTTATAGCCGTTGGCCATGATGCACGAAGCATCATCGGCCGACATGGCCAGCGCGTCGTCACCATACGGCCGTTAAAGGATGGCGTGATCGCTGATTTTGAAGTCACCAGCGTGATGATCAAATATTTTCTTAATAAAGTTCTCAAGCGCCGCCAGTTAATTCGCCCCAAACTGGTGGTGGCAGTGCCGACCGGAATCACGGCAGTGGAAAAAAGAGCTGTCATCGAAGCCGCCGAGCAAGCCGGAGCGCGCCATATTCATTTGGTCGAAGAACCCATGGCCGCTGCCATCGGCACCGGTCTGCCCATAGATCAACCTTATGGCAACATGGTGGTCGACATCGGCGGCGGAACCACGGAAGTGGCAGTGATTTCCATGTTTGCCATCGCCTACAGCGAATCCGTCAGAGTGGCCGGAGATGAAGCCAACGACGCAATTCTTCGCTACATGCAGCGAGAGCGTCAGATGATCATCAGCGAAGTGCTGGCGGAGAAGATCAAGATGAAAATCGGAACTGCGGTACCACCTGATCAACCCCTGTCGATGGAAGTCACCGGCAAAGAGATCATCAGCGGTATCCCCAAGACTTTCACCATCACCGATGAAGAGATCCGGGAAGCCATAAAAGACCCGGTGATGGCCATAGTGGAGTCGGTCAAAAGGGCCTTGGAGAAAACCCCGCCCGATCTGGCCGCCGACATTCATGAAAAAGGCTTCTGGCTGGCAGGGGGAGGAGCTTTGTTGACCGGCCTGGACGAGCTTTTGCACCAAACAACCCATCTCAAGGTGAACGTGTCCGACGATCCCCTCACAGCAATCGTACGGGGAGCAGGAGCCGTCATCGAGCACCTGGACTTTTATCGGCAGGTTTTTATAAATTAGTATAGCCGCCGTCGATCATAATAACACCGAATTTCTTGTTTTTCGCGAAGACTTAAATCCGAAATTCGAATAGCGACTCTCCAATAACGAATTCCAAGTGCTTCGTCCCGAGTCCAGAATCCGGCATTCGGCATCAGGTTTCATCCAGATTCAAGACTTCACGCAAATTTCACATGACACTTCAAGCTTGGTTTCAATACCTGGTTGGATTAGAATCATCGATAATCGAATTTCGAAATCCAAATAAAAACTTGGAGGGGAAATATGTATGTCGGCTGGAATATGAAGATCAACTTGCACACGGTGACCCCTGAAACATCCGTCTTCAAAGCCAGAGAGTTGATGGACAGTCACAAGATCTCTCACCTTCCCGTAACAGACGGGAAAGCGGGCCTTTTGGGTATTGTTACCGATCGTGATCTTAAAGAAGCATGGGCGTCGTCGGCCACCACCTTGAGTGTCCACGAGCTCACCTATGTGCTGCAAAAGCTTGCAGTCAGTAACATCATGACGAAGAACGTCATAACCGCTACCCCGGATATGACCATAGAGAGAGCGGCCCGTATTCTTTTGGAATACAAGATAGGTGCGCTTCCCGTGGTGAAGAAGGAGAAGCTCACAGGCATCATCACCACCACCGACCTCATGGACGTTTTGTTGATGGCGCTCGGCTTGAGTGATGACACCAAACGTCTGTCTCTACTCGTTCATGACCGTATGGGGGTGCTCGCAGAAGTTGGCAAGCTGATGCAGCAGGCAGGCATAAATATACGAAGCATTATGACGGTTCCGCTGACAGGTTACGAAAACATATGGCAGATCCTCCTTCGAACCAATTCCAACACCTACGAAAAAGCGGTGAAGATTTTAACAGAAGGCGGATTCAAAGTCATTTCGGAGTACGTGGAGGATCTTACACCTTATCTACCCAGTTAAAGCTGAGAATACCGCTCAACTTCCGGGGGCGGCTCTACAGCCGATCAAGTAGTCTGAATCAATCGGGAACAGCTCATGGCAGAAATCATCAACCTTTCCAGTAGAATTCCGGGCAGGGACAACCTTATAACCTCCAATCCGCTGGAATTTCGCCGCGGAGACTGGCATGGCGGATTTGCCATGATGTGCGCACGCGAGGAGTCGCTTCGCTTCGAAGAACATCGGCGGCAGGCTTTAAGCTCCCCCGGTCATCGGCACATCGGCTATGTGCCGAACCATTCCAGCCTGGAAAACGGCTACCATTACACGATTCTGGGACTTTTTCGGTATCGCGCGAACGAACAGATGATGCGCAGAGTCTACCGACTGGCGGGGCTTATGGAATGTGTAACCAACGCATCCTCTGCCATTCTCAGAACGGATCTGTTGAGGCGCTTCTACCAGACGATCCTGGAGGAAAGAGAGAGTCTCAATGTCGTCTGGCGCGGAAACGTTCGGCACTTCCTACTCCCTATATATCCTGAGCTGCGCGACCCCAATCTGTTTTTTTATCGCATTGCACGGTCGGAATCTCTCAAAGAGCTGTTCGACACCATTGAAACCGAAACCGATGAACAACTGGATATTGTTGGCCGACATTATGTTATCTACGTGCCTGAAAACTTTCTGTGAGGATCGGCATTATGGACTTTCAATCCGTTTTGGAAAGAAACATCGACCAGGCGGTAAAATCTATCGTCGCGGTGGAAGCCGGCAAGCGAGATCGTTGGATTGCTTCCTTTCTTGCCGGCCTCGAGAATTATCTTGGAGAGGACGGTCTGAAAACCGTCCAACGCCTGATTGAACAGCGATTAAAAAGCGGTTTGTGGTAGAAAATGCATCCCCTGCTGGTTCCCTTTATCAGTCTGACCACCGGGGAGCTATGCCGATTACTCGCTTCCAACCCCTTGCCCC